>Ga0315274_10007106_pt1 | contig 16246 bp, 11 predicted proteins | sample YL17G02_20_MG_FD_203700 | JGI IMG/M metagenome (GOLD analysis project Ga0315274, IMG submission 203700) | Sediment microbial communities from Yellowstone Lake, YNP, Wyoming, USA - YL17G02_20 | ecosystem: Environmental > Aquatic > Freshwater > Lake > Sediment | place: USA: Wyoming | collected...
AGGACATCCCGGTCGCGAAGCGCATCCCTGCCCAGGGAAGCCGTATCGAACCCGTTCACGACCGGCGGGAGCACGGTCACGGGCTCCTTGCCGCGGTTGAGCAGGAGCAGGTGCAGGCTGGCGTTCGTGTCGCGATAGTATGCGTGCGACACAGCCAGGCTTCCGGCCGCCGTGGAAACGGGCAGCAGGGAAAAGAGCAATGAAACAGCCGCAAGTCTCACCAACCGACCTCCTTGGCGGGCATTTATTCCCGCTTTCCGAATCTCAGCCGCAGGGTCACGATCTCCCTCGGCTTGATGCCGAGGCTTGCCATGCCGCGCGCAACTGAAAGCCTTCGAATCGGGCGTTCCACGGTGTCCAGCAGCTCGGCAGCCCGGATACGGAGCAGCCCGGATCCGGTGCGAGCCCTGCCTCCGCGGCCGGCCGTTTCTATGATGCGAAGCACGTATCCGTCGCCGTCTTCCGCCTTCTTGAAGGCGAGGAGCGAGAAGCCTGCGCCTTCGAGGGTGAGGAGCTGCCCCGAGCCGCGCGGCAGACTCCCTTTCGGGTTCGCGTCGAGCGGCACTGCGAGCAGGGGATTTGCCTCCGACGCGAGGAACTCTTCCGCCGCCTCCGGATCGAACTCGGACCTGCCTGAGTGCACGAGGAACGCGCTCTCATAGGCAAGCACATTGGGCGCTCCGGGCTCGGTGCGACACTTCCCCACGCCTTCTTTGTACTGCGCCTCATCGCACTTGCTGAGCAGCCTCATCATGAGCGCCGTCGAGTCCGGCGGGATCGGCGTGCCCCAAAGCCAGTTCATCTGCCGGAACTCCCAGTTGAAAGCCTGGCGAGACGCGAAGGTCACTCCCGCCGCCGGACCGGTGATATCGCCTCCGTGATGAACGTTGACTATGCGAAATGCCTTCGGCATATAGTCGGTCTTCGGATCAAGAAGCCCTGCCGGCGTATCGAAGACCCGCTCGGCTTCGGGCATGTCAAGGGGATAGGCGATGTCATAGGTAATCGCGCCCTGGTCGTGGGAAGCATGCGGCGTGCGGCGAAGGTCGAAGGCGTGACTGAATCTAACCACCGGCTCTCCGGCGTTGAGCGTGATCTCGGTTCGGGCGAGCGGCGACCGGGGATCGGTGATCACCAGGCTGCCGGTGAGAGGCCCTGTCAGGCCGACCCGGACGGACGGCTTCTCAGGCACGACAGGCTCGCATTTCCCCTTCATCGCCTGCACGAGTTGACCGAAGCCGAACCTCGATTTGCCGTCCACGAGTTCCCGCTTTGTCCGCTTATCGTACAGACTGGTGACCAGGCCGTCTTCCCCGACTTCGAGGCGAAGGAAGCTGTTCTCAAGGCAGTTGGGGCCTGCGGTAACAGGCTGAATGGGCGAATGGGAGAGTGGGAGAATGGGAGATGATCCTCTCTTAAGGGCGAGGGTCTTGTAGCCAAGCCCGGGTACGTCAGAGACCTGGAAGACGATCTCCCGAGTCGGCTTGATCTTCTGGCAGGGCACGGGCAGTCCTGTGGCTTCATCCACCAGATCGAAGTCTCGGTAGAACTGCTTCTCATCGAGCCTCACCCGAGCAAAGCCTGTGCGGTTCCGCGGCGTCGGATTCCAGACAAAGACGCCGTCGGCGGATACTCGCACCTCCGAGGAGAGTGCTTCGAGCGCACGGCGGCGCACCCCGGCGGTGCTCTTGAAAGCGGCCTTCGCGTATCCCAGGGCCGTGACGTTCCCCTCCAGCGTCTGCTCCCTGGTGAGCGTTCCGGGCCAGCCTCCGCCGCCGGAGTGCTCGTCGAAGGTGATCACGTTCTCCCAGGCGATGTCTAGATCACCCTTGGGATAGGCGCGGAAACCGAATACCTCAGCAAAGGAAGCCAAGACCTCAGCCGCGGGCAGCTCGTCGTGAACCCGGCGCGACAGAGCCATTCCATACGGGACGCTCTGGGCAATCTGATCCCACAGACCGGACCAGTCGCCGCGGTACACGGGGAATCGCTCGCGGTACTTGCTCTCCATGTGCGCGAAGAACTCCTCGGGCGCGGCAATGACCATCTTCGGCGAGGCATGCTTCGAGTTCCACTCCCCGGCGCCTTGAACCATTGAGAGGTTCGTACCGCCGTTGTCCCCGGTGCCCGCGATGATGAGGATGGAATCATACGGATACCCGGTTTCCTCCAGCCGTTCGAGGAGCTTCGGCACAGTCTCCTCTGCGCGGCCACCTTTCCCCCAGCCGTACTCCCAGAGTCCCAGTAGATAGCCACTCTCTTTTCCGATGAAGTCGGAGCATATCCAGGTGAGCACCCGGCTGCCATCCGGACCCTCCCAGTAGAACGGGCGATCCTTGACCGGGATATCCGCGCCGGCCCCGATAAAGTTGTTGACCCCCATCAGGAAGTACTTGACACCGCTCCTGCGGAAAGCCTGGGGATACGCCCATGAGCAGCCGGGGATATCGTTCTGAACGGCGGTGACGATGCTGACGCCGTGCTCCCTTCTCAGGCGCTCGGCGAAGTACATCGAGCGGCAGACCTCCTCCGAGCCCATGAGGCCGCTCAGCATTCCGGCATAGCAGGCGCTCAGGCTGATGCGGCCATCTTTCACGAGAGACATGAGATGGCCGATCTGCTCGGCGGACTTGCCCTTCATCCACTGTTCGAGCTGCCAAAGGCTCTCGATGGTCCATCTGTAATCGGGGTCCTCCCCGCAAAGCTCGATCGCGCGGTCAATGGTCTCGGCGGATACCTTCGCCACAGCCGCCTGCGTATCGGTGAAGCCGATGTCCAGGTGCGCAAGCTGGACGATGTAGATCGTCTTCACCGGCGAGCGTTCGAGGATGGACGGGTCGGCGCCCAAGACCGCTCCGGCGAGCAGTGGAATCAGGCCGACAACGAATAGGAAGCGAATAGACGAATGGACCGCCTCTGTATCCATGGATTGAACAGACTCCCTCATGGCAGAAGTGCCTGTATTCTAGCACACCCAGGGCATATGCGAAAAGCACGCATGAAGGGGAAAACAGCGGCCATAAAGAACGTCAGAATCAGGTCAACGATTCTCGCCCGTGCTTCGTTCAATAATGTAGAGGAGCCGGGCAGGAGCGATCTGTGTGTGAATCACTTATCGGATGAGGAACTAGTGGCGCAATGCGCCCGCGGCAGCAGGCCCGCGATGGACGTGCTGGTGTCCAGGTATCACGGGAAGCTCCTGGATTTCGCATTCCGGCACCTCCGAGATAGAGAGTTATCCGCCGACATCGCGCAGACTACGCTTGTCCGGGTTTTCGAGTCTGCGGGCAGTTACCGAGTGAAGGCGTTATTCAAGACCTGGCTCTACACAATCGCGCTGAACCTCATCCGGGACGAATGTCGGCGGCGACGAGCGCGAAAGGAATCGCTGTCCTCCGAACTGGAAGGCTCAGAAGCCCTTCTGGAGACCGCGGCGGGTCGCACGGATGCCGGCTCCTCGCCGGAGCGCGCGGTTCTGGAGCGGGCGAGCGCATCGGAGCTGTGGGGAGCGGTCGGGAGGCTTGGGGAGAACCCGCGGTCGGCGGTCCTGCTGAAGTTCCGCGACGGCTTGACTTATGAAGAGATCGGCGATGTGATGGGTGTACCGGCCGGAACTGTCAAATCGTGGATACATCATGCGCTGAAGGCGCTGAGGGAATCCCTTGAGCCGGCAGAATGCGAGGTTTAGCCATGAAGTGCGAAGAGTGCGAGAAGATGCTGGCGGCGTACGCGGCCGGCGATCTGGAAGCCGGGGAAATCGAGGCAGTAGAACACCATTTGGCCTGCTGCTCCGACTGCCAAGAAGCGCTAACAGCCTACCAGAGCGTGATCGAGTTGATCGCCGCCGAGCCAATCCTCGGGCCTAATCCGGCGGAATCCGCCTCTCTGGCAAGCGCACTAGAACGGGTGCCGCTGCGCGTTCAGTCTTCCCGCCCGATGAATCCACGTTCGGTAAGGGAGTTCGTGGGCTTTCTGGCGGCAACAATCGCCGTGTTTGCGTTCATGGTGATGGTGCTGGGGCTCCAGGTCTTCGGACGCATTGATATCCTGTGGATGCTCAGCTCCGTCAACCCGCTGAGTATCGTCCTGACAGCCGTGGTGGTGGTGTTCGTGACCTCATTCATTCCGATCTGGGTCACGGCGCGGCGCAGGCCGTTGAACGGACTGACATTCGGCAGATGAAGAGGTGAATACAATGCAGACAACGGAGGCAATCAACCGTCGCTTCTCGCACGTCCGACCGGTGTTCGAGATAGCAATGCGCATTGCGAAGGCATTGGTGGGATGGCTGGCCTTTCTCTCGCTGGTGGCTTCGATAGTGGCCGTCTGCGTATATCTATGCGCGACCATAATCCCGTTCTTCAGGGGGGCGGCCCTGTATGAACTGGCGCCTCCTGACCCATCCAGGTTGACGTCATCGCTGGCCGAAAGCGGGATTCGCAGGCCGGATATCCAGTCCGTGCTGCGGAAGTACACACACGGGGAGGCGCCGGTAGCCTCGACGATTACAGGGTGGGATGCCGTGGCGGTAAGGTTCTCGAGAATCGGCGCCGTATCTAAGTCGAGCGAACGACACAACGTAGCAGCGGTCGCGCTTTTCGACGACAAGATGAACATGGTAGCGGCGAACCCTCTTGAACTTAAGCAACACACCTTCGGGTCAAAGAACCCGGTTTCGCAGATGGAGGACAGCCCGAGCGCCGGCAAGTTCCCATACTGGCGCAGCGTGTTCGCCCGGACTGCCGCCTTGTATGCCGAAGACGTCGGCGACGTATACATGAACAGAGTCATGACCCCGGACGGCAGAACGATCGGGCTATTGGTCACGGCTGCACGGAGCGCAATGGTCCTGGACATGCCCGGGCGATCGGAACTGTTGTACCGCAGCGACACCGAAGCAGCGGGTATCCTCGCCATCCTCGCCATTATCAGCTTTGGGTTATACTGGCTGCTTCTGACCGCGTGGGTGGCAATGGATGCCCGCTGGCGAGGCATGAGGCCATCCGCATGGGCGATCCTGTTGTTGGTTACGAACCTGATCGGCCTCGGCGCGTACCTGATCGCACGGCTCCCGGCTCCGAGCAAATGCCCGAACTGCGGTGAGCTCATCTTTGGCAAATACGTGCGGTGTCCTGCTTGCGGCGTCTCACTGCGACCGGCTATATGTCCCATTTGCCGGTCTCCCATGAGGCCCGGCTGGCAGTACTGCCCGGTGTGCAGCGGAATCGCGAGCCGCCCGGCCGAAGCGCCTCGGACGGCTTCCGTCAGCGAACCCACACAGCCTCCTGCTGCTCAGCGGGCAGGCCTCCGCGTGGACGTTGTTGACGACGCGTCGGGCGCGCCCATCTCCAGCGCGCGAATCACCATCAAAGGTCCGTGCGCCATTGAGGGCTTGACCAGCGGTCAGGGAACATTCGAAGCCAGGAGGGTCAGGAGCGGCAAGTACTCGATCACCGCGGCCAGGGAGGGATACGAACCGGCCAAAGCCGAACTGGAGATCGCCGAGGATTCCCCCGAGGACGTGCAGCTCAGATTAAGATCCATGCCGGGAAGAATCATCGGGCGCGTTGTCGAAAGAGCGTCGCAGAAGCCCTTGACGAAGGCCAACGTCTGCCTGGATACCAGCCGCGTGGACCGCTCAGCCGTCACCGAGGCAGACGGCGGATTCGTGCTCGCGGACGTACCCCCCGGGCCGTATACCGTTCGCGCTGAGGCCGAGGGATTCGCGCCTCAGTCCAGACTGATCGCGGTCGTGCCCGGACAGCAGACGGCGGTTGACTTCGCGCTGGAGCAGACCGCGGAAACCGCCGAGTCGTGAAGAAGGAGAAAGCCGATGGGAGTCAATGAGCTGATCTTACTGCGCCGCAAGGAAATCGTGGGCACGATCTCGGTGATCGCGTGGGGCATATTTCTGATCCTTGCGCTCGGCGGCTTTAGGGAAGTGGGAGATTTGGGCGTGCTCGCATTCCTGGTCGGATGGACCTTTGCAGCCTACTGGGTTGCCCTTGACGCACGCTACAGGAGCATGCCGATATTCTGGTGGACGGTGTTCGCTCTCGCTGCCGGTCCTGTCGCGCTGCTCTTCTACTTCGTGTCGCGGACGCCGGCGCCTCCGTTCTGCAGTGTATGCGGAACTCCCGTCGCGGCTGCAACACAGGTTTGTCCGACCTGCGGCCGACAGATATCGGCGGTCAATCGAATCTTCTCGACGCTGACGGAGTCTCTGGCACCGGGGCCTTTGGAGCGCGCAAAGCATACCGCAAAGTGCATGGCAATCGCACTCGCCGCATTCGTCCTGTTTGGCATGGCTTTTGGACACGCTCTCGGGATTCCGGAGATCCTGGGGGTAGTGGCGATAGCAGCCTACTGGGTGCTTGTGCCCTGGTGGGTATATCTGGACGCGATGTGGCGAAGGATGGACGCCGTGCCCTGGGCGATTCTAACCCTGCTGACCAACGTCTTCGGGCTGGTGACCTACCTGGTGATCCGCTATCCCGACCCGCGCGCATGTTCGCAGTGCGGGGCATACCTGACGGTTGGGCTGAAGCGGTGTCCGTATTGCGGCTCAGAGGCAGAGCGTACCTGTCCGAGATGCCAGGCGTCAGTCAAGGCGGACTGGGTCTACTGCCCGGCCTGCGCATCCCAACTGCCGGCGATGCAGCCCTCTGCTTCTGCAGCGGACGAGCAGCCTGACACCACACCGCTGCTGACCCTCCAAGGGACAGTTACGGACGCGGCGACGAAATCGCCGATCCCGGGCGCCGAGGTAAGAGTTGACTCAAAGCGTGAAGGCGCGGCGACTACCACTGATCCACTCGGCAGGTTCGTGCTGGCCGATCTGGACCCTCGCCCCTATGTCATCCTGGCGTCAGCGAAGGGTTATGCGCAAGACGCCAAAGCCTACATACCGAGCCCGGCAGGAGCCGGACGCGTTGATCTCGCCCTCTATCCTGCCGAGACCGGGAAGCCGACCGCGCACAAAGCGGCACGGCAGGAAGATGTTTCCGGTAGCTAGTCCTGAATCTGCGGCCGGGCGACGACCATCATTCGACAGCAGCGGCGCTCCCCTGCCCGCTCGAACTCGATTGCCATCCGATCCCTGGGCTGACGGGCGGCAGCGTAATGCGCGAACCAGGCGGCTGATAATACCGGGCGCCCGTCGGCGGTGAGAATCACATCCCCCGTGCTAAGTTTCCATTTGTCGGCGGGACTCCCCGGATAGACCCTGATCACCCTGGCCGTATTCCCTTCACGCGTGACGAACGGAACGCCGGGAGCGGGCGCGGTGTCCTTCAAGTCCATTCCCAGCCAGGTCATCTGATAGTCGCGCAGGAACTCCGCGAGATTGAGGCCCGTGACCTTCCGCACCGCCCGCCTAAGCGCGCTGCCGTTGATGTATCTTTCCTCCGAGGCAGCGGTCATGATCCTGGCGATAACGTCCTCCCCGAACCGATTGACAAGCTCCTGAACCAGACCCAATGATGCCAGGTAGCACGCGTCCGGGCCTACCTTCGCGGCGCAGTTGTCCCAGTCCAGCAGACTCTCGCGAACCTGAGACAGCTCGCCGTAGATGTGAGGAGGCGGCTGATATCGCTCGCCGAAGAGGCGCGTGTTAAGTATGTCGCCCGCATACTCCGCAACGCCGTCCCGAAACCAGCGCGTCTCGTTCACCAGGCCGCCGCCCCACAGGCAGTAGTCACCGAGCACGAGCTCCCGCCGGCTGAGGGAAGCCAGCATGGAGGCCTCGGTGATCTCATGTCCGATCAGCCTGCTCCACTCCGGCAGGGGAAATGGCTTTCCGCGGGACAGGATCAGCATCGGCAGTTCGAGGGCGCGGCCCTTCCGAAGCGGAATCCGCAGCCGAAAGCCTTCGGAGACGTCCCGCACGGGCACCAGGTAGACGATCGGCCTGAAGGCCCACGCGACCCCGGTGCGCTCCCGGATCTCCGCTTCCGCCTGGTTGAAGGCGGCCGCCACATCCGCTGCGAGCGCGGACATTCCCGCCGGGTAATGCACGATCACGTCCCCACGCTCGACGAACCCCACGTAGGTCTGAGCCTTCATCAGCTTCCGGGCATCAGTCTTGCCGTGGCCCACACTCAGGTCCATGGACATGGGGAAGAGGCCCGTTCGGACGTTCGCGAACTGCAGTTCGCGCATGATCGGCCCGCAGCCGGCGATCAAGACGATCCCAAAGCCCAAGATGAGGAGTCTAGCCCTTGATCCGATATGCTTGCGTCCAGGCAACAGTGCCGTCACTGGAGATCACCTTGCAGCGAACGTACGAGTTTCGGTCGGGCTTTTCGGCAGGCCGGAACGATGCAGTCGTGCCCACGGTCTCCTGAAGGATGGAGCCCCACTTTCCGGCGAAGCGTATCAGGTAGTTGGTATCTGCCCTGGGAACCACGGAAACCCGGAACTCCTTCCCGTCGAAGCTGTAATCGGCGAGTTCGACTCCGGTGGAGGCATAGAAGTCACCCGCTGAGAGAGCCTTCAAAACAGCCTGCTGAGTCAGTTCGGGTACACGTGCCACGACCCATCCCCTGCAGGGTCCGTCCACCTTGGGACCGATACCCAGGGCATGCATGTCATCGGTCGCGGTCGCGTAGACCTCCCGGCCCTCGGACAGCAGAATGTCCCAGATCTGCTCCGTGGACGGCCGGGACAGGCTGCCTTCGTTATTGCACCCGCTGCTCATGTTCGCGATCTCCAGCAGATACGGCCCCCGCACGTGGAGAAGCTCCCTGTGGGTAAACGCCCAGCACCAGTTCGGATGGCACACCATCGGGATAGCGCCTGCCTTGCCGATGTCGTCCACCATACTCCGCAAAGTCCGTCCCTGGGTAGCACACCCCTTGGGCGCAGGAATCGTCTGCCGGACATTGATCGCCACTCCATGAACCGGCTTGTCGCCCTGATCCGGGACGCCAACTTCCGCCCCGGGAATCAGAATGTACTTATCGGACGGATCGTTATCCAAAGGGGCGGGATCGGTGACTACCCCATGATCCGTGATCACCAGGAACTGGTAGCCGTGGTCCCTGTACCAGTCAGCCACCGCCTGAGGTGAGCCGTCGCCGTCGCTGTTCGTCGTGTGCGTGTGCATGTTGCCCTTCGCCCACATCCAGTCGCCGGCCTGGACGACGTTCCCTCCCACGAGAGTCGCCACAATCAGGCACAAACACAATGCTCTGTGATCCACTTACAGCCTCCCATCCGGTCGTCTTTGCCCCGGTTCGAGGATGACTTCGAATGCCGCGCGTTCGGACATCGAGTCGGCGTGTCCGGCCTCTTTCAGTCTATTCTCCACCGACGTCGCCCAGGAATCCCTGTTTGCCGCGTTTCCCGGCCTTGCAAAGTAATCCCGAAGAGCTTGGTAAACTATGAGGAAGTCGCGGCCGTGCAGGAGCGTTCCGCCGCCTCGGAAATCAACGTCGTCAACGCGGCATCCGTGCCAGCCTGTTCGTGACTGCCATTCAAGCACGGCGCTCAGGTATCCGCTGACCGCATCGAGTATCGCGTCCTCCTTCGAATCCGCCTCGATCAACTCGCGGACCTGCTCGGCGCATGCGTGTATCCTTACGAGGAGCGCCAGGTCGCGCACCACCAGCTTCGAATCGGGGAAAATGAGCCTGCCGCCGGGTCCGGGAGCGCCGGTTTGCCCTTCCTCAACCAGAGATTCGAGAGTCCGAGCGATCTCAAACGCCTGCCCGGAACCCGGCGTGCTCAATGCCAGCCATCCCTCGGCAAGCTCCTTCTCGATCGCCGGGAACAGGAATCGCCCCAGCTTCCGCAGGATTTCGTCATCCGACAGCTTCGTGCGCTCGGGATTCCAGGCGCACTCGGCGAAGCAGAAGATGTTCGGAAGCTGTGCGAACGGCGTCTGCGCGTTGCCCATGATGCCGACGAGCCCCGCGTGCTTCAGCGCGAGATTAATCATGTTCGAGAGGAGGTCAAACTTGACGTGTGTAAAGGGATTCGACGGCTCAGGCTCGATTGCGCCGTATGGAAAGAAGACGCTCTTGCCCAGGTATCCCATCTCCGAGACCAGCCTCAGGTGATTCTCGTTGCAGGGGGTAAGCCACCAGGGCTCGTGCACTTTCTCGCGGATTCCCTCGATTGTCCCGCGCCAGTTCTCCTCGGGGGAGCCTGTGCCCCATCCCTGGTGTATCCAGTAGATAAGCTTCGCGCTTCGGCCCTTGTCGGCGTGCTCGTCAATAAGCCGCCGGTTGCCCGCAAAAATGTCCGCCAATTCGCCCGCAGGACTCCCTTTCCATTTGCCGGGATCGGAATCTATAATCCAGTAGCCGTCGCCGTTGTTGACCAGCCGGTACATGTTCGCCCGGTTGTCCATGATGTCCTGGAACTGCCCCGGATCGGCGGGGTTTTTCAGGACCTCGACCTGGAAGTACTCCCTGCATTCGATCGGCGCGCCGAAATCCGACTCTGCGACGTTGTTGGCGCACTCGCCGGGCCATACTTCCATGCCGCGCATCTCCCGGGCATACTTCACCACCTCATGGTACTTGTTGAGATAGGCTTCATCGCCGGGGCTCAGCGGGTTCGGGCAGATGGCGGCCATCGTCCAGATCTGAAAGAGATTCAGCTTCATGTACGCCAGCAGGTCTACGTACCGCTTCCAATCTTCGAGCGACCAACTGCGGAGAGCGTACGGATGATCGTACTGCCAGTGGAGGTGCGCGTACATGCCGCGCAGGTCGAAGTAAGGCTTCTCCGTCCTGCTCAAGTCCACCGGCAGCCAGGCATCGGTGCCGTCGAACCCGATCTCGCGAATCAAGTCCACGAGCGCGTACTTCGTGCCCTGCGGATCGTCCCCGGCGGCGATGACGAGCGCCGGTCTGCCGGGATGGACAAAAAGCGTGTATGCCTGCGGATCGGGAGGCAGCTTCAGATCGGGTGCGTACGGAGTACTTGCCTTGAACTCGTCAAGTGCAGACCTGCCCACCACTACAATCGTGTCGGCCTGTTCGACGTCCGCAGAGGAACTATGAAGCGCGGGCCGTTTGCCCGTCATTTCCTCCAAGTAGGCTCGCAGGTCTTCCACACCGAGCCGAACGTACGCCGGCTCGTCACCCATAGCTATCGCGCACCGAGCAAGTGCAACCTTTTCCGACATATGACCACCTTCTGAGCAGCAGACGCCAGCGCTGCCCGGGCAGGGCCGGACGCCACCCTTATTCTTCCTCCCCGTATTCCCTCAGTCCTCCCCTGCCCTTGTTCGGCGGTCGGCTGATCTGTATAATACCACCGTCGGGAGTCGTCGGGAGGGCGAGGGTCCTCCCGAGCCGCATCAGGGAAGAGCCAGGCTCGGCTCGACGGAGTCTCGCCCTCCCGTGAAGTCATTCGGAGGCTGAAGTGCTCGACATAGATTTCGATGCGCACAATCGGGAGGTGAAGGAGGGCTGGGATGCCTTCCATGCGGGGAAACCGATCCGCGTGCCCGTCGTTCTCGGGTTGAACGTCAGTTGTCGAGTCTCATGAGATTATGAACACATGGGCTTGAATAGAAGGAGGTGCATGCGGTAGTCTCTTTGACGATCGCCAAACCAAACAAGGAGACCAGCCAAACCGCATTCAGCATGAGACTCAGCATCGCGCTTTTTATCATTAAGTCTCCCCCCGCTCGGCTACTTCGCGCATGAACCTCCAGAACTCGCGATCGGTCATGAACTCCACCGGCGCTCTATTATCGGTCAGCACCAGACCGCCCCTCTCATCGGGGACTTCCTGTACCAGGACCTTGATCGTTTCAACAATCGGCATTAGCTCAGGGGATGCCGCCTCCCAGGAATCCCAATCCTGGGCTTTATCGCCGGCGACGATGACATAACTGAACGAGCGAGGGACCGGCACAACATAGACATGCCGAAAAACAGCCTTCAAAGTCGAGGCAAAACTGAGCAGCAGCTTCGAGTCGGGGCAAAATGTGCAGACATTCATTGCCAATATGCCGTCCTCAGCTAAGTCCTGGCGCGCCAACTGAAAGAATTCTCTGGTTGCCATATGGAAAGGAACATACATTTGTTGGCTGTATGCATCCACTATGACCAAATCGTATCTCTGCTCGGACTCCTGCAGAAATCGCCGTCCATCCGCATTGATCACCTTATCGTAGGCCTGATTGTCAAAGTACCGATAGCCGTATTCGATTACCAGCGGATCTATCTCCACCCCTTCAATGACCGGCCGGCCAGGCACCAAGCTTCTCATTTGATGGGCAATCGTACCGCCGGCAGATCCTAAGACGAGCACCTTCTTCTGCTCCGCGCTTCCACGCAACGTCACCAGCGGTGCGAAATAGTCGCAATAGAGGTTCGTGTATAATCCGGGAAAGCCGGCGACCGACTGGGTGCCGCCCCCTTCGTTGGTCACCAGATACCTGGTAGACCCCTCAATATCCTTTTCCACCCGAACATATTGGTAATGGCTGTCCTTAGCTGCTACCAACTCGCGTCCGTCGGAAACCGTGTGAAACGGCGGGTTGATGACGAAGAACGGAACGGCTAGAAACAGCGCGGGTAACGACCTAGCTCCCAGCCCGACAATGCTGACGACCATCAACAATCCGGCGATACCCTCGATGGTTTGCCAGGTTCCCAGGCAGGGGATCGTGACCAGAGTAGGCAGGAACACGCCCAGGATGTTCCCGGTCGTTGATATTGCGAACATCCTTCCAGCAACTTCGCCGGTCCGGTCAACCTTATCCAAAACCAGCCGCAAGACGAACGGTGTCACCATCCCCAGTCCTGCAATCGGCGGGACTAACAATATGACACTGCAAAAAACGGATACCGCTGCCAGCCAGGCGATGCCGGACAACTTGATTGCCCCGGCAGTCGTTATCAGGTGAGGAGCCGCCATAGGGATCGCCGCTATCCATAGACCGACCGCCAGGGTTACCCAGAAGATCACCCGAGGCCGGGGATAGCGGTCGGCCAGCCGGCCGCCCCAAACGTAACCGCCGGCCAAGCCGAGCAGTATCACCCCGATCAGCGCCGCCCAAACCACCATTGACGCCCCCAGATGAGGCGCGAAAAGACGTGAGGCGGACATTTCCAGCCCCATCGTCGCTATCCCCACAGCGAAGATGTAGAAGAACAGAAACGGTTTATTGCTGACTCCTGTTTTCATCATTCACCTCTGATCTTCTCAGCCACGGAGTATACCTTCCCCCCTTCGCTGTGCACCTCCTTCCCTTGCGACCGGCATATCTGTATAATGGGGCTGCCATGCTGGATATGGATTCCGATGCCCACAATCGAGAAGTGAAGGAGGTCTGGGACGCCTTCCATGCCGGGAAACCGATCCGCGTGCCTGTGGTGCTCGGATTGAACGTCAGGTACTATCTGTTCAGTCCGTGGCTGAATCCTCGCGGGATCAGCTTCCAGGAGTACAGCGAGGATCCCGACCTGATGCTCGAAACTCAGCTCGAATTCCAGCACTACGTCCGGCACAACCTGCTCTCCGACGCTTACATGGGCATGCCGGAGGATGCGTGGAATGGCGTAGGTGTGGATTTTCAGAACACCTACGAGGCCTCGTGGTTCGGGTGCCCGGTTCGCTATCACGACGGGCAGGTGCCGGACACCGAGCCGATATTGACGGACGACCGCAAGCGAATGCTCTTCGACCACGGCATTCCCGACCCGTTCAAGGACGGATCAATGGCGAGGAATATGCGCTTCTACGAGCACATGCAGGAGAAGGTCAAGACTCACAGGTTCATGGGGCTGCCGGTCGCCGGAGTTTCACCGACGGGCCTCGGAACCGACGGCCCTTTCACGGCCGCCGCGAACCTCCGCGGGGCGACCGAGATCTGCCTCGACATATACGAGGACCCCGAGTACGTCAGGCAACTGCTTGACTACATCACCGAAGCGACGATCGTGCGGATCAAAGCCTGGCGTGAGATGCTGGGCCACGACCCGAAGCCGATGTGCTGGGGCATCGCGGATGACAGCATTCAGCTTCTCTCGTGCGATATGTACCGGGAGTTCGTGCTTCTGTGCCACAAGCGGCTGTTTGACGAGCTTGCCGGGCCGGGGCCGCACAGCATCCATCTCTGCGGCGACGCGACCCGCCATTTCAAGACGATCCGCGACGAGCTGAACGTGACTGCATTCGACACCGGCTTCCCGGTGGACTTCGGCCGGCTGAGGCAGGAGCTCGGGCCGGACGTGCAGATCAACGGCGGGCCGACTGTCCAGTTCCTGGCGCGGGCCACGCCTGAGGAGGTGCGCGAGGAGGTCAGGCGCATCCTGTCCACCGGCATCATGGAGGGCGGGAAGTTCGTTCTGCGGGAGGCGAATAACCTGTCGCCCGGGATTGTTGAAGAGAACATCAGCGCGATGTACCACGCGGCGAGGGAGTTCGGCAGGTACCGGTGATTCACCGATCGTAGATTGTGACCCCGGAGCGGTCGAGGTCAAACCGGAACTTGACGATTTCGCCTTCCGGGTCCCAATCGGCCATCCGGTCGTTGGTAATGACCGGGCACGACAGGAGCCTGGCCTGCGCTGTTATCGCCTCGTCCGCGTCGGTACGGCTGTCAGCCGCCAGCACGGCTCCGGTGTCTATGAGATTCTGGAGCGCGGACTGTTGGTCAACCTGGTACGGCAGCGCGGCGTCCACGTAGATGTACACGGGGAAGTACCCCTCGCTGCGCAGCTCTCTTCGCACGTCGAGTATATTCTGCAGACGGGCCTTGTCCCGACTCTCGTGCCAGGCGACGTTGCTTCCATCAACTATCACGGGCTGGCCGCCGCGCATTATCGCCTCCACACAGGAACGATCACTCGCTTCCAGGCTCTCTATAATGCTGCAACGAAGCCCGGGGTTTGATCCCCTGAGTGTGTGGAGCCCACCCCGAATAAACTCAACGAGCTCAACATCGTTGGTGTCAGCAGCCTCGATCATCTGCCGCAGAGAGATCTGCATCGCCCGGCGACCGTCGTTCAGGTCGAGTACTTTGTCAACATGGAGCGCTTTCGGCTGGCCCTCAAGCGCCGGGACGTACTGCTTGCCCAATTGCTTGATGACCTTGTGCGCCTCGCGGAAGGCCGGCGGACTGGATACCCTGAGCCTGCTGAGCACAATCCGGACAGCGGAGGCAACGAAGTCATCGGAGAGTTTGATTTTCTCCACCACGCGCCGGAACTGCACCTGCGCGCCATGGTTTTCGGGAGACAGTTCCAGTGCACGGCAGCAGAAGGCACAAGCCCGGGCCAACTGACCTCGCTTGCTCAACTGATCCGCTATCCACAGGCACTCCTCAAGTCGCGCCTCGCGGTTGCCGATCTTCCCGTAAACGTGCTCCAGCGCCAGCCTGGCGCGGAGGTCTTCCGGGCTCATCTTTTTCAGCGTCTCACAGAACGCCTGGGCCGCGCCGTAGTCGCCCTGCTTGACCATGGCGGCAACCACATTGACCCAGCTCGGGCTGGCCGACTCGGGAGCAGGCTTGGCCGGACTCTCTTTGACTGCGGCCTCGGCCCGCAGGACCTCCATCTCCTTGCTCGCCTGCTTCAACTCGCGTTCACGGGCAACGCTTCTCTCGTCAGCGGCCTCCTTCCCTCGTCGGAGGCGATCGGCGAGCTTCTCCGCCTTTTCAACCTGCCTCTGCTGGTCGGCGATCTGCCGCTTCAAGGAACGGGAATCCACCTGTGCCTGGTGGATTCCATGCTCGCGCTGCTCCATGAGACGCTCGATATCGCGGATCCGGCCCTGGAGCTGCCGTACTTTGTCTTTGAGCTGTCGGTTCTCCTCCGTCAGTTGCTCGGCGGAGATCCTCGGCGCGGCAGCCTTCTTTTCTCTCTGCGAGACCTTGCGCGCTGGCGATGAAGGTCTGCTCGCGCTCGGGCGCATCGGCTCAGCCTTGAGCTTGTCACCCAGGCGCATCACGCTCTGCCTGTCGTCCAGAAGCATGGCGATGCGTACCGCGGATGCGCCGTACTCCGCCCCAAGCTCGTCCAGAGAGTTCCTCAGCTCCTTCACCGAGCTGAGCGACACGCGGGCCCACAGCGCACGGTTGCTGTCAATCCAGAGCACGCCCAGCATCTCAAGGAGCACGCGGTCTTTCTCGGCTTCCTTGATCAGGCGCTGCCTCACAACGGGCATCTTCACGGTTTGAGCAGTTGCCCTGAACCCGCGAAGCACCGCGGACCTCAGGCCATCAGCATCCTTCAGGAAACCCGTAAGAATCTGCGGCTCGATCCCGTTTACGAGCTCG
>Ga0315274_10007107_pt1 | contig 16244 bp, 16 predicted proteins | sample YL17G02_20_MG_FD_203700 | JGI IMG/M metagenome (GOLD analysis project Ga0315274, IMG submission 203700) | Sediment microbial communities from Yellowstone Lake, YNP, Wyoming, USA - YL17G02_20 | ecosystem: Environmental > Aquatic > Freshwater > Lake > Sediment | place: USA: Wyoming | collected...
GAGACGTCACCCCGATGGAGTCGTGGGCCCAGGTGCGGGAGTTGCCGTACATGGCCCGCTCGCAGATGACCTCCCCGTCGGTGGCCTCCACGAAGGTGGAGACGTTAAAGTCGGTGACGTAGTTGTTCACCTTAAAGGTGCGGCGGGAGGTAGGGTCGATCACCGCCCCCTGCAGGTCGGACGGGGCCTTCTCTCCCGTGCCGGTCTGGAACTTGATGTTCACGTGCACGGGGGAGGTGCCCGGGTTCTGCACCAGGACGAAGGTCTCCATGCCACCGTCGGTGGAGCCCTCGGCCAGGTACCAGGCATTGCTCTTGGCGCGCCATACCTCGCATCCCTCCATGCCGTTGTAGGTGCCAGCGTAAAGGCCGGAGCCCATGACTGCCAGGGAATATACGAAGAGGTTGTTCGCGTTCCCGAAGCCTCCCACGTTCGTCTGGGACCAGTCGGTATAGGGCGGTCCGCCCCGCGCCCTGGTCCGCCATACCTCGGCGTCGGCGCCGAAATCACCCGTTCCCACGTAGAGGGCCCCGCCGAAGCTGCTGAGAACGGCCTGGAGGTTGGCGCTGCTGCCGAAACCGCCGGCGTTCACCTGGGCCCAGTCGGTAAAGGGTGGGCCACCCTGCCCGGCGGTGCGCCATACCTCGCAGCCGGTAGCCGCGTTCACGATCCCCAGGTGCAGGCCGCCGGCATAAGCGGCCATGCTGACGATCGCCGTGTTGTTGTTGTCCCCGCAGCCGTCGCTGTTCACCTGGGCCCAGTCGGCGTAAGGAGGGCCGCCCTGCCCGGCGGTGCGCCACAGCTCGCATCCGGCGCCGGTCTTGCCGGTGCCCGCGAAGAGATTGGGGCCGTAGACGGCCAGGGAGGAGACCTCGCCGTTAGCGGGGTCACCGAAACCTCCGGCGTTCACCAGGGTCCAGTCGGTATAAGGGGGGCCGCCCCGCCCGGCGGTGCGCCACACCTCGCAGCCGGTGCTGAAATTGCCGGTGCCCACGTAGAGATAGGTCGTCCCGCCGTGCGCGAACACCGCCATGCTGTCAGCGTTGATGTTTCTCGCGTTCCCGAAGCCCACGGCACTCACCAGGGTCCAGTCGGTGTAAGGAGGTCCGCCCTGCCCGGCGGTGCGCCATACTTCGCAGCCGTACCCGTTGCGGGTTCCGATGTAGAGATAGCTCGTCCCCCCGTGGCCGCAGACGGCCATGGAGGCCACCTCGGTGTTGGCGTCCCGGCCGAAGCCATCGGCGTTCACCTGGGTCCAGCCGGGGTCGTCGTAGCGCATGACCTTGCAGCCCGTAGTCTGGTTGCGGGTGCCCGCGTATAGCTGACCTTTGAAGGCGATCATATTCGAGGTAGCGATGGAATAGTCGGGAGCGAAGCCGTTGCGGTTGACCTGGGCCCAGGTCCCCGAGACGCCCGATAACTCCCACACCTCACCCCCGGAGGCCGCGTTGAAGGTGCCCACGTAGAGGTTTCCCGCGTGCACGGTCATGCTCGGAGCGCTGAAGTTAGCAATATTGCCGAAGCCGGGGGCGGGCATTATCGCCAGCCAGGGGAATGGAGGCGGCACAGGGGGTGGTGGTGTCCAGGGGACGTATGGCGATTGATATACCTCGCAGCCGGTAACCGCGTTAAAGGTGGTCACGAACATGGTCTGCGGTGCAGGCCCGAAGGGCGTCAGGCAGGTGGCCTCGATGTTGTTGGGGCTTGCGAAGCCCCCTGGAGCTGCGGGAGGTGCGTCCAACCGGGCCCAGTCGTTGTAGGGGGGGGGAGGCCCGGGGACAGCCATCCCGGCCGACCCCCACACCTGGCATCCGCTGGCGTTGGCTGTGCCCACGAAGAGCACCCCTGGTCCCGGAGGGCCCGGCCGGTCGGAGATGCAAGAGGCCTCGGTATTTACTGCGGGAAGATTGCCGAATCCCCCCGGTCCGGCGAGGGCGTCCACACGTGCCCACCCCCCCGGAGTCAGCGCCCAGACCTCGCAACCGGCGAGGTTGCGGGTACCGGCGTGCAGCCAGCCGTTAAAGGAGGTAAAGGGCGCCAGGGCGGTGATGGCGATATTTGCGGCGTTCCCGAACCCGGGCGCCGCCGATAGAGCCCAATCCGCGTAGGGCGGCCCCCCCACCCCCGCGGTAAGCAACAATTGGCCTCCCCCCGGATTCGCGGTCCCGACATACAGCGAGGCTCCAAGACCTATCATGGAGGTAGCCTCGTCGTTGGCCGCCGCCCCGAAGCCGTCGGCGTTAACCTGCATCCAGTCGGTGTAAGGAAGACCTCCCACCCCCGCGGTGCGCCACACTTCGCACCCGGTTATCTTGTTCATGGTCCCCGCGTAGAGATAGGTGGTGCCGCCGTGGGCGAAGACGGCCATGCTGGAGACCTGGGTGTTGTTGGCATCGCCGAAGCCGTCCGCGCTGACCTGGGTCCAGTTATCGGGGTTGGGGCTGTCGTAACGCAGGACCCGGCAGCCGCGTATGGGGTCGCTGGTCCCTATGTACAGGTGGTTCCCGCTCCCGTCGTTGAAGACGGCGGAGGCCATCGCCCCGTGTTGCATACGTTGGAAGCCTGCGATGCCCTCATCCGCCACCTCCACCCAGCTTTCCGCCTGCGCCTCCTCCTGCGGCAGGACCACCGGGATGAGCAGCCCGGCAGCAAGGACCAGGATAGAGATGATCGCCAGCCATTTCATCTTCGGAACAGCACTCATCGCACACGCCTCCCTTAATAAACCCCAAGCCAGAAAGGCCTTTGTCGGGATCACAACGAGTAGCCCTGCCCATCGCTCTTTATGCTTCCATTCTAAGCTCGATCGCGGCTGGGGACAAACCGCCCTGCAGGTGGTGACACCCTCGATCGCGTCCGCAGCGCGACATCTATTGGTTTGCAGGCTGGTAAGCCGGTTGGGAGAGGAGAAGATCAAACTGGCCGAAGAGTGCGCTTATATTCTTGTTGCTCTTCCCCCAGTCGTACCACTGGATGGGGAAAGAGCGTCCCTAAGAGGTGATGGAGGGCTTCTCGTTGAGGGCCAGGCGCTCCAATTCCTCAGGCGGGGGCTCACTCCTGGCTCCGGTCCAGTCGAACCCCTCCATCACTTCGGGGTTGAGGATGTGGTCGGGAGCCATTCCCCGCAGCAGTTTGCGCAATTGTTCCGCGGCGATCTCTCCCTGGTGGGCACCGATCTCCTCCGTGTTGCCCCCTATGTGTGGAGTGGCGATGACATCTTCCCTCCCCGCCAGCCTGTCGTCCGCAGCTGGAGGCTCAACCGGGAAGACGTCCAGTGCGGCCCCGGCGAGCTTACCAGCCTCCAGCGCCTCGGCAAGTGCCTCTTCGTCGACGAGGGACGCCCGCGCCGTGTTGATGAAGAACGCTCCCTCCTTCATGCGCGAGAAGGCTTCCCGGTCCATGAGGTCGTGGGTATCATCCGTGGCTGGGGCATGGACGCTCACGAAGTCGCTGCGTGAGAGCAGCTCCTCGAGGGATACCTTCTCGGCTCCCTCCAGTGCCCCATCCCCGGCACCCACACCGGGATCGTAGAAAAGCACCTTCGCGCCGAAGGGGCGCAACCTGCGTGCGACCCGCACTCCCACGTTGCCCAGACCGACCAGGCCTACCGTCTTGCGCCAGAGCTCGCTCCCCTGGTATTCGTTATATGCTTGCGCCATCCTCATGAGGTCGCCGGCCTCGCCGCCGTCCCGCTTGAGGAAAGCGGCCGCCTCGGGCATCTTGCGGGCCAGCATGATCATGAAGGCCACTGTGAGGTCGGCCACCGCATCCGCGTTCCTGCCGGGCGTGTTGGCCACCGGTATGCCGAAGGCGGTGGCCGTTTCCAGGTCCACGTTCACCGCGTTAACGCGGCAGCAGATGATCATCTTCAGGCCGGGCAGTGCCTTGAGCGCCTCGAAATCCACCACGTCCATCTCGGTGATGAAGACGTCGAAACCCTTGAGCGCTTCGGCCAGCTCCTGTCCGCCGTTGAGTATGCTCATCTTTTCGCGCCAGGAGGAGTGGGTAACGTCTCCCATCTCACCCAATTCCAGCAGGGCCGCTTCGTCCATGGATGCGGTGACCAGTACGCGGGGGCGGAATGTGGCGGGTGCTTCGCAGGCAGCCGGCGGGCGGCTGAGCATGGCGATGGCCATCTGGATCGCCACGTGGCTGTCGCATTCTTCGCGTTTGGTCATGGCCTCTCTCCAGCCCGTGTAGAGACCCTGGTATGCCTCGAAATCCGCTCCCGGCCGCTGCTCTCTCCCCATGCTCACGAGCCGTTTGGCTCCCTCCATCAAGTCCGGAAAGACTCCAGCCCCCACGCCGGCGCAAATAGCTGCGCCCAGCGCAGAGTTCTCCGGCACGGAATGTACCCTCACCGCCTTTCCGGCCACGTCGCTGACTATCTGGGTCCAGAGCACGCTCCTGGACATGCCGGCTCCGACGGCAATAACGTCCGGATCCATACCGCTCACCTCGATGACCTGCCTGACATTCGCCCACGCAGAGTAGGCGATGCCCTCCAGAAGAGCCCGGCTTATGTGATTGCGGCAGGCAAGGGTGTCGGGGGTCACCATGTGGGACATGGTCAGGCTGCCGAGTATGACGTTGATGGAGCGTGCGTCGCCCACGTGCGCCCCAAAGGTAGAATATACTCCAGCAGCCCCGGGTTCGGAACGAGCTGCTTCGGCGAAAAGGACCGCAAGCGGGTCACCGCTGTCGGGACGGAGGATGCGCGAGAACCATTCCAGGACCGTGCCCGAAAGCAGGCCGTTGCTCTCCAGCACATACAGACCGGGCACTACGTGCTGCCCGCTCCACAGCCGGCCCTCTCCATCCAGCACGTATTCACCGCAGACCTGCTGCACGGACATGGAGGTACCGGCGATGACGCCGATGTCACCGTCCCGCACGCACCCCGCCCCCAGGAGGCCACATTGGGTGTCGGCGCCTCCCGCTGCCACCGGGATGCCGGGCTCCAGTCCCAGGTGCTCGGCCGCCTCGCGCGTGAGGCTGCCGATGGGGGTACCTGCGTCGACGGTCTCAGGAAAGATGTCCGCGCTCACACCGAGGGACTCTATGAGGCCCCAGGCGAAGTCGCGCTTGCGGTGGTCGAAGAGCACGGTCTCACCCGCCTGCGACCTCTCGGCATAGAGGTTGCCGCTCAGGCGAAACCCCATCCAGTCGGAAAGGCAGGCAATCCAGGTGGCTCTGCCGAGCAGTTCCGGTGCGTTGTTGCGTAGCCAGAGCAGCCGCGGACCCGTGAATATAGGGCCCGGCCAATGGCCTCCTGCCTGGTAGAACTCCATGCCGCGCTCGGCGGCGAGCGTGAACGCATCGCCCAACGCGCGTCCGTCCTGGTTAGGGGTGGCGAAGAGCACGCGGTCATCCGCATCCAGGAGCACCGTGGTGTTGCGCATGGAGGTGGCCGCCATGCCCAGCACGTCCCCCGGCCCGGCTCCGGCTTCCTTCATGACCTGGCGGGAAGCTTCTCCCAGCTTGCGCCACATGTCCTCGAGGTCGAGATCGTATCCCAGGCCGGCGGTGTTGGGCGCAACGGGATATGACCAGTTCCGCTTGGTCGAGTAAGTAGTGCCCGTTTCCAGGTCCACCAGCAGGCACCTGCCGGAGCCGCCGCCGAGATCGAACGCCATCAGGAATGACTTGCCCATGACCCCTCCCTCTTCGCCTGGATATCCCTCTTCCAGCTCATATACATCCGATGTGGAACAATCGGCAGGATATATACAAGTCCATTATGTGCAGGCTTCCTTTGGGCTGTCGATAGTTGTACCGGCCGATATATGCATCGGCGGCCGCATGAGCCGGGCTTGATGGATGTAAACCAGAGTCGTCAGAAAGATAGTTCTGACGTTTAGATCTTCCTGGGTAAGAGCAGAACTATGCCAGAGTTAAAGAAGAGTCCATCTGTGGATATCCTGGAAGGCCAAGAAACCCGCAGGATAACGGCTATCTAGAGCACACTAGCTATGAATTTCGTCCGCGACTTCCCTCATCCCCAGGCCCTCGAGGACACTCCGGCTGGGGCGCCCCTGGCCGTCTATGTCACGCAGGCGGTAATACTCCTCGATCATCTCGTCGAAGGGAATAGTCCTGCGCCTTATCTCCTCCGCCTCTCCCGACTCCAGCTTCTTCCTGTGTCCCCTCAAGCCCGGCAGGTGGCTCTCGGACATGAGCAGTTTGTTCATGTTGGGCACCAGGACCTTCATCTGGAAACTAGCCAGGACACCCCTTATCCTATCCACCCGCAACTTGCCCATGGGCAGCATGGACATCATAGTCGGGTACAGGGCGGTAGTGAGGTTCGAGGTCGTCCCCTCTACATGTGGTTCCATGATGCGCTTGGGTAGACGGTCGTCCTCGCGGGTGACCCCGCAGAGGTTGTCGATGGCGCGCTTGATGTACCATATGCGGTCCCCCACCCGGGCCAGCTCGTCCACGTCGTATGCGAAGCCGGTAACGGGGTTGAGCATCTCCGCCATGCCCTGCATCGCGCCGCCTGCCGAACACCAGGCAATACTGCAGATGACGGCCGAGTTCGCCAGCGACCCCTTTTTTTGCGACGCGACGGTCTGGGCCGCTTTGCCCTTGGCCTTGTAGGGCCAGGACCTCTTTACGCCCAGGTCCTTCTGGTCCAATATCCCGTAATCCGTGAAGAGATTCGCGTCCGCAACGTGACAGGCCCCCCTGACGGAGGTGGCGTAGGTCAGGGCCAGGCCCCACAGGGCCCGGGGGTCGTGCATGGGGCACTCCAGGCCCTTGACGTGGAGGGCGTATTCCTCCCCGCCATATTTCTGGGACATGGCCCTCACGCCCTCGGCCAGGTCGTCCCCGAAGCCCTCCCGCTGGGCGATCTTCTTTATCAATGCCAGCAAGATCTCGGGCTGGTTCCACCCCAACTTGATGCCGCCGGTATCGCCTTCTACGATCAAGCCCTCCTCGAAGGCCTCGGTGGCGTAGGCGATGCTGCCCCCGGCCGAGATGCTGTCCATGCCGTAACGGTTGCACATCTCGTTGGCTTTATTGTTGGCCTCCACGCTGTCCATGCGCTGCATGGTGCCCAGGGCCGCGGCGGCCTCGTACTCCGAGCCAGGGCCCTCGTCCATAGCGAAGGGGCCGGAATCGACCTTCACGATCCTTTTGCATCCCACCGGGCAGCCGTAACAGGAGTGGGTCCGGGTTAGAATGGTCTCTGCTACCGCCGTACCGCCAAGCTTATCCGGTCCGGCCTCCCAATAGGCCTCCCGCCAGTTCTTGGTGGGCACGTCGCCTATAGCCATACCGAAATCCATCCCTACGTTGGTCCCGTAAGTGCCAAAGGACTCGGCCACCATACTGAACTTCAATACCTCACTCGTGTGCTCGCGGGCTGTCTTGTATCCCTCCTCGTCGGCGACGGGAACCTTCTTGTTGCCCCTTGCCACCACCGCCTTGAGCTTCTTGGAGCCCATCACCGCCCCCATGCCGCACCTCCCGGCGGTGGAGCCCTTGTCGTTCATCACGTTGGCGTATTTCACCAGGTTCTCCCCGGCCAGGCCGATGCACATCACCTGGGCCCGCTTGTCCCCCACCTCTTCCTTGATGAAGTCCTCCGTCTCGTAGGTGTCCTTTCCCCAGAGGTGCGAGGCGTCACGGATCTCGACTCCTTCTTCCGTCACCCAGAGGTAGACCGGGGTGTCGGAGGCCCCGGTCACGATGATACCGTCGTAGCCGGTGCGCTTGAGCTGGGGCGCGAAATGGCCTCCCATGCAAGATTCCCCCCAGATACCCGTGAGGGGGGAGCGGGCGCATATCTCCAGCCTGGACACCCCCGGGAGGTTCATTCCCGATATGGGTCCCAGCATGATCATCAGCTGGTTTTCAGGGGATAAGGGCTCCGCCTCCCATCCCCTACGGTCAAAGAACAGTTTCGCGGCCAGGCCGCTGCCCCCCAGGTAGTCGCGATAGATCTTCTCGTCCAACTCCAGGTCTTGCGTGGTTTTGCTTGTAAGGTCGACCTCGAGGATCTTTCCCCAGTTTCCTCCCATCATGGCCTATACCCCCTTGTTGCACTTAAACTCGGCCGATCGAGTTTCATCCGGACGCCCTCAAACCGACATGCCTCCAGCGGGGCCATCCTACGAGATGTGCCGTAGCCAACCCTGGCGTAAGAAGGAATGTTGCGTCACTGATTGAGATAGATGGGTCCAGATCTGCTAATAGCCCTTGCTTACAGGCTATCAGACGAGGAGTGTGTGTCAAGCAAAATAACATCAAGAAGAACAGTATAGTTTCACTCTCGGAGGCCGGTTTCCTGTTGGAAACGGCCAATGAAGCAGGCCACTATCTTTATATCGTCACGGCCAAGCTGGACCCAGCTTCCCTATGATCCTGACCTGAGTTCTTGTCCTGTTACAATTCCATCTCGCGGAGAGACGCCAACGTCCGGGTTCAGTGATGAGTTCCCGGTCCATGATGATGGCATTGACCGGAATGATCGTGATCGCCCGAGCAAACCGCATCCCCTGACAACAGCTTCCCCTCAATGAAATCAGACAGTACTTCGTCGATATCGCCTGCCGCTCCGGAGACTACCTCTATCCCCGTGGCCTTAAGGTGACCGATAGCTCCGGCTCCGATGCCTCCCACGATGACTGTATCCACCTTATGTTGAGCGAAGAGCCCGGCCAGCGCTCCGCATTCATGCCGCGTCGGCGCCTGAACGGCGGACCGGGACTTAACCGAACCATCATCCACTTCCGCCAGAATGAATCCCTCTGATCTACCAAAATGCGGAGAGACTCGCTCTCCTTCCGCCACTATCGCTACTATCATTTCTTCCTCCTTCTTTGATCCATACATCGAGGGTTAAAAACAACGATCGATTCCAGCTTGCCGCACCAAACTCGGATCCTCCTTCAGCCTTCCCTTAAGATACAGCTTCACGGCCTTGATAATATCCCTCTCTTGCGTGAGCAATGGAAGGATATTCCTGCTCAAGAGGGCAACATATGCATTTTCTCCCATCCCAGCGCTGATGACGACTTGAACGTCCGGTAGGACCTCTCTGGCCACCCGCAGACACGCTGCATGTTCACCGCACTCCTTGCGTCGACCCATATAGGGATTCTCCCTCTGCTCTCTTGCTACGACTTGATGACCCTTTGCCTTAAGGACAATAAAGAACGGGGCTGCAGCAAAATGCTCATAGATGTTTATACCGTCCTTCGTGGCTATTGCCACCTTACGCTCTTCCGGACCTGACAATCAGGGAGCACCCCCTCCATGCGCCCTCCTTTTCGCCTTGGGCCCAAGCCAGAGGTAGACTCCCAGCATGGAAGACATCAGGCCGGTTAGGATATGGAGGTTTCTCAAGGTCTTTCTCTTGATCATTTCGCCCTCCTTCGGCGACTTAATACTCATGCTACTGACAGCAATACAGATTATAATGTTATTATGGGCATATGTCTAATAAATAATTGGTGTCGTCTATGACCTCTATCATATGCTTCACAGATTGATTCTTAATTTATGTCCATATGCCCAATTTATAGTAGTATGGTCTGAGGGTTAAGAGTATGATCGCCTTGTTTGACTATCATGCGGGAAGAGGTGTTTGGATTGACAAGGCCCCTGAAGCTCAAGCTGGTGGAGGAGGCGCCCCGTTCTGACTACTACAAGCCGCGTGGCATACCCATGAGTGAATTGGAGGAGACCAACATCACCCTGGAGGAACTGGAGACCTTACGCCTGGTGGACCTGGAGGGACTATACCAGGCGGATGCCGCCAAGAGGATGGGGATATCCCGCCAGACTATCCAGCGAATGATCATGGGCGCAAGGGCAAAACTGGTCGGAGCCATCCTGGACGGGAAAGCCCTGCGTATAGAGGGGGGCAGTTATGTATTGCGGGAGGGGGCAGGCATTTACCGGTGTGGTAGATGTGGAGAAGAACTGCCTCTACCCCCTGGAAAGCGAAATCGCGAATGGCGCTGCGCCACTTGCGAATGCCCGAAGAAGGGGGCCCGCGAAAGCTAATGGTTTTCAAGACACATGCGCTTAAGTCTATTGCCTTTCATCGTTTCTTGTATTTCATGTTTGTATACTAGCGCAATAATAGTATATACTATTTTCGTAATGGTATATACTTTCTAAATTGAGCACGAGGAGGAATCAAATGAATACCTCGACGGTTTCGGCAAAAGGATGGGTGGTTATTCCCAAGGAGCTGAGAGAACGCTTTGGGTTGAAGAAGGGCGACAAGGTGCATTTCGTCGAGTATGGAGGCGCTATCGCCGTGGTGCCCTTATCCAAGAACGCCATAAAAGAATCATCCGGAATGTTGAAAGGCGATACATCCCTCCTAGCAGCACTATCGAAGTCAAGGCAAGAGGATGCCGCAAAAGGGAGATAGGCATTGGCCAAACCAGAGCACAAGCGATTTGTTCTCGACAGCTTTGCCCTTATCGCCTACTTCGAGGGAGAGAGCGGGCAGGAGCTGGTAACCGGGTTATTCGAACGAGCAATAAAAGGTGGATGCGAACTCTTCCTGAGCGTTGTAAGCCTGGGAGAGATCGCATACATAGTGGAAAAGGAAAGAGGCCTTCCTAAGGCACAAGAGACATTGGCGCGTATCGACGAACTTCCCATATCCATAGTCGATGTCGACCGTAATCTCGCGCTCTCCGCCGCTCATCTAAAAGCTCACTATCCCATTGCTTATGCTGATTGCTTCGCAGCCGCGCTCGCTCAAAGTAAAGACGCGGTTTTGGTCACCCAGGAGATGTTGAAGGGATCCGCCTTGGCCTTGCCCCCACTCACCTCCACCAAACCGGGATCGTAGACGTAATCTGCCGGGTTATCGAAGCCCCAAGTGAAACTGGTCGAGGCGCGGTAATCTAAACCAGCCTCCCCGGGCGGAGTAGTCGCCCCGATGGATGAAGCCGGCGAAATACCCGTCATGGTCACGAGTAAAAGGATCACGAGCAGCGGCTCTCCCCAGAACTTTCGCATGAATCTCCCCTCCCTATCGCTCAAGCCATCGTCCGATCTTTGCTTCCCGTCCGAGCTTCCAATAAATCGCCGGGTTTTCTCCGGTGTCAAACGACCGGCTCGGAAGATGACTGTCTTAAAAAGTTGGCGCTCTCATCAAGCCGCACTTGGGCGTATGACCCGTTGGGCTATGCTCCTTGAGCAGCTCCCAAGCAAACCTATCATCGAGATGGCTGAGCGGCCTAGCATCGTTTGCGTTCATGGTAAGACTAAGAAAAGCGCCCGCCCGTAGGGGTTGATGCATGGCTTTCTCTGCTGTCTCCTCGGCTGTCAACTGGGCCGGGGCTTGACGATTTAAACTCAAGCCATATTGGCCACTCGCCACCAGGCCCAGCATCCGGTTGATATCGGGAACGTGGCGGTGATAGTGTCAATAGTTGGAACGAGCAGGAGTGAACGAGGGGAACGTCGTGAAGGTGGTCACGCTCGGCACGGGGAGCCCGCTACCTGATGCCAACCGGGCAGGCCCCGCGACCCTGATCCGGGCCGCAGGCCGCGACCTGCTGTTCGACTGCGGGCGCGGCGTGTTGATGCGGGCCGCCGCCGCCATGACCGGACCGCTGGCCTTCGACACGGTTTTTCTCACGCATCTCCACAGCGATCACGTCACCGATTTCAACGACATCGTCACCATGCGATGGGCCATGTCGCCGATGCCGAACCCGTTGCGCGTGGTCGGACCCGTCGGCACGCAGCGTTTCGTCGACCGGACCATCGAAATGCTCCGCGACGACATCGGCTACCGTGTCGCGCATCACGACGATCTCAACTGGGAGCCGACTTGCGAGGTCACTGATGTGAGCGACGGTCTGGTCGCCGACGATGGCGTGGTCCGCATCACGGCAGCGCCGACCGATCATGCGCCGGTGCATCCCACGGTCGGCTATCGCATCGAGGCCGACGGCAAGGCGGTGGTCATCGCGGGTGACACGGTGCCGTGCGACGGGCTCGATCGCTTATGTGCAGGCGCCGACGTCTACGTTCAGACGGTGATACGGCGCTCGATGGTCGAGGCCATCCCCGCGCCACGGCTGCAGGACATCCTCTCCTACCACTCGAGCATCCAGGATGCCGCGGCCACAGCGACACGAGCGGCGGTCGGCACCCTCGTCATGGTCCACGCCGTGCCGCCGCCCTGGCCCGGCAGCGAGGCCGAATGGATCGCCGAGGCCGCCGGGGGATTCACCGGGGGCATCATCCTCGCCCACGACCTGTGGGAGCACGAGCTCTGACCGGAAAGGAGAAAGGCATGTCGTCCGTTCACGATCGGGTTATCGCGGCACTGGAGCGCCGGGAGCCGGACCGCGTGCCGACCATGGACATGATGGTCGAGTACGCGAACATCTACGAGGTGCTGGGGAAGAAGCCCCTCCCACTCGGGCGGCTTTTCGAGAACCGCTACTCGGCAAGGGCGCTCGATTTCCTGGCGCCCGGCCCCCTTGCTCCATTTATCGTGGAAAAGTCGATGGAGTTTTTTACATACGACCGCACGGCCGCCTCTGTTGAGATGGGATACGATTCGGCATGGGTAACATACGCGCCCGTGTGGAGATACGACGATTCCAGGAACATGCATGATATCAACGGGCGGCGTCTTCAAGTGACGTTCGACGGGAAGGGCAACCTGGGCACTCCCATGTACATGGGTGGCCTCATCACCAGCCCTGACGACTGGCGCGCCTGGCCCAAGAAAGACCTGCTGCGCCTGCCGGAGAAGAACAACCGCCTCTACTCGAGGGTCCAGAAGGATTTTGGCGACAGGATATTCATCTTCGGCAGCTTCGTCGACGGCATATTCGGATATACGTGGGAATGCATGGGGTTCGAGCGGTTCGTGGTGGCGGTGCGCAAGGAAAGGGAGTTTATCGACCGCATGATCATGTTCTACACCGACCTTTACTGCGTGATAATCGAGGCGATGGCCGACGCCGGCATCCCCGGCGTGATATATGGCGACGACCTCGCTTACCGCTCAGGCCCGATGCTCAATCCACGGCAGTTCGAGTCGTTGTGCGGGGAGAGCTTCCGTCGCATTACGGACACAGCCCACAGGCTGGGCATGAAGATAGTTATCCACTCATGCGGGAACGTCTACCAACTGCTCGACTGGTTCGCTGACTGCGGCTTCGATGGGGTGCACGCGCTCGAACCCACCGCGGGGGTCGAGCTGGCGAAGGCCAAGGAGATGGTGGGCGACCGGCTTTGCCTGCTGGGCAACATGGACATCACGCATATCCTCGTTGACGCAAGCCGCGAGGAGGTATTCGAGGCGGCCCGGCAGTCTATCGAGGCCGCGGGGCGCGGCGGCGGCTACATCGTAGCCCCGACCAACAGCCATCATGGAATGTCGGTCCAGAGGCTGCGCTGGATGCTCGAGGCAGTCGAAGAATACGGCTGGTACCCGTTACCTCCGTGATGTTCAGCGGTGTCGCAGTGCCGAAATCGAAGCCTTTTCAGGGCCTCAACCTGACGATAGTATCGACCTGGTCCGAGCGGTCCGGAGGGATGGTTATCCTTGTGAAACCTCTTTCCCGGTAGACGTCCGCCCGTGTGCCTTCCGGCTCGCGCTTGCGAACTTCGCGGCATAGTCCTCGGGCGTCTTCCATTCGGTGAGGGACGTCTCGAAATAGCAGATGCCGTCGTGCCACTTGATCTCCATCTGATGGTAATCGACGCACGTCCGAAGGCTCAATTCCACCCACTCCTCTGGCCGGCATAACGGACCATCGAATGCCAGCTTCCCGTCGGCGTCCGTCATCGAACGGTTGAACTCCACGTAGTCGCGGCCCCAGTCGATACCGAGACGGGTCTCGATCTGGTACATGATGCCCAGCCCGGGCCGCCGCCACCACGGCCGGCCGGCGCCGGCCTCATACCTGGGCATGACGACCAAGTCTCTGGCGATCACCCCGGAATGCCCGAGGATATCGCCGGCCGCTCGTTATGAAAACTTGAGAAACTCCCCGATCAACATGGTTCACCTCAAGATCACTTCTTTTCATCCACACAGCAAGGATATTCTAATCGTAGCAGAAAGAGCTGGAGGGGGAGGGATTCGAACTCCCGGGGCCTCGCGACCCAACGGTTTTCAAGACATCCCATTATATGTTTGGTTCTGTTTAATACCATATGGTATATTTAATGGACATATGGTCTTTTTTATGCTAATCTCAAGGCATGAGGTTTCATGAGCCCTTGGACGATATATTAGGCAACAGAACGCAGACCAAGCTTTTAAGGCTCCTCTCCAGAACGAGAAGCGCTCATACGGGAAGGGAGCTGGCGAGACTGATCGACCAGTCTCATAATACGACCCGCTATGCCCTGGAAGAACTCGAGCGCAATGGCCTGGTCATCAAGCGGCAGGCCGGTAGATCCAATCTTTATTCTCTAGACGAAGATAACATCATTTACACGGAGATCTTGTCCCCCGCGTTCAAGCTCGAGGAAGACCTGCTCGGAGAGGTCGCAAAAATATTTTCGGACAAGTTGGGTAAAGACCTGGTGGCCACAATCTTGTTCGGCAGCGTCGCAAAAGGTGAGGAGAATCCAAACAGCGATATCGACCTGGTACTGGTGTTCGGAGATAAGGTCAACCTTGGAGATAAGGAAGACGAGGTCGCAGAGGCATCCTTACAGGTCGCAAAGATGTTCGGCAATCAGGTATCGACGATCTTGGTCAAGAGTGCGGAGTTTGAACGCAAGAAAAATACCAGAAGTGAATTATGGAGGGAAATAGCGGAAACAGGCATCTCTATAGGTCCTTGATAGGAGACTAAGCGCTTATGGTTAAAGAGCCGCAGACGAAACGCACCGACAAATCAAAGGCCGGCACTTTCTGGGATAGGGCCCAGCAATGCGCGGTTGCGATGAACGATGCGCTGCAAAGGGGCCACTGGGAGGCGGCTGGCATCAACGCGGTGCACTGTGCGACATCCGCGAATGACGCGGTCCTCGTCGCTCTACGGGGGATAAGGCCAGCTAGTAAAGATCACAAAGATGCGGTCAGGATCATGCAATCTCAATTCAAGGAAGAAGACGCTCAAAGCGCAGCCAAACGGCTTGGAACCATTATCTCCAAGAAGAGCCGCGTCGAATACGAACAAAAGCGATTGACGGAGAGGGAAGCGCGAGAGATCGCCTTGGATGCGCAGAGATTTCTAGATTGGGCAAAGACACGTCTACCCACCAGTATTTGAGTTGTGACTATCATCTTGGGCCATACCCTGGCGCATTGAACGCGAATCGTATCCAGGTCGCTACTAACAAGATCCAGCGTCTTTATAGTGGCGGAGGGGGCGGGATTCGAACCCGCGAGCCATTGCTGGCCAATGGTTTTCAAGGTACATGCGCTCTGCACAGTGGATTTTCGACCATTCCCCTGGTGCCCTATATGTCCCGCTGGCCTCTTCTGATCCTGATCCTGTGTTCCTCCACGATTACCGTGCAGCCGGATAGTTCTTCAAGATTGGCTTGCCTTGCAAGGAATCGCCTTATCACAGAGAGGACGTTCCTAGAGCCCTGATTCCTTATCCTTACCACGATAATACCCGGATGAGTGCCCGCGGGATATACTTTCTGGTTAGCGAAACCGATATCCATGGTTATAAGAACCATGTTCTCCTTGCGGCAAACTCCTATTATCATCGCATCGGGCTTTCCAGAAAGACCCTCGTTGTGTACAGATTCGGATTCCAGTTGTCTTTCTTGAAAAAACGCGTTCAAACTCAAAGGTAGGTTTTCATCGATCTTAAATCGCATGAAGTTCCTCTTTGGAGAGTAGGGCAGCGTACTCTATAGCAGCTTTGATATCTTCCGACTTGAGGGTCGGGTATTCCTTTAGTATTTCCTTTTCTGCCATACCTTCGGCCAGGCAATCAAGTATCACCGAAACCGGTATCCTGGTGCCCTTGATGCATGCCTGACCGTGGCAAGTCCCGGGGTCGACTTCTATCCTATCGATCAGCTTCATCGTCATATCCTCCTTAAAGAGTATTCTATCATCTTCTCGTGACATCGATCGCAAGGGGTGACGGCGACCAGCCAACCATGTCTGGAAGCATATATGGTGGCGGAGGGGGCGGGCAGCGGATCCATTTTAGAATCCTTGGGGAGAAAAAGGGGGCCACCCGTCTTAACGGGGGGTGACTTCCACCTGGAGGTCTTTTCCTTCCGACAGCTCCCACTCGACCTTCGAATCCAAACCGAAG
>Ga0315274_10007109_pt1 | contig 16241 bp, 12 predicted proteins | sample YL17G02_20_MG_FD_203700 | JGI IMG/M metagenome (GOLD analysis project Ga0315274, IMG submission 203700) | Sediment microbial communities from Yellowstone Lake, YNP, Wyoming, USA - YL17G02_20 | ecosystem: Environmental > Aquatic > Freshwater > Lake > Sediment | place: USA: Wyoming | collected...
TTTGACCTGCGTCCCCTGATCCAGTCGATATCTGTGGGGGCAATGCTGGCTGACGACGCTGGCGCAGCAGGGACCGCTCAGAAAGACGATGGAACTCGCGGTGGAGCGGGGACGCCGCTGCTGGACCATAGGGGTCTATCGGTGTCCGCCACAGGCGGGACATCCCCATGCCCTGGCGAAAAGGCTGTGATCCTCGATGCGGTCCTGGTGCGGGATGAGAGGGGGCGCATCGGCCGCCCCGATGTTCTGCTGACGTCGCTTGGGCTCAGCGAATACGCAATCGGCATGTGCCGCACGGCGATTTTGTTCGACGAGCCACACCCGTAACACCAATCTCCCGCAGGTTCCGGGCGCTGCCTCACGGTGGGCCTATCACTTCACAACCATAGCCCGCATCTCCGCTACCGTGGCGCCCAAAGAGGATATACTGTCCTGCACCACAGCATAGGGAGGGACAGTAATGGACGATCAGGCACTGGCTGACTCTTTTCGCCAAGCGATTCGGCAGACCCACACCCTCGATCTGGACGCTCTGCCGCTGCTCTATCCGATCCTGGAGACCCTGGACCTCCGCGGCATCGTCAATGCCCAACGGTCGACAGAGGCTGACCTGGACTTGGGACAGGTGGTCATGGTGTTGGTGCTCAACCGCCTGATGGCCCCGCAACCCTTGTACTGGGTCAACCGCTGGCTGGCTCATACCGTCCTGCCTACGCTGCTCGATGTGTCGCCTGCCAAACTGTACGACCAACGCTTGGGCCGCGCACTGGAAGCGATCCACCCTCACTTGGGCGAAATCTGGGCTCGTCTGGTGGTCCGCGCCGTTCAGGCGTGGCAACTCGACCTGAGTGCGCTGCACTGGGACATCACTTCATTCTACTTCACCGGTGCCTACAGCCAGAGCGAACTGCTCCGCCGTGGCTACAGCCGGGACAAGCAGCCGGACACCAAGCAAGTTAACCTGGAAGCCGATGTAACGCATGGCAGCCGTGTTCCGGTGGGCTATCGGGTGCTACCTGGTCAGACGGCAGATATCACCACACCACCTGGCCATCTCCAGGCCTTGCTGCGCCTGCTGAACCGACCCGAACTGGCTGCACTCCAATTGCATCCGATTCTGGTCAGTGACGGCAAGATGATCACCCCCCAGGCCATCCGCGACTGCCATGAGCACCGCCTGTTCTACCTGGGTCCCTTGCCGGTCAACAACGTCGTGCGTCGGCTGCTGCGCAGCGTTTCGGTCGACGGCTTGGCTGCCCGCCCACTGGCGTATCGGCCCAAGCGTCAAACGCAGGATGCCGAGTTTGTGCCCTACCAGGGTGTGTGGCGCCCCTTCCGGGTCACCGTCCCGCCGCCCACAGACCGGCCACAGGCCCCGCAGAAGGTCTACACCGACCGGGCGTTGGTGGTGTGGGGTGCGGGCAAGGCCCGGCTGGATGCCAGCAAACGGCGGACGTACCTGAAACGCCTGCTGGATGAACTGGACCACATCCGTCGCCAACTCAACCAGGGGCGCTATGCCGAGCGCGACTATGTCGTCGAACGGATTGCCAGTGTGCGACACGGCAACCCGGCCAAGAGCCTGGTGTGGTTTGAACTGCAGGGCACGGATGGTCAGTTGAGTCTCCAGTTCCGTCTCGACCGGAACCGCTTGGCGGCCGTGCAGATGCTCAATGGACGGTATGCCCTGGGCACAAATGCCGATCATCTGTCCGCTGACCAGACCTTGAGCCTGTCCAAAGGGCAAGATGATGCCGAAAAGCAGTTCCGCGCGCTGAAGAGCCCTCTGGCCGTGCGGCCAGCCTTCGTGCATAACGACCAGCGGATTGAGGGCCTGGTCTTGGTCACCCTGATTGCCCTGCTGGTGCGGGCGCTGTTCTCCATCCAGTGCCAACAGGGGGGCTTGAGCGTGTCCGTAGACCGCGTACTGGCTGAATTCGCCCCGTGGTCCGTGATCGATCTGACCTTGACCGACGGTAGCCACGTGCGCCAAGTCGCTACCCCGACCGAGTTTCAGACGCAGGTGATGACCGCGTTGGGAGGACCCGCATGTGAACGTTATGTGACCCCCCTCACCAGATAGGCGGACACATCGCGCAAGAGACCTGCCCACGATGGCGGGGACGAGCGGGGAGCGGCATCGTATGCCGCCAGTGATCGAATCCCGTCCCGGTCATTGGCGGTCCAGCTGACAGTGGGTCGCCCAGGTTCCTCGAGTTGAATACCCAGGCGGGTGATACCTGACCGGGCATCGCCTGGTTGTGCCGGGCGCGGTCAGAAGTCAGGCCACGGTCATTCTGTGTCTGTGCCTCATAGTCCGGCGTAGGCGGAATGCTCTTTGGCTCGCTTGTTAACGTACACTCGATGAGCGGGCACAAGTGCCTGGCATCACCGATCATGGGTCGTTGCCTGTTCTCAAGTCAGACTGTCGAAAACAGGCTGAGCTTGTTCTTCCAGCTTGTTCACCCAGCGCGCGGGCCGTTCCCAAGGACAGAGACCCATCGACTGCCACATGTGCCTCGACGTGGTAGGCGCCCTCCACCCACCGGGCAGTGATGCTGTGCGTGCCAATGCCCAGACCCTCGGCCAATGAGCGGAGGGCAGGGATCAGGGCCGCTGACTGCTTGCCTGGCGAGCCTAGCGGTTCCACGTGGACAACGACACCCTGAATGGACGGGATCTCGGACCGCAGCCGATCCTGCACATCGTGAGCCACGGCGTGGGATTGGACAGTACTCATCTGCGGTCATTGTCTCAAACTTGCGGTGCCCGTACGGATGCTCCTCGTCGGCGGGACGGGTGGCGATATAGATGCCGACCAGGCCAATAACGTTGCTCGCGCTGTCAAAGAACGAGTCGAACCCGTCGGCGATCAGGCTCAATGAGCCGGTCCTGTATCCTACAATCAGCTTGGTCAAGGTAGCTATCAGGTTCAGGCCCATCAGGCTCACGTGATCAACCGTCTTTCGTCTGCCTGGCGAAAGTACGAGCGGTAGGCAGCGGCCTCCTGCAACTGCGCCTGGAGGTGCTCCACCACGATTCGTTGTCCATCCTCTTGCGCATTCCCGGGGAGCGCAGCCTTCCCCTGGCCTACACAGACGGTAACCTGGCCCAGCCGGTCAATGGCGATGTCAAGTTGCCCCTGCTCAGCTATCCACTCCAGGCCCAGGCGAACCGTCGTCTCGGCATGTGCCATTGCCGCTGCCAGTTCGGACAGCAGAACGCCCCCGCCACGCTGGGTGAGGGCATGCTTCAGCAGACCAGCCAGGCGAGGCAGGAAGGTACCCAGACTGTCCAGGCCCGGATCCACTGCAAAGAGGACAACCTCGGATGGTGACGTCGACTCCAGAGCCGCCGCCAGGACATCCGGATCGGGAGGAGCTGTCCAGACAATCATAGTGTCCGCAAGGCCGAGCCCACGCCGATCGTGAGCGGGCACATCGACGAGCTTCTCTCCCTCAGCCCAGACCACGACTGAGCCCAAGTGCTCGGCCCGGCTGAGTGCTACGAGCACAGGGCGCGCCGCTTCTCGATCGCCCAGGTGGCGGTAATCGCGCACGCGACAAGCAGCCTCAGGCCTTGCTTGCACCGCCACAGGAGCGAGAGGTCTTGCCGCCACCCAAGTCAGTTGGATCGTCTCCTCACCGCGAAAAGCGCTCGTCCCTATCGTGTAAGCCAGGTCGAACACGCCCTCTGGTGCAGCCTGATCCGCGCCCTGCCACCACAAGATAGTCTCCTGGCGTTGCTGTGCATTGCTCACCACCACCCGCCGATGCTCTCTCGTGCGACCGATGATCGAACTGCTGATCACCGACAGAGTCCGAGTGGCAAAGACCGGCGCTTCGTTGCCCGGTCCAAAGGGTGACAGTTGCTGAACAGCCCGCGCCAGTGGGAGCGAAAGCTGACCCAAGTCGAGGTACTCCTCCACCGATAGCTCGCGCTCTCCGCGGGGCTTTGCCGTCTGGGCGAGGGTCCGCCACAGGGCCCGGCGGAACTCGACAATCCGCTCCCCATCCAGCGATAGACCTGCAGCCATGGGGTGTCCGCCACAGCGGTACAGCATGTCCCTGTGAGCCGCGATGGCGGCATGGATATCCACGCCTTCGACCGATCGCGCCGAGCCCCGGGCCAGCTCGCCCGTCCGTGCGCTGAAAACGATGGCCGGTTTGCCAAAGCGTTCGGCCAGCCGGCCTGCGACCACACCCACGATACCAGGTTCCCAGTTGGCACCTGCGAGGACGATCGCCGGCCCATCCAGCAAGGATCGATCACGCTCCAGTTGAGCCAGGGCGGCGTCCGTCGTTTGCTGGGTCAACCACTTGCGCCGGGCATTGAGCGCCTCCAGGGCGGTGGCAATGGTTCGTGCCTGGATGCGATCCGTCGTGGTCAGCAGCTCAACACCCATCGACGACGCCGATTCCGCGCTCTCTGCATCGCTCACTCGACTGATGGCATTGAGGCGCGGAGCCAGGGAGAACCGGATGTCATCCTCTGTCAACCGCTCCGGCTCCAGGTCTGCCAGGTCCATCATCTCTCTCAGCCCGATCCGATCCGTGCAGCGCAGCACCTGGAGGCCGCGTTGCACCAGGTAGCGCACGTCCGAGCGCAGCATAGCTACATCGGCCACCAGGCCCAGGGCTGTGAGGTCGAGGTAGCGATCTGTGGCGTCGCGCCCCATGCGCTCAAACAGAGCGCGGATCACCTGGTAGGCTACGCCGACACCAGAGAGCTCGTGCAACGGGTGCCCTTTGGGCAACCGCTTGGGGTTCACCACCGCCGATACCTCAGGCAGGATAGGAGACAGATCGTGGTGATCGGTCACCAGCACGTCAACACCCTGGCTGGTTGCTACCGCGATGGCCTCGTGAGCAGCAATGCCTGTGTCGGCTGTCAAGAGCACCTGCATCCCCTCATCGACTAGCCGCTGGACTCCCACAGGATGGACCCCATGCGACTCACGGCGCGTGGGGATACGAAAGGTGACATCCGCGCCGGACTCTCGAAGGGCCTGCGTATACAGCGCCGTGGCAGTCTGTCCATCCACGTCCAGGTCTCCCCAGACCGCGATCCGCTCCTTGCAGGCGATGGCCTGCTCCAGACGGTCAACGGCCCGATCCAGGGTCGGCAATTCCCATGGCGAAGCAGGGCTGTAAGCTGCTGGGTTGAGGAAGCCGCGGGCTGCATCAACATCGTGGATCCCGCGTCGCACCAGCATGGCAGCGACCAGTGAAGCCTGGTCGCCTGCCGTGGCCACGACAGGGTACAAAGCCTCCGGCACCTCGACCGACTGAGGCTCAACCCATCTCGTCGGAACCAGACGACCCTCCATCTAACTGCGCTTCCTCCATACTACGCAACACAAGGCGCCCACGCCATAGCCGCTGATCTCTGCCAGGGGTACCTGTCCACAACATCATAGCGCCCATGCACCGTGAGCGGACACTCTCATTATAGCCCCACACCAGAGGTTCCACAAAGCAGGGCAAATCTGAGACGCACCCCCAACTTGACAGCAGGCCCTGGCGGACTATACTTGCCGCCAACTGCGCTGCAGGAATCACACCTTCGCGCCAACACGGCATGTCGGCTGTCAGAGGAGCATCATCCTCGTTGGCGGCCTGACGAAAGGAGGCTTTGTGGAATCCAAACCGAAGCGAGTGGCAGCCGAATGCCCCGATTGCGGGGAAAAGGTGACCTTGAGAGGTACAGTGACGTTGGGCCAGCGGGTTACCTGCCCGCACTGCGAGTCCGTGCTGGAGGTCGTCGAGAGCGATCCAGTAGAGCTCGACTGGGCATACGACGAAGACTGGGACCAAGACGAGGAAGAGGACGAAGACTGGTAGCCTAAGCGTGGCCGGCCAGCCGCACCCCCAGTCCAGAGTGCCTCTCTACCACCTGGTTGTTGCGTACCGCGATCGCCAGCGCCTTCTTTGTGCCAACCAAGACAACCAGTTCCCGTGCCCGGGTGATGGCGGTGTACAGCAGCGGGCGCTTGAGCATCATATAGTGCGTGGTCATCACCGGGATGACCACGGCGGGGTACTCGCTGCCCTGTGACTTGTGGACGCTGATCGCGAAAGCCAGCGCCAGCTCATCCACCTCGCTCCAGTCGTATCGGACCAGGTTGTCGTCTATCCGGACATACAGCGTTTGATTGACGATGTCTATGCGTTCAACGTGCCCCACGTCACCGTTATAGACATCCAGCGTGTAGTTGTTCTGAAGCTGGATCACCCGGTCCCCGACGCGAAAGACCCGTCCCCCCAGCCATCGCTCCGCCTTTTTCTCCGCAGGTGGATTGAGAGCCGCTTGCAGCCGTGCATTCAGGGCGCTGACCCCTACTGCGCCGCGATACATCGGGCTCAACACCTGGATGTCCTTCCGGGGATCATAGCCGAACTTGCTCGGGATGCGATTCTGGACAATGTCCACGATCAGGTCCGCTGCCTGGTCGGGGTCATCCTGCACGAAAAGAAAAAAGTCGGTCGCTGCCCTGGGAAAGGCGGGCATGAGCCCCTTGTTAATCCGGTGGGCGTTGGTCACGATCAGGCTCTCCTGTGCCTGGCGAAAGATGAGATCCAGGCGGACCACAGGTACCTTGCCAGAGTCGATGACGTCTCGCAGCACATTCCCAGCTCCCACGCTGGGCAACTGGTCTGCGTCGCCCACCAAGAGCAGGTGTGCCCCCGGACAGAGAACCTTGAGCAGGTGATTGGCCAACAGCAGGTCGAGCATGCTGGTTTCATCCACGATCAGCATGTCGATGTCCAGCGGATTCTCCTCGTTGTACTTGAACCCTTCGCCAGGGGCAAACCCCAGCAGGCGGTGGATGGTCTTGGCGGGTCGCCCGGTTGTCTCGGCCAGACGCTTGGCCGCCCGGCCAGTCGGCGAAGCCAACGCATAGCTGCATCTGAACCGATCCAGAAGGCCGATGATGGTGCGTATAGTCGTCGTCTTGCCGGTGCCCGGTCCTCCCGTCAGCACCGTTACCTGGTGCGTCAGGGCCACCTGCACCGCCTCCTTCTGGCGCTCCGACAGAGCAAGGGTGTGCTCCGAGTCAGACAGCAGAACTTCCCACATCACGCCGCCAAAGACGCCTAACCGGCTGTGAGGGCAGGTCAGCAACTGCCGCAACTGGCGTGCCACACCCACTTCCCCATAGTAGAATGGCCGCAGGTATACTGCCTGCTCGTCCGCCGGGCCTTGCGCAGCCGGCGTCTCCCGGAGTGTAGCCTCTTTCCTAGACACCCCCTCTTCCGAGGGGGCTTGTCCACTCCTTGCGTCCTCTAGCAGGGGATACCTTATCTCCTCGCGATGGATCTGCCCTTCTTCCTCCAGCGTACGCATCCCCTGGACCACGAGCTCGGACGGCACCTCCAGCATCTGGGTCGCCACATCCACCAACTCTTGCTGTGGCATGTACACATGCCCTTCATCCGCCATCTCACTCAACGCAAAAGCAACCCCCGCGGCCACCCGCTGAGGCGAGTCCGCCGGCAGGCCCAGGGCCTGGGCGATCTGGTCCGCCGTCTTGAAGCCGATCCCCTGGATTTCGCGCGCCAGACGGTAGGGATCTTGCTGCACCACCTGCACTGATGCATCTCCATATGCTTTGTAGATCTTGACCGCCCATGACGGACGCACGCCGTGCCCCTGCAAAAAGATCATCACCTCGCGGATCTGCTTCTGCTCGGCCCACGCCCCTACGATGTGGCTCACTCGCTTGCGTCCGATCCCCAGGACTTCCAGAAGGCGCCGTGGCTCGTTCTCGATCACGTCCAATGTATCCACGCCAAACTTGTTCACCACCCGGCCGGCCATCACCGGGCCGACCCCCCTGATCAGCCCCGAACCCAAATATCGGGCAATCCCCTCTGCGGTAGCAGGGAGCACAGTCCGGTAACCAGTAACTCTGAACTGGCGACCATACTGAGCATGGTATGTCCAGGCCCCTTCCATCTCCAACGATTCGCCCGGGTTCACATCCGCCAGGTTGCCGACAGCCGTCACCAGATCCGACCTTCCCCTAACCGACAGACGGACAACGCTATACCCGGTTTCCTCGCTCGAAAAGGTCACCCGTTCCACCACGCCAGACAGTTTCTCCGCCACGCCATCCTTCCCTAGAGCCCTGCAATCTACAGCGACACCAGAACACAGTTAGTCGTTCTTATCCTATATGTGCAACAACCTTTATTCATCGGCGAACCTGTCAACTGGGGTCAATTATAGCTTATCCTGGAGGGCTCGCAAACGCCCCCAGTCTCTCGCCCTTGACCCCCATGACCACGGAAAAGCTGGCTGAGACACTCTCCAGGGCGTCAGCGCACCCGGTACCGCATCGCATCCCCGTACATCGCACATATGCCTCCGGGGGCGACTGGACAAAGGCCTGTGAAAAAGCGCGGGTCCCTTCCAGACTGCCTCGCTGCGTCGCTTGCCTGCCTTGGGCGCGAGCTTGACCTGACCCGAGATCTGCATATAATGGAAAGCGTGCCCACCATCTTGGTGAGTCCAACTGGAGAGGAAATGAGTATACCGACACTACGCTTTCGCCCCCGGCAGGGCGAAGAGCGAGTAGAGAACTCTGCAATCCAGCGCTGGCAATCCATGCTAGACGCGTGGAGGCCCAGGATCCAGAAACTGACTCCGCGCTATGTCACCCACCTGATGGTGATCACGGTTGCCATCATGGTGTTCTCGGTTAATCTCCCCAATCTGTCCTTGGGAAACCAGCCGTCTCCCCGTGCGACACCGACCGCAGCCCCTGCTCTGGGTTCCCGCGTACTCCAGGACCCGGTCAGCTCACGCGGTGGGCCACGTGACTACCTGGCCCAGGCAACGATCACCCAGACACAGACTATTTCAGGCCCGCTGCCTATACAGCTCGCCTCCCTGACAACGACCGACCTTCTCGGGGCTCCTGTCGTGCATACGACCATCCCTGTACGGCTGCGCCGTGACGTAATCACCTATGTCGTGGAAAAGGGCGACAACCTGCTCAAGATCGCGGCCCAGTTCGACCTGGAACAAGACACCATCATGTGGGCCAACAGCAGCCTGGAGCACAACCCCGACCTGCTTCGCCCAGGGCAAGAGCTGGTCATCTTGCCCATTGATGGCGTGTATCACACCGTCGCCAAAGGGGAAACGCTGGCCGGCATCGCCAAAAAGTACCAGGCAGATCTTCAGGACATCATTGCCTGCCCCTACAATGGCCTCGATCCGGAGAATCCGCAGATCGCGGTTGACCAAAAGCTGATGGTGCCGGGCGGTGTCAAACCATACACCCCCATCCAGGTGACGGCGTACAAGGGGCCAATCCCCGAGAGCGCAGAGCGCGGAACAGGCGTGTTCGTCTGGCCGGCCAGTGGATACCTCACCGATCGGTTCGGGTTCCGCACCTTGAACGGCCGATGGCACGGCGGACTCGACATCTCCGGCTACAAGGGAGCCCCCGTATACGCCGCAGACTCGGGCTTTGTGATCCAGGCCGGTTGGACGAACACTGGATACGGCAACCTGGTGGTCATCGATCACCGCAATGGTTTCGTCACCTACTATGGGCACCTCTCACAGTTCTACGTCTCAGCCGGACAGTCCGTGACCAAAGGGACCCTGATCGCTGCGATGGGCAGTACCGGCTCTTCCACCGGCCCTCATCTCCACTTTGAGGTCCGCCAGAAGGACGTCCGCAAGAACCCAGAGGCATACCTTCCGTAGAGGGTAACCATCCACGGCCTCGGAGTGTCTCCGAGGCCGTGGTGTTTGTGGGCCCAGCGCACCCTTGCTCTGGGCCGTTGCTGTGCCTGGCGCAGCTCCTGCACGCTCTTGCTGGCTTTACCAGCCTGGGTGAGCGTAGCCCTCTTCCCCAGGTGGCTACTTGGCCACGGGCGCTTGGTCCGCGGCAGGCCGCTTTGCCCGCGCGCGGCTGCGTTTCACTGCCCGCCAGATGGACCTCACGATCCGGTACACGATCACCACCACACCGGCGATCACCACCAGTACGGGCAGGATGTAGAGCAGAAAGACAATCGCCACGTCGGCCAGGAACTGCAGTGTACGCAGCAACATGCGGACTGCGTTACGTGCTGTGCCCTCCGGCCGCCATCCGCCAACCACGATCGGCTGCAACAACACGTCGGGCGTAAGCGAGATCTGGATCGTAGCCAGAGCCGACAGGTTGTCCAGGTACTTCATCCGTCCCTGGAACTGTTCGATCCGCGAGCGGACTGCGCTCAACTCCCGGTAGACTTCTAGGATATCCTCTGTCTTGCCGGTTTCGCTGCGGCTGTTGAGCAACTCGAGCAGCTCACTCTCGGTGCGGTGCTCGTTTTTCAGCCATGCATCCAGGTCCACGTAATCTTCGGTTACGTCTTGGCTACCCACGCTCTGCTTCTCTACGTCCACTGCCAATGCGCGAAAGCGGGTCACCGCGTCATTGAGCTTGTCCGCTGGGACGCGCACGGTCAAGGTAGCCCTCGGGTGGCCCTCCTCGCGCCAGACGCTTGACTGAGCGATGAACCCTCCCAGATCGCTGGCCACACGCTGTATCTCGTCCGCGCTAGCCTCTGTGTCCTTGACGATCAGGTCGAGCGAAACGCTAAAGATGATCTTGTGCTCTATGTCTGCAGCCCGTGGGAGCCCCGCATCTCCACCGACCCCCAGGCCACTGGCCGCTGCAGACGGCTGCTCCGCGGCCACATTCTTCTCGGGCCCTGGAGCGTCAAGACCGTATTGCTGCCTTACTGCCGCTGGTGTGGCCGCTGGTACGGGCGCCTTGGCTGCACATGCCAGCAGCGAGCAAGCCAACGCCGCAAGCACGATCCAGTTCAGTATCGATCTTCTCATTGTTGCACTCCTCTCATCACTAGACAACGCGGTCTCATTCACCCATAAGACGCGCAAGCCCCCAGACTGGTTCCATCCTGGGGACAGTGGGAGCATACGCGAGCAACCTATCAGTGTACGAGATACAGCTAACGAGGCTACCATCCATACGAGAGGCGCATGATGTTCCGGTCGGGAAGCCTGGCCTTTTCCATCAGACGCTGTGTCTTGGCAACGTTGTAGGCCACACGGTGGTACTCATAGGTCAGATCGTCGACATCCAGGACCAGGTAGCTGGCCCGTGCATCCCCATCACGCGGCTGCCCAACGCTGCCAGGGTTGATGATGAGCCGACCTTCGCCGAGCCGCCGCGGGCCACCCTCCAGCAGGTGCTCCTCCTGGCACGTCTCCTCATCATCCTGCACCCGGAAGCGGAAGATGCGCGGCACGTGAGTATGGCCGACAAAACAATAAGGGCTATCAAAGTGCGCCAGGTTGAGGCGCGCTACGGGTGGGTAAAGGATGTACTCCCAGATGGGTTCGCGGGGGCTGCCGTGGACAAGGGTAAACTCTCCATGCAGCTCCTTTCTATTGAGGCTTTCCAGGTACGCCAGGTTGTCCCCTTCCAGACACTGCTGCGTCCATTGCACAGAGAGCTGTGCATCTGGGTTGAACTCCCGCACATCGACCTTGTTCATCACTGCCCAGTCGTGATTGCCCACGATGCACCGATGATCCAGGCTCCGCAGCCGCTCAATGCACTCGTTAGGGCTAGGTCCATACCCAACCACATCTCCCAGACACCAGACAGGCAGATCCGGTGGCGCACTTGCCAGGACAGCTTCCAGCGCGGCCAGATTGCCATGGATATCGGACAGCATGAGACAGCGCATCTCCAGCCTCTAGCGTGTGGTTGTCCCCAACATGCGATTGGGCTCAACGCCCGGTTGTACTCAACCGCCTACCATGCCACAAGGGATACAAGACATCATATCATGCTTTGCGCGTTTTGGCTAGTGCTGCCCAGGCACACCTGACGCCAGGTCAGATGCCCAACATCCATGGCAGCAGCATCAAAAGAACCCGGAGGCTCTTCCCGGCCCTGCAGTCCAGCCAGGCATGGGGGATTCGGCAGCGCTCTAGAGATCCTGTGGACCATGCGCGACGCCGTTGGCATCTGCTGTCCACCCCTCCACAGACATCGCCATCTTTTGCCACCCGGCATCGATGCGCGCCAGTGTCTCATCCCAGGATCGGACCCCGCTCAATGCATCGGCAGCCTCTACGTTGCATGCTCCTGCAGCAGCCGCGATAGTCAGCGCACGTTCTGCGGACGCACCTCGCAGCATGGCTGCCAGGAATCCGGCAATCGTCGCATCCCCTGCCCCGGTCGTGCCCACGAGCTGGGCCGGGACAAAGCAGGGAACCCAGAGTTCGCGCTCTTGCCAGCGCTCTGCGCTTGCCGGTGCTCCTCGTCCTATGGCACCGATCGCGTTCCCCGTCTGCATATAGATCCCCCGCTCACCCATCTTCAGGACCACCACCTTGGCTCCCATCTCCAGCGCTCGATCCGCCAACCCGCGGATCTCATCTACCCCCACGGCCTCCAGCATCTTCGACGGCCCGACCGTTGCCGACAGCTCGTCGAAGCGGGACCGCTTGACCATGAACATCCACTCTTCCACGCTCGGCAGGAACAAGTCCACATACGGCATCGCCTGCTGCATGATCGCTTCCCAGTTGGCCTGTCCACTGGGGCCTGACAGATCGGGCATGGTCATGTCCAGGGACGTCGTCACCCCCGTTTGCTTGGCGCGACGAAGCATCTCGACCATCTGGCGGCCGCCATCCGCATACATGCTGCCCAGCATGGGTGGATAGCCAAAGTGAAAGACGCTTGCCTCGGCCAACAGGTCATATCGGACGTCGTTCGCTCCGAACGTACGGTTGGTTCCCACGCAGTGCAAGAACATCCGGTCAATGTGTGGTGGATTGATGACCACAGTATAGGAACTGGTCTCTCCCGGAACAATGATCATGCCCTCTGCTAGCTCGGGGCCGTAGCTACGGACAATATCCATGATTGCCCGGCCGAACAGATCGTCCCCGGTCTTACCCATCAGGCGCGTGTCGATGCCCAGGCGCTTCAGATTCAGCCCCGTGTTCGACACTGCCCCACCCGTTGACAGCATGGCCGGCCCAACTTCGGACGTTCGTCCCGGGCTGAGGTACGACGACAAGCTCCTGCCAGCATCGATCGGGAACTGGGGGATAATGTCCAGGCAGATGTGCCCGGCAACAATCACCTCGGTCATAGGCCACCCTTTCTCTCAGCGGATCTCGACCTCTTTGACCTTGACCCGGAAAGCGTAGAACAGTGCCGCACCCAGCAGACGAATGGCACCCCCGATCAGCAGCACAGGGCGCACACCCCACAGATTGGACAAGGCCACCCCCACCATGGGCCCCACAAACGCGCCCACGTTCATCATGGCCGCAAAGATGGCCATGTAACTGGCCCGGCGCTCATCTGGACAGAGCTTGAGCAGGATGTTAAAGTGGCTGAGGTTCACACCAGGGTTGATCAGGCTGATCAACACCCCCCAGGCCAGGATGAGGGTCAGATTGGGGAACAGGCTCACCAGGAACGCATAGCTGGCTGCCAGCGGCAGCGAGATCAACAGAGTACGTCCATATCCCAGCTTGCGGATCCAGCGCCGCCAGACCGCATACCCTATGACCACCCCAACGTTGGCCAGCGTGCTGTTCAGCCCGATCCATCCGTCTGAAGCCCCGAGCTGCCTCACGAAAAAGATAATGTACAGCGGCCCAACCAGCCACGCCCCCATGTCAAAGACCAGCGTGTTGGCGATGATGCGCACAAAGTCACGGTTCTCCCTCAGCATCACCTTGAGCTGCGCCAGCGAGACCCTGGCGGTCCTGACCTTGGACGGATGGTGAACAACGGTGCTTTCCGGGACCCTGATCTTGAACAGGTACACCATGCTCAGCATCGAGCCCGCAAAACCGAACATGTATACAACCTGGTAGTTCATCGGGAAGGCGGCCCAGCGAGTGTGATTTGCGAACTCGAGCCACCGACCAGCGGCAAAGGTCAACACAGCAGCGAGGGTACTGGCAATGATGTTCCGGTTGGCAAAGACCCGGGCCCGGTCCCGTTCCGGGACAACATCTGCCAGCAGGGGGTTGAAACCGGCGCTGAACAAGGTGCTGGGGACGCTGATGGCAATCAGCAGCCAGACCATCGCCTCCGCACGCCCGCTGACGATCAGCCACGGCAGAACGGCTATCAGCCCATACCCTATCCGGGCGATGAGCAGACTGCTCCATACCCATGGGGCACGATTGGCCTTGCTCTCCAGGAACCGTGCTGCGGGGATAAGCAGGAACACCGCAAGCAGCGATGGAATCGAGGCAAGCCAGCCGATCATGGTGTTCGATGCGCCCAGGCGCACCGCAAACGCCGAGTTGAAGGCCGCCGCCGCACCAAGCGCCCCGGCCCAGAATACCTCGACGTACAGGTACCAGATGTTTCGCTCGGTCTGGCCGTACAACGCGGGGCCGCGCCAGAGGATGCCCAGAGATCTGGTCCACCGGATCGAGCCCAGCCATTCGCGCAACCGCACCCAAGGGCGAGGGATGGGCACGCTCATCTCCTACAGCGCAAAGGTCAACCCATCGTAGGCCACAGTCACGTCATGTGGCGCGAACTTGTCGACCAGGGCAGTGTGGGTCAGCCCGCCATTATGCGAAAAGTGATGGGCGACCACCGTGGTTCGCGGCCCGATCAGGCCCTCCTGCAGCATGCGCGCTCGGGTGGCGATGAACTGCTCGAAACCCTGATGCCCACTGCCTCCAGACAAAAGACCGGCGGTGGCGTCAAGCAGGATCAAGTCAAGGGGGCCCCAAGCACGCAGGATCGTCCACGTAGTCTCACTCAACGTGGAGGTGTCGGTGCCGTAAAAGACCCGCCGCTGGCCATCATCGATCACATACAGCAGCGCCTCGATCTCCCCTCCACCGTGCGTAGCCGGCACTGCGGTGATGCGATAGGGACCCGCGCTCCACTCCTCACCTGCCTTGACCGACTTGACACCCAGGTTCACCGCCCGATCCAGATGCGGCTCGAGGTCCCTCAATGCATCGTCAGGGCCATACACCATGAGTGGAACAACCGGAGTGGCCGCAAAGCCAGGATCTCGCCAATAGAGGTTGCTTGGCAACCAGTGGTCCTCGTGGCGGTGTGTAACTAACACCGTGTGTACCTGGCCCAGATACAGTTTGAACTGGTTAGCTGCACTGACGATGTCAGGACCCAAGTCCACCAGCAGATCGCTGTTGACCAGTGCGGCCGAACGAGCACGAGCTTCACGCCCGCCCTGCCGACGAGCCTGCTCACAGACATCGCACCGGCAGAAAGGATCGGGGATCGCTTCAGCAGCGGCAGAGCCGAGGACGATTACTTGCATGGATGACCCCTTCTTGGCAAACCACCGTGGCTTCAGTAGCCTTATTATACGTCGCTCACATGGCTTGTCAAGCATACAGCAGATCAACCCGAGTTGTGCAAATCCCCGCACATGTGGTATGATCGCCCACATCCCCAGCCATGCGCCAATGGGGCCAGCGGGTCCTCGCCAACGCGGTCTACGGCAGGTAGAGGCTTTCATGATCTAGTCAAGCCAAAGTGGATGGTCCATGGACGAGACAGCATTTGACACCCTATACGACAAACTGGCTCAAGAGTACGAGCAACGCTTTCCGGCTTCAGCCAGGCAACACGCCAGAGCTCGGTCGACCATGGTCGATGGCGGCCAGCACACACTGCGTCTACTGGCGCCCTTTCCAGTGCATGTCAAGTCGGCCGCAGGTGCCTATGTGACCGACCTGGATGGGCACCGTATCCTGGATTTCTGGCAGGGGCATTTTGCCAACATTCTTGGCCACAATCCACCGTTGATCACTGGCGCACTCTGTGAGATGCTGTCCAACGGGTATGGCCTACAGACAGGCATGGTAGACGATCTGGCCTATGAACTGGGCCTCTTGGTGTGTCAACAGACAGGATCCGAGCGAGTTCGCTTCACCACCAGTGGTTCGCTGGCTACTATGTATGCGATCATGCTGGCGCGCAGCTTTACCGGACGAAATCAGGTGCTGAAGGTGGGTGGGGGATGGCACGGTTCACAGCCGTGGGGACTGGTTGGTGTCGACTATGGCCCCCAGGGGTTCCAGGCGGCCGAGTCGGAAGGGCTGCCCTGCAACATCGCCAACGAAGTGCTGGTCACCCGGTTCAATGATGGCGATAGGTTAGAGCAGGTTTTCGCCCGGCACGGCGACCAGGTCGCCTGCTTTATCCTCGAACCTGTCATCGGCGCAGGTGGGTTGAT
>Ga0315274_10007110_pt1 | contig 16237 bp, 10 predicted proteins | sample YL17G02_20_MG_FD_203700 | JGI IMG/M metagenome (GOLD analysis project Ga0315274, IMG submission 203700) | Sediment microbial communities from Yellowstone Lake, YNP, Wyoming, USA - YL17G02_20 | ecosystem: Environmental > Aquatic > Freshwater > Lake > Sediment | place: USA: Wyoming | collected...
AATTTGATCGAACGACTCTGGAAGTTCACCAAGAACAAAGCCCTGTACGGGCGTCACTACAAAACATTCGACGCCTTTCAGAAGGCCATCGACGCGTGTTTGGATCGTGTCAGCACCGAACACCGCGCCGCCTTGAAACTCCTCATGACCCACCATTTCCAGACGTTTGACAAAGCGTCATTATTAGCCGCGTGAGGTATATCTGCGGGACAAAGACTACGGCGAGGGCTTCGTCCGCAGGAGTTCCTACCCGCCCTTTCAGACACGGATCTGGATGAACGCCCACGGCTACCTCGCGGCGCAGCTTCGCCGCCGACGCATCGACTTTCGCACCGACGAGAACTGCATCGTCGAGGTCGCGGATCCCGCCGTGCTGCAGAACATCGCCGAGGGGTTCGACGCCGCCCTGGTGGAGCGGATCGCGCGGCGTTGGCTGGCGATGACCCCCGATCCGCTGACCCCCCAGGAACGGGCCGCCGGATATCCGACTCGCCTTTCGATCTACCAGGCCGAGTTCTGCGACAACGTCGTCTTCTACAAGACCCAGGTCCTCAACCGCATCTACGAACCGCTGCTCAAGGATCATCTGCACCTGGGTCGGCTGGACACGGTCAAGGTGTTGTTCGATCGCCGGATCACCCGCCGCACGCCCGGACGCTTCGCCACCCGCGTGCTCCGTCAAGGGGTGGTCAGTTGTCTGAAGGTGTTCTACAAAAAGAGCTTCCTGAAGCAGTATCATAAGGGGGGTCGAGTCCTGCGGACGGAGGTCTGCATCAACGATCCCGCCGACTTCGGTGTTCGCAAGAGCCTGGTTCACCTGGAGTACCTCAACCGCATCGCCAATCATGCGGTTACGCGCTTCTTGAAAGCGCAAGCGGTGGTTCGATCCGCCGCCTTGGATCGCTCGACCTTCGAGCGAATCGTCATGCCCTCCGAACAAGGAGGGAAGCGCGTCCCGGGAATCCGGTTCGGCGCCCCTCGGTCGATGCGGATGCTGGAAGCCTTGGGGTGTGCCGGGCTCTCTTTGCGCGCCTTCTCCAATGCCGATCTGCGCCGCACGCTGACCGAACGCCTCGGCGTCCCCGCCGAACAGGCCACGGTAGCGCGCATCGGATACGAGCTCCGCAAGCTCCGCGGCAAACGATTGGTGCGGAAGGCCATGGGGCAAAACCTCTATACCCTGACCGACCTGGGTTACCGCGTGGCCATCTACTTCACCAAGCTTCACCAACGCGTGCTTACGCCTTTGCTGGACAGCGCCGACCGGTCCCTGCGCTCCGACCCGATGCCGCCCACCCATTCGGCCGATCGCGCTCTGCAACGCCTCAACGCCGAACTCGACGCCCTGGTGGAACAATCCGGCCTCAAACATGCGGCATAAAAACGTCAACAAAATTCAAAAACCTCGACCGTTCAATATACTTAGGCGGCGTAAATAAATAAAGGTTGCAGAAATAGAGCGGCACGCGTATGATCTCCGGGCATGTCAACCACGATCATCATGGTCGACTTGAGACCTTTATTTATTTACGCCGCCTTAGCGCCTGCGCCGCTTCGTCACCCCAACACGGCACGTGAGTCCATAGCGGGAGACGGTCGCACCGTCGGCGCCGGCGTCCGCGTCGGGCGGCTCGCGGCTACCGACTCAGGAGTCCGGCCGTGAATGGCTGTGCCGCCCAAACCGTCCCCCGAACGCTACGGTCCGCCGGCGTAGGGCTCCTCGTGGGATTGTTGACCCTGGGGTTGCTCGTCGCGGCCTGTCGGTTCGTGTTTGGTCTGCAGTCCGTGACTAACCTCGACCAGCAGCACCCGTGGGGGCTGTGGATCGCCATCGACGTCGCCACCGGCGTGGCATTGGCCGCGGGGGGAGTCACGACGGCCGCACTGGCATACATTTTCCATAGGAGAGACTTCGAGGCGATCACTCGTCCCGCACTGCTCACGGCGATGCTCGGATACACCTTCGTCGGTCTGGGACTGATGGTCGATCTGGGGCGGTATTACAACATCTGGCATCCGATCCTGCCGTCGATGTGGCAGGGCAACTCCGTGTTGTTCGAAGTCGGCCTGTGCGTGATGTGCTACCTGACGGTGCTGTACATCGAGTTCATTCCCGTGCTCCAGACCTCCTGACCTGTGGGGCGCTCAAAATGACGCCCTCTGGAGCCAATGCGCAGAGATCCATGTGCGGAAATGCGGGGATCGCAGCCATCGCGCCGGTTTTTCCCTGAGAACTCACACCAGCTATTCTTACACCTCAATGACGATCGGGGTGCGTAAAAAGGCCTTGTTTCAAAGGCCCGACTGGCTATGGGTCAGGAGTTCTGGTGCTCTGTGAACGATTCATGGGCAACGGTCGATTCCCGCGACTGAGCCGCGTCTGTACGGCGATTCACCGTCGACTGGAAAAGGTCATGTTGCTTTTCATTCTCGCGGGAGTCGTGCTGTCGTGCCTGCATCAGTCATCCCTGGGTAACCTGATGGTCGTTGCCCCGACGAAAGTCCACCCGCTTTGGTATTCGCCGATTGTGTCGCTGCTTTTCCTGTTGTCGGCGATCGCGGGTGGATTTCCCAGGGTCATCGTGGAGTCGCTCTATGCGGCGGGGGCCTTAAGACTCAAACCGGAGATGGAGCTTCTCGGTCGTCTCGCACGAATCATACCGGGGATCCTCCGCGTCTATCTGGCGTCTAAGGTGGGTGATCTGGTGATCCGGGAGACCTATGTCCATCTGGGCGACGGATCGGCGGCGAGCGTCCTGTTCAGTCTGGAAGTGCTCCTGGGCGTGGTAACGCCGATGGTCATGTTGTTAATGCCGCACGTCCGTCAAACCCCGAGCCTGTTGTTCATCTCGGCGATGCTCATCGTCCTGGGCGTAGCCCTCAACCGGGTGAACATATTTCTGGTCGCCTATCAGCCGCCCTATGCGACGAGAAACCATTTCCCGTCGCTGGGGGAGTTTGTGGTGACGGCGGGAATGATCGCCGGGCTGATGCTCGCCTATCGCGTCATTGTGACGTATTTTCCGGTGATCGGATGTCCGGCGGAGGGGAAAGGGACGTGAGTCCGGGAACGACAGCTTCGACTGCGGCCCCCGGTCCGGGCGGTGAGAATCGTGCTCGCGCTGGGGTCGATATTCGTAGGCGCGGGGTTGGCCCCGGCGAAGGCCGAACCGCCGGACTCCGCCCGGCGAGTTATGGAGATGCTGGATGTCCACTGCGACACCTGCCACACGTGCAGCACGCCTACCGTGGACAATGGATGCATGCGCACCTGCGCGCGGTCCGAGGCGATGCGCATTGCCAAGGAGTTTGAGGCCATGCGCGGTCCGCGGTTGGTCATCCTCGACGAACTGGAAGACGTGTACCTGCCCGTACCCTTCGACCACAAGGGACACGCGGGAATGGCCCGGATGACCGGGAGCTGCGCTGTCTGTCACCATTACACACCGGATGGATTGAAACATCCGGCCTGCAAGACGTGCCACGAGCGAAACTCGGGGAAGAACGACATTCACAAGCCGGGGTTGAGGGGGGCGTACCATCGACAGTGCATGGGCTGCCATCGCGAGTGGAGCGGAGAGACGCGGTGCGGCGCGTGCCATCACGCGAAGGCCGGCGCTGCGGCGAAGGGCGGTTCGGCCGTCATTCCCACGCCCGATGATCTGATCGGGAGAATGCACCCACCCATCCCCGAGCCGGAAGTGGAAATCCACACCACCAAGGGTGAAGGATATGAGCCGAACAAGGCCATCTTCCGGCACAAGGAGCACGTGCGATCCTATCGCCTCCGATGCGCGGAATGTCATCGAGAGGACAACTGCAACCGCTGTCACGAAGAGAGCAAGTCGCACGTCCAGCGAACACTGACCGTTCAGGACCATCACAAGCCTTGCATGGAATGCCACCGCAATTACTCCTGCGATCGTTGCCGCTTCGGCGAAGATCAACCGCCGCCGCGCCCGTTCGATCACGCCCAAACCGGCTGGCCCCTGGAACGGCACCATGAGGAGAAAAGCTGCCGAGTCTGCCACGCGACCGTGCCCTTCGGCAAGCTCGATCGCAATTGCAACACCTGCCACCCGTCCTGGACGCCGGCCAACTTCGAGCACGATCTCACCGGGCAACGCCTGAACGAGAACCACGCGAGATTCGATTGTGAGCAATGCCACGCCGAACGCCGGTTCGATCGTCCCCCGACCTGCGATTCGTGCCACGGGGCGGATGAGGGTATCGTCTTCCCGAACAAACGTCCCGGTGGCGTCCTTCGCGGGGCGGGGAGCTGACGGGACCGGAAAGCTCCGCCGATCCTTCGCGTATGGGCGCACCCTCTTGCGGCACGCTGTTTGCACGAACGTCGGGCGGACGGAGCGGGCGCCCGGCTCCACCGGTATAATCCGCAACCTCGGGTCGTAACTCTTCGAATGAGGAGATGTGGGTGCGCGAACGTGAGGGACAAACGATCTCTGACCCGCCGACGGCCCTGTGGCGGAACGGGATGACCGTCGGCGGCAGTGCGCTTGCGGTCCTCGCGGCCCTGTTCATCGTCAGCTTTCTCATCATTGACGTCACGGCGGGTCAGCCGAGTCCCTATATCGGTCTGTTCACCTACCTCATCCTTCCGGGAATTTTTGCGGTTGCGGCGGGGATCATGTTCGTCGGGTTGCTGGCCGCGCGGCGGCGCTTCCGGCGATACTACGGCGGCGTCGAAGGCGCGCAACACTATCCGCGCATCGATCTCAACGACAAGCGGCACCGTCGTATGCTGGGCGCGGGCGCGGCGACGGCGGCGACCGTGTTCCCCATCATCGGCGTACTGAGCTACGAAGGGTACCACTACACGGACTCGAACCAGTTCTGCGGAGGGGTCTGTCATACGGTGATGGAGCCGCAGTTCACCGCCTATCAGCAGTCGCCGCACGCGCACGTGAAATGCGCGGAGTGCCATATCGGCGCGGGAGCCAGTTGGTATGTGAAGTCCAAGCTGTCGGGCATCCGACAAGTTCTGGCCGTGGCGGCGGACTCGTTTCCCCGTCCGATCCCGCCCGCAATTCAGGAGCTTCGACCCGCGACCGAAACGTGCCGACAATGCCACTGGCCCTCGAAGTTCTACGGCGATCAACTGGTCACCATCGACCACTACGCCTCCGACGAGGCCAACACGCATGGACGACTCCGCATGTTGCTGAAGACGGGCGGCAGTGATCCGACAACGGGTCCGCCCTCGGGCATCCACTGGCACATGGCGTTGGGATTCACGGTGGAATACGTGGCGATTGATGAACACCTGCAGGATATTCCCTGGGTGCAGACGACGGACCACACTACGGGGCGTACGGGAATCTATCGCTCCGACGGACGCCCCACCGCCGACCCCCCGCCCCAAGGAACGCGGCGGACTGTGGACTGTATGGATTGCCACAACCGGCCGACGCACATCTTCCGCTCGCCCGAGCGCGCGGTGGACAGTGCGCTGAACGTGAACCCCGGTCTGCAGGACCTCCCTTTCGCCAAGCGCGAGCTGGTGGCGGCGCTGATTCAACCGCACACGAATCGGGAGGAGGGGTCGGCGCAAATTGCACGGCGGATCGAGAGTTTCTATCAAGACAAGTTCCCGGCAGTGTGGAATGGACGACAGGCCGACGTGAAACGGCTCATCGAAGCCGGGCGGGGCGTTCTTCGCACGACTTCGTTTCCGGAGATGAACGTCAGTTGGCGAACCTACCCCGACAACATCGGGCATAAGATTTTCCCCGGCTGCTTCCGCTGTCACGAGGGCCGTCATGTGGATGGCGGGGGAAAGGCCGTCAGTCATGAATGCGGGACGTGCCACGAATTCCTGGTGCCCGCCGGAGGAGATGCCGCCTCGCCCGTGGTGCGGACGGGCGGGTTCGTCCATCCCCTTCCACTGGCGGGGATTCACGCGACGCTGCGCTGTGACCAATGCCACACGGGCGGAGCGGAGCCGGATCGAACGTGCACGGGATGTCATACGCTCCAGGCCGGTTTCCGGGCGGGGACCGTGCCGGCCTTTCAGCGCTTCAAGATTGCGGCGGACCCGATGGCGGAGGCCGTGGACTGCGAAGCGTGTCACGATCTATCCCGGCCGCGAACGCTTGAAGCGATCGACGAGAAGTGTATGGAGTGCCATTCCGATGACGAGACCCGCTACAAGGGGATGCTGCGCTCCTGGAAAATGGAGATCGACGCGTTGTTTCTTGAAACGGGATTGGTCAAGGACGGAGAAAGGGTGGAACTGCTGCGCACGCTGCGGAAGGCGGGACCGCTGCACAACATTGAGGCCGCGCGGGTGATCACGCGGGCGATTCTCGGCCGTACGACGGTGGCGCCGACCGGCCAGACATCGACCGAGGAATAGAACCGTCGAACAATGGTGACGAGCGGGCCAGGCCGGAGGATCACAGTCCGTTCTCGGGTGTGGAAGTGCCCGAAGGGTAGCGCCCCTGTCGGCGGGATTGCCCATAACGCCCTCTGTCACCGAGGCGAGTGTTGACGTGTCTGCACGAAAGTTACCCTTCGCCGCCTTGCTCCTTTTCGTGGTTACTCTTCCGCCTGGACGCTTGACGGCGCAGGAGACCTCCGACTGCCTGGAATGCCACGGTAGGCCGGGATTGAAGGTGGAGCGGGGCGGGCGGGATCCAATGGCCCTAAGTTAATTCCCACCTATGAAAAAAGCCCCCACGAGCCGACGGATTAGGTTGCGAGCGCGGTTCTGGAGAACCGCCCACCGTCTGGCTTTTGCATGGAGGTTTTGCTATGTCGTCGATCGGCTCGTGGGGTTCACGCTGGTGGTGCTGATTATTTACTCGATGCTATTCTCCTACCAATAATCCGGAGTAGAAACGTCATGCAAACGAGCTTTCTATTCTTCTCCGTCCTCGTGGGGGCGATCGCGAGCGACTCACTCGCGGCGGAGCCGGAGCCCCTGCCGACGACTTGTACGGACTGCCACAACAAGCCGCGAACGGACCGTCCCGGCGCCGCGCCGCAACTTCTTGCTGAATCCGTGCACAAAGGTGTGGAGTGCACGGACTGCCATCAGGGAGTCACCATGGACCGGGTCGATCGCGCGGCGCGGAGACCCCATGGTGAAAAGGTGCCGATTGTCAACTGCGGCGAGTGCCATGACGACGTCTCCAAGATATACACCAAGCATGGGCGCATGGAGGTCGGTAAGGATTCGGACATTCCCAAGTGCTGGAGCTGCCACGGATCCCACGACATCCTTCCCTCGTCGAATCACGATTCGCGCGTCCACCCAATGAACTTAGCCGCAACCTGTGAATCGTGCCATACGAACGTCGACATCATCAAAAACCACGATCTGCTTAGGGAAGAACCGATCAAATTGTATGAAGGCAGCGTCCACGGACGAGCGACGCAACGGGGGTTGCACATGGCCGCGACGTGCAGCGACTGCCATTCCGCGAATGGTCCGGGAGGCAGTCGCACCGCGCACCGCATTCTCAGTCCGAGCGATCGCGAATCGACGATCTTCCATTTCAGCATTCCAGACACATGCGGAAAGTGCCATAAGGGAATTGCGGATGACTATTGGGAAGGCATTCACGGACAGCTCGTGAAACGTGGCGAGGTGGACGCCCCGGTCTGCACGCGGTGTCATGGGGAGCACGGGATTCTCGCGGCCTCCGATCTGCGGTCGCCGGTCAGTGCGGCCCGCCTGGCCGAGGCGACCTGCGCACCGTGTCATGAATCGGCCTTGCTCAATGACCGATATGGTGTGCCCGCCGGGCGGTTGAAATCCTACGTCGATTCGTACCATGGGCTGAAGCGAAAGGCCGGCAACGTGCTCGTAGCGAATTGTGCGTCCTGTCATGGGGATCATCGGATTCTCCCGCATACCGATCCGCGGTCTTCCATCAACCCGGAGAACTTACAGAAGACGTGCGGCAGTTGTCATCCCGGGATTTCGGAGGTTCTGGCCACCGCACCGATCCACGAAACCGCCACGGGAATCAAAACGGGTTGGCCTCGATTCTTTACCGTCTTCTACATGTGGCTCATCGGCATCACCATTGGTCTGATGGTGTTGCATAACCTGGGCCACTGGTGTCGTCGCGCCCGCTTGATGGCGCGCGGACAGTATGTCATCCGCATGACGGCCAACGAAACCGCTCAACATTGGGTATTGATGCTTTCCTTTATTGCCTTGGTCGTTTCCGGTTTTTCGTTGCGATTCTCAGAATCCTGGTGGGTAGAACTACTTTTCGGATGGGGGGGCGGAGAGGGATTCGTGATTCGGGGAACGGTCCACCGCGCGGCGGCGATAGTTTTGATGATCTGGGCCGGCTGGCATCTCATCTACCTTTGCACGCGGCGCGGGCGACATTGGCTACGGGACATGATGGGTGCCAAACGCGATCTGCTGGACATTCATGCGAACGCTCTATACTTCCTCGGTCGGCGCAGCGAGGAACCTCGCTTCGGGCGATTTACCTATGTGGAGAAATGCGAGTACTGGGCGTTGATGTGGGGAACGGTCATTATGACCATCAGCGGAGTGCTGCTCTGGTTCGACAATTACTTTGTGCAGGTGTGGCATCTGCCCAAGGGCGTGCTCGACGTGGTCCTGGTCATTCATTACTACGAAGCCTGGCTGGCGTTCTTGGCGATCCTGGTCTGGCATATCTACGGAACGGTGTTCAATCCCGCGGTGTATCCGATGAACCCGGCCTGGTGGTCGGGGAAGATGCCTCAGAACATGTACGCCCACGAGCATCCTGGGGCGGCGAAACTCAGGGCCCACGACCGCGTGCCGCGCGACGTGGAAGAGATCGAGCCGGAGGCATGATCCGGGTCACGCACGGACGCGGCTCCGAGCGGCGAAGCTGCGCTTGGCCGTCCCACGTGCGGCGGAAGAAGCTGACCCGGTTGACTTTTGACCGACTTGCCGATCAATAATACCTGGAGGGGTCCGATGGGCGGCGAGATCGCGACGGAAGTCCGCAAGACCCCAGCCCTCGCCTGAGGAACATGACGATGCTCATACGCTTCGATTGTCCCGCCTGCGGCGGTTCGCATTCTTTTGATATGCCCGAAACGACTATTCACATGACCTGCTCGCGCACCCACAAGGTCATCCAGCTTCGCCTCACCAAAGGCGGCGACGTACGCTCCAGCGTCGTCGATGGAAACGAGCCGGCGAGCGGCAAGGACGACGAATGATGGCCCCGACTCGCGCCGAGCGATGGGGCCCGGCGTTGCTCATCGCCTCGGCGTTCGGGCTCTATTTTCTCCTGAGCCGCCCGGCCGCAGCGCCTACGGGCTGGGGCGACGATTACGCGAGCGCATTGAGGGACGCGGGCGCGACCCGAAGGCACGTCATCATCGCATTTTATTCCGAGGGATGTCCTCCCTGTGCGGCCATGGACCGCACGGTTCTCGGCACTCCTGAGGTGCGAGAGGCTTTGCTGGGCTACGTCCCGATCCGTCTCGACGTGAATCATGACCGCGAAGCCGCGCAACGTTATCAAGTCGTGGCCACCCCGACGTTCGTCGTCATCAACGAGGCCGGCGGAGTACTCGCCCGGCGGGAGGGGTATCAGTCGGTCGAAGAACTCGTCGCGTTTCTGAAGGACCACGCACCGCTCGGCACTACGAGGCCTGCGAGCGTCGCGCCATCCGCGTCAACCGCTCCTTGAGGAACCGGCCGGTATGGCTCTTCGCGCAGTCGGCGATGAACTCCGGCGTTCCCTCGACAACCACGAATCCCCCCTCCGCTCCCCCCTCGGGGCCCAAGTCGATCACCCAGTCGGCCACCTTGATGACGTCGAGGTTGTGCTCGATGACGACGACGGTGTGCCCGCGATCGACGAGGCGGTTGAGCAGGACGAGCAGATTGCGCACGTCGGCGAAGTGCAGCCCCGTGGTCGGCTCGTCGAGGATGTACATGGTCTGCGTATCGGGCGAACGGTGCAGCTCGGCGGCGAGCTTCACGCGTTGGGCCTCGCCGCCGGAAAGCGTGCTCGACGCCTGTCCCAGCGTCATGTAGCCAAGCCCCACGTCCTTGAGGGCCTGCAACCGGCGGCTGATGTTGGTGAAGTTCTCGAAGAACTTGGCCGCCTCCTCCACCGGCATGTTCAGGACGTCGGCGATGGTCTTGCCGCGATAGCGAACTTCCAACGTCTCGCGGTTGTAACGCGTGCCGCCGCACTCACCGCAAGGAACGAAAACGTCGGGCAGGAAGTGCATGGCGATTCGTTTGACGCCCTGCCCTTCGCACAGCTCGCAGCGTCCCCCGGCGACGTTGAAGCTGAAGCGCGCCGGGCCGTAGCCGCGAATCTTGGCCTCGCGCGTGCGGGCGTACAGCTCGCGGATCAGATTGAAGACTCCGACGTACGTGGCCGGGTTACTGCGCGGAGTGCGCCCGATGGGCGACTGGTCAACCTCGATCACCTTGTCGACGAGCGAGCTTCCGACGATACGCTCGAACGGTCCGGGACGCGGCCCGCAACGGTCGATGCGTCGCTTCAACGCCCGCTGAAGGACCTGGGCCACTAACGTACTTTTTCCGCTGCCGGACACGCCGGTGACCGCGACGAAGCAGCCCAGGGGGAAGCGGACATTGATGTTCTTGAGGTTGTTCGCCGACACGCCGCGGACCTCGACGGCGCGATCCCAATCGACCCTCCGCCGCTCTTCGGGTAGGGGGATGCTCGATTCCCCGGTGAGGTATTTGGCGGTGATGGAGTGCGGACACGCCCGCACCTCTTGAGGCGTTCCTTGGGCGACGAGATAGCCGCCGCTCGCGCCGGCGCCGGGGCCGACGTCGATCATGTGCGCCGCGCCGGCGATCACTTCCTCGTCGTGCTCGACGACGATCACCGTGTTGTCCATCGCCGCCAGGCGTTGGAGGATGGTCGTCAGACGACGGGTGTCGCGGGGGTGCAGTCCGATGGTCGGCTCGTCGAGCACGTAGCAAATCCCGGCCAGAGCGCTGCCGATCTGCGTGGCGAGGCGGATGCGCTGGAACTCGCCGCCGGAGAGCGTCGAGCCGGCGCGGTCCAGTCCGAGATAATCGACGCCCACTTCGCAGAGGAAACCGAGTCGGTTTTGAATCTCGCGCAGCAAGGGTTGGGCGACGGCGGCGGCCTCGCCGCTGAAGGCTAGTTCCTTGAAGAATCCCGCGGCATGGGCGATCGTCATGCGCGAGACATCGACGATGCTCCGTCCGTCGATCTTCACACTCACGGCTTGCTGATTGAGGCGGGCGCCGCGGCATTGTTCGCAGGGCGCCTCGCTGAGAAACCCGTGCAGGCGTTGCTTGGCCGACTCCGACTCCGTGGTCCGCCAGCGTCGTTTGAGGTTGGGGAGAACGCCCTCGAATGAGGCGCCGTACTGCTGGACATCGGCCTCGGTCGTCCCGTTGAGGAGAAGCTCCGCCTGCGGCTTGGGAATGTTGCGGAATGGAATGTCCGGCAGAACGCCGAAGCGGTTGCAGAATTCGTGCACCATCTGGGCGTAGACCGCGTTGAGCCGCCGGCCCTGATGTCGCCAGGCCGCGATCGCCCCGTCGTTCAGCGAAAGCGCCGGATCGGGAACGACCAACTCCGGGTCGAACTCCAGCGCAGTGCCAAGACCATGACACACCTCGCACGCTCCTTGCGGGGAGTTGAAGCTGAAAAGCTGCGGCGACAGCTCGTGCAGCCGGACCTCGGCGTGCACCGGGCAGGCCAGGGCCGCGCTGTACGCCTGGTCGGACCAGGAGCCCGCTTCAACCTCCGCGCTGATGATCACCCGCCCGCCCGACAACCGTGCGGCGAGTTCGATGCTGTCCGCGAGCCGCTGGACGATTTCCGGCTTGATGGTGAGGCGGTCGACGACGACCTCGATGGTGTGGCGACGGTTGGGGGCGAGCGGTTCGGCCTCTTCGAGCATCACCACCTGCCCGTCGATCCGCGCCCGCACGAAGCCCTCCTTGGCCATTCGCTCAAGGATCGCCTTATGTTGACCGCGCTGCTCGATGATCAACGGAGACAACACGAGGATCCGCTGCCCCGCCGGTCCGGCCAGCACCGCATCGACCATTTGCGAAGTCGATTGTCGGACGATCGGTCGATCGCAAATCCAGCATCGCGGTTGACCCACCCGTGCAAAGAGCACGCGCACGAAGTCATAAATGTCGGTGGCGGTGGCGACGGTCGATCGCGGACCGGCGGAGGTCGAACGCTGCTCGATGGCGATCGTCGGGCTGAGGCCCTCGATCCGGTCCACGTCCGGCTTCTGCATCTGCTCGAGGAACTGACGCGCGTAGGGAGAGAGGGATTCGACGTACTTCCGCTGCCCCTCGGCGTAGATGGTGTCAAACGCGAGTGAACTTTTTCCCGAACCGGAGAGGCCGGTGACGACCGTCAGCGCCCCGCGGGGCGCGTACACGTCGATGTTCTTGAGGTTGTGCTGGCGTGCGCCAAAGACGCGGATACACGAACGAGGCGTCATACGCCTCTCCTGAACCGGCGCCCGCCGTCGGATTCCATGACAGAGTTGATGCTCAACATGCGTCGTTCCTCTTGGGGCCGAACCCCTCAGCCTACGCTGGAGCAAGACGCGGTTCAAACCGGCCCGGAACCCAATCCCCGCCAACCCGGACCGACTGAAACCCGACTTGGTGGTCGGCGTGTCCGAGAATGTCACCGGGACCGACCGGTGTACGCCGGGGGACCGCCGGACTAACCAAGCCCCGCCGCCCAGCCGAAAGCTGGGGGTATGCCGCCTCGGAGGGTTGCCCCTCGTAAGGAAACGTCTCAGCAGGCAACCACCCGTAGACCTAAATCGTATGAGGTCTTATACTAGAATAGATTGTCTACCGGGTCGGTAGTTCGATCGCGGAATCTGGGAAGGAGTTGTCATGGAACGTAAGCTGTACCGCGCTGAACGATGGGGGCGACGGACCATGCTCGCCTGGGCGTGGATCGTCGTGGGGTCGGTCGTCTACGGCGCGGACAAGCAAGGGACCGCGGCAACGAAGCCGGATGACCTGTGGCGGCGCGGGGTCGAGCTTGTCGCCAAGGGCGACTTTAACCGCGCCGCTGACCTGGTCCACCAGATCGCCGGCCGCGGACAGGTCATTGGCCGCGTCCAACAGTGGCTCGACGAATACCAAACCAAGCAGTCGGCCCGCAAAGCGATGGACCGGGCCGATTTCGAGAAGTACGTCGGATACGCCAAAGCCCGCATCGAACGCAAGGAATACGCCCTGGCCCTCGACAAGTCGCTCCTCGCCGCGGACGTGGCCGACGACCGCGAGGCGTTCCTCCGTAGCGACTGGCTGCAGCAACTCGTCAACGACGCCCTCGCCAAGGCGGATGAGCTTCGAAAGAAAAGCGACTGGAAGAGCGCCTGGCACATCTACTGGGACTTGGGATTGCTCTACGAACGCGAACCGCGTTACCAAAAACTCGAGCATGAGGTCCTTACGCACCTGCGCCTCGACACCATGTTCAACGAGGACAGCCACTGGCAGGAACGCATCGAGAAGGTGGAGTGGAAAGACGCGGAAAGCGCCATGGAGTGCATCGGGCTGTATTACGTCGAGGCGCCGGACTTCAAAGTCATCACCGAACGCGGGCTTGAGCAACTGCTCCTGCTCGCGGAGTCGAAGAGCGCGCAGAAGACGTTCGAGGGATTGCGCAACGAGGACGACCGCCGGGACTTTAAGGCCAGACTCCAGGAGAACCTCGATCAGGTCCGGGCCGCTCCCACGTTGGACCGGCGGGCGTGCGTGGAGCGCTTCCGACGCGCGGTACACAAGATCAACAAGGAAACCGTCCGGCTGCCGGAGGAGTTGGTCGTCAGTGAATTGATGCGCGGGGCGTTGGAGCCGCTGGACGACTTCACCACCATCATCTGGCCGCAAGACATCGACGAGTTCGATAAGCACACCCGTGGCGACTTCATCGGCGTGGGCATCTCCATCATCAAGAACCGCCTGGGGGAGATCGAGGTGGTGACGCCGTTGGAGGACACGCCGGCCTTCCGCCACGGTGTCCAAGCGGGCGACATCATCACCAAGGTCGACGGCGTGCCCGTCAAGACTTACTCGCTGAACAAGGTCGTCGACACCATCACCGGAATGAAGGGCACGCCGGTGACGCTCACTATCCGCCGCGGCGAGTCGGAGATCGAGTTCCCCCTCGTCCGCGACCTGGTGAAGATCCAATCGGTGAAGGGGTGGCAGCGCCGACCGGACGGGAATTGGAACCACTTTGCCGACGAGGAAAACAAGATCGGGTACATCCGCATCACCAACTTTCAGAAGAACACGGCCGAGGACCTCGCTAACGTGATGAGCGAGCTGCAGGCCAAGGGGCTCAAGGGATTGATTCTCGACCTGCGCTGGAATCCGGGCGGGTTGTTGGACTCCGCGTGGCAGGTGTCGTCCCTCTTCCTCCATCGCGGCGACGTGGTGGTCAGCACCAAGGGCCGCAACCAGGGCGAAGACCAACATCTCAACGCCCCCAGCGAAGGACCCTACGGTGACGTCCCCCTCGTCGTGCTTGTGGACGAGGGCAGCGCCAGCGCCTCGGAAATCGTCTCCGGGGCCATCCGCGATAACCATCGCGGGACGGTGATCGGTGAGCGGACGTTCGGCAAGTTCAGCGTGCAGAACCTGATCCCGCTCAGTTCGTCCAACGCGAAGCTGAAGATCACCACCGCCCGGTACTATTTGCCGAGCGGCGTGTCGTTGCACCGCGAACCGACTTCCGACAAATGGGGCGTGGAGCCGGAAATCCCGGTCCGACTGGCCCGCTGGGAACGAGTGAACGCCTGGCAGGCGCGGCGCGACGCGGACCTGCTCGGCCCGCCCAAGCCGGAGACCAAGGCCGCCGCCGATGCGGATAAGCCGATCGATCCCTCCACGATCGATCCGCTCACCGGCGAGGAGGTCGCGCCGGAACGCAAGAATGAGGCCGACGCCGACGCCGCTAAAGCCGGTGAATCCACGGGCGACGCCGCCAACACCGCGCCGGAAAAAACCGCCGACGCAACGACCCCCAAGGAAGAGCAACTTCCGACGCTCGATCAGCCCGACGACAACAATCGCCCGAAGGAGGATCCGCAGGTTGACACCGCGCTGTTGTTCATACGGGTGAAGCTTCTGGGGATTCTCCATCCGACCCTGGCCAACGCCGAACCGCCGGCGCCCAAGAACACCGCGCACCCCTGAGGCTCGCGCAAGGGGGGCAGCCGTGTGCTGCCGAAGGGCAGTAAGCTCCCCATAAGATAGTTCGCCGGTCCTGGCGAGTTCAGTCGCCGACTGGTCACGTGTGCCGCTGCTCTGCGAGCAGTAGTGGTACCCCGCCGTGTCGTGCATCCCTCACTCGATCGTTTGCAGGTGAGCGACTTCTCTTTGGGTAGTCCGCGACGATGTTGGTGAGGCTCTCTTGCGTTTTCGTGTCCAGGGGGGAGGGTAGCCGGTTATTCCGCTTCTTGGGTCCAGGTTTGACGCCGGAGGCCCTCCGGCCGCATCATCCCCCACCGAAGGCCACAACAACAAGACAGGGGGCGGACCGATGATGGCCCGCCCCGGTTCTCCACCGTTTTGCTCTTACCTCGCGGACTGGGCTACGGTGGCGAGCATCTTCCGCAGGCGTCGCGGCAGAAGCCGCTTCCGCACGAACTGCCCGGGCAGTGGCTGTCGTTGATGCACGGCTCGCCGTCGTTGCTGCCGCCGACGCACGTCTTCACGCACATGGCCCCTGCGCCGAGACCCAGCGTGCTCGACAGGGTGCACACGCCGCCGCCCGTGCAAGGGCTGTCTGAAGGCTGGCAAGTGCCGCCCGTAGGTATGCAGGGCGTGTTGTCAGTGCAGTTGATGAAGTTACAGGTTTGACCGGATGGGCAGTTACCCTGACCAGTCCCGGTGCACACCGTATTAGGCGGGAACCCGCTGCACTTCTTGTTCGAGCATACCCGGCAGTCGGCCCCGTTATTGGTGCCGCCCACGCATATGTTCGTCGCGGTGCACACCGTCGGCGGACACGCGAAAGCCCCGCAGGTAGCCTGTGACGGACACGGGCACGGACCGTCGAACGAATAGGCCTTTCCCCTGAAGGCGTCCACCCCCGCCAAAATGTCCAAGGCGTTGATGTCCCCGTTGAGCTCCAGCAAGTTCGGTTGAAGCTGGAGGACGCCCTTGCTCGGCGAAAGGGCGCCCTTGAACTTGGCGACCAGGAGGCCCACGTCGAGCCCGTCGGGC
>Ga0315274_10007111_pt1 | contig 16237 bp, 30 predicted proteins | sample YL17G02_20_MG_FD_203700 | JGI IMG/M metagenome (GOLD analysis project Ga0315274, IMG submission 203700) | Sediment microbial communities from Yellowstone Lake, YNP, Wyoming, USA - YL17G02_20 | ecosystem: Environmental > Aquatic > Freshwater > Lake > Sediment | place: USA: Wyoming | collected...
AAAAATCAAAAGGTTAAAAAGTTTAATAATCAATTATATATATAAAACTTTTTAACCTTTTTATATCTGGTGATTAATTTATTCTATAAACTCAATTACAGCTAAAGGTGCGGCATCACCCTTACGAAATCCAGTCTTTACAATCCTTGTATATCCGCCATTTCTCTCTAAATATTTTGGGCTAATTTCTTCAAATAATATTTTAGATGCTCGTCTATTTTTTATTACTTTCAATATTTTTCTCTGAGCTTGTAGATTATTATTTTTAGCTGTTGTGACTAATTTCTCTATATATTTTCTAACTTCTTTCGCCTTGGCATATGTTGTTTCAATCTTTTTATGAGTTATGAGCGAAATAGATAAATTGGCTAACAAAGAACTTCTTTCACTACTAGTGCGGCCTAATTTTCCTTTTAATTTATTATGTCTCATCCTAAAAAATCCTCCTGCTGCTTTTTTTCTCCTAAGATAAATCCATATTTATTTATTTTTTCTTTTATTTCATCTAAAGATTTCTTTCCTAAATTCTTTATTTTTATAATTTCTTCTGGAGAATATTTAATCAAATCTTTCAATGTGTTTATACTAGATTTTTTTAAGCAATTATAAGAACGAACTGAAAAATCCAGTTCTTCAATAGTCTTATTTAAAATTTTCTCTTTTTCACTTTTTTCTTTTTCTTCCTCTGATACTAATTCACTCGCTAACCCAATGTCTTCTGGAGAGAATTTGGTGAATATTTTTAAATATTTAATCAGTACGTTTGCTGATTTACTTAAAGCTTCATCTGGTAAAATACTCTTATTACTAAATATTTCTAAAGTTAATTTATCATAATTTGAAAACTGAGTTAGGCTTGCATTCTCTACATTATAACTTACTTTCGTAATAGGTGAAAAAAAAGAATCAATAAAGATAGTATCTACTGATTGATCTGGTTTTTTATTTTTTTCAGCGGGTACATAACCCATCCCTTTATCTACAACTATTTCCATATTTAATTTAGCATCTTCATTCAAATTAGCAATTATAAAATCTGGATTAAGTATTTCTACATTAATATTAGGAATTATATCTGCTGCGGTAACCTTTTTTTTACCTTTTATATTTATTTTTAAAATCTGCGGCTCATCAGTATACATTTTAACTACTAATTCTTTAATATTTAATATTATTTCGATTACATCTTCTTTAACCCCTGGAATTGTAGTAAATTCATGAGTAATTCCTTCAATCCTAATAGCAGTTGCAGCTGCTCCCCATATAGAAGACAACAGTGCTCTTCTAAGAGAGTTTCCTAGAGTAACGCCATAACCTCTTTCCAATGGTTCTATAATAAATTTGCCATAGCTATCGGACAAATTTTCCACTTTAATCTTTATATTATTAATTTCCATTACTTTCAATACTCTCCTTCTTTAGGTATGGGAAACCAAAAATATTAACGAGAATAATATTCAACTACTAATTTTTCTTTTACTGGTAAATTTAATTCTTCTTTAGAAGGAAATTTTTTAATCCTTCCTTTTAGCTTTTCAGAATCAAACTCCAACCAATAAGGAATATTAATCTCTACTTTCCCATCTTTAATTTCCTTAATATCGTTGATATTTTTACTTTTTTCTTTGATCTCTATCACATCATTGATATTAACTTGGTAAGATGGTATATTCACCTTTTTCCCATTAACTAATATATGTGAATGTAAAATTAGTTGACGAGCGTGGGCTCTTGATTTAGTTATACCAAATCGATAAACTATGTTGTCTAATCTTCTCTCTAATAATTTCAATAAATTTTCTCCGGTAATACCTTTTTGTCTTTCAGCTTTTTTAAAAAGATTTTTGAACTGCTTTTCTAGCAATCCATAAGATCTGATAAGTTTTTGCTTTTCTCTTAATCGTATACCATAGGTAGATAGTTTTCTCATTCTTATTTTTTTTGCATTCTGACCAGGTAAGGAAGCTCCTTTTTCAATGGGACATTTATTAGTATAACACCTATCACCTTTTAAGAATAATTTCTCAGTTTCTCTACGGCATAATTTACATACTGACCCTCTATATCTTGCCATATATTATAACACCCTCCTTCTTACTCTCAATATTCAACTGTAATTTTAAAATTGCAAATAAACTTTGTAGTCTACCGTCCTAATTTAATTTATATCCTTCTTTGTTTTGGAGGCCTACAACCATTGTGTGGAATTGGGGTGGCATCCTTAATTATATTAACTTTTAAACCAATTGCTTGCAAAGATCTAATTGCTGTTTCTCGGCCTGAACCAGGACCTTTTACTAATACATCTACTTCTTTCATCCCTTGATCCATCGCTTTTTTCGCCACTGCCTCTGCGGCTACTTGAGCAGCGAAGGAAGTACTTTTTTTACTTCCCTTATAACCCATATTTCCAGCACTAGACCAAGCAATTACATTTCCATATTTATCTGTAATGGTAACTATAGTATTGTTAAAAGTAGATTTAATATGAGCTATTCCTGATACTATATTTTTTTTAACTTTCTTCTTGATTTTCTTTATTTTTTTCTTGTCGGTCAATTGAATTTCTCCTTTCCTTATCTATATTTTTCTTTGCTTTTGCTCCTACTGTCTTGGTGCGTCCCTTTCGAGTTCTCGCATTAGTTTTAGTTCTTTGACCCCTAACCGGAAGTCCTTTTCGATGTCTTAATCCTCTATATGAACCTATATCCATAAGCCTTTTTATAGAGGTAGTAACTTCACTTCTACGTTCCCCTTCTACTTTATAATTTTTATCAATAATTTCCTTTATCTTATTTATCTCTTCTTCAGTCAAATCTTTAGATCTGGTATCGAAATTAACTTTTGATTCCTTCAATATGGATTGTGCGCTGGTAATACCAATTCCATAGATATAAGTTAAAGCATATTCTATCCTCTTATTTCTGGGTAAATCTACTCCAGCTATTCTGGCCATATCTTAATATATCCTCCTTTAAAATTATTTACCTTGTCTCTGTTTATGTTTTGGATTACTACAAATTATTCTTATTTTACCTTTTCTTTTAATTATTTTACACTTTGCACACATTTTTTTAACCGATGATCTTACTTTCATTCATTTACTTCCTCCATAAATAGTTTAGCGTTTAGCGTATAGTATAATATTTTAGTATCCAGTATCGAGTATTGAGTATTGAGTAAAGATTCCGTAATTTTTCGAAATACGATTCACGAGATACAATTCACGAGATAAGTGATACAAATTTATAATCTATAAACGATTCTACCCTGGGTTAAATCATAAGGTGATATTTCAACTTTTACTCTGTCTCCAGGTAAAATTCTAATAAAATGCATCCTAATTTTACCTGAAATATGGGCTAATATTTCACAACCATTTTCCAATTCAACCCGAAAAGTAGCATTAGGTAAAGCTTGAATAACTTTTCCTTGCATTTCTATACACTTTTCTTTCACCATTAATTATTCCTCCGCTTAAAATATCTTTTATTTAAACCATTTAAAAGTAACTAATTTATTTAAAGAATAGTTAATATTTCATTCCCATCTGCAGTTATAGCTATAGTATGTTCAAAATGTGCTGATCGCCTTCCGTCTTCTGTTACAACTGTCCACCCATTATTACAAAGTCTTGTTTTATAATCACCCATATTTACCATAGGTTCAAGGGCTAATACCATTCCCTCTTCTATCATTAAACCAGTATGAGGAACCCCATAATTTGGTATTTGTGGTTCTTCATGCAAATAACAACCTACTCCATGACCTACATATTCTCTTACTACAGAGAAATTAAAATTTTCTACTGTTTTTTGTATAGCAAAAGAAATATCACCTAATCTATTGCCTAGAATAGCTTTCTCTATGCCTGCGAACAGAGATTTTTTAGTTACTTCTAAAAGCTTTTGTTCTTTTGAGCCTATCTTTCCAACAGGAACTGTAGCTGCAGTATCTCCATAGTAACCTTTTAAATTTGTTCCAATATCTATACTTACAATATCTCCTTCTCTTAATCTTCTCTTTCCGGGAATCCCGTGAACTACTTCTTCGTTTATAGAAACGCATATGGAATGTTGAAATTTATTTTTCTCTGTTCCGTAACCTTTAAATGCCGGCTTTGCTCCGTGTTTTACTATATAATCCTCAGCAATTCTATCTAACTCTAAAGTGGTGATTCCTTCTTTTATATTTTCTAATAATTTGTTTAAAGTGCTTGCTGCCAATTTACAACTCTTTCTTATATATTTAATTTCCTCGGGAGATTTTAAAATAACCATTTACTTTTTATCAGCGCATTCCCTTTTCTAAAACCTTTTTTATTTCTAAAAAAGCATTTTCACTTAAATCAGCATCTACTACAGTTAATAATTTTTTTTCTTCATAATATTTTTTTAAAGATAAAGTTTGATTATTAAATACTTTTAATCTATTTTTTATAGTCTCTCCTTTATTATCATCATCTCTTTGATATAATTCCCCTCCGCAAATATCACAAATATTATCCTTTTGAGGAGGATTAAATAATAAATTATAATTAGTACCACATTTTTTACATACTCGGCGATTAGATAATCTTTTAATTATTTCAGAGAAGGATATCTCAAAATAAAATACATAATCGATATGCTCGTTAAGTTCTTTATTTAATTTCTCAAATGAATTGGCTTGTTCAATATTTCGAGGAAATCCATCAAAGATATAGCCATTTTTACAATCTTCTTGTTTTATTCTTTCTTTTATTATCTCTAAAATAATATTATCTGGCACTAATCCTCCTCTGTTTATAATATTTATTACTTCTTTTCCTAATTTAGTCTTTTTATCTATCGCTTCTCTTAAGATTACTCCTGTTGAAATAACTGGTATATTAAATTCTTTTTGCAACTTTTTTGCTACTGTACCTTTTCCCCCACCTGGAGGTCCTAACAAAATTAATCTCATTATATACTGCCCTTCTTCTAATGCCAAATATCATTTTTTACTTAAAATATTTTTATTCCATAGATTTATTTCTTAATAAATCCTTCATAATGTCTCATTAATAAGTGTGATTCAATTTGTTGAATAGTCTCTAAAGCAACTCCTACCATAATTAATATAGATGTTCCTCCAAAATAAAAAGTTGTAATACCAGTAATTTTTATTAAAATATTAGGTAGAATAGCAATTATAGTTAAAAATATTGCGCCACTTAAGGTAATTCGAGTCATTATATGATCGATAAAAACAGAGGTATTTTTGCCTGGTCTTATTCCGGGTATAAAACCTCCATATTTTTTCATATTATCTGCTAAATTGATTGGGTTAAAGGTAATTGCTGAATAAAAGAAAGTAGATAATATTATTAATATAGAATATAAAACTAAATATAATGGTTGTCCTGGTGAAAGAGCCTCAGATATACTCTTCATAAAAGTTATATTCTGAAAAAATTGAGCAATGGTAGCAGGAAAAAGTAAAAATGCAGAAGCAAATATTATCGGAATAACTCCAGCTTGATTTACTCGTAAAGGAATATGAGTACTTTGACCACCATACATTTTACGTCCTATCACTCTCTTTGCATATTGAACCGGTATCCTTCTCTGTCCTTGTTGGATAGCGATAACTCCTCCAACAACAATAATACCAATTATAATTAAACTCAATAATGATATAATACTAATTTCTCCAACTTGTAAAAGTTTAATAGTTTGAGCAAGTTCAGAAGGAATTTGCGCAATAATTCCAGCAAAAATAATTATAGAAATACCATTACCAATGCCAAAATCAGTAATTTGTTCACCTAACCACATTAAAAAACAAGTTCCAGCTGTAAGTGTGATTAACAATAAGAATTTGAAACTAAATCCTGAAATCATCAATACACCCATATTTTGTAGCCAAACACTTATTCCAAAGGCCTGGACAATAGCTAAAAATACTGTAGAATAACGCGTAATTTTAGTAATCTTATCCCTTCCTTCTTCTCCTTCTTTAGCCCATTGCTCTAAAGTAGGAATAACAGCAGTTAAAAGTTGCATAATAATAGAAGCATTAATATAAGGCATTATCCCTAAAGCAAAAACGGAAAAACGACTTAATGCTCCTCCAGCAAAAAGGTCAAAAAACCCCAATATCCCTCCTTGAGCAAATAAATTAGTTAATGCTTCTTTATTTACACCGGGCAATGGTAAATGGCTACCTAATCTGACTACCACTAACATTCCTAAGGTAAATAATAATCTTTTCTTTAAATCAGGAATCTTAAATAAATTACGTATAGTCTCTAACAATTATACCACCTCAATCTTCCCACCAGCTGACTCAATCTCCCTTACCGCCTTCTGGCTAAATTTATTTGCCTTAATGGTTAATTTCTTAGTTAGACTACCTTTGGCTAATATCTTTATTCCATCCACTACTTTTTTTATAACTCCCTTACTAATCAATTCTTTCGAACTAACTATATCGCCATCATTAAACATATTTAATTTTTCTATATTTACAATACTATAATCCTTTTTAAATACATTATTAAAACCTCTTTTAGGTATTCTTCTATATAAAGGCATCTGGCCTCCTTCAAAATTGGCTTTGACTCCGCCCCCTGCACGAGCATTTTGTCCTTTTGACCCCCGCCCCGAAGTAAAACCATGACCTGAACTGCAACCCCTACCTACTCTTTTGCGTTTTTTAATCGATTTAGGAGCAGGAAATAATTTATTTAACCTCATTACTTGTTACCTCCCTTGGTTGTAATGGTTGGCTATACATTTCCACCACACTTTTTCCCCTTAATTTTGCTATATCTTTAGCATTCTTTAAATTCATAAGACCGTTCAGAGTAGCTTTGGTAATATTTAAATTATTGTCACTTCCTAAGGACTTAGTTAAAATATCTTGATATCCTGCTGCTTCTAATATTGCTCGAACAGAGCCACCAGCGATTACCCCAGTCCCAGGAGAGGCTGGTTTCATAAAAACCTGAGCAGCTCCAAATCGTCCTGTAATTGCATAAGGAATAGTTCCTTTTTTAATTATTACTTTTATTAAACTCTTCTTCGCCCTCGCGACTCCTTTTTTAATTGCCTCAGATACATCTTTGGCTTTTCCATAACCTGTACCTATAATCCCTTCACCATTTCCTACTACAACCATTGCCGAGAAACCAAATCTCCTTCCACCTTTTACGACTTTGCTTACTCTATTTACAAAAATAACTGTTTCATTTAATTCTAAACCTTTAGGATCTATTTTTAACACATATTCACCCCCTCCCCAATTTTATTTGCTTTGTATTTTTCTCTTTCTTTCATTTATATCCTCTTGGTTTCAAATTATTTTTTTGAAACACAATTATATCTAAATTTTTGAAATTAATAAAATATTTACCCAAATATATAATCAATTAAAACTGTATATTACCTTTTCTAGTGCTCTCTGCAACAGCTTTTACTCTGCCATGATAAAGGTAACCTCCTCGATCAAACACTACCTCTTTTATACCTTTCTCTTTTAACTTTTTAGCTAATAAATCACCAAGCATTTCAGCTGCTTTTATATTTCCGTGATATTTTACTTTTTCTTTTATTTCTGGATCAAGGGTAGATGATGAAACTAAAGATATACCTTTCTCATCATCAATTACTTGTGCATAAATATGTCTTGAGCTTCTAAAAATACATAATCGTGGTTTTTTGTTAGTACCAAATATATTTTTTCGTACTCTTTTATGCCTTTTAATCCTAGCTAATCTTCTATTTATATCACCCATAGTAGCGCTCCTCTCTTCGGAATTTATCTATATTATTATTTTATTACTTCGCACCAGTTTTGCCTATTTTTCTTCTTACTACTTCATCAATATATCTTATTCCTTTTCCTTTATAAGGTTCTGGTTTTCGTAATATTCTTATTTTTGCTGCAGTTTCACCAACTAATTGTTTGTCAATTCCCCTTATTTTAATTATCTTTTGTTTCTCCACTTCAAATTCAATTCCTTCAGGTGGTTCAACTTTAATAGGATGAGAATAACCTATCTGAATCACCATTTTACCACTTTCAAGGGTAGCTCGATAACCCACTCCCTGTATCTCCAAAACTTTCTCAAAACCCAAAGATACGCCTTTTACCATATTATTTATTAAACTTCGAGTTAATCCATGTAAAGAACGATGAAATTTACTTTCCGAAGTTCTGGAAACATAAATCTTATCTTCTTCTATCTTTATGGGGATATCTGAATGAAAAATTCTCTCCAAAGTACCTTTTTCTCCAGATACCTTTATCTTATTATTATTTACTTCAACCTTTACTCCTTTAGGAATAGTTATAGGCATCTTCCCTATCCTGGACATATAAAACCTCCCACTTTCGTATTGCGTATTGCGTATATCGTATTTCGTATTGCGACTCTGCCCTACTCCCTGTAAATATCATTAAGAGGAGCGTAACAAGCTTGATCCTGAGAAAGCAGAAGAAGCGATCTTCTGGATTCTAAATTTCTTGCTATATACTATATACTATATACTATATACTACATACTAACTAATTTATTTACCAAATATAACAGATTACTTCTCCACCAAGATGACGTTGTAAAGCTTCTTTGCCAGTCATAATCCCCTTAGAAGTCGATAAAATTACAATTCCTAAACCGCCTAATACTCCTGGTATTTCATCTTTTTTTGCATAGACTTTCAACCCAGGTTTGCTGATTCTTTTAAGATTATTAATAGTTTTTTCTTTATTAATATATTTTAAATAAATGATCAATTGACCCTGTTTATTATCCTCTTTATATTTATAGTTTCTAATAAAACCTTCATCTTTTAATATACGAGTAATTTCTAATTTTAGCTTTGATGCTGGTATAGTTAAAGAAATATGTCGCATTTTATTGGCATTTCTTATTCGAGTTAACATATCAGCAATAGGATCTGAAACAACACTCATATATAACCCTCCTTTCTTTTGACTCTATTAAATTATAATAAACTTCTGATAAATATGCCTTTTACCAGCTTGATTTAGTTATCCCTGGCAATTCACCATTATGAGCCATCATTCTAAAGCATATTCTACATATGCCAAATTTTCTCATATATCCTCGAGGTCTTCCACAAATACTACAGCGGGAATATTTCCTTACTTTATATTTTGGTTCTTTTTTTGACTTTTCTATTAAGGCTTTTTTAGCCACACTATTTCCTCCTTTTTAGCACAAAATTAACATACCCTTATCTCGTATCTCGTGAATCGTATCTCGTAAAAAAGATAGGAATCGGAAATCAGACTCCTGGCTCCTGAATTCTTGATACTCAAGTAGTTTTAAGATAAGTTTTGAATTTTATGCGATACGCGATACGCGATATAAATTATCTTTTAAAAGGCATACCCATTAACTCTAAAAGAACTTTTCCTTCTTCATCGTTTAATGCACTAGTTACAATAGTAATATTCATTCCTAAAGTATTAGTTACTTGATCAAAATCTATCTCAGGAAAAATTAACTGCTCCTTTACCCCTATAGTATAATTCCCCCTTCCATCAAAAGAATCTGAAGGGGTACCTCTAAAATCTCGAATCCTAGCGATAGCTACATTAATAAATTTATCTAAAAATTCATACATTCTATTATTATGCAAAGTTACTTTACAGCCTACCGGCATATCTTTTCTAACTCCGAAGTTAGATATAGATTTTTTTGCGCGAGTAATAATAGGCTTTTGACCGCTTATAATCGCTAATTCTTTTGCTGCTTCATCCATAATTTTTGAGTCTTTAATGGCACTCCCTAAACCTATATTTATTACTACCTTCCTTATTCTGGGCACCGCCATTACATTCTTATATTTAAATTTATTCATCATCTCTGGAACAACTTGTTTAAAGTATTTATCTTTTAATCGGGGCATAATTTAACCTCCTAAACCTTATCTATTATTTCTTTGCACTTTTTACACACTCTTACTCTTTTGCCCTCTTTAATTTTTTCTCTTTTTACAGTAGTAGGTTTATTACATTTATTACAAATTAATTTGATATTAGAAATATGTAACGCACCTTCTTGCTTAATTACTCCCCCTTGGGGAACTTTTTGGGTAGGTTTAGTGTGCTTCTTTAAAAAATTAACACTTTCAACTATTACTTGCATTTTTTTAGGAAAAATACTAACAATTTTACCTTTTTTCCCTTTATCATCTCCACTAATAACCAACACATGGTCACCTTTTTTAAAACTAATTTTATTATCCATCAAATCACTATCCCTCCCTTTACTTTATACTACTTCAGAAGCTAATGAGATTATCTTCATAAAATTTTTATTTCTTAATTCCCGGGCAACTGGTCCAAATATCCTAGTACCTACCGGCTCATTCTGATCATTAATAACTACTGCTGCATTATCATCAAATCTAATATAAGAACCATCCACACGACCAAGTTCTTTCTTTGTTCTCACAATAACTGCTTTTACAACTTCACCCTTTTTACATGTTCCTCCCACTGCTGCCTCCTTTACTGAGGCAATAATAATGTCTCCTATCCTAGCATATCTTCGGCGAGAACCACCTAAAACTTTTATACACATTATTTTTTTTGCACCTGAATTATCCGCTACAAATAAACGAGTTTGCATCTGTATCATCTTAGCTACCTTCTCTCTTTACCATTTTATATGGTATAAATTATCTTATTTCGATTTTTCTAATATCTCTGTTATTTTCCACCTTTTTCTTTTACTTAAGGGACGTGTTTCAGCAATCTTTACTTTATCACCAATATTACATACATTTTTTTCATCATGTGCCATAAATTTATTTGACTTCTTTATCCTTTTTTTGTAAAGAAGATGTGAAACCAAGTATTCAACTCTTACCACCACACTCTTTTCCATCTTATTACTTATAACTTTGCCTATTTTTGTTTTAATTTTTCTTTCGGTCTGCATTTGGCTCTCCTTTTAACTCAATCTGATCTTTTTTTTGCAACTCAATTTCTTTTAAAATGGTCTTTACTCTTGCAAAATTATGTCTTACTTCCTTTATTCTCATAGGATTACCTAATTGTCCGGTAACAACTTGAAATCTCAGACTAAATAATTCATCTTTAAAATCGATTAATTTCTTTTGCAGTTCTTCTATTGACAAATCTCTTAATTCACTTGCTTTCATTTATCCCACCACCTGTTCTTTTCTGGAAAGAAAACGAGTTTTAATTGGTAATTTATGGGCAGCTAAACGTATTGCTTCTTTAGCTAAATTTTCTTCAACTCCTCCTCCTAATTCAAATAAAATCCTTCCAGATTTTACTACTGCTACCCAATGATCTGGTGCTCCTTTTCCTTTACCCATTCTAGTTTCTGCTGGTTTTTTAGTCACTGATTTATCAGGAAATATTCTTACCCAAACTTTTCCACCCCTTTTCATAGCATGGGTAATGGCAACTCTTGCTGCTTCTATCTGAGCACTGGTTATCCAATAACTCTCTAACGCCTGTATACCAAAATCACCAAAAGCAAGATAATTTCCTTTATTAGCGCATCCTTTCATTCTTCCCCTTTGTGTTTTGCGATATTTTGTCCTAGTTGGTTGTAACATCTTTCCGTACTCCTTCTCCACTTGATTCTTCTGCCTTCTCACTAGTTAAAATCTTGGTCCCTTGTTTTAGGCTAATTTTTTCTTTGTCTTTTGTAGAAAACACTTCCCCGCGAAAAATCCATGCCTTAACGCCTATTTTGCCATAAGTTGTATTAGCTTCAGCAAAACCATAATCTATATCTGCTCGTAAAGTATGAAGAGGTAGTCTTCCTTCTAGATGCCACTCTGTTCTTGCAATTTCAGCCCCACCTATTCTACCTGAACAAGATATCTTTATTCCTTCCGCACCCATTTTCATAGATCGACTTGTTGCTTGTTTCATTGCTCTTTTAGAAGAACTTTTTCTTTCTAATTGTTCGGCAATATTCTCGGCAACTAATTGAGCATCTAATTCGGGTATTTTTACCTCCATAATTTTAATTTGTAAATCATCACCTTTTATAAATTTAGACATCTCTTCTTTTAATTTAGTAACCTCTGCTCCTTTTCTACCTATCACAATACCTGGTCTTGAACAATTAATAGTTACTCTTATTCGATTAGCTATACGTTCAATTTCTATCCAAGAGATCCCTGCATGTTTTAAACGATTTTTAATATACCTTCTTATTATATAATCCCCGTAAATATTTTTTGCATATCCTTTTTTAGCAAACCATTTAACATCCCAACTTTTTATAATTCCGATTCTTAACCCTTTTGGATGTACTTTTTGTCCCAATTATTTCCCCTCCCCTTTATTATCAACTATAATGGTAACATGGCTACTCCTTTTTCTTATTCTACTTGCTCTTCCCATTGCCCTTGGTTTAAATCTTTTCATCGTTGGTCCTTCATTAACAAAGGCTTCGGATACATATAAATCTTCTACTTTTATATCCTTATTATTTTGCGCATTATAAATTGCAGATTTTAAAACATTATACACCATTTTAGCTGAACGGTTAGGAAGAAACTTTATAGCTAAGAGAGCTTCATTAGCATTTTTACCCCGAATAATATCTACAACCTGTCTTCCTTTTCGAGCAGATATGGGTAAATATTTTCCCATTGCTTTTATACTCATTACTTTCCTCCTAATTCAATTTTATTTGTTTTTCAAAGATTAAAAATTTATTATTTTATAATTTTTATAAATTAAAATAAAATTATTTTTACCTTATTTTAAAACATAAATACATTTAGAAAATTTTTATGATTTAATATTATTATCTACATCTACTTTAATGCAGTTGATCTTTCTGTATGAGCACTATGCCCTTTAAAAATTCTGGTAGGAGAAAATTCTCCTAATTTATGGCCTACCATATTTTCTGTAATATAGACTGGTATATGCCTTTTACCATTATGTACAGCGATGGTATGTCCAACCATTAGCGGAAAAATGGTTGAACTTCTAGACCAAGTTTTAATTATTGATTTTATTCTCTTCCGATTTAATTCTTTAATTTTATTTAATAATTTTTCATCTATATAAGGTCCTTTTTTTAAAGATCTAGACATTTATAATAATTGCCTCCCTTATTAACTATTTTTTTGTTCTTCTTTTAACAATATATTTATCAGAAAGTTTGTTCTTTTTTCTAGTACGATATCCTTTAGAAAGTACACCAGTTGGAGAACATGGATGTCTACCTCCTGAGCTCTTTCCTTCTCCTCCTCCCATTGGATGATCAATAGGATTCATAGCTACACCTCTCACGGTTGGTCTTATCCCTAACCATCTGCTTTTACCTGCTTTACCAATAGATAAATTTCCATGAGCGAGATTACCAATTTGCCCAATGCTAGCTTTACACTCTAAATTTATTAATCTTACCTCTCCAGAAGGCAATCTGATGTGGGCATATTTTCCTTCTTTAGCCATAAGTTGAGCCACTACTCCAGCTGAACGAACTAATTTACCACCTTGCCCTGGGTTTAATTCTATATTATGAATTAAGGTACCGGTAGGAATGTCTTTTAATAATTTCGTATTTCCCACCTTTATGTCTGCTTCTTTTCCAGATATAATTATATCTCCTACCTTTAATTTTTCTGGACACAAGATATAGGCCTTTTCTCCATCATAATATTTAAGCAAAGCAATCCTCGCTGAACGATTAGGATCGTATTCAATACTAGACACTTTGGCTGGAATTTCTGATTTCTTTCTTCTAAAATCAATTATTCTGTATTTTCTCTTACTCCCTCCACCTTGATGTCGTACCGTAAGTCTACCTCGATTATTTCTTCCACCCTTTTTTTTAAGACCTACGGTTAAAGATTTATTTGGCTTATCAGTAGTTATTTCATCAAAAGTAGAAACGGTCATAAATCTTCTCCCGGGAGAAGTAGGTTTATATTTTTTTATCTCTGCCATTTTAATCTACACCTTTCTTAAAAAATATTTTTAATATCTAAATATTTTCCAATTCTTTAATTTTTTCACCCTTTTTTAAGGTAACTATTGCTTTCTTCCAATGTGCAGTTTTGCCAGAATATCTTCCTAAGCTCTTCTTTTTACCTGGCATCTTTATAATATTTACTTTTGCAACTTTAGTTTTAAATCTTTCTTCAATAGATTTTCCAATTTCAGTACTATTAGCATTCCAATCTACTTTAAATACATATTTATTTTGCTCTTTTAATCTCACGCTTTTTTCTGAAATTACTGGTTGTAATATAATATCTCTATTTGAAGGCATTTTATATTAACACCCCCTCTATTCGCTGTAAAGCGTCTTTGGTAATTATTATTTTTCCTTGATTTATAAGATCATAGGTATTTATTTTAGATACAGGTAAAACCTTTGCTCCCTTAATATTTCTTACTGCTTGTGCTATACCATTATCCTCTTTTTCAATTATTATTAATGGTTTTTTGGAGGCTTGCAAATTTTTTAAAATTTCTACCATCCTCTTGGTTTTATTTTCTTCTAAAAATAATTTATCTATAATTATAAATTCTTTATTTTTTACTTTATCTGAAAGCACTGAATTTAGAGCAACAACCTTCATTTTTTTAGATAAAGAAAAGGAATAATCTCTGGGAGCAGGTCCAAATACTATTCCGCCTCCTACCCAAATAGGTGAACGGTTCGTTCCTGCTCTAGCCCTTCCAGTTCCCTTTTGTTTCCAGGGTTTAACTCCTCCACCTCTTACTTCGCTCCTATTTTTTGTGGAAGCAGTCCCTCTTCTCTTGTTAGCTAAATAATGCTTAACTACTTGATGAACAAGATATTTGTTTATTTTAGTATTGAAAATATCATCTCTTAGGGAAATTTCTCCTATATTTTCTCCTTTAATATTATGAACAGGCAGTTCAATCATAACTAATCCTCCTTCCCTGGTAAAAATATACTATAAATTATACTATTTTATTAATTATAACCATGGTTCCTTTTGCACCGGGAACTGAACCTTTTACTAAAATTAAATTTCTTCCAAGGTCAACTTTTACTACTTTTATATTTTTCATACTTACTCTGTCACTTCCCATATGCCCTGGCAACTTTTTTCCTTTAAATACTCGAGCCGCATCTGTAGCACCCATTGAACCAACTGATCTAAAATATTCCTTTTGGCCATGAGTCTTTGGTCCACCTGAAAAATGATGCCTTTTTATTGCACCCGCAAATCCTTTACCTTTAGATATACTTATAATATCTACTTTATCTCCTTCTTTAAAAATATCAACTTTTATTTCCATTCCAGATGAATATTTATTAGAATCATCAACTTTAAACTCCCTCATATATTTTAGGGGTTCAACTTTAAATTTATTAAAATGACCAATTATAGGTTTAGAAACTTTTTTTTTGTTTACTTCCTTAAAACCCAACTGTACTGCATTATAACCATCTTTTTCTAAATTTTTTCGCTGAATCACTCGACAAGGACCAGCTAAAATTACAGTTACCGGAATAGACTCTCCATTCTTAGTAAATATTCTAGTCATTCCTATCTTTTCTCCTAACATTCCTGCTTCCATTTGTACTTCCACCCCCGGGCCTAATATTTTTATTAATATAATTTGTATATAATAACATTAACCATTAAATAAATTCAACTTTTTCGATTTAATAAATATTTTTAATTTAATTTATCTAATATGCTTCGCTCAAACAATTATAAGAGTAAAATCTTCTGGTTTACCTTATTTATTTTCTATTCCAAAGTTTTAATCTCAATGTCTACTCCTGATGGCAAATCAAGATGCATCAGTGCCTCTATGGTCTTAGTGGAAGGTTCTAAAATATCAATTAATCTCTTATGAGTTCTCATTTCGAACTGTTCCCTCGACTTTTTATCTACATGTGGTGAACGTAAAACACAATACTTATTTATCTCTGTTGGTAAAGGTATAGGACCAGAAAATTTTCCTCCAATTTTTTTTACAGTATCTATTATTTTCAATGTAGAATTATCTAATATTCTGTGATCATATGCTTGTAAGCGAATTCTTATTTTTTGCATTAAATTTAATGCACCCCCTCATTATTTTCGTATCTCGTCGTTCGTATCTTGTATCTAGATCTCGTATCTCGTTGAATCCTTTTATTTCTTATCTTATTTTTCTCTTTTTTTCATTATTTTATTCCCGTAGGGGGCGGATTTGTCCGCCCCGATTCCTTACGGGTTCGATGAATCGAACCCCTACACTTTAA
>Ga0315274_10007112_pt1 | contig 16235 bp, 15 predicted proteins | sample YL17G02_20_MG_FD_203700 | JGI IMG/M metagenome (GOLD analysis project Ga0315274, IMG submission 203700) | Sediment microbial communities from Yellowstone Lake, YNP, Wyoming, USA - YL17G02_20 | ecosystem: Environmental > Aquatic > Freshwater > Lake > Sediment | place: USA: Wyoming | collected...
CCTATTCGGGAAAGCAGCTGAAAGGCAAATATAGCGGCCTGTTCAGCTATCGGTTTTCTGATTATCGAATAATCTACGAGATAAAGCAGAAGGCGCTGACCATCGTCGTACTCAGAATCCGGCACCGAAAGAACGTGTACGACGGCTTGTGATCCGTCCACCCCTTTGCCACTCTCCGCGCGAGCAGGGGGCCGCCCGGTCGATGCCGGACCGGGCGGAGGTGGAGCAGGAGATATGCGTCGAGCGCGCCCGCTACTTCACCGAGAGCTTCAGGCGGTCGGAGGCCGAGCCCCTGATCATCCGGAGGGCCAGGGCGCTGGCCAATGTTCTGGGGGAAATGACGGTCTTCATCAAACCGGGTGAGCTGATCGCCGGCAAGCAGGCCGGCGCGTTGCGCGCCGCACCCGTGTTCCCCGAGTTCGCCGTCGACTGGATCTTCGAGGAAATCGACAAGCTTGCCGCCCGCCAGGCCGACCGGTTCACGGTGCGTCTGGAAACCCAGGAAGAGCACCTGGAAATCTGCCGGTGGTGGAAGGGGAAGACCGTTCAGGACCGCTTTCTGGCCACTCTGCCGCCGGACGTTCTGGAAGCCTGCCGAATGGGTTTGCTGTCGGCCACCGGCAACATGACCTCGGGGGACGGGCACATCATGCTCGACTTCCCCAAAGTGCTCGCGGTGGGCGGGCGCGGGATCATCCGGGAGGCGGAAGATCGGCTTGGCCGGCTGGACCCCGGGGACCCGGCGAGCGTCCACCAGCGCCATGTTGTCGAGTCCATCCCCATCGTCTATGCCGCGGTCATCCGCTTCGCGGCGAGGTGCGCGGAACTGGCCGAGCGGCTGGCCGGCGGGGCAGCGGATGCAGGGCGCCGCGGGGAGCTGGAGCGGTTCTGGCGGAGGAAGAAGAGCAACCCGGCGCTCGGAGGATCCCCGCCCGCCCGAACGCCCTGATGGCATTTGCGTCGACATTGACGGCTCTCCCGGGATTGGCTATCCTTCTTTGTCAACGTCTTCATGGTTGCTACGGGGGGGAGGATGACATCACGAGATAGGGTCGTACGGGCGCTGAAGCGCCAGGAAGCGGACCGCATACCCACCTTTGAATGGGCTATCGACCGGAAAATCTGCAGGGCGCTGACCGGCAGCGAGGACATATTAAAGGCGATCGAAATGCTGGACGTCGATGGCATTGTGGTCCGCGCGGACTACAGCAAACAGCGGATCGATGCCGAGAACTATCTCGATGAATGGGGCTGCCGCCGGAAGGTGAGCGGTGAGAGCATCGATGTGATCGTTGAAAGCCCCATCCTGGACATTCGCCAGCACGCCAACTACCGCTTCCCTGACCCGCACGCACCCCACCGTCTGGCTTCGCTGGAGAAAGCTGTCGGGAGCCTGGGTCGCAGCAAGGCCATAGTGTTCAACCTGCGGGACGTGTTTTCCGACATCCGGGACCTGGTCGGTTACGAGAACGCGTTGATCGCCCTGCTGACCGAGCAGCAGGCCTATGCCCAGCTGCTCGAGCGGGTCATCGAGTACAATTTGACCCTGGCCCGCATTGCGCGGGAGCGCTTTGACATGAACATCGTAGCCACCACGGACGACATCGCCGATTCGCGGGGGTTGATCTTCAGTCCGCAGCTCTACTTTTCTTTTCTGGCGCCGCGCATGGCCCAGGTGATCCGGGGGTACAAGGACCTGGGTTATTCCTGCATCAAGCACTGCGACGGCAACGTGAAGGATGTCCTGGGGCACTGGATCGACATCGGCGTGGATTGCATCGATCCGATCGATCCCAACGGCGGGATGGACATCGCCGAGGTCAAGAAGCAATACGGCTCCAGGGTGTGCCTGAAAGGGAACATCAACTGCCAGACCACCCTCGTTTCCGGTTCGGAACAGGAGGTGACGGCGGAAGTGAAACGCTGCATCGAGCAGGCCGGGGCGGGCGGGGGGCTCATTCTTTCCTCCAGCAACACCATCCATTCCGGGGTAAAACCGCAAAACTATCGGGCCATGCTGGCTGCACTTCATCGTTACGGCGTTTATAAGGGAAGCTCATGAGCAAATCGTACCTGATCGGCGTCGACGCCGGCGTCAGCTTCATCAAGGTCGGCGTCTACGATGCCGAGGGCAACAGCCGGGCGCTGGTCATCAAGCGCGCCCCCGGCGAATACCCCAAGGCGGGGGTGTTCCTGCAGAGTGCCGAGGAGCTGCTCAAGATCATCCAGGAAGCGCTGAAGGAAGCCGTGGAGCGGGCAGGCATCGCGGGCAGTGCGGTGGAGGCCATCGGCTTTTCCGGCGCGATGGGAGGCGCCCTCGGCGTCGACCGGAACTGGCAGGTGGCCGCCGACTGGTCGATCATTTCGGATACGCGGTGCTACCCCTACGTCACCCGGATGCAGAACGCCCAGGGCCGGAGGATCCTGGAGCAGTCCGGCACCAATTTCCCCATCATGGGTCCGAAGATTCTTTGGTGGCAGGAGGAGTATCCCGAGCTGCACGACAGGGTCGCCAAGTTCATGGTGCTGGCCGGGTTCGTCATCGGCCGTCTGGGTGCTCTGCCGCTCGAGGACGCCTTCATCGACCGGACGTACCTTCATTTTACCGGGCTCGCGGACCTGCGGCGAAATGCGTGGTCGGCTGAAATCTGCCGGGAGTTCGGGATCGATGTGCAGCGCTTGCCGAGAATCGTGGACTCCAACACGGTGGTCGCGCGGTTGAGCGCGGAAGCGGCCGGTGCCTGCGGCCTGCGCCAGGGGACCCCTCTGGTCGCGGGAGCGGGGGACAAGCCGGCGGGCGCGCTCGGCGCGGGGCTGGTCACTCCCGGGCTGTTGATCGATGAATCGGCCTCCTTCGGGGCCTTGAGCCTCTCTGTGGACAAGTACATCCCCGACCTGGGGAACAGGACCCTCGAGAACCTGCCGTCCCCCCTGGCCGGGCATTACCTGCCGAGCTTTTACTTGTTCGGGTCCGGGGTGACGCACGCCTGGTTCCGGGATGTGTTCGCGGAGGAGGAGAAGCGGCTGGCCTCCCAAACGGGGGAGTCGGCCTTCGCGGTCCTCGACGAGAAGGCCGCCCGAGTTCCCCCCGGCTCCGAGGGTCTGCTGGCGCTCGGCCTGTTCGGGGGGAGGGGGTACCCAAGCGACCCGGACATCAAGGGCCTGTGGATCGGGCACTCCTGGGTGCACCGGAAGGAGCACTTCTACAGGGCGTTGCTGGAGAGCTTCGCCTATGAGTACAGCTGCGTCCTGGAGGTCATGAAGAAGAATTATCCGGAGCTCACGTTCGACGAGATTCGCGTGATCGGCGGGGGCGCCCGCTCCGATCTATGGAACCAGATGAAGGCCGACGTCCTGGGGGTGCCGTACGCCAGGCTCAGCAGGGACGATTACGCCCTGCTGGGCGACATACTGCTGGCCGGAAACGCGGTCGGCGTGTTTCCGGACCTCGCGAAAAGCGCGCAGAAACACATCCAAGTAACAAAGCGCTATCTGCCCGATCTGAAAAGGCACGAGCAGTATCGGGGGTATATCGGGCTGTACCGGAGCCTGTTCGACCGCACCCGCGGCATCTTCCAGGGCCTGAAGAACCTACCGTCGGCCTAGGCGGGCAGGGCATGACGCACAGGGAACGGGTACTGACCGCGATTCGGCGACAGCAGCCCGACAGGGTGCCGCTGGACCTGGGCAGCGTCGGCGGCTTCATGGTGGACGAGGTGTACCATGGGGTGCGGGGGCTGCTGCGGCTCGACGATTCGGTGAAACCGTATCGCAGCGGAAGTTCGGCCAACTACTACGACGAGCGCCTCCTGGAGCACTTCGACATCGATTTCCGGCACCTCTGGTTCTCCTCCCCGGACAAACCGAAGCGCCAAAGGCTGGCCGACGGCACGGTGCTCGATGAATGGGGCATCCTCTGGAGCCCCGCGGGATCGTACCCTGCCGTGTTTCCGCTGCGCAGCGCGGGCCTGTCCGAAATCGAGAAGCACCCCTGGCCATTCCCCGGACGGAGCTGGGACCTGGAGGCACTGAACCGGCGGGCTCGGTACCTGTTCGAACAGACCGACTACGCCGTCGTGGCCAAGGGGGTCCTGGACGGCGCCGGGATTTTCGAACGCTGCTGCTATTTGCGGACGTACGAAGAGTTCCTGATGGACATGTGCGTCAATGAGAGGCTGGCGCAGGCCTTGATCGACAGAGTCACGGACGTGGAGCTGGTGCTGTGGGAGCTGTACCTGGAGGCAGTCGGACCCTACATCCACATCGTGCAGCGCGCATCGGATTTCGGCACCCAGCAGTCGCTGCTCATGTCGCCTGAGCTGTACCGGAAGTTCATCAAACCGGCAGACAAGAAGGTCTTCGATTTCATCAAGCGGAAGGCTCCGCAGGCGAAGCTCTGGTTCCATAGTTGCGGGGCGATCCGTCCCCTCATCGAGGACTTCCTGGACTACGGGGTGGACATCCTGAATCCGGTGCAGCCCCTCGCCGCTGGGATGGATTCCGTCGCGTTGAAAAGGGATTTCGGCGACCGCCTCTGCTTCCACGGTGGCATAGACCTGCAAAAGGCCATGGTGGGTACGCGGGAAGACGTGAGGGCTGAGGTTAAGGCTCGCTTGTTCGGCCTCGGAATCGGCGGCGGATATATCGTGGCTCCTGCGAACCACATCCAGGAGGACACGCCGGCGGAAAACGTCGTGGAGCTGTACCGTTTCGCGAAGGAATGCGGGACCTATCCCCTGCCTTGAGTCGGAAACAGGGCCTTCACTTTCGCCGCGACCGTTTCCCCCAGGATGCGATGCTGCTCCTCCTCCAGGTGCACGCCGTCCAGGTCGCTCGCGCGGATCACCGCACCGGCGTCCAGGAAGTGGCAGCCGTACTCCACCGCGACCTCCTGGTAGCGGGCCGCCAGCAGGCGTGATTTTGCCTCGCCCCCCTGGAGCATCTCCGCGTACCCGGTGAGCTTGGCCAGCGGCGGCGGGGCGATCAGGAGCACCGGCAGAGAGGCCGCCGTTCTGCCCGTGCCGCTTTGCTGGATGAGCTCGATGAGCACGCCTGCGCCGCGGGCGATATCCGAGGCCGGCACGCTGAAACGGTGCTTCAGATCGTTCACGCCCAGAAAGAGCACCACCAGGTCCAGCGGCATATGGGACTGGAGGCATGGCAGCAGGTACGTCCGGCCGTTGCGGTGCACCCCTTCCACCGGGTCGTCCCACACCGTTGTTCTGCCGTTCAGGCCTTCCTCGATGACGTGGAAGGAAGGTCCCAGCACTCTCTGCATCACCCCGGTCCAGCGTTGAGCGGGTGCGTACCTGCCGCCGACGCCGGGGATGTAGCCCCAGGTGTTCGAGTCGCCGTAGCACAGGATTTCGTACACAGGACCCCTCCTATTACCCGGCGGCGAATTCATCCAGGTCGTCCGCGACCGAGTGCGTGCGCTGGATCGGCCCGAGCCGGTTGTGAAACTCGAAGGCATCGCCCCGATAGAGGACCTCCGCGAAGTACACAGGTATCCCCTCATCAGTGAGCGGCATGAAGTGCATCAGAATGCCCGGTGTCCCTTCGGGGATCCCGAGCAGGGCCGCATTGCGCCCGCGGATGACCATGGCCCGGATGGTCTCGTCCATCACGGCGAGGGGCAGCCTGTACTTCTTGGTCAGCGTGTCGTACAGGGAGACGACGACGTCCTCCGGGGCGAGGCCCGGGAGGAATTGAGCGCGCAGGTGGTGGCGTTCCAGGATCATGGGGACCTCGTCGGCGAGGCGCAGTCGCTCCACGATGATCATCGGCTCGCCCTCCTCGACAGGCAGCCGCTGGCGGATGCGGGCGGGCAGGTCCTCCGCTTTGGAGCGCTCGAAGCGCAGCAGGCGGGTCGACGGCTTCTTGCCCGCGGCGAGCGTCTTGTTGGTGAAGCTGGTCGCCACGCTGGGGGTCCTGCTGTCCAGCGAGACATCCTCGACGAATGTCCCGACCCCTTTTCGGAAGGACAGCACGCCCTCGGCGACCAGGCTGGCGAGGGTCTTGTTCGCGGTGACCCGGCTCACGTCGAAGCGTTCGGAGATCTGCCGCTCGGTGAGGAACTTGTCGCCTATGTGAAACTCGTCACTGGTGATGAGCTCCTTCAGGATCTGCTTCAATTGCTCGTAGAGCGGATTACGGATCAGTTTACGTGAGGGCACTTATTGCTCCTGGCCTAGTGGCTACTCCACCTGTCTTATCAGCATACAAGGTGGTGAACACCCTGTCAATCAGGATACACGCCGCAGGCAGAGTTCTGTTATTATTTATGATATAAATAATTAAGTCTTAAATAATAGAGGTTGACAGATGATATTTAATGGGGTAGAATCGGCCGTCTCGTGGATAGTCCACGAGATGACATGGGAGCTGCCAGATTCTCCCGTGTTTCAGCCCATCATCAAACCAATTGAGGAGGAGATTGATGAAAAAGAAGGTATTCGTGCTGGCTCTGATCATCGTCGCGCTTTCGCTGGTGTTCGTCACCGGTGAGCTCGGCGCGCAGGCGAAGAAGCGCTACTATTACATCGGGGCGCTCAACACCCACCCCTACTTCCTGGACACCTGGCTGGGCATCGAATATACGAAGAAGAAGCTCAACGTGGAGATCACGGTGCTCGGTCCCAACGATTACGACACGGCCGCGGAAGCCGCCGCCATCGAACAGACCATTCCCAAGAAACCTGACGGGATCATGGTCCCGCTCTGGGACTCGGCGCCAGTTCCCGCGGTCAAGAAGGCCATGGCCGCCGGCATTCCGGTGGTGGCTCTATACACGACGGTCCCCGACAGCGGAACCCTGGGCTACGTGGGCCTGGACAACTGGCAGGCCGGGTACGACACCGGCATGGAGCTGATCAAGCGCGGTGGTACTTCCGGAAAGCTGGGCATCATCATGAACGCGGGCGCTTCCAATACCGAAGCGAAGAAGGCCGGCGCCCTGGCCGCCTTGAAGGACACCAAGTGGGAACTGGTCGTACAGGCTGAGGACCAGGCCAACACCGAGGTCGCCATAGAGGCGGCGAAGTCCATGTTCAATGCCCATCCTGAGCTCACCGGCATCCTGGGCCTGGACTCCAGCTCCGGCACGGGCATCGGCCGCGCCATCGAGGAGCTGGGGCTGCAGAAGAAAAAAATGACCATCGTGGTTCATGACCGTGAGGACGTGACCCTGGAGTACATCGATAAGGGGATCATCGCCGCCACGGTCGAGGCTAAAACGGCGATCGCTCCATACCTGGCGGTCCTCATGATGGAGGACTACAACGGCCGCAAGAAGGCCAACGACGTTCCCATCAGCGTGAACAACTGGGACTCGGGCGTGAAATCCTTCCCGCAGTTCATGTACGTCGGCTCGGTCATCATCGACAAGAGCAACGTGAAGAACTTTTTACGGAAGGCGATGCCCAAGGCCACCAAGCCCTAACTGTGCGAACCGACGCGGCCCGGGTGTTCACCCGGGCCGCGGTTTAACACCATGGTGGACAATTCAATCCTTCTACTGCAGGACATATCCAAGAGCTACGGCCCGGTCAAGGCGCTCAAGGCGGTGAGCTTCGCGATCAACCGGGGGGAGATCCACGCCATCCTGGGGGAAAACGGGGCGGGCAAGAGCACCCTGGTGAAGGTCATCAAAGGCGAGACGCGGCCCGATGCGGGCAGGCTGGTCTTCGAGGGCAGTGAGATCAAGGTGGCCGATCCCCTGTACGCGAACTCCATCGGGATCACCATGGTCCACCAGGAGCTGACGATCTTCGACGACCTCACCGTGGCCGAGAACATCTTCCCTAACAACGTCTTCCGCACGAAGCTCGGTCTGACCGACAAGCGGAGGATGCGGCTGCAGTCCGCCGAACAGCTCGCCCTGTTCAACCTGCACATCGACCCGGCGGAAAAGGTCGCCAACCTTCCCCTGGCCGAGCAGAGGATCGTCGAGATCCTGCGCGCCATCGCTCTGAAAAGGAAGCTCATCATTTTAGATGAGCCGACGGCGGGACTGAACGAGAGCGAGACCAGGATTTTAATTTCCCTGGTTAAAAGGCTGCGGGATGAAGGGATCACAATCATCTATATTTCCCACCGCATCGCCGAGGTGCTGGAGATCAGCGACCGGATCACGATCCTGCGGGATGGGAGCTATATCAGCACCCTGCAGGCGGAGAAGGCCAGCACCGCGGAGCTGATCCGCTTGATGGTCGGCAGGGAGGTGGACCTGCTGTATGCGAAAAAGCAGCCCGCGCGAAAAACGGCCGGAGAGTGCCTGCTAGAGTTGGAGCAGGTGACAAAAAGCGGTTTCCTACGGGACGTCAACCTGAAGCTGTACCGCGAGGAAATCCTCGGAATTTTCGGCCTGCAGGGCTCCGGTGTGGAAAAGCTGTCCCAGATCCTGTACGGGCTGGACTCCAGCGAACACGGGGTGGTGCGGGTCAAGGGGCGGGCCACGGGGCGGCGCGACACCGATGAAATGTTGAAGAGCGGATTCGTCTACCTGAACGACAACCGGAAGAAGGCCGGCCTGTTCCTGGACATGAGCTCCGCGGAGAACATGGCCTGCCCTCAGCTCGGCAAGCTGTCCCGAAGCAGATTTCTGAACAAGAAGGAAATGTTTCGGTACACGGACGGTTTCATCAGGAAGTTCAACATCATCATCCCCAGCGCGCGCACGAAGCCGAAAGCCCTGAGCGGCGGCAACCAGCAGAAGCTCATGTTTTCGGTCTGCCTGGGCACCGAACCGGAGTGCGTGATCCTGAACGAACCGACCCGGGGCATCGACGTCGGGGCCAAGGCGGAGATCCACAGGTTCATCCTCGAGCTGCCCCGCAACCGGACCAGCGTCATCCTCTTTTCCTCCGAGCTGCCCGAGCTGATCAGCCTCTGCGACCGGGTGGTCGTCCTGCGCGCCAGCTCGATCGTCGGGGAGTTGATGGGCGACGACATCAACGAGGAGAAGATCATGTCCCTGGCGGCGGGGGGCTGAAGAACAGATCATGGCAACAGCAACGACCACCACCGGCAAGCGCCTGAAACTGCACGAGGTCAACTGGGGGAGCTACTCCATCTATATGGTGAACGTCCTCGCGATCGTCCTGCTGGCCCTCACGCGGAAGAACTTCCCGAGATACCCCAACCTGTATTCTCTCGTTTTCGGCCTGTCCATGGAGTTTCTCCTCGTGTTGGCGACGACTTTCCTGCTGATCATGGGAGAGGTGGACCTCTCGATCGGCTCTGTGTTCGCTTTCGCTGGCGTATTCACCGGCTACCTGGTGGCCAACCTCGAGCTGCCCATCTGGGTCAGCATTCCCATCACCCTGTGCGCCACCGGGATCATCGGACTCATCAATGGGACCCTCGTGGTGCGGCTGAAGGCCAATTCACTCATGATCACCATCGGCACGATGATCCTGTTCCGGGGCGTCGCGGACGGGCTGATCAACTTCCTGGGCGGCATCACCTACCCTTCCGAATACCGGGCGATCGCCGGCTTCAAGATCTTTAGTGTCCACTTCACGATTTTCCTCATGTTGGCCGCGGTGATCATTCTGGAGTACCTGCTGCGGAACCACGCCGCATTCAAGAAGCTCTTCTACATCGGGTCGAACACGCTGTCCGCCCGGCTCTACGGAATCCGTGTGGACAGGGTCAAGCTCTCCGTATTCGCCGCCTCGGGAGTGCTGGCCGGGTTGGCGGGGATTCTGGCCGCCTCCCGGAGCGGCCAGACGGTCTGGAACACGGGGCAGGGCCTGGAGTTTAAAATGATCACGGCCGCGATCCTGGGCGGCGCCAGCCTGTTCGGGGGTAAGGGCTCGATCGTCAAATCCATCCTGGGGCTCCTGCTGATCGCGGTCATTCTCAACGGGCTGGTGATGTTCAACATCAACCCGGTGTGGACCAATGTCGTCGTCGGCATCGTGCTGATCATCGCGATCTTCGTGGACACCAGGATCAACCGAGATAAAATCGAATACTAACCGGGAGCTTCCAGCCATGGTGAAGGTTCTGCGAAACCTGTTCCGATCGAAAGAGTTCATCGCGATATTCCTCATCATTGTCATCTTCCTGATCCTCAGCTTCGGCAGCACCACGTTTCTCAATGTCACGACCTTCGAATCCTTTCAGACCAGCATTGCGCCGAACGCCATCATTGCTACGGGAATGATGCTGCTGCTCATCAGCGGGGTCTTCGACCTTTCGGTGGGCTCCGTCATGGGTCTGGCCGGTGCGATCACGGCCATCCTCATCGCTTCCCGCTTTCCCGTGCTTCCCTCCATCCTCGTCGGATTGGGGATCGGGCTGGTCTTCGGCTTCTTCAACGGCTTCCTGGTCGCGTATGTCGGCGTGAACCCCCTGATCACGACTCTGGGCACCATGTACATCGGGCGGGGGCTTGTAAAAGCGTTTATGAGCGGGGACAGACGCTACGGAGTGCCGGTCAAGGCGCCGGAGTTCCTTATCCTCGGTCAGGGCAAGATCCTGGGCGTGTACCACATCTTCTGGATCATGCTCATCATCGTAGCGTTGGCTCAATTCCTGACGCTGCGGACCGACGCGGGCAGAAAACTCTACTACATCGGCAGCAACCACGAGGCCGCCCGTCTGGTGGGGATCAAGGTCAAGCGGATCCGGGTGCTGACGTTCATGCTCTGTTCACTCCTCGCGGCTTTCACCGGGATCCTGGTGACCTCCTACTTCGGGACTTCCTCTATCATCCTGGGCACGAATCTCGAGCTGCAGATCATCATCAGCTGCCTCATCGGCGGGGCCAGCATCGCCGGGGGCAAGGGCCTGGTCGTCGGATCCCTGGCGGGAGTGGTCTTCATGACCATGGTGGTGAGCGTTTTCAACATCCTGGAAATAGGCATCTACTGGCAGAACATCATCGTCGGGATCATCCTGGTGTTCATCGTAGCGCTGGATGCCTACCTGGTGGGCAGAAGAAAAAAGGCGCTGGGAGAGGTCTGAACGCGGGCTCCGGCGGGAAAGGCATGCCCATGCTTTTATTGGGGATCGACAACGGGAGCACGCTGATCAAAGCCGCGCTCTTCGACCTGAGCGGCAACGAGATCGCCGTACACTCCAGTCCCGTCGAAGTCCGCATGCCCGGGCCCGGCCGGTTCGAACGAAGTTTAAACGACATCTGGAACGCCAACGTCGAGGTCATCGCCAAAGTCATCGAACGGGCAGCGGTCGATCCCGCGGATATCCTCTGCCTGGCTATAACCGGTCATGGGGGCGGGGTCCACCTAGTGGATGCCCGCGGTGAGGGCTTGTACCCGGCCATGGAAGGCGTGGACCTGAGGGCGCGCGGCTACGTAGAGCAATGGCTTAAGGACGGCACCTTCGACCGCATTCACCCGAAAACCCTGCAGTCCTTTTTCCCGGCCCAGCCGGCCCCTCTGCTGCGCTGGCTGAAGGAACATGAGCCGCAGGTCCTGGCCAAGACCCGCTGGATCCTTCCTCTCAAGGATTACGTGCGTTTTCGTCTCACCGGCGAAGCGTACGGTGAGATCACCAACATGTCGGCCTCGAGCCTGCTGAACGTACGGGACATACGATACGATGTCGATCTGCTGGAGGAGCTCGGCATCGCCGAGCTCAGGGAAAAACTGCCGCCCCTCAAGCAATCCGCGGACGTGTGCGGGAAGGTCACGCGGGAGGCTTCCCGGCTGACCGGGTTGAAGGAAGGCACGCCGGTGGCCGGGGGCATGTGGGACGTCGACGCGAGCGCAATCGCAACCGGGGTGATCGACGACACGAGGCTGAACATCATAGCGGGAACGTGGTGCAACAATCAGTTCGTTTCCCCCGTACCGCTTGTTTCCAAGTCCCTTTTCATGACCACGGTTTTCTGCATTCCCGGTTTCTGGCTGGTCCTGGAGGGCAGTCCCACGTCGGCGAGCAACCTGGAGTGGTTCGTCAAGGAGCTCATGGGCACGGAACGCAACCGGTGCGAGCAGGACGGGATTTCCGTCTATGAGATTTGCAACCGGGAGGTTGCTTCCACTTCGGCCGCAGAGACGGTGCCGGTATTCCTGCCTTTCCTCTATGGCACCAATGCCGGACCCGACGCCCAGGCCGCTTTCGTGGGGGTGAACGGCCAACACCGGCGGGCGCAGCTGCTGCGTTCGGTCTACGAGGGGATCGTCTTCAGTCACCGCACGCACATCGAGAAGCTGAGGCGGCTGCGCACCTTGCCCGGGCAGGCCAGGATCGCCGGCGGAGCGGCCGCCTCGGAGGTCTGGGTGCAGATGTTTGCCGATGTCCTGCAGCTGTCAATGGAAAGAATCGGCGCGAAGGAGCTGGGGGCCCTGGGCTGCGCGATCACCGCGGGTGTGGCCTGCGGCGTCTTTGCCTCGTTTCAGAAGGGAGTCGAGGCGATGGTGCATGTCGCTGGCCGAGTGGAGCCCGATCCGCGAAACGCCGAGGCCTATGAACGCAAGTACCGGCGGTACCTGGCGGCCATCGAGGCCCTGTCGGCCTTCTGGTCCGTTTTGTGACGGATTCACGGAAGCGCGTGCTGGACGTGCTGGAACACAGGATTCCCGACCGCGTGCCCTATTTCGAGTTGTTGATCTCACAGGCGGTGATCGAGTCGCTTCATCCGGGTCTGGATTACCTGGGTTATTGCGAGGAAGAGGACGTTGATCTGGTTTTCACGAAGTGGAACTTTTACAACCGCTGGCTCGATGAGGCGAAGGGCATCTATACGAACGAATGGCAGATGATCCGCAAGCGCGGCGTCGAGCAGACCGATGACTACCTGGAAGGCCCCCTCCATTCCCCGGAGGACCTGAAACGCTTCGTTTGCCCCGACCCGCTGGCGGAGGCCGGGTTCCGCAGCCTGAAGGAGGCCGTGAGCAGGTTCAAGGGAACTCGTGTGATCTGCTTCTCCACCAAGGCGACGTTCAACCACATCTGGTACCTCATGGGAGGCATGGAAGAGTACCTGGTGAAGATGTACACGGAGCCGGAGCTGGTGCTCGCGATCAATGAGCTGGCGAGCGGCTACCACCTGGCCCAGGTGAAGCGGGCCATGGATCTGGGAGCCGACATCATCCTGCTAGCCGACGACTATGCCTTCAGGCAGAATGCCTTCATCCCGCGCGACAAGTTCAGCGTGTTTTGCCTGCCCGCGATCCGGAAGATGGTGGACCTGGTGCACGCCCACGGCCGCTACGTGCTGTTTCATTCCGACGGCAAGCTGGACGAGTTCCTCGATTTGATCGTGGCCAGCGGGGTGGATCTCCTTCATCCCCTGGAACCGGGAGCCATGGATATCGGCAAGGTGTATAGGGAATACAGCGACCGGGTTGTGATTTGCGGTAATGTGGACTGCGCCCACACGCTGAGCTTCGGCGAGCCGAAGGCCGCCAGGCAGGCCGTTTTATGGTTGCTCGAGAACATCGCCCCAGGGGGACGATACATGTTGACATGGAGCAATACGATCCATTCCAAGGTGAGGGCGGACACCTATCGGGCGATGCTCGATACCCTGGCGGAGTACGGCCGATATCCGATTCGAAGAGGGAGCCGGAATGAACCTGAACTTGCAGGATAAGGTCGCGCTGGTTACGGGGGGTTCGCGCGGTCTGGGCGCGGCGATCTGTGTGGCTCTGGCGGCGGAGGGAACAAGCGTGGCCGTCAACTACAGAGCGGATCTGGCCAAGGCGCAGGCGGTCGTCGATCGAATCGGCGCCACGAGCAGCGGAAAGGCATTGGCCGTAAAGGGTGACGTCAGGGATGAGAATAGCGTTCAAGATGTTTTTCAAGCGGTGCTCGCCGGGTACGGTCGAATCGACATCCTGGTGAACAATGCCGGCATCTGCCCGGTGTCGCTGGTGCGGGAAATGAGTGCCGCGGAGTGGGACCTGACCATCCGGACCAATCTGACGGGAACCTTTCTGGCCAGCCGCGAAATGGTCAGATTGCATGCGCAGCATGGCTGGAGCGGCGGGCGGATCATCAACATCGTTTCGCCGGCCGCCTTCATCGGCTCGGCTTCGGGCAAGGCGCACTACTCGGCGAGCAAGGCGGGTGTCGTGGCTTTCACCGTTTCCCTGGCACGCGAAGCCGCAGCCCAGGGCATCGCGGTAAATGCCGTGGCCCCCGGAATGATGTACACCGAGATGGTGACGGAAACCCTGGAGAAAAACGAAGAGCGATACAAGGAGCAGATCCCTCTCGGCCGCATCGCCTACCCCGACGAGATCGCCGACGTGGTCGTGTTTCTCGCCTCCCGGAGGGCAAGTTACATGACCGGTGCAACCGTGGACGTGAGCGGCGGCCTTCTAATGCGCTGAGCGGATCAGGTTCGGGCATACTGCCGGAGGCCCGCCACTCGTGGTGCAGCACCTCCACCGGGTCCTGGCGTGCCTCCGTCATCGCGGGGTAGTTCCCGAAGAACAGCCCGCTGGCGATCAGGCAAATGATCAGGGCTTCGTTTATGAACTGGGCCAGGATGTCCCGGCGGCGGGTGCCGAGGGCCTTGCGGATGCCGATCTCCTGGGTTCATTCGGTAAGGGTCACCAGCATGATGAGCGATAGTCTATGGTCTGAGCTGATGATTCGACGTTGAATTTGCCGGTTCAGGCAAGCGCCGAACAGGCAGCGGGGACAGAGTGAGCCCTTGAAGCGAACAGAGAATGGACGGAATACCAATTCAGCGATGCGAGATCCAGTCCTGGCGATGGCCAACGAAATGGAGGCGATCACCCTGGAGGTGAGCGACGAGAGCCCGGTTACGGGAGGAGGAAGGAGCCTGCCTCGGTGAACGCCAACTTCAGAGGCTCTTTGCTGATATCGTCGGGGAGCTTCAGCGACGTCGACCCGACGAGACTGAAACTGCCCTGGCGAGCGCGCAAGGCATCCAGCAGGCCTCCGGAGAGCGCCTGGAAACTGAAGGTCGAGGCGACGTGCAGGATGGAGCGGTTTCCCTTGTTCTCTATGTTCCTGGTAGCTCCCACGAGCAGCTCTTCCCCGTTGATCGAGAAGCGGTAGTCCAGGCCGGTGAACCGGAGGGGCGCGCGGGTTCCATTGGCCAGCTCGATGTCGAAGCTCACCGTGAGCGGAATGTCCAGGTCTTTCGGCTGGATGGAGCCTCTCGGCGTCTTGCCCGCCAGCACGTCCTTGAAGGCTTGAGTTGCCGCGCCGCGATTCACGACGTCCCGCCCGGCCTTTGCCAAGGCCTGGCCCACGGCCTCGCTGGAGGGCTGCTCGATCGTGAAGTGAGTGATGGATATATGGGGTTGGAGGGCGGGTATCTTGCTCTTGAAATCGTATGCGAACGTGAGCCGCGAAGGCAGCCCCGGGATCTTGGGAAGGGGAATGACGATCTCCGACTTGACGAGGGTATTCAGGTAGTCCTTCTCCGCGTAGTTTTTTACGGCCGCCAGCACATCCTCGTAGCGCAGGGCGGCGTGAAAGCGTGAAGTTTCTTCTCCCCTCGCCTTCACCGTGAAGCCTTTGGCGGTCTGCACTTGCGCTACCTGCGCGCCTTCCACGAAGAAGGTGAGCCGCATGGCCTCCAGGCAGAGGTCCAAAGGGTAGGGGTTCTGGACCGAGACGTCGAAGAGGAAGGTTACGTCCCGCAGGCTTATCTCCTCGATATCGAATCCAGTCACCTTGGCGGTGGGCTTGGGCACCTGGGCCAGCGCCGCAAGAGGGTAGAGCAGGCTCAAACCGATGGCCATCAGAAGCACGCGTGCATTGGGCGTGGTCAAGCGCATGGTATCCTCCCGGTGAAACAGCCAAACACGGGTGATCAGCGACAATTAGAATTATCCCCTAACGACAATTAAAACCACCGGTTTTCACCGGGGGGGAAATCATCCACTCTGGCCCCACAGGAGGCACCGTGGATGGTCACCGACCTACAGGTCAGGAGGTTGAGAAAGCTGATGAGCAAGGGTTACACGCTGAGTAATGGCGCCGCGAAAGCGAGCATTGATGAGAAGACAGCGCGCAAGTATCTGAACTCAGGGAATCTGCCCAGTGAAATGAGCAGTCCCCATACCTGGCGGACCCGAGAAGACCCCTTCGGCGGAATATGGCAAGAGGTACGGAAGCATCTGGAGGTGAATCCAGGGCTGGAAGGCAAGAGCCTCTTCGAGTATCTGCAGCGGCAGTATCCAGGCCGATTCTCCGACGGACAGGTGAGGACTTTTCAACGGCGGGTCAAGGTCTGGAGAGCTCTGGAGGGAAGTCCCAAGGAGGTATTCTTCGCT
>Ga0315274_10007113_pt1 | contig 16235 bp, 23 predicted proteins | sample YL17G02_20_MG_FD_203700 | JGI IMG/M metagenome (GOLD analysis project Ga0315274, IMG submission 203700) | Sediment microbial communities from Yellowstone Lake, YNP, Wyoming, USA - YL17G02_20 | ecosystem: Environmental > Aquatic > Freshwater > Lake > Sediment | place: USA: Wyoming | collected...
CGAGGATGGCATCGAGATGGCCGACTTGGGCTTCGTTGCGCGGAAAGCCGTCGAAGACGACTCCCTTCTTGCCATCGCTCTTCAATGCGTCGAGCTTCCGGCGAACCATCCGCCCTACCAGATCGTCAGGGACGAGGCGGCCGGCCTTCATGAGGTCCTGGGCTTCGAGCGCCAAGGGATCGCGTTGCGCCAGCGCCTCGCGAAAAATGTCGCCCGTGGCCAGATGCGCCCACCCGTAGCGCTCGACCAGGCGGGCGGCCTGCGTGCCCTTGCCCGACCCCGGAGGACCAAAGAGAATTATTGCGTCCATATACTGGAGAACCCGGAAGAAGTCTTGAGTCTTGAATTTCGAATGTTGAATTCCCAACGTTGGGTTTCGCGAGTTATCTGAGCGGCCTGCTCATTGCTCATCCCAATTCAACATCCGGAATCCGCCTCTCTGCCGCGAATCGGAATTCAAAACTCAACATTCAAAACCGCCTTCACCTCGTCCGCGCGCGCCGCCAGCGGAACCCTTCGTAGTGGCGCATCAACAGCTGCGACTCGATCTGTTTCATCGTATCCAGAAGAACGCCGACGACGATGATCAGCCCCGTGCCGCCGACGATGTCGGTGAAGGCCCATGGAATGTTGTAGGAGATCGAGATGATCTGCGGAAGGACCGCAATCGCCACGAGAAGGACCGAGCCGACCAGAGTGATGCGCGTCAGAACGAAGTCAATGTACTCCGAAGTGGCTTTGCCGGGACGACGGCCCGGAATAAAGCTGCCCGATTTCTTGAGGTTGTCGGCGATGTCCACCGGATTGAACGTGACGGCCGTGTAGAAGTAGCAGAAGAAGATCGTCAAAACGGTATAGACGATCAGGTACATATTGAGCGACTTGAGCAAGAGAAAGATGCCGCCGGTCTGAAGCTCGAACGTGTCGTAGGGATTCATGCGCGAGCCCATCGAGAAAAACTCGCCCAACCAGCCAAGGACCCCTTCGCCGCCCCGAGAGAATCCCCCGAGCATCAACGACGGAAACGTCATGATGGCCGACGAGAAGATGATCGGAATGACGCCGGCGGTGTTGACCTTCAGCGGCAGATGGGTCGTGCTGCCCGACATCACCCGGCGTCCGACGACGCGCTTGGCGTGCTGGATCGGGATTTTGCGCGACCCCAGCTGCATGTAGATGATCAGAACCGAGATCGCCACAAAGAGCACCAAAACGAACGGGACGACGATGGGTCGCATCGAACCCGCCGCCACCGCCTGAAATGCGACACCCGCGCTGTAGGGATAGCCGGCAATGATTCCCACGCCGATGATGAGCGAGATGCCGTTGCCGATCCCCTTGTCGGTGATCCGTTCGCCCAGCCACATGATGAAACATGTTCCGGCCGTGATCGCCAGGACCGCTGTAAAAGTGAAGAAAAGCGGATGGTTGGGGATCAAAATCAGCCGCTCTTTGGTCAGGAAAATGGCGACGCCCATGGATTGAAAGGCGGCGAGGAGAACGGTGCCGTAGCGGGTGAATTGGTTGATTTTCTTTCGGCCGGCTTCGCCCTCTTTGGCGATTTTTTCGAGCCACGGCCAGACCACGGTCAGCAATTGGAGAATGATCGAGGCGCTGATGTAGGGCATGATCCCCAGAGCGAAAACCGTCATCTGGCGGAAAGCGCGCCCCGAAAACATGTCCACCATGTTGAGAAGACCGCCCGCCCCGCCGCCGGTGGCCTGCGCCCAGAAGCGCCGCATCGCCAAGCCGTCTATGAACGGCACCGGGATATGGGCGCCCACACGATAGATGGCCAGCATGGCCAGTGAGAACAGGATCTTCCTGCGAAGGTCGGGAATCCGAAAGATATTGGCCATGAGGCCCAGCATCAGCGTATCCTCAACGGCTCACGGTGACACGGAGAACCGACAGCACTCAGCGGCGGGGGGTTTTGATCGGCTCACAGCTGCCGCCCGCTTGGAGAATCTTCTGACGCGCCGCCTCGGAGAACGAGTGGGCGCGAACGCGCAAGGGCTTGGTCAATTCGCCCGCGGCCAGGATCTTGATCGGCGCCCGTTTGCGACGAACCAGACGGGCGGCCTGCAGCGCCTCGGGCCCAATTTCGGCGCCGGCGTCAAACCGCTCCAGCTGGCCCACATTAACGGGACAAAAGACCACCTTGGCTAGAGGATGAAAACCGCGCTTGGGCAAGCGGCGGATCAGGGGCATCTGACCGCCTTCGCCGCCCGAGCGCGTGTCGCTTCCGCTTCGGGCCTGAAATCCCTTGACGCCACGGCCGGAGGTTTGCCCCTTGCCCGACCCATGGCCGCGACCCAGGAGTTTTCGCCGGTGGCGTTTTCCGCGATCGCCGGGCAATTGCTGGATCTTCACGGCTCGACCTCCTCGACACGGACGAGGTAGCCCACCTGCCGGATCATTCCAAGCACTTGCGGCGTCGCCTCATGAACCACCGTTTGATTCATTCGGCGCAGTCCCAGGGCTCGGATCGTCTGCTTGTGTCGTTGGGTGCGATTGATGGTGCTGCGCACCCAGGTAACCTTGATCTTGCCCACGGTGCTCTACTCCACGTCGGAATCTTTGCCTGCGGCGGCGGGCACGACATCAGCCAGCGCAGCCACGACGGCGGCGGCGGTCGCCGGCGGTCCCTGCTCGGAGCGCCGCTGCGGTTCGGGCGAACCGGCCAGAAGCGCCGCCCGTTTGGGACCCAACATTTCTTCGACCGTTTTCCCGCGCAGTCGCGCGATAATCTCGGCTTTCTTCAGACCGCGCAGCGCGTTTCCGGTGGCCTTGGCCACGTTGAGAAGATTATCGGAGCCCAGACTCTTGGTCAGGGCGTCCTGAATGCCGGCCAACTTGAGCACGGTGCGCACGGCCGGTCCGGCGATCAGTCCCGTTCCCTCGGAGGCGGGCTTGACCAGCACACGGCCCGCTCCGTAGGCTCCCACGACCTCATGGGGGATCGTGCGGCCCACCAGGGGAACGCGAAACAGGCTTTTTTTGCCCTTTTCAACCGCCTTGGCGATGGCTTCGGGCACTTCGTTGGCTTTGCCAAATCCCAGGCCGACGCAGCCGTTGCCGTTACCGATGGCGACCAACGCATTGAAACTGAAGCGCCGACCGCCCTTGACCACCTTGGCCACGCGGTTGATAAAGATGACTTCTTCGTGCAAATCCAGCGTCTGCGGATCAATCCGCTGGTCTTCGAGCGAAACGCGGGCCTGATCGAGAATCTCGCTGGCTTCCCGGTCGGCGCCCTTGTCCTCACGATCGGCGTCGCTTGGTGACTTCACGCGCTCTCTCCTTACTTTTGAACGATGAACGATGAACAGAGCCTCTAGGCCGCCGCGCTCTGTCCGTTCCTCATTCCGCGTTCATCGTTCATCATTTCCTCAAAACTGCAGTCCGGCTTCGCGCGCGGCATCGGCGAAACTCTTGACGCAGCCGTGATAGAGACAGCCGCCGCGGTCGAACACGACCTTCTTGATGCCCGCCTGGACGGCCAACTCGCCGATTTCCTTGCCCAGGCGTTTCGCCCATTCGCGGTTTCGGAACGATTTTTTCGGCGCGTTTTCCCTGACCGTCTTGCGATTGGTGGTCACCGAGACCAGAGTCCGCTGCGCGCCGTCGTCCACCAGCTGGGCATAGAGATGACGCAAGCTCTTATGGATGCACAGGCGCGGCCGTTCGGCCGTCCCGTGGATTTTTCTCCGAACCCGCAGGTGCCGCCGCTCCAACGCCTCTTTTCGTTCAAGCGCCATGACAGAATCCCCTCAAATTGGAACGATGAACGATGAATGATGAATGATGAACGAAAAACAAATCGCGCCGCAGCTGCTCATCTCTCGTCACTTTTCTCTCGATTCATCATTCCGCGTTCATCATTCATCGTTCATCATTCCGCATCCTACTTGGCGCCTGTCTTTCCGACTTTGCGCCGCACGTACTCGCCGACGTACCGCACGCCCTTGCCCTTGTACGGTTCGGGCGGACGGAACCGGCGCAACTCGGCGGCCACCTGGCCCACCTTCTGCTTGTCAATGCCGGTGACGATCATCTGGGTCGGCTGCGGCGTTTCGACCCGAATGCCTTCGGGCACACGATAGATGATGGGATGACTGAACCCCAGGGCCAGTTCGACCTTGTCGCCCTGCGCCTGAGCGCGATAGCCGACCCCCTGGATTTCCAAGTCCTTGCGAAAGCCCTGCGTCACGCCGCGGATCATGTTCGTGATCAGGCGGTGGACCGTCCCGTGCAAGGCCCGGCTTTCCTTTTCATCGTTGGGGCGCTCGACCCGCAGCGTCGAGTCGGCCTTGCTGACCCGGATGCGCCGGGGCACGGCTATTTCGAGCAGGCCCTTGGGCCCCTTGACTTGAACACGACTGGTTCCCACTTCGACCGTCACGCCGCTGGGAATCGGTATAGGGACTTTTCCAAAGCGCGACACGTTGTTCGTCTCCTACCAAATCCGACAGATCATTTCGCCGCCGACGCCGAGGCGCCGGGCGGCCTGTCCCGTCATGATGCCTTTCGAAGTCGAAAGCACGGCGATGCCCATACCGCCGAGGACCGCCGGGATTTCGTCTTTCTTTACATAGCGCCGAAGACCGGGGCGACTGACGCGCTGGATGCCCGTGATCACGCGCTCGTGGCCCGGGCCGTAGCGCATGAAGATCTTCAGCAGGCCGTGTTTGCGGTCGCGAACGGTCTTGAAGTACTTGATGTAGCCCTCTTCCTTGAGGATCTTCGCGAGGGCAATCTTGACGCGCGAGGCGGGCACCTCGGTCACTTCCAGGCGCGCCAGATTGGCATTGCGCACGCGCGTCAACATATCCGCGATGGGATCGGTCATCGTCATCGGCTGTATCCGTTCCTCCGTCTCGGAGTTCGTCTCTTGCCTACCAGCTGGCCTTCATCACGCCCGGGATTTGTCCCCGGTTGGCCAACATGCGGAAGCACAGGCGGCACATATCGAATCGGCGCAGGTAGCCGCGCGATCGTCCGCACAGCGGACAACGATTGTACCGGCGAACCGCGAACTTTGGCCGCCGCTTGGCTTTCACTTTCAGACTGAGCCGAGCCACGTTTGCCTCCAGAGAAAATCAAAGGATGAACGATGAACGATGAATGATGAATACCAAAAGCAATCCAGGCGTGCGCCTTCCTCTCGTCGTGTCTTCATTCATCCTTCTGCATTCATCGTTCATCATTGCGCTCAAGCTTCGCGGAACGGAAGTCCGAAAAGCCTTAGCAACTCCCGCGCTTCTTCGTCGCTTTTCGCCGTGGTCACTGTCGTGATGTTCATTCCCCGTACGGTCGAGACCTTGTTGTAGTCCAATTCCATGAAAATCAGGTGCTCGCGGATTCCCATGCTGTGATTGCCCCGGCCGTCAAACGACTTGGCGGGCAGGCCGCGAAAGTCGCGCACGCGCGGGATGGCCACGTTGACCAGGCGGTCGAGAAAGTCATACATCCGCCGGCCGCGTAACGTGACGAAACAGCCGATGGGCATGCCCTGGCGAATCTTGAAAGCCGAAATGGCCCGGCGCGCCCGCGTGGGGACGGCTTTCTGCCCGGCGATCAGCGCCAGTTCGCGCTCGCCCGCATCGAGCAACTTGATGTCGCGCGAGGCCTCGCCGATCCCCATGTTCAAGACGATCTTCTTGAGACGCGGCACCTGCATGACGTTGGTGTAGCCGAACTTCTTCATCATGGCCGGGACCACTTCGTCCTGATAGCGCTTCATCAGTCGCGAAGGGGCGACCTCCAGCTTCTTCGGCGGCTCTTTGGGCGTTTGTTTGCCCTCTTTGGGCGCCTTGGGCTCTTTGGCCGCCTTGGGCTCTTTGGCCGCTTTTTCCGGCTTGCCCGGTTTGGCCGCCTTCGGTTCGGGCTGGCCTTCGGGCTTCTCTGGGTTGATTTGCTCGGCCGTCATAATCAGATCACATTCCCTGTTTTCTTGCCGACGCGCACTCTCGATCCATCGGTCCGCACATCAATGCGGACGCGCGTGGGCTGGTTGGTTTTCGGATCCACCAGCATCAGTTTCGACAGCGCAATCGGCGCTTCCTGGGTGATCAGACCGCCGGTGCGCTGCGCCGTGCGAGCGCGACGATGCTTGGTCACCATATTGACTTTCTCGACGATCGCTTTGCCTTTCTTGGGCATGACGGCCAGGACGCGGCCGGTCATCCCGCGATCATCGCCTGAAATCACGCTCACCAGATCGTTCTTCTTGATGTGGCACTTGAACATTCGCCTCTCCTGTTGCCCTGTGCGACCTGTCGGACTAGATCACCTCGGGGGCCAGCGAGATGATCTTCATGAATTGGCGGGCGCGCAGTTCGCGCGCCACCGCTCCGAAGATGCGCGTCCCGACCGGCTCCCTCTGGTTGTTGATGATCACGGCGGCGTTGTCGTCGAACCGCACGTAAGAGCCGTCTTCGCGCGGCAGTTCCTTGCGCGTGCGAACGATCACAGCCCTGACCACCGTGCCCTTCTTGACCGTCGCGTCGGGGGTGGCTTCGCGCACCGAGGCAACGATGATGTCGCCGATTCTCGCATAGCGGTGTTTGGAGCCGCCCAGAATGTTGAAGCAGCGCAACTTCTTGGCGCCCGTGTTGTCCGCCACTTGAAGAATCGTATAGGATTGAATCATGGTCCGCGTTCCTTATCGTGGCATGGGCATCCTGCCCATGATCGCCTTTTCACGGGCAAGAGGCCCGTGCGGCTCACCTTGCTCGCGTGACGACTTCGAGCACCCGCCAGCGTTTCAGTTTGCTCAACGGCCGCGTTTCGATCACCCTGACCGTGTCGCCGACGTGGCAGTCGTTCTTCTCGTCATGGGCGTACAGTTTGCTCCGCCGCCGAATGTGTTTCCGGTACAGCGGATGCTCGACGAATCGCTCGACCATCACCACGACGGTCTTGTGCATGCGGTCGCTGACGACCTGTCCCACGCGAATTTTCTGCTGACCACGCGTATCGGTCGCACTCACGGTCGAACCCCCCTTTCGCGCAGGATCGTCAACACGCGCGCCAGCTCCCGCTTCTCCAATTTGATGGCGCTGATGTTATCGAGGTCCTTGGTCGCCGCCCGCGTGCGCAGGTTGAACAGGCTCTTGTGCAGTTCATTGACCCGCGCCTTCAGGTCGGCTTCCGTCATTTCGCGCATTTGCCTGGGTCGCGTCATGCGGCCTCGCCCCCCTCGCCGCGCACGATAAACTTGGTCCGAACGGGCAGCTTGTCGGAGGCGCGCGACATGGCCCCCCGCGCCACGGCCACGGGAACGCCGTCGAGTTCAAACAAGATGCGGCCGGGCTTGACCACGGCGACCCACTTTTCGGGATTGCCCTTGCCCTTGCCCATGCGAGTTTCCGCCGGCTTTACCGTCAGCGGCTTGTCCGGAAAAATGTTGATCCACAGCTTGCCGCCGCGTTTGACGTGACGCGTGATCGCCACGCGGGCCGCCTCGATCTGGCGATTGGTGACCCACCCGCAGTTCATGGCCTTCAAACCGTAGCGGCCAAACACCAGCTGGCAGCCGCGATAGGCTTTGCCGCACCGGCGTCCTTTCTGCATTTTGCGATGCTTGACTCTCTTGGGCATCAACATAGTCGTTCCTCATCCCTGTGGCGCAAGGGCTCAGGCCTCGGCCGGAGCGCCGGCCGCCTCTTCGGCCGCGGCCGCCGCCGGCCGGACGGCCTTCACCTTCTCAAACACCTCGCCCTTGAAGATCCAAACCTTCACACCGATCTGCCCGTATTTGGTCCGGGCTTCGGTGAACCCATAGTCAATGTCGGCCCGCAGCGTATGGAGCGGCACACGGCCTTCGCGATACCACTCGCCGCGCGACATTTCGGAGCCGCCCAGCCGTCCCTTGCAGGCGATTCGAATGCCCTGCGCGCCGCTTTTCATGGCCGCCAGAACCGTCTTCTTCATGGCGCGCCGGAAACCGATCCGCCGCAGCAACTGCGAGGCCACGCTTTCGGCCACCAGTTGGGCATCGAGGTCGAGCTTGCCGATTTCCTCGATGTTGATCAGAATCTGCTTGCCGGTTGATTGCTGCAAATCGCGCCGAAGTTGTTCGATCTCGGCGCCCTTGCGGCCGATAATGATGCCGGGGCGCGCCGTACGGATGGTGATCTTGGCGCGGTTGGCCGCGCGCTCGATGTCCACACGCGAGATTCCGGCGTGGTAGAATTTGCGCTTGATCTCCCTGCGAATAAACAGGTCTTCGTGAAGGAGTTTGCTGTAGTCCTTGCGCGCATACCAACGCGATTCCCAGGGTTTGGTGATCCCCAGACGAAATCCAATGGGATGGACTTTCTGACCCACGCTCAGGCCTCCTTGCCGCCGCCGACCGGTTCGGTCAGCTCAATCGTCACGTGGCACGACCGTTTGCGAATGCGCCCCGCGCGTCCGAAGGCCCGGGGCCTCCACCGCTTCTGCGTCGGTCCGCCGTCCGCCCAAATGCGCCCGATGATGAGGCCATCGGAATTGGTGTGACCGCTGTTGGCCGCGGCGGCGCTCAAAAGCCCTTTGAGCAGGGGAACGGCCGAGGGCCGATGGATCAAGGACAGTTTGGTCTGCGCTTCGGCGACGGTCATGCCGCGAATCAAGTCCGCCACGAAGCGGATTTTCCGCGGCCCCATCGGCTGAAAGCGCGCCGTGGCCTTGCTGACCAACTCGCCAACGATCCGCTTCTTGCCCGCCATGACGATCTCTCCCCACCCCGGGCTTCGCCGAAGCGCCGGGTGCGCACGCCCCTACCTCGGCTTCGGAGCGGTCGGCTTGGCGGTCTTTCCCCCATGGGCGCGAAACGTGCGCGTCGGGGAAAACTCGCCCAATTTGTGGCCGACCATGTTCTCGTTTACGAACACCGGTATGAACGTCTTGCCGTTGTGGATGGCCAGCGTGTGGCCCACCATCTGGGGCGTGACCATGGATCGCCGCGACCACGTCTTGATGACCCTTCGTTCGCCGCTGGACTCCAACTGCTGGAGCTTCTTGAGCAACTTGGCGTCCACGAATGGTCCCTTTTTCAGCGATCGCGGCATTGTCAGCGACTCCTTGCCGGAAGTTCCAATTTCAACGTTCCAGGTTCCAAGTTGAAGGCGCCCCTACTTTCGCCGTTTGACAATCAAGCGTTTCGACATTTTGCTCGGACTGCGCGTCTTCAAACCCTTGGACTTCTGCCCCCACGGCGAGCAGGGGTGACGACCACCCGAACTCTTGCCTTCGCCGCCGCCCATCGGATGATCCACGGGGTTCTTGGCGACGGCGCGACTGGCGGGCCGAATGCCTCGCCAGCGATTGCGCCCCGCTTTGCCGATCGAGATGTTTTCGTGATCGAGGTTGCCGACCTGGCCGATTGTCGCGCGGCAATTGGCCGGAACCATGCGAACCTCGCCCGAGGGCAGGCGCAACGTCGCCATGCCGCCCTCGCGCGCCACCAGCTGAGCGAAGGCTCCGGCGGACTTCGCCATCTGGCCGCCTCTGCCCGGCGTCAGCTCGATATTGTGCACAATCGTACCGAGCGGCATGGAGCGCAGCGGCAAGGCATTGCCGTCGGTGATCTCGGCGTTCTCGCCCGACTGAATCGCCTGCCCGACGCGAAGACCGTTGGGGGCCAGGATGTAGCGCTTCTCGCCGTCCGCATAGTGAAGCAGAGCGATGCGGGCCGAGCGGTTGGGATCGTATTCGATGGTCGCCACCTTGGCGGGAACGCCGTCTTTGTTGCGGCGAAAATCAATCACCCGATAGCACCGGAAGTGGCGGCCGCCCCGGTGGCGCGAGGTCATCCGCCCGTGGTGGTTTCGGCCGCCCGTACCGGGAAGGCCTTTCATCAGGCTTTTCTCCCCGTGCTTGCGGGTAATCTCTTCAAACGTCGAGACGGTCATGCCGCGTCGTCCCGGCGAGGTCGGCTTGTAAATCTTGATCCCCATCGTTGGCTATCCTTGCAATGACACCGCCGAGCCGGCGGCGCTCCCTTAGTAGATTTCGATCCGCGCACCTTTCTTGAGGGTGACAAAGGCTTTCTTCCAATCGGAACGTTTTCCCAGCTGGACACGTACGCGTCTCATCTTGCCTTTTACGCGCATCGTATTGACGCTCTTCACTTTAACCTTAAAAGCCGTCTCGACGGCTTTCTTGATCTCGTTCTTGTTCGCCGAAATACGGACCCGAAACGTGTACTGCGGCTCCTTGGCGGTTTGGAGGTTCGTCGCCTTCTCGGTGATGACCGGTTTCAACAGGATCGCAAAGGGGTCCGTCATCCATAGACCTCCTCAAGTGACTTCACAACAGCGGCGGGCAAAACCAAGTAATCACAACAAAGCAGCTCGTGGACGTTCAGGTTGTTGACAGGAAGAACCCGCGTCGGGTAGGCGGAGTCGCGCCCCAAGTTGGCGGCGGCCCGGCCCAGGGTGGGTTCGACCGATTGGGTGACGATGAGAACCTTCTGACCCGGTTGGATGCCCAGACGCCCGCGCAGTTCAACGACTTGGCGGGTTTTCGGCTCGGCCAGCGCAATCTGGTCGAGAACGAACAGGTGTTTTTCTTTTTGCAGCGAACTGAACAGGGAAAGGAAGGCCAAGCGATGGACTTTGCGGTTGATTCGGTAGTTGTAGCTGCGCGGCTGTGGACCGAACAGAACAGCACCGCCCCGCCACAGCGGAGAGCGTCGCGAACCCACGCGCGCCCGACCGGTTCCTTTCTGCTTCCAGGGCTTCCTGCCGCCGCCGCGAACCATGCCGCGCGTGCGCGTGCTCGCATCGCCCTGGCGCTGATTGGCCAGATAGCAGTCCAGGGCCGCCCGCACCGCTTGTTGGTTTTCGGGCTGGGCCAGCAGCGCTTCGCTCACTTCGAGCGTCCCGCTCGACTTGCCCTGGCTGTCCAGCACTTCGACGCTGACCGGCATCGTCGCCTACCCTTTCCTGTCTCGAACGTTCTTGCGAATGATCACAAACGCATTGATGTGGCCGGGCACCGACCCCTTGACGGCGATCAGGTTGTTTTCGGGATCGGTCTGGACGACCCGAAGGTTCAGGATTGTGCTGCGATGGTTTCCCATGTGGCCGGCCAGCGGCTTGTTGGGAAACACTCGCGCCGGCCATGACGACCCGCCCATGGAACCCGGTCGCCGGTGATACATCGAACCGTGCGAATCGGGACCGGGCTTGGAGTGGTGGCGTTTGTAAGGCCCGGCGAAACCGCGCCCTTTCGATGTTCCGATGATGTCCACCTTCTCGCCGATCTGGAAGATGTCCACGGCCAGGCGCTGCCCGACGCGGTAGATTTCGGGATCGGAGACCCGGAATTCGCGGATGACGCGCGGCGCAACAATCGGCTCGACCCGCTCGGCGCGCTTGGCCTTGCGGCTCGATTCGTCGCCGGCCGACTCTCCCGCTTCGGTCTCGGTTTTGATCAGGCGATTGACTTTGGCGACCAGTCCTTGTTCGGGGCGCTTGGTTTGCTTTTCCTTTTTGGCGTCAAACCCCAACCGCACGGCGTTATAGCCGTCGGTGGCGACGGTCTTGACCTGCAAGACCGTACACGGCCCCGCCTGGATCAGCGTGACGGGAACCAGGCGACCCTTCGGGTCGAACACCTGTGTCATTCCCAGCTTTTTGCCGAGAAGGCCATGTTCCATGATTCCCTTACCCCCTGGGCCATCGCGAATCACTCTGGGTCGGATGCCCCACGGCCCCTCAGGTCAGTTTGATTTCGACGTGGACGCCGGCGGGCAGATCGAGTTCCGTGAGACCGTCGAGCGTTTTCTGGGTCGGCTCGACGATGTCCACCAGGCGCTTGTGATAGCGCAGTTCAAACTGCTCGCGCGACTTCTTGTCCACATGCGGCGACCGCAAAACCGTATAGCGGCTGATGCGCGTCGGCAGAGGGATCGGGCCATGCACTTTGGCTCCGGTCCGACGGACAGTCTCGACGATTTCCTCGACCGACTGGTCGAGGAGACGATAGTCGAACGCCTTGAGGTTGATCCGGATTCTCTGCCCTGCCATGTTTGCGATCTCCGCTGGCCGGTCTTGGGCCTAAAAATCCCCCGTCTTTGCTTCGCCCTCCACTTCGGACGGAGCAAGCGGGGACGTTCAGTGCCTGATTTCACGTTGGGTCAGCCCGCCTGCCGCCTCAGCGGTTAAAGGCGATCTGGCCCGCTTCATCGACGAAGAACTCGGTTTGACGCCACTTGAGGTCTGTGGGCATTTCGTCCACGATGGCGATTTGCGCCCACGGAATCCAGTGGACCCGTTCTTCGTCTCGTTTCGCCTGGCGATCTCCCTTGCGGAAGTTCAGGACCACTCCCTTCATCACCAGGTACTCCGCGGTTTCGCGCACGATCTCGCCCATGCAGACCTGGCTGGTGGCCTCGGCATAGGGCTTGATCCAGCGAAGCCGCACGATTTTTCCCGCGTTGGGCGCCGGTGCGGCCCGCGCCCCGATCGGTCCAACCCCCGTCTCCAACGTGCTGGCCCTCCGTGTGGGAGACTGTCACAACCCCAACGACACGGGCCGCCGCCAATCCATTACTCCAGAATCTCGGCCACGACTCCCGCGCCGACCGTTCGTCCACCTTCTCGAATCGCGAAGCGCAATTCCTTCTCCATCGCGATGGGTGTGATCAATTGGGCGATCAACTGGACGTTGTCGCCGGGCATGACCATCTCGACGCCTTCCGGCAGGTCCACCACGCCGGTCACGTCGGTGGTCCGGAAATAGAACTGGGGCCGATAACCTTTGAAGAACGGCGTATGGCGGCCTCCTTCTTCTTTCGACAGAACATAGACCGAGGCTTTGAACTTGGTGTGAGGGGTGATCGAGCCGGGCGCGCAGATGACCTGGCCGCGCTCGATGTCCTCTTTCTCAATGCCGCGCAGCAGGACGCCGACGTTGTCGCCGGCCACGGCTTCGTCGAGAAGCTTGCGGAACATTTCGAGGTCCGTGGCCACCGTTTTGCGCGTCGGCCGGATTCCCACGATTTCGACTTCGCTCATGCGGGTGAGTTTGCCGCGGTCGACACGGCCCGTGGCGACGGTGCCGCGGCCGGAAATCGAGAACACGTCTTCGACGGGCATCAGGAACGGCTTGTCAATGTCGCGCTTGGGCAGCGGGATATGTTTGTCAATCGCTTCCATCAGCTTGTCAATGGAACCGGCGCCCAGCGGACCCGGATCGTCGTTCATGGCCTTGAGGGCCGAACCGCGAACGATGGGGATTTCATCGCCGGGGAATTCGTACTTGGTCAGCAGTTCGCGGACTTCGAGTTCGACCAGGTCGAGCAACTCTTCATCTTCGACCATATCCACCTTGTTGAGATAGACAACGACGGCCGGCACACCGACCTGGCGCGCCAGAAGGATGTGCTCGCGGGTCTGCGGCATCGGGCCGTCGTCGGCCCCGACCACAAGAATGGCCCCGTCCATTTGGGCGGCGCCGGTGATCATGTTCTTGATGTAGTCGGCGTGACCCGGACAGTCCACATGGGCGTAGTGGCGGTTTTCGGTCTGATATTCCACGTGGGCGGTGGCGATGGTGATGCCGCGCGCCTTCTCTTCGGGCGCCTTATCAATCTGGTCGAAAGGCACGTACTCCCCAAAGCCCTTGCTGGCCTGCCGGCGCGTAATGGCCGCGGTCAAAGTCGTTTTGCCGTGGTCAATGTGGCCGATCGTGCCGACGTTGACGTGGGGCTTGGTCCGCTGGAACTTCTCCTTTGCCATCAAAGTCCCTCCGACATTAGGGTTCAGACTTCCACGCTCATCCAGGCTCGCGCCACGTCCGTTGGGGACGGCTGCCGCCTGGCCGACCTATGCTATGGCTTCGAGTATCTCAAGCGCAGAGACTGCGATGTCTCTCGAAGTAGCCCTCGTCTTCTCTCGCAACACCGTCTGAAGGTTCGAAGCCCCCTGGGTTGCGCTGCCTCGGAGCTTCGACGTCTTGAAGTGAGGGAGCCTCAAGACGCAGGGGTTCATCCGTTTTCGTTCGGGTTGCCTCCCCTCCCGCTACAAAACAGAGAATCAAATTTTGGGAGTTCCGTTACCGACCGTCAAGCGAAAAATACGCCATTTTTTCATGCCCAATTGGGGACCCCATGAATGGCGGGAGCAAGTGGCGCGGGTTTGTCGTTTCGTGATTCTCCTCCGACGCCCGCGCCACCTGCATGGCCGGCGACTCAATACAAGACCCACCGTGAGCCGCTCACCGACGTGGGCGGTTCGACCGAGAACGCCGCGTCGCTCCAGTCGAAGATCGTCGGATCGTACAGCGACGTGATCTTGATCTTGTAGTCTCTTCGGGGCGTCAGCGTCGCCGGCACTGGCCAGGGATAGACCCCATCCAGCAGCCGCACCCGGGCGATCTGGCTGACGAGCTGCCCGCTCCTGAAGAGTTCGAGCGTCGCATCGGTGTCGGGCAGACCGTTCGACCGCCACAGAATGTTGTAGAGCGAACCGCGCAACCAGAATTCCGACCCGTTGGGCGAGGTCAGCACGATGGCCGGATCTTTCTGAATCGCGAACCGTCCCTCACTGAGACCGAAAATCGAGGGATCGCCCGTGGACGAAATCTTCAGCTGAAAGTGCGACCCCGGTGGCAATGTGGGCGGAATGATCCACCGGAACAAGCCCGTGTCCGCCGTCGAGGACGTGATCCTCAAGTCAAACACGCCATCCCGGTAGAGCTCCAGCTTCAGCCGCGGCGCCCCTACCGGGGAGAAAAGATCCGACGATTGCCATTGGAGGAGTTGGACGGACCCCGGCGACAAAACCGCGCCATCGGGGGGCCCGAGGACGTTGATGGTCGGCATGGCAATCCGGAAATAGTTGTCGCTAAAATCGCCCACCGCCGTCGGCGAGGTCAGCGTGACCCGGACCCGGTAATCCGAGGCCGGCGGCCAGGTTTTCGGGATCGTCCACGTGTAGGAGCCGTCGTTATCCGTGCTGGGCGTGATCGTGCCCCGCAACAGGTTCTGCCGATAGATCTCGATCTTCGCCGTGGCGGGCGGCACGTGGGTCGAGGTCCAGGTGATCTTGTTGGCGGAGTCCGTCACCCACCACTCCCCGCCATTGGGCGAGGTCACGCGGATCGAATCGCTATCCACGAGACGGAAGGGCTCGCTATAGTCGGAGTAGGCGGAATTGGAAAGCGACGTAATTTTGACTCGATAGCCGGAGGCCACGGGCAGCGACATCGAAATGGTCCAGGCATAGACAGCCTGGCTGCCGCCGGACATCACGTTGGGCACCGAGGCAGCGATCGGGTAGATCGTGTGGCCGAGATACAGGTCAATTTTCGAATTTGGGCCGGGATCTCCTTGCCAGGTCCAAACGATGTCGTAGGGTTGGCCTTTCTGGAACCACTCGCCGCCGACGGGTTTCAGCACGGTGAGGCTGGGCTGAATGAGGGAGAAGTTACTGTCGTTCTCGTCGGAGATCGTCTGGTCGGCAAGGGAGGTGATCCTGACCCTGTAGTCCGAGCCGAGAGCCAGGTAGCCGGGAATCGTCCACAGGAACGACCCATTATTGGGTGTGGACGAGCTGATCGACGGGTAGATCGCTGCACCTTTAAGCAGATCTATCCTCACGTCCTTTCCCGGATACCCTTTCCAGCTCCATTGGATGAGCCGGTTGGTTCCCCGCTGCCAGACCTCGCCGCCGTTGGGCGCGATCACCGTGATGGACGGGTCCGCGTAGATTTCAAAGTTTCCCGTGCTGAAACCGTAGCGGGTGGTGTCGGTCAATTGTGTGATCTTGAACTGGTAGTCGGTGCCCGGCGGATCGTACTTCTGGACCGTCCAGCTGAACGCGCCCGTATTCAGCGCCGTGGATGAGATCGTTCTGTAAAAGACGCCGCTTCTGTAAAGATCAATCTGGACGCCGCCGAGGCCGAGGTTGCCCATCGAAAGCCATGTCAGGGTGTGGCTCGTGCTGTGTTTCCACATTTCCCCGCCTTTGGGCGACGTCACGCGAATCCCCGAAGCCGGATAGAGCCGGATGGCGACGTCGTCCACGTAGGCGCCCTCGCCGACGAAGTTGTCGTCGTCGCTGTGAAACCAGAGCGCGACCCAGACCTGGGAGCGGTTCATCACGTTGCCCACGCCGGCGACATTTGTGAGGTCCAGCGTGCAGCGGTTCCAAGAGGGATAGTCCCCGAAAAACTTCGCGCCCGAGAAATTCACGCCGTCCACCGAAGCGAACAGGCCCACGTAGTCGCTGCCGTCGGTC
>Ga0315274_10007115_pt1 | contig 16230 bp, 15 predicted proteins | sample YL17G02_20_MG_FD_203700 | JGI IMG/M metagenome (GOLD analysis project Ga0315274, IMG submission 203700) | Sediment microbial communities from Yellowstone Lake, YNP, Wyoming, USA - YL17G02_20 | ecosystem: Environmental > Aquatic > Freshwater > Lake > Sediment | place: USA: Wyoming | collected...
GCAGGTAGTCCGCGTGAAACTCATCGGCCAGGCCCTCCATCGTCTCGACTTCGAGGTCGAAGCCGAGCTTTCGGTAGTACGCGGCCATGGGGAAGCCGAAAAGCTTCCTGTAGGCGTCAACCGCAAGCGGCTTGAGCCCGCGACGCTCAAGTCCGAGATTGATCGAACGCACGGCCAGAGCGACGTCGTCGACCAGGGTCCCGTTGAAGTCCCAGATGACGGCGTGCAGTCCTCGTGGGTCCACCGGTCCATTGCCCCCTCGCCCGTGCTTGATGCGGCGCCGCAATGATCGCCGAAGGATCCGCGCGCCGCACGGGCGCAGGCTCGAAACGAAGAAGGACTGATCATCTACGAGGACGGCGGGAAGACGGATGTGTCGGCCACCAAGCCGACCGAAGTGCTGACCATCGTGGGGAACGTAGAGTCCGACGAGATTGCACGAGAAGTCAAAGCCGAGCTGAAGCGCGCCCTTAGTCGGCTCCAACAGAAAGGGGCGAGGCCGATGATCCCCCGCCCCAAGAGTCCCTCGGGTTCCTTTCCGCGTCGCTCGGTTCTCCGACCTCAGATTGACGCGCGATGACACGAGGCCGCGTCCGCGGGACTACAGGCTCCGCTCATCATCCCGCCCATCATCCGAGCAGTCCCGCTTGTCCGGTTCCCGGGGCACGGGGAAGACCCCCCTGTCGACTCCATGGCGCAGGACCCTTTGGAATCCAGATCAGGACACTTGTAGCTCCCGCCGTCGTCGGCGTTTCCTCCGCCCGTGCACCTGTCCATGCAGACTCCTCCTTCCGTGCACTGGACATTGCCAGTTCTGCACCCAGGCCCCGCGGGCGTCTGGGTTCCAGCTCGGTCCTGAGACCCCATCATCCCAGACACACTCCGGCTCATCATCCCGCCGGTACCCTGCGCCAAAGCGAACGTCACCATCCCGGAGACGGTGAGGGCGAGCGCCACCACCGCGAGTGCAACCTTCCTTCGTGTTTCCACAACGACCCCTCCTTTCGTGCTTCGAGTTGCGACAAGGGTACGAATCGATCGTGCGGTTAGTGTGGAATCGCGGTGTGCAAGCTGTGGGGATCGAGACGGCCTCCTGGAGCCGACGCGCCTGATGTGAGAACCGTCGTGTTGAGTCGTGCGTGGCGCTAGTAGGTGCTCTAGGATCCCTCCGCCTAGGACCTGCCAGCGTTCGCCCTGGGGAGCCGCCGTGACTGATGCGAGAGCCTTCACTCGGATCTCGAAGAGAACGGCGCCTCAGTTCAGCTCTCCCGGGCACAAGGGAAAGAGGCGCACACCAGTTGTCTTCGACGGCCCTTTCTGCTACTATGCCCCTAGCCCGAAAAGGCAACCCCGGCGAAAGCCGGGGGCGCAAAGTCACGGACCTAACGGAAGGGATTCCCACGGTGGCCGGACCGCCGAAGGCAAAGACCCAGCTATGCGCCTTCCCGACCCATCTCCCTTCGATGTCGTTCCTTTGCGCCGCCGCTTCTCAGCGTGGCTCGCTGCCCGCCGACCGCCTCTCCGGGTGCGGTCGGCGGGCCGGGCCCGGGATGAGACGGCAAGCAGTGTGAGCTGAGGATGACTCCGGACGCGTCAGCCCTCCTGTGAGTACCTCTGGCTGCGGGCCCCCACCGGGGCCCGCGGTCCTTCTCCAGGCCTGTCGTGGGGGAGACGCCGACGCGAGTTCGGCGTGCCGACCAAGGCCTTGCCTGTTTTCAAGGCGGGCAAGAACCTGAAAGAGCTCGCAACGAGCCAAACAAGGCGGCCCGTTCGAGTCACCCCGTTCTGGGATCACGACGGGGAAAGGCGTCTTCTCTCCCCGTCGTGCTTCTTTGGAGCTCTGGGACCTAGCCTAGCGTTCCTTCTCGTGCCGTTCGAGGTACTCGGCAATGGCCTCGACGGTGACGTAGTTGAGCGAGCGATCCTTCTTCTCGGCAAACTTGATCAGTCTCTCGACAAGCTTCTGAGCCTGTCTCTTCTCCGGGATGTAGATGGACATCTTGTCCAGGACCACCTTGTTCGGCATAAAACCCCCTTCTCGAAATGCGGTGATTGTACCCACACTGGAAGAAACTGGAAGTTGCACCGGCGAGCGCAAGCCATGGAGTTGGCATCAGCAGGGCTCTTCGTCGCAACCTCCCCGCGGCATCCGATCGTTCCTAGATGGGTGTTTGGCGTTGACTACAACTGTTTGTATCCTGCGTAGCTTCAGTGCCATGGGTGACTGAGGCGGATGGGAGTCGAAACCCGCAGGCAGCCGACTGCCACCTCTGCTCGGAGATCCTCAGCGTTGCAGGATTCGAGGGACGTAGCCCCCGTTGCCTGCAGCCAAGGCTCGCCGGGCACTCGGGACCGGCGCCGAAATGCAACTGCGCCTCTCGATTCTCGAACCTCAGCCGCATGGTGATGACCCCTCGTTCGTCAGCGCAGGCGAGCGGGACCGACCTGCTGTGAGGCCAGCAGGCCATGCGGGCATGGATGGGCTTTCGCGTCGACCAGCACGGCGCCAGAGCTCCGCCTGAGTCGGGCGACGCGGCCCGTGCCCCACGGGTGCGCGCCGGTGTTCTCGGCAGAGACTCCGCATCGTCTCGCGCTACCGCCGCCAGACGGCCTCGTAGTCGTGGCCCGGCGCGTTCGTCAGGCGCCGTACCTTCGTGCCGTCGAGGCTCGTGGCGTAGACCTCGAGCTCCCGTCCGTCGCGGTTCGAGGAGAAGAGGAGTTCCGTGCCGTCCGCCGACCAGGTCGGCAGCCAGTCGTGCGCCGGGTTCGTTGTGACGCGCGTCACGTTCGAGCCGTCCGCGTCCATCACGTAGATCTCATCGTTTCCGTCGCGGTCGGAGACGAAGGCGATCCGCTTCCCATCCGGGGACCACGATCCACACCGCGACCTCGTTCGAAAGGCGGTCGATCGAGAGATCTGCGTCGCGCTTGAGGCGGTCGTTCTACTCGCGTCTGCCTCGTGCTCGACCCCCAAAGGGGATTCGCCCCTATAGGACGGGCACAGACCCAGCGGCAAAGAGCCTACCAGCTCGGCATCGTCAGCGCCCAAAATGGCGGGCAGGTCTCTCGCATGTCAAGAGTAGAGACCCCCGCATGCCCGAATTCGCCGTTCCGGTGCCTCTTCTTCATCAACATGGAACAGAACTACTCGCTCAACACCGATGGCTACGTCTACGCACTGGGAATCGGGACGGCAGGGTCCTGGGCGGGGACCGTCCATCTCACGCGCGTTCCCAAGGACCGCATCCTCGACTGCGCGGCCTACACCTACTTCGCAGGCACAAACGACGACGGCACGCCGCGCTGGTCGAGAGAAGAGCGGGAGGCCGCTGCGCTTCCCGGTGTCCGAGCGAGTGAACAGGGCTCGGCCATGTTCCACCCCGGGATCGGCCGCTACCTCTTCCTCACGAATCGAGCTCTCTACGACGCGCCCGAGCCGTGGGGCCCATGGACCCACGCGGGATCGTGGGGCGGCGCCTCCGCTCCGGTGGAATGGCAGGGTGGCTACCAGCCCCGCATCATCAGCAAGGACACCGGGCCGAACTCGTTCTGGTTCACCCTCGCCGGCCAGAACGCGGCACCCAAGATCGAGTACTGCCTCAACCTCGGCCACATGGTGATGATCCTGCGCTGACCCAGCGAGAGCGAAGAGGTCTGCCCTCCTGCGGGATTCCACCCACACGGCGCCGATTGTCCCACTCCGGAGTCATCCGGCGTCCGCCGGCAGCTTGACCCGCGTGTGGTGACAGGTCAAACAGTGCATCAAGACTGCCCTTTACCTCGCGGAAACCCTGTCCGGAGGGCGGCTTGTCTTCTCACATCGATAATCGTATGATGTCGTATACTGGTGACGCATGTACGGGAGCTGGCCGAGCGCCAACACCGACGTGGAGGTGACCACTCCATCCTTCGTGCCTATGTGGCATCGATCGTCCTGGCACTCCTTGCCTCGATCTCAGCCGCCGCGCTAGGACAGCCGACAACCTACGGTGGGGTCACCTTTCCCCTTGGGGATCTCGCGTTCGCCGATCGCGTTGTGACTTACGTCGAGGGAAGTTGTGTCCGGTGCGCATTTGCGAATCCGGCCGCGGTCCTCGGCCGTCCCGACTGCAGCGGCGGGAGTGGGTGCATGGCGTGTTCATGCTGTGACACCTGTGCGCTCTCGCTGGGGTTCCGGCTGAGCGAGCTCGATAACCGCGGGTACGTGACCGTGGAGTTCGTGGACAACCGGCTCGTCGACGGCCCGGGCGCCGATCTGTTCATCTACATCACCAACCGCAAGGCCTGCCGAGTGGAGATCAGCGCAGACGGGGCCGACTTCATTCGCGTCGGCGAGACGAAGGGCTACCCGGCCGCGCTCGACATCGGCCCTTTCGTCCAGCCCGGGCAGGAGTTCCGCTTCGTGCGCGTCTGGGACGTGTCTGCCGACGAGGATACGTCCTCCTGTCCAGGTCCCAACGTCGACGCCATCGGAGCAATGGGGACGGCTCAAGCGATCAGCGAGGCCGTCGGGACCCTGCAAGTCTTTTCCGGCTCCGGGCAGCTCTCTTTCTTCTCCAGCCCGATAACGTCGGGCCTCCTGATCGCCCTTGACACGTCGTCCAGCATGGGGGACCCCTTCGAAGGGTCGACCAGGATCGAGGTGGCGAAAGGACTCCTGACCGAGCTCGTCGACTCGTTCCCAGACGCTTCCCTGGTCGGCCTGTGCTCATTCAGCGGCTGCGACCAGGAGAGCCGCCTCCTCGTGCCAATCGGCCCGCTCAACCGCACCGCCTTGAAGACGCAGATACGGTCGTTGCAGCCGGGCGGGGCGACGGCTATTCAAGACCTGTTGGAGCAGGCGCAGCTCGACTTCGCCGGTGTCCCCGGCACGAAGACAATCCTCCTCGTCAGCGACGGAAGTGAGACCTGTGGCGGTGACCCCGTGGCCGCAGCCAAGGCTCTGATCGCGACCGGCTACAACCTCAAGGTCGCCGTAGTCGGTTTCGGCGTGGCAGGCAACGCGCGAGCCCGCGACCAGCTCAGCGCCATCGCGGCCGCCACTGGCCAAGTCTACTTCAGTGCGGAGACAAGCCAGGCTCTGCGCGAGGCACTCCGCCTTGCCTCACTCTCGCCGGCTCACTACGGTGTCTTCGACGCGCAGGGAGCGGAGGTCCACACCGGCATTCTCGGCGATCCCGGCCCGAAGCTCCCGGTCGGCACATATCGCGTGGTGATCGGCACAAGTCCGCCTCTCGAGGTTCCGAACGTCTGCGTGGAGCGCGAGCGAACGACGCAGATCACCCTCACGCGATCGACCGACGGGTACTCGGCCAAGGTGAAGTCTTAGTGCCGCATCTGGGAGATGCGACAATGAGAACCTTGCTGAGCCTGGTGACACTTCTGTGGGTGGCAGTCGCGGCGGGGTCAGATCTTGCTCTTTGATGTCCGACATGCTCTCGTCCTGGCTCGACCGTCGCGTCTGCCGCGCCCTGGGGACGCCGGACCACGTCACCATGTCTGCAAGCGCTCGCGAGGCGATCCTGCTGGACGAACAGGACCCGAAAGCACTCCGCTACATCTCGCGACCTCGACCCACGCCGGGATGTCGTCAACCGGCGATTGGTCGACAGATCCAGATCGCGCTCGACGCCGTCGCGCTCCTCGCGTCCGCCTCACGCTCCACCCACACTGGAGATTCGCCCTCCTAGAACGGGCACGGACCCAGCGGCAAGGAGCCTAGTTGCTCGGCATCGCCAGCGTCCGCAAGGACGGCCAAGTCTCCGATATGTCAGGAGTGAAGGCCCTATGTTCCTGGAAGGACAAGCTCACGGAAGCGCTCACATTGGCGGCGCGGGTGGCTGCCATCCCCTGCACGCGGCGGCGGGGCGAACCCCGCCCTTCAGAGCGGAGGTGGATCGATGGACCGCCACAACACCCTAGCGCGAGTCGGCGATATCCGGCAGCTCGCGGGGATTGACTCGATGGTAGCATTATGCTACCATCACGGCATGAGTCAACCCGTGAAGCTTTCCAACGAGCTGGTTGTCGAGGCACGTCTGGCCGGTGAAGTGCTCCAGCGCTCGATTGCGCGACAGGTCGAGTTCTGGGCAAGGCTCGGACAGGCCGTGGAACCTTTCCTTCAGGGGCACCAAGTGCGGGCGCTCTCGCAGAACGCTCCCTCTAGCTCGCTCTCCGCATGCCTCGACTCCGTCGACTCGCCGGAAGGACGCCGTCGGGTGGCGGACTTCTTGCGGAGCCAGCCCTACCCGCACTACGAACCGGCCCCGCGTGCCCGCGGGATGCTCGTCCGCATCGAGGCCAACGGCCGACGCACTGTCGGGCGGTTCGTCAACCGCGAGTTCCGCCCGGCGGAGGTCAAGACGTCCGAGACGTGACGCATCCTCTCGACGAGCGCCCAGTCATCGTCGCCCTCGCAGGGCCGAACGGTGCTGGCAAGACCACGTTCTACTACGCCCATCTCCGCGAGACGGGTCTCCGTTTCCTGAACCTCGACGTGCTGGCCCTCGGCCTGGAACTTGATCCGCGGACCGCCGCGGAGGTGGGCAACGCTCTGCGACGCGAGCTGTTCGAACAGCGCGAGAGCTTCGTGTTCGAAACGGTCTTCTCAGACCCTGTCGGCGACAAGCTCGCCTTCTTGCGAGAAGCGGCCGCGGCCGGATACACGGTCCTCTTGTGCTTCATTGGGATCTCCGGTCCGGAAGTCTCGGAGGAGCGCGTGGCGATGCGCGTCTCTCAAGGCGGTCATGATGTGCCTCGAGAGAAGCTGACCGCCCGATTCCCACGCACGCTCGCCAACCTCCGGGCCGCGATCCGCGAGCTTCCTCACGTATGGATCTACGACAACGACGACCTGCGGACTCCCTTTCGCCGAGTCGCTCTATTCGAGAACGGCCGGCAAGTGACGCTGGCAAAGCCGATTCCTCAGTGGCTCCGCCCGCTCTTGCCAGAGACAGCAGCATAGGCACTCACGCAAGCGGAAAGACGTGACCCCGTGCCCTGCACGGCGTGCTCGATCTCGGGTTTGAGACCTGCGCTAGAGCGGGCGCCATTTGCGTCGAGACGGAGTGCTCGGCCCTGTTCATCGTCGGCACCATGCGCCGCGTCCGGACGGGCGCGATCGTTGCCATCGACGGAGACGCCCGCTCGGCTGCGTCCGGCGACCACGATCCATACCGGGACCTCGTTCGAAAGACTCTCGGTTGAGAGATCAGGATCGCGCTCGATGCCGTGGCCCTTCTGGCGTCAGCGTCGTCCTTCACTCCTCGGAGAGCTTTGCCAACGTAGGGTGGAAACCCGGTGACCGGGTGTGGCACCCTCGCTGCGTCTCGGGTTCACGGTGTTGGCGGGGATGCAGCATGGCAGACTGAAGTCAGGGAACAAGCTCTGCTCCCTCTCATGGACGCGACGCCACGGGCGCGACCCCTCACAGGAGCGAGAGCGTGGCTCCTTGATCCTCGGCGCTCCGTGGCACGACACAACGGGCGGGATCCCCGCCACTGACGAAACAGCTCGTGCAGCCGGGTCAGGCCACAACAGTCTGCGCCGCGGAGTCGCCAGGTGGGTTGTTGACCGGAGGATAGGCGTCACTGTTGATGTCGCTTTTCAGCTGATGCCCGACGTTGCTGCAAGTTCGTCAACTGAGAAGTTGGGATCACGCTCGACGGTCTTGTCCAACTTGCGTCCGCGCAGTAATCTCAGAGAGCCCGTTGTCATATTCAATATGGAAACAGCGACCAGCAAGAAGGTCTGAGGACCGACGCCGTGTCTTAGGAAAGGGGAGCAGCTATCATGTGGAGCCCGCGTCCAAAGAGGGCGGGCGGGGTGCGCCATGAAGTTCACCGTTGATACACACTTGTTCCGCGAGCTCGGGGAGCACCTCGTCGGCCGAGATTCCACTGCACTGTCAGAGCTCGTGAAGAACTCATACGACGCAGATGCGACCCGGGTCATCATCTACGGGGAGACGCTCACAGATCCCGAGCGTGGCTACATCGAGATCAGTGACAATGGCTCTGGGATGTCCCAGGAAGAGTTCGAGAAGGGGTTCTTGCGCATTGCCTCAAGACTGAAGGAAGAGGGAGACCGGTACAGCCTCCTGTTGCATCGTCGCTACACGGGAGCAAAAGGAATCGGCCGGCTCGCAGCCCAGAAGCTAGCCCATCACCTCACCGTCGACTCCGTGCCCGCCAAGGAGAAAGCCGGCCCCCACATCAGCGTCCATGCCGAGATTGACTGGGACCTGGTCGAGCGGTCTGGAACCCTCGACGACATCGACGAACGAGCCCTGAGGGTCGAGCTTGCCAGCGTGGCGGAGGACGCACATTCTGGCACGACCATCCGGCTATCTCGGCTCCGCCAGAAGTGGACGGAAGCAAGTCGATCTCGGTTCGTGTCTGAGGTCCGCGGATACCAGCCGGCGCTCATCTTGACGCAACCTCTTGTCCGAGAGCTAGGCGACTTCTCACCCCTCTCCCTGCAACCCACGATTCGCGACTTCTCGGCCGGGGATCCTGGATTCGAAGTCCTTACCAAAGGGGACTTCGAGCAGGGCGATGAGTACTGGGAGAGAGTCCTGGGCGCGGTCGACTGGGTCCTCGAAATCTGTGCGAAGGAAAGCGACGCGACGCTTACCTACCTCATCACGCCAACGCTGCGCAAGCAAGCAGAGGACCCCACGGTCGAACAGCATCGCTTCTCCACACGGCATCCCGACCCCGAAGTGGGGCCGTTCTTCGAGGCCCGGATCTGCGTGAGAGAAGGGCCGAGTCTCCTCGGTCGCGAGGATGACAGATCGGGCAGATACAGCGGCATCCGCCTGTACGTTGAAGGCTTCCGGGTTCTGCCCTACGGGGAACGGGGGAATGACTGGCTTGGTATTGATGCGGACTACAACGAGCGCAAAGACCGCATTGCTGCGCTGGAAGAGTCAGGCTTTGAGGACCTGCTGGAGAATCTGCCGCTCCCACAGACGGAGAGCGAAGGTCTGGTGATCGCTCCTCAGAAGAACTACATTGGAGGTGTCTTCCTGACCCAGAAAGGAGCGTCGTCCCTACGACTGGTCGTCAACCGCGAGGGCTTCGAACCTGACGTGCAGTTCAACGTTCTCGTAGGCGCGATCAGAATGGGCCTGGGACTGCTCACGCGAGTACGGGCCTACCACTCCTCCCCTTCGCGCCTGGCGCGAAGAGCCCTCCGAAAGGGGCAACTCGCGCGAGGAGGGGGCGCCCCCAGCACACCGACCCTCAGCGAGAGCGCCAAGACCACAATTGAGGAGACACGGAGCGACACACAAAGGGCCGAGAGTCTCGTTAGGGGCGGGGATTTGACTGCGGCGGCAGAGGTGCTGCTCTCCGCCGCACACCGCGTGGAGGGCTTTGTCGAGCATTCCGCGGAGACTCTACGTGACCAGTCCGGGATGCTGCGAGTCCTCGCGTCGATTGGTCTGCAGATGGGAGGCTTCGTGCACGAGATCCGGTCTGCTGTCGGGTACTCCAAATCGCTTGTGACGGACATCGAGAAGCTCAGGCAGAACCCGGGTCTCGGTGCTGAGCACCGCAGGCAGGTTGCGAAGCTTTCTCGAATGGCTCATGACCTAAACACGATGCTCGAATGGCTAAGCAGGTCCCTCAGCGGAATGGCCACCGTTGACAAACGAAGACGGAAGTCACGCCAAGTCCTGCGAGACTGCTTCGAAGAAGCAGCTGACTTCGTACGAGCCGCAGCCGAAAGGCGCGGTATGGAGGTCAAGAACGACATTCCAGCCGACCTGAAGACGGGCCCACTGTTCGCCTCTGAGCTATTCGCCATCCTGCTTAACCTTCTGTCAAACGCCGTGAAGTACGCGGGAACCGGAGGACGTGTCTCCGCCACAGGCACCAAGGATCAAACGGAGCGGGCAGTCCTGCACATCGAGAACACCGGTGCGCTGGTCAAGCTTGAGGACGCCGAAACCCTCTTCAAGCCTTTTGTGTCGACATCGACTGAGTCGGACCCTGTCTTGGGCCAGGGCATGGGCCTGGGCCTCCCGGTCACAAGAGACCTGCTCGAGGAGTTGGGTGGGGAGATCAGATTCGTCGCCCCTTCGGAGGGATACGCAACAGCCGTCGAGGTTGTGTTCCCGAGGTGAGAGCACGATGCCTACGCGCCCGCGCATTCTGATGATCGAGGATAACCCGGCCGGTGTGCCGGATGACGTACGTGCTAGGCTCTCAGACCAGTGTGACGTTGACCTGGTCGAACCCGCAGAAGTTGCAGAGGCCGATCTTGCTGCCGCTGACGTCGTGCTCCTAGATCAGAGACTCACGCATTGGGAGGAGCGCGACAGCCAGAGAAGCATCTCCCTTCAGCCCAAGAACGGGCTGGCACTCGCAGCGATACTGCGTTCGCATCGTGTGATGAGTGAGGTCTGCGCTTTCTGTCTCCTCGCGGCACAGCCAGAGGACCTCGCTGGGGGGTTCCATGGGGAGCTCAGAGGTCACGTCCTAGCTCGTGCAAATGGTTTGGAGTGGGTCTTCGGCAAGGAGGAGACCCCGCAAGACACGGCTCGACGGGTCCTAGCACTTGCGGAGGCAGTCCGTGTCGTTCGCCAGGTTGCGCAATCCGGCGACTCTCGCAAGATGATTGGCGCCGCACTGAAGTGGGACGAGGCTACCCCTTGGTCTACGGTAGCCTGGAACTCAGTCCTCCGCTCCCAGCCTCCCCTCGTCGAGCTCGAGGATTGGGAGATGCCCATGAGTCTTCTTCGCTGGATGCTCCATCGAATCCTTCCCTATCCCACGTTCCTCTACGGCGACATGGAGTTGGCTGCTAGACTTGGCGTCGAACCCCATACCCTGCAACGATGCCTGGAAGGGAGTTCTCCGCTGGCAGCGGAGTTGAGACGGTGTGAGTACGAAGGCACGCTACGGGGTTTCGGTGGAAGGCGGTGGTGGCGGTCAGGCGTGGACGATCTCCTGTGGTTGAAGAGCGAGAGAGGAGTCCTTCCACCGAGAGAGACGCAGAACGCGCTGCTGTCCCTTTCCGGTGGGGCTCTCGAGGCGTTGGACATTGAGGAACCTGTCGTCTGTGTGGACGATACCCTTCAGGCAACCGAAATAGCCCCGATCAGTCACACTGTCAGGGTCCTCCCAGACGACTGGCCTGCATACGCCGCGCCTGCTCGCGCGCTCACATCAAAGGTGATCGACTCTCCGCGACTTCGGCTGCTGGTCGCTGATGCCGACGCGGGGCTCCTCGAGACCGCGGAGCGTGCTTCGTGACGGCGGGCCCTACGTTCGAGTTCTCGGCGTTTCTCGTCGAACTCGACGCCATGTCACATCTCGTCCAGGACGGCGGCTTCCTGGATGGGCCATCGTGCGCTCGCCTCGCAGACTTCAGAGAGCGAGTTGAACGTCTGATGCACGTGAAGACATCAGGGACCACAGCTAGATGGGAAATCAGCAGGGACCGTCCGCTCCGGACGAGACACTGCCCCGGTGCGTATAGACCTCAGGCTACCCATGGTCTAGCGTCTGTTGTCGGAGAGCTTAGTGTGCGCTGGGATGTCAGACTCACCGGTCAGAGGAAGAAAAGGAGCTTCGCCATGTTCCAGGTGGATAATGAAAGGGGAAACGCTTCCACTAGAGTGTCCATCAAAAGGGCGACAGAGAACGGGGATGTCGAAGAGGAGTTGGCGGTCTGGCGCTCCGACATTCGTTCTCCTGGGGGCGTCGGCTGTTTCTACCATACCCAGGTCCTGGGAGAGACGAACGTCACGCCTTTCCCAGATTTCCTTGGCGTGCCGCGGTTCCCGGATCCGTTCGTTACTCCGATGGCAGTGCTGGAGTTCCTTCTGAGCGAGCTCTTTCCAGAGGCTTGGGATGAGCATCTCTCCAGTAGTGCCCACTCTACAGATACATGGAGGCAATCGCAGAAGCAGCGGTGGATGGATCTCCTGGACGCACAGAGGCAGATCGTAGGCCACCCCAGAGCGTCCCCCTGGCTCGCCCTCCGATCGTGGTCGCCAAGCGAACCTCGTTCCTGCTGACCGATGAGCGCGGAGAATCTTGTACCTTTGAGTTGCCGAGTACAGACACCGCTCGCGCTTGCGCGAGCCATTGTCGCGCGGCTCGGAGACAAGTCCGGAGCCAGGTGGCTCGAGCCGAGCTGCGGGGTCGGAGCCTTCGTGCAAGCGCTCCGGGCCGAAGGCGTCGACCGGAAGCGAATCACGGCTGTGGACATTGAGACCACGCACTCTGCCAATGACCTGGATGCAGTGGCACTGCGGGGCGTAGATTTCCTGGAGTGGGCTGCTGCTACTCAGTCCAGGTTCGACAGAATAGTCGGCAACCCTCCCTACGTGAGGATCCGAGACCTCGCGGGAGTCTTGCGGGATGCGGCCCTGGTTGAGTCAGATGCGCTCGCTGCTCGCGTGAATGGCACTGCAAACTACTGGCTATCGTTCCTCCTGGCAGCGCTACGACTCTTGTCCCCGGGTGGCAGTCTCGCGTTCATCCTCCCAGCCGCTTGGGACTACGCCAACTACGCACGTCCCGCCCGAGAACACATCGGTAGGCTCTTCTCTCACATCGAGGTCCATCGCTCTCTGCGCCCCCTGTTCCCGGGCAAGCAAGAGGGTAGCGTTGTCCTGATCTGCGAAGGGTTCGCAGTTGGGGCTTGCGCTCCCCGCCGAGTAGAGCACTCAGACTTGGAGGGACTCGCGGCCTATCTCAACACCGGCGCCTCCCGGGCCTCGGTTCGCCGCCCGCGGGCCAGGAAACGCCTGACCGTGCGTAGACCAGCGGGGAACCGAATCACAGTTGCACGGGAGGTACTCACCATTCGCTTGGGGGGAGTGACCGGTGACAGTAGGTTCTTCTTGCTTACCGAGCAACTGCGTCTGGACAAGGAGATCCGATCCCAAGACGTGACACCTGTTCTCTCAAGGGCCAGGCACATCAGGACTCCCGTGATCACAAGAGAAGGCTGGAAACAGCTGCGAGACAAGAACGAGCGCATCTGGCTTCTCAGACCGAGTCCCGAAGCTGCAACCCACAATGCTGGCGTGAGGAGGTACCTTGACTTGCCCGCCGACGACGGTGGCTGCCATCGCCAGCGGCAGAAGGTCCGAAAAAGGGAACCATGGTATGTAACACCATTGCCCGAGCCTGCCGACGGGTTCATGAGCGGCATGGCCCAGCATGCTCCGTGGGTCTGCCTAAGTGACTGGCCTGGCCTTAATGCAACAAACACGCTGTACGTCGTGTCTTTCCGCGACAGCTTGACCGCGGAGGAGAGAGCCTCTTGGTGCATGTCGTTCCTCTCCTCGTTCACACGCGCTGCCGCACGTGGAGTGGCAAGGCTCTATGCGGACGGGTTGAGCAAGCTTGAGCCGGGCGACATCTCGCGACTCCCGCTGATCCGCCCGGAGAAAGCCAATGGCGCCAAGGAAACCTACGAAGAGGTTGTCAGGCTGCTGCTAAGCGGCCGCGGCGAAGAGGCAGAGGCGGCCGCGGACAGGTGGCTCGGGCTCCGCGACCCCTCGTAGCGAGTAGTGCCCGGGGCACAAGGTGGCCTCTTGGTCCCGCAGCAACGGGGGCGGATCTTCACTACTGGTGTCCTCCGCGGCACTCGGGCCTCTCATTCTGTTCTGTCGAGGCCGTGGAAGAGCAGACCCTGACCTTGCGGCCTACGCCGCCGCGGGTGTGATCTGCATTGAGATGGAGTGCTCGGCCCTGTTCATCGTCGGCACCATACGCCGCGTCCGGACCGGGGCGATCGTCGTCATCGACGGAGACGCTCGTTCCGCCGCGTCCGGCGATCACCACCCCCACCGCGATCTTGTTCGGAAGGCGATCGACCGAGAGATCAGGATCGCGCTCGATGCCGTCGCCCAACCCGCGTCTGCCTCGCGCGCTCCACCCTCAGTGCGGATTCGCCCTCCTAGAACGGGCTCTGACCGACCGGCAAGGAGCCTGGTAACTCGGCATCGGCATCGGCAGCATCCGCAAAGACGGCCGGGTCTCTGGTGGAATGTCAAGAGTGAAGGTCTGACCCCATTGTCCTGCTCACCACCATGTGGCGGGCAATCTGCACGCCACTAGAAGAAAGGCGATGGATCGCGTTGTCGCAGAGATCGACGCGACAGCGTCTCGCTGGGATGCCGACGACGAGATCAGAGAGGCTTTTCGGCTAGCTACTTCGGGATAGCGCCGTGACAACCCAAGCAGAGAATCTCGCAGTTTTCGTAGGTGTCGGTCCCGCCAGCGTCAACCGAGATCTGGTGGTGCGCTTCCCACGTCTTTCCGCGGTCAGACTCCTTGAAGGTTATGGGGCACCTAGCACCATGCCAGTTGTGCGCCTTCCTGCCGCACTCACAGCGACCTCCCGACCTGGCGAACGCCTTTTTCACTGTCTCTGCGGAGAATGAGATTCTTGTTCCTCCTTTGGAGATGATGACGTAGCATAGGAGGGACGGTGGCGTGGCGTCAAGTCAAGAGGCGGGATGTGAAGGTGCGTCCACGGATCTTGGCAACACCACCGTTCTGTTCTCCGCCTGCGGGTAGAGGGCGTCGATCTCTTGTTGAATGCCGAGGCTGAGCCTGAGGGTGGTGACGATGCGGCAGTAGGTGCGGATATCATCGACCTCCAGCCGGCGTTCCTGGCGATCTTTCAGCCACTTCTCGCAGACCTGGTAACCGCCCACCCGGTACGTCCAGACGGGTTCGGGCACGGGGGCGAAGTACTGGGTCGCATTGATGTACACGCGCTGTTCGCTCGGCTCGTAGCGCAGGCCGGCCTTCCTGCCTTTGGCGATGCGGCTGTCGCCTTGGCCCTCGAACCGGCAGGCGGGCGGGTCGAGTTCCGGCGATATTAAGAGGTGCAATGCTGTCAGCCGCTTGCCCAACGCGGCGAGCTTCTTGAACACCGCAGCGTCGGTCGTAAACGGCACGCGCGGGAAATCCATCCGAAGGAACTCGGCATACTTCTCGCGATACGTAGGCGCGTACAGCACCGCGTAGACGTAGTGGAAGATCTCCTCCGGCGTCGGTACCCGGCCATACGCCTCCGCCAGCGCCGCAACCAGCTTCGCGTTCAGATTCGGCTTCCGCTCCCAAGGCTCGTGAGGGGCGAAGAGGTGGCCTTGGTCGGCGGCGGGGTAGAGATAGAGGGGAAGTTCTGTGGTTATGCCTTTGCTGCTGACGAAGGTACGGTTGTCGACGATGCGGCTGGTCGCAAGAACATGAGTATACGGTTCATCAAGTGACACCTGCCGCATCGTGATCAGCGCCAGATTCTCCCCCGCCAGCATGTGGCGCATAACCTGTGCACGTGTGCGCCAGACAATCGAATCGTGGTAGAACACCTTCCGCACGTCGAATGGCCGGTACAGAATCGGGACGATCCTCTCATTGAGGTTGGTAACGTCCTGCAATGAACTTCGAGCCGCAGGAATCCGCCACGCGTAGTTTTCTACTTTCGAAGGAGTGCGGCCAAGCAGTGCTGCAAGATACTGTCTCACATAGTCATCCGACAGCTTGTGATCCTGTAGTGGCCGAATCTTCGCCAAGAGAGCAGCTTCGTTGAAGTCGATGCACAGTTCGTCTCTGGCCGTTACGATGCCCGTCACGTTGAGGGGGAAGAGTTCGGTAACGGGGATGAATGCCTCGTATTCCTCTTCGCCGACGGTGTCGCGCGGCACGAACAGGTAGAACGGCGCGGTGGGTCTCAACTTCACCCAATCGGTGTGCTTCAGGTCGCGGTCATTGAGCCAGGAGTACTTCGCTTGCCTCGTGCCCCACACGTCGGCGTGCCGCACGGTGCCACGTGTTTCCGCGCCGCCGCGCTTGATGAAGAAGGCGATGGCGACGCCCTGGCGGATGTCGAAGACGTTCTTGTCGGGGCTCCCGTCGGGGCAAGTCTCTTTCTTGAGCGAGTTGCCGTGCAGGTCGAGGATGTAAATCTCATCGAAGGTGCGCATCAGGCTCTGGCGCATGCCCCGGAACGTCGGGTTGTCGAGATAGCCGTGGTTGGTGATCATACCAACGACCCCGCATCCAGCCTGCTCGATTTTCCACTGGGCGAAGCGCAGGAACTTCACGTAGTCGTCCTGGAGCCAGTGCTTCTTTTCGCCAAGCGGTTTCCCATCCACTGGAGTTGACCCGGTTTCGTGGACACCTTAAGACTTGAACAAGGAGGAGTACACGATGCCGAGGACACGACCGCCGTATCCTCCGGAGTTCCGGAGGC
>Ga0315274_10007116_pt1 | contig 16230 bp, 17 predicted proteins | sample YL17G02_20_MG_FD_203700 | JGI IMG/M metagenome (GOLD analysis project Ga0315274, IMG submission 203700) | Sediment microbial communities from Yellowstone Lake, YNP, Wyoming, USA - YL17G02_20 | ecosystem: Environmental > Aquatic > Freshwater > Lake > Sediment | place: USA: Wyoming | collected...
CCTTATTAAAAGAAAAACATACGGATTTAATTATTGAAACGGAAACATTGGAGTGAGAAAGAACGATTAAAGGATTATGACCAAAATATATAAAGTGATTTCGAAATTGGAACGAAGGTCTTAGCATGAAAGAGAAAGATATCAACTTCGAAGATAAGCTTTGGAAAGCTGCGGACAAACTAAAAGAAGAAAGTCTCGTTGATTATGCGGATAGGCTCGGGGAACTTTATACAAAAGAACATGATTTAAGCTATAGAAAGATTAAGGGACAATATTTCACTCCCAAACAAGTTAGTATATTTATGGCGAGTCTGTTTATCATAAAAAAAGATAAAATTAGTATATTAGATCCGGGGGGTGGAATTGGAATTCTTACAGCAGCAATTTGCGAGCGCTTATTATGCGACGATAAGCGAAGGATTTTAAATATTGACGTATATGAGAATGATCCGCGCGTATTGCCGTTTTTAGCTTTAACCCTAAGAGCATGTAAGAGTGAATTAGAAAATAAAGGACATTCAGTCGAATATAGAATGCATGATAAAGACTTTATTTTGCAGAACAAAGAAAAAATGTGGAAGTCAGATCTATTCAATAATATGACTGAGAATAAGTATGATTTCATAATATCAAATCCTCCCTACTTTAAGCTTAATAAGAATTCGCCGCACGCTAGAATTATGGCAGATATGGTAAATGGGCAGCCAAATATTTATCCTTTTTTCATGGCCTTATCATCTGAAATGCTGAAACCCGGCGGCGAGATGGTATTTATTACACCTCGAAGCTTTTGTTCTGGACTTTACTATAAAAGATTCATCGGATGGTTTTTAGAAAAGAATATAATTTCCTATATCCACGTTTTTAGATCAAGAAAAGAAATATTTGATAAAGACGAAGTACTGCAAGAAAATATAATAATTAAGGCTAAAAAAGCACTGGAACGTGAAAAAGTAATGACAGTAACAATAAGCAGCAGTAGAAATAAATCGTTATCTGAAATAAGAAGAATCAAAGCCAAGTATTCGGATGTGATTTATCGCAGAAATAAGGAAGCATTTATAAGAATTCCGACCTCAAAAACAGATTTGAAAGTATTGAAGGTTTTTGATAGTTGGCAAAAGACATTCAGTGAAAGCGGGTTAGAAATATCAACAGGCCCAGTTGTTCCTTTTCGCGCTAAACAATTCCTTGTACATAAGCTGATGGATTCATGTGAATCGGTTCCTCTGCTGTGGATGCACAATCTGAAAGATATGACAGTGATCTGGCCGGTCAACAAAATAAAGAAGGCTCTTAGTATACAAAAACGAAAGGCAACTATTCCCCTATTGTTACCAGTCAAAAACTATGTTCTTCTAAAGAGATTCAGTTCAAAGGAACAGAAGCGCAGAATATACTCGGCTGCACTTTTGGAAAGCGAATTTCCGTATGAACTAATCGGCTTTGAAAATCACCTAAACTACATCCATAGGCATGGGAGCAAATTATCAATAAATGAGGTTTTAGGGATTACATCGTTTTTAAATACGAAGCTAATGGATAATTATTTTAGATCACTAAATGGAAACACTCAGGTAAATGCTACCGATATTAGGCATATGCCTTTTCCAGATATTAAAAAAATAATTGAGATAGGAAAAACGATAGATGGAAATCGTCATAATAGCTATGGACATTATTTGGATATGAAAGTAGCAGATATATTGAAGATCGATAGAAAATTAATTACCGAGTTATTCAAGGGGGATAATGAGGATGGGTAAAATCACAGAGTCTATCGAAATATTAAGATTAATTGGGCTGCCAAGGGCTCAGCAAAACGAGCGGTCTGCATTGACGTTGTTAGCTCTTTTAGATATGAAAGAAAAGGCATCCTGGTCCGAGGCAAAAAAGAGGAATATAAGAATCCATAATATTATGCTATTCATGGAGAAATTTTACAAAAAACGATACGCGGAAAATACTAGAGAGACAATAAGACGGCAAACCCTGCATCAATTTGAGCAGGCAGGGCTAGTTATAAGAAACCTGGATGATCCCACAAGACCGACAAATAGCCCCAATACAGTTTATACGATTGCCGATGAAGCCCTTAGTACGATAAAGAAATATAAAACATACGATTGGAAGCCAGCTTTACGTGAATTTGCAAAGAAAAAGGGGAGATTAATAGAAGTATATGAAAAGCGGAAGAACGGATACTTGGTATCGGTTAATTTACCAGACGGAACGTTAGTTAAATTATCTCCGGGAAAACATAATAGGCTTCAAGGGAAAATCATTAGAGATTTTCGCGCTAGGTTTTGCCCCAATACTCAAGTTGTATATGTGGGAGATACAGCAAGAAAGATGCTGTATCTTGATCGGAAGCTAGTCGAAAAGCTCAAGATTCCAATAACTGAGCATGATAAACTGCCAGATGTTATTCTTTATGATCAAAAGGGAGGCTATATACTTTTAATTGAAGCGGTTACCGCTCATGGCCCGTTATCACCAAAAAGACAAATTGAATTGGAAGAAACTCTTAAAGATTGCGACTTGAAACGAATCTATATTAGCGCTTTCCCTGATTTTAAAGAGTTTAAAAAGCACATCGATGACATTGCCTGGGATACCGAAGTCTGGATTGAAAGTAACCCAGATCATATGATCCACTTTAATGGTCCAAAATTCTTTTCGGTTTATAAGTAAAGCTAAATATTGAACAATAAGCTTGCTATGACGATATGCGCTGCGGCTTAGGTGATGGAAGGCAAAAGGACATTATTAATTCTCGGGGCTGGTGCTTCAGCCTGCTATTTAAATAAAGAAAGAAAAATTCCAGCCCAGAACGATATTTTGAAGTCTTTTATTTATCCGAAGATTTCACGGTCATCATCAAATATACGAATTGAAGAATGCGTCGATACAAATGGCTTGACTCATTCAACATTGCTTGCGGACTATCTAATCAATAAATATCACTTGAATAGGAATGATGATAATGCCCTTACAGAATATTGGGAAGAACTCTCTCATAAAAAACTAAATCTGGAATCGCTTTATGAGGAACTCGAAACAGATTTATCGTCCGAAGGAATTAAAGCGAAGAATGATTTCGTTGCCATTTTAATGGCAAAAATAAGATTTGGCGTCGGTGAACGTCTAGAAGTGGACTTGTGCAAATATCACCTAAAAGTCGCGAGAAATCTTGAGCCGATGGATTGTGTTGTTAATTTTAATTGGGACACATTAATTGATGATGCTTTGCTATATGCTTGCCCGTTTTGGTTTCCATACACTGGCTATGGTGTAAAAATTGCGGGACTCCAAGGGGAGTTTTTCAATAAAGCTCACTCTATAAATTCTTTAGTACATTTATATCATTTGCATGGATCCATAGGTCTCTATGATCCAATTGATGACAAGATTAAGAATAGGTCAAGAGCTGCAATGGTTGTTGGCCCTAAAGGGCTCAGCATTGGGTATGAAATGTGTGAACTAGCTGGAATTAAGAAACCAGAAGGCAACAAAGCAAATGAGCCGATTGTTCAAAAAAGAGAAATAACTAATGAAGAACAAGCTCTATTGGACAGAGGATGTATTAGAATAGGAGATAAAGAGAAAATATGGCTTCAGCCAATTTTCGTTACGCCGAGCAGATCAAAGCCAGAGTATAATAACTGGTATGTTGCTGAGTTGAAAAAGATTATTCATGCGAGATTGCCACAAACAGAACAGATTATCATTATCGGCTATAGTTTCCCGCCATCTGATTTTGATCATCTGGCTTCGGTTTTCGTGAAAGAGGTAATTCCAAGAGATACTGATATAAGATGCATAAATATAGAAAATACTGACGCGTTGTATCAGGAAAAGGTCAAACATATATTTGCGAGAGAGTTTATAGATATTTCTATTTCGGACTTCAAAGCGTATTGCAATAAATTGCCTATTTAGGAATTGGGCGTTTATTTGATGAAGAAATCTGCAAATTCATGAAGCCCCTTTTTTGTGAGGCTATTTATAAGTTCATTTAAGCCGTGTTTTATTTCCTCAGGAGGATGCTCACGTATTATGCGCTTCAGTAAAATATTGATCTTCTCTTTGGATGCCACGATTAGCCAGCTTTCATTGTCTGCTTTGACAAGAAGGGCAAGAACCTTTAGCACACTCAAATAGTTTTTTTGTACATATCCCATGAGGCTATCTATAACAGCAGATGAAAACTCTGTTTTTCCCTCAGAGAGCTCTAGCGTATTTATCAATTGAGCAATTGCCCAATCCTCGTTAAAAAACCCACTATTGAACCAAATTCCAAAATATGTAAGTTCTTCTATGAATGATATTTTTTCCTGGGCACTAGCGCAATTTGCCTCTGTTATCCGCCACTCCCAAAAACGGACTGCGCGCTCTACCACCGTTTCCTTATCCTTATCAGAAATATCGTTTCCTTTTAATTGTCCTAAATGAGTTCCTATTACCCAAATAGCGTATCCTCTTGTTTTAGGTTCCGCATATTTAAAAAAACGCATTATTAATGAGTCATCGCCCAGGTCCTCAAGGCTGTAAAGATAGGCTTGCATTAGGTGCCTTGACATACCTTCTTTGGCATCGTGCGATTTTTTTGGACTAGCTAATTTATTGATCCCTTTTTCATATTGAGACCGCATTGCTTTATAAACATCTGTATACAAATTTGCGAAGGTCACGTACGCTTCCCATGAGGCTTCCCAAAGCGATCTGTATTTTGCTTCTTCTGGGAAAATGTCCAATAAGTGCTTTATTGCCCAGCATTTGTTCAAATAAAATAGTGCGGGCAGCCGCTCACCGATAACGGCTCGAATCGTTCGAGTAGGCTCATATTTTGGATTGAGCAGTTTCTCAAGTTGTTGCCTTACCTCGGGGACCATTTTATCTTCCTTATTTGATAGAGCTAGACGCCGGTTGCACCAGAAGGCGTACTCAATAAGTGCATGTGCTGCTATTCCTCTGACAGTATTTAGGGAATAGGTAAACCAATCCTGATCCGTACTTCTTTCTTCATAGGCAGGGTCTGGTTCATCATCAAGAAGTAGCTCATCTATAATTTTGAATATAGTTTCTCTTGATTCGATTGGTGGCGAAAAATGATCGCTGGCTAATGCATCTCTTAAGAAATCAGCGATGGCCCGTTTTATGCATCGCAAGTCGTAATCTTTGTCTTCATCATCAGGTATCTTAGAGCGCTCAGCCGCAGTCAAGAATTCAATACAAAAAAGAAGAAATGGGTCCCACTCAAAGATATTTCCTTTTTTTATAGCTTCTCTTAATCCGTCTATCAAATGAAATATATAAACGGGATGTAGTGTTATGAATTGATGACATAGTCTCGCGAATTCGGATGGATTATCACTCACGAGGTTTCGCAATTGGGAGCTCAAACCTTCTCTAGATGGGGCAAAAAAATCTTTGGGCGGTTTCCAACTTCTGCAATAGTTAATCAGTTCCATTACCGACATCTTAATAATCTCATCTTTTTCCAAAGGAGATCGTGAGCCCCATCTTGCTGGTGAAACATAAAAATGAAAATCCGGATGTTCTGGCTCTCCGTATGTTGTTTTGATCCGATTCCACCGGTCTTTCCAATCCTTTGGAATAGCATCTTTTATGGCTGACAAGTATCTTATTTGCCAGCCAGCTTTCCTTGCTACCTTCTCTTCTTCTGTTGGCAGTCTGCCTTTTTCTTTCATATACCACGCTTCAAATTTATCGAGATCAGGCCCTTCATCAATCCATTTTAGGATGTTTTCCTTTAAATCGCCTGGAAGGCTTGCATAATACTCTCGTAGTAAATGGTAGTATTCGTGCCATAAATTTATGTCTTCGAAAATCGGCTTTCCCGATAGAGCCTTTAGAATTTCAATTTTCAACAAACCTGGGAATAATCTCATTAGATACAGCTCAATTCTCCTGGAGATAAAAAGGTCGTATCTTGATAAAATAAAATATGCTTTTTTAAACATCTCTTCGTTTTCTTTGCCAAGAGTTTGAAAGCCATCCCTTATGGCATTCACTAAAAGGCCTTTAACATCTCCTTTATGTCTCTTTTCATGACTATTTTCGATTGCGGGACGCCAAATATAAGAAAGATCGCCAGGAGCGTCGAGCTTTGGCTTCTCTAGCTTAATAGCTTTCACCAATTTATTACACAGAACTTCTATTACCTTTAGCGGTTCCTGATTTAGAATAGTTGGGACGACCTTTTCTAATATGTTGCCGTACTCCCACGAATCAAAGTATGGTTTTGCTTTTTTGCCAATAAGCTCATCTGTATCTTCCGCGATCGTAACATCCAGCACAGCCTCTAATAACAACATGGAAGAATTGGCTTCGATCTCGTCACTTAATTTGATACACAATTCTCCAACCTTGCTCGGTATGAATGTTTGAAAGGGAGTCCTTGTCCACTTTATTGCCAAGGGAACTATTTCTTTCGCTATATGCGAAGGCATGCGGAGGGCGCAATCAATGTAATCGCTCCAGACTCTAAAGTTATCAGTTTCTCGGGCGTGTATAATCAAATCCATTACTTCTCTTGGCCTTTTCTCTGCGACTTTGGCTAAGTATTCTGATAACGGCCAAGCAGGAAACTTAATGTAGTTGCCCTCTCTAATGCCCCGAGGCGATTTGAGAAAAAATCCTTTGTCTTTAAGTGGGTCTAGCCATTCCGATGAAGAGAGCTTATTGAAGAAATACCTGACATGTGTTGGATGTTTAAGCAGTTCTGATAATTTGTCAATATCTTCTTCTTTTGGGGATTGAGCGTTTAGCAGCTCGTCTAGTTCTTTAAACGTCACAGGTACTGGCTTAATAAATGAGAATAGCACTGCTTCAAATTCCGATAGTTTACTAAAGAACTCGGCCTCCTCAGCTTCCTTCCCGTGATGTGAAACTGCCGTAAAGTAACTATGCAATTCATTCCATTTTCCGATTAAAATTCTAGCTTCCTTTTCTGAGGGCGAAGGAAGCAATTCGGGCTCTTCTATCAATTCTTTTTCTAATTTCTTTTTAAGAGTATCTTTGCTTTCTTTTAGTTCCAGGGGCAGATCGACTTTGCGAGAGATGAGATTCGTAAGTTCTCTCAGTGAATGAGCCGCTTGAGGAAATCTGTCTGGATTTTCATAGGTTTTTAAGACGCTTAATGCACCCTTGTAACATTTTGCCGCTCCTTTATCTAATTTTACTAATTCCTGATAAATTCCCTCTTGACTAGAAGACATTAAATTGCTCATGGTAATCGCGCTTTATAGAAAGGACATCAGTCGTTCAAGAAAGGATACCAACCAGATAAGGGGGATTTAGATTCGTCAAAAATCGCAGCAACGGGAGTCTGGCATTCTTTCAAAAGACCCAACGAGTGAAGGAGATAAGAACTCAGATAAGAAATAGAATATTGTCTCTCTCCATCAATACTTCCTGTCTTTCGGTGGGCAGGGATCATTCCCGTAACTATCTCTGTCCTGGATTTTCCCGTTCCTGCCGTGGATGAACAATTCCGTGCCCTGATTTCTCGCAATTTCGCGCCCAGCTTTTTCAGCCCCTGCTTTCGTTGGAGTAACTACGGTCAAGCGCTTATTGCCTTCGCCTCTTACTCCCCAATCTTTACCATGAGGCACGACTTGTTGTTCTTTCTTTGACATAATTAACCTCACTTTCAAAGAGAACCAAGAGAGCAAACCCCTCTTTCAGGAGAGCCCCTTTTGTCTTCTTCTTGAAATTCATCACAAATATAATGCTATATATTGTATTTGTCAAGGCGCACGCCCTAAATATTGCGACTCGGGTATTGCATTTCGCCCCAGTTTGCAGTAAAAAATAACTATCTCATTTAGGGGAGTTAAGAAATGTCCAGAAGAAATGGGTATCCGCCTTAGGCTGGGAAGGAAGATCTTCTAGGTCAGGCGACCCATGGTTTCCTAGGAGGAGAGTTCGCATGCCACGGGAAAATGATGCCCGTAATTCCGAGCAAAACGAAATATTTGCCGAACTTGAAAAATTCGAAAGAGAATCAATAAATAGTACGAACGAAGAGATATTTAGGGAAATTAACCGCTTTGACTCTCTTTATTCAAATAACAAATCATACTTCTTCAATGTAGAGGGAATAATAATTAATATCGGTTCGAGAAATAGAAACTTAGATCTATTGGGATATGCAGTAAAAAGATTAAGAGAAAAAATACAAAATAATAAAACAAGCTTATTGTTTTACAATATTGGAAATGCTCTTTTATCAATTGGTGATTTGAAGGTTGGAAGCAATCCTGAGTTCGAAGATCTAATTAACAATCAAGAGTATCGGGAAGCGAGAAAGTATTTTAAATTAGTTACGGATACGACAACTACTCCTGAAGCTAGAACCAATTATGGAAATATCTTAGAAAAGTATGGCAGAAATTATGAGGCCATATTATCTTACGATGAAGCTATAAAAGCAAATCCGGAATTTGGAATGGCATTGGGTAATAAAGGTATTGCTCTTACCCGCTATTTTAGTTTAGCTCGTCAAAAGGATCCCAAACTCATTCTTTATTCGAGGGAGTTGATAAAAAAGGCTCTGGAAGTGGATAACACGGTCAAAATCGGCGGCCAATCTGCTATTGATAATTTTAATAAAAAACTGAAATCGTTAGATGAATATATAAATAAGCACAAAATCAATGTAGGATTCAGAAATGATCTGATTCCATCATCCAAATATATATCGTTTTGCAAGAATAATAATATATTCCTTAATTATTGTTTTAATTGCTATAGATGTGAAAAGGGATTATTAGATGAATTTGCCCCAACTTTTATTTCTAAGAAAGAAGATTCAACTGAAACTGATATCTTAGAACATGGCGGAATTCCGGGAAAAATATATTATTCAATTAAAATACTGAACCAAATTGTCGAGGACTATTCTACAGCAAGATATATCTATTATTTGGCAACGGTAGAAGATTTCAACAAATTAGATGAAATATCGAAATATTATTCTGCATTAGATTATTGCAGGAATTCCATAAAATACGGCTATTTAAAAACCTCTTTTATAAAACTATTTAATATTCTTGATAAAATAGCTCATCTTATCTGGAGATATTATGAGCCGAGTATCATAAAAAAAACATATTTTAGCAGTCTGTTAAGACCCGAGTATAAAGAAGTTATCAAACAAAGAAAAAGCTATAATTTATTAGCTTTACAAAATCTGGCAATGGATTTCCAAGAGAATGGCATTTTCTTCCATTTGAACAAGGTTAGGAATTATTTGACTCACGATTACATAGACATTAAGGAAGATTTGTTCGATTACGCAAATAAAGACGATGAATTGAATACAAATCATCATTTAACGGAAAAATTGATGTGTCTATATATAAATGATTTATTTGACATCGTAAAATCGGCTTTAATTTATTTTGTAAATGCTTTATATTCTGAAATGAGAAATACAAATAAGGGAAATAAACCATTTCAAATATTTGTTCCGTCACAAGACTATATCTTTGAGAATAAATAATAGTTTCTTTGAAGGATGCTCTGTTCAATTATTTTATTAGTACAGCAACATCTTTCTTTTCAAAATATCCCTCATATCCAATCGCCGGAAAAATCACAAGGTAGCAGGGCGTGGCGCTGCAACAATAAGTCGTCACTAGGTCTGAATAGCCTTTATATTTTCTAAATCCGTCCAAATTCACCCTGACTTCATAAGGGAATTCTTTTCTGATGTCCTGGTTCATCTTATCGCCTTTGGAACTGCTTAAAGCTCGCCTTTATCCGCGAAACTATAATATTTGTCGAGCCCGATAATTATGTGGTCAAGTACGCTGATTTGCAGCATGTCTCCGGCCTGCTTAAGCAAACGCGTTATTTCTTTGTCCGCGAAGGACGGCTCAGGATCCCCGGACGGGTGGCTGTGAACGAAAATAACAGAAGCTGCGGATGCAAGAAGCGCGGATTTGTACACTTCCCTGGGATGAACAGAAGAAGAATCCAAACAGCCCTGGCTTACCATGTCTACACCTATTACCTTGTTTTTGCAGTCGAGAAATATTGAATAGAACTTCTCCTTGTCGCTCTCAACCAACTTCTTGAATGCCTCGTATACGTCCCCTGATTTGGATAGCTTTATCGGTTTGTATTCCTTATGGCCCTCTATGACCAGCTTGGTTTTTACTTTGTAGCCCTTGTACTCGAAACCATCGAAATAAGAATCTTTTAAGCCAATGTCTTCTCTTACTGATTTTCTCAGACAAACCACCGCCCCTTATCGACCGCTTATGCTAAATGGAAGGGCCAATTGATTGGATGAAACGACTCTTTTGTGTGCTTTTGGAGGTTTTGGCATGCCAATTTCGTATATTTTGGTTTCGGAAAAGTTTTCGTTATATCCAATGGCTTCCGGATTCTGATAGTCCTTTGAATAGGAGAAGCCGGTATATTCGAAAAAGGCTTTTTGAGCTGCCTTGTACGTATCGAAAATGTCTACGTCTTCGTTTATGCCCTTGAAGTTTTTGACCAGAATATATAGCAATCTCTCGTGCATCTTATCGCCTCTTGCTTACGTCAGGCAGGCCCTCTTTCGGATATTTGCCAGACAGAATCAATTTTCTGATTCGCTCTCCGCCGCACTCTTCTGTGCCAAGATATTCGCATGCGTTTTCAGGATCCCCATGGCCTGAGCAATAAGCCAGGCCCCACACCTGAACCAACCAGCAGTCGCTTGTCATGTCCTTCTGATAAATTCTTTTGGTCTTGGCCAGGAATTCTTTTCCGCCGAGATTGATTGTTTCTGTTTTTGTCGTAAGACCACCTCTTTGGATGCTTTTGCGTTGTGGAAGATATTATGTTGATTGGTGCGGCTTGCTGATCTTGCGGATAAGGCAGGGAAAAAACAAGGAGAGAATCAATGAGTAGCTCCAAAGTATTGGTTGAGCTCTAATAATAGCTGGGTTTCTTTATCAAGGGGATTTAATATATTTTCTGTATATTTTTATATAACCTTCTGCCATATCCTTAAATCCGAATATCCTCGAATGTTCTAAGCCTTTCTTTACTAATTCACCATAGGCTTTTTTATCATCAAGCAGTCTATCCATTATCAGGCCAAGTTGTTCGCAGTCTCCCTCTTCGAATGTTATTCCTGCATCGCCTACAGACTCAGGGACGCCAGTATTGTCTGACGCTATTACCGGCGTGCCAGAAGCCATGGATTCCAAAACAACAGCAGGAAACATCTCATGGGTAGTTGATAAAACAAACAGCTTCGCATCTGAATAAAGTCTCGATAGTTTATCTTCTGAAATATCTGATAAAAATATCACCTTGTCTTTTATACCAGACATGTCATCCTTGATTATGTTTTTCAATTCATTGAGATATTCCTTATCTTCAACACTGCCGACTATGACAAGTTTGTAATTCTTGAATCTTGGTTGCAGATTCATGAAGCCATAAATCAGTGTCGCATAGTCTTTTTGCCTATGAATCCTGCCAACTGATAATATGATATTCTTTTTCTTTTTTGATGGGGAGAAATTTTCGAGAAATATCCCATTCGGCACATATTCGTATTTCTTGTTAAGTATGGGAACTGAAATAAACGACTCTTTCCCATAATCGCACATAATTGTCATTTTGTCGGAGAATAAAATAGTAAAGAACTTTAAAATCGAATTTTGTTGTTCTCCAATCTTGCCTATAAGCGAAAATATTATCTTGGTTCCAAGTTTTATCTTGGAATTGAAGCAGATTCTTATCGTTGGCGGATAGCAAACGAAAGAATGTATCAAATCGACATTTTCCCTTTTAATTATATCCAGAGCATCCTTGACGTATCCTCGTTTTCCGAATTTTACCCTGTATATTTTCATCCCATTGTCATTTTCAAAGTATTTCTGACCTTTCAACAGGTTGGTGATCACAAAACTATCTATCCCCCTTTCTCTGTAGTATTTGTTTAGATACATAATATTGACCTGACCGCCACCTTTCTGGCTACAGTCAAATTTGGAAATCAGAAAACATATTTTCATGTCAATTCGCCTTTTTTTGCCAAATATCCGCTGAATTTATCTTTACCAGACTTTGTCTTTGGCATAATTGGCACTTAGTGATAATAAACCCCTTAGATTATTTAAGGTTTTCGGCCTTTTTCATGTGAGACATCCTCCAAATATTGCATTTCACCACTTATAAGTGGTGATTACATGCAAGAAACGCAATGCGTATCAATTACGCTTAAGAGAAGCGGATTCTAACAATAATTTATGAGCGAAATGAAGGAGACGAGAAAAATCATCCTCAACGAGGAGATGTTTGATGAGGACTATGTTCCGGCAGTTTTCCAGCATAGGGACAGCCAGATAAAAGATTTGAAGTCCTGCCTTGAATCGATATTCAGGGGGAAAAAGCCAAGCCACACCTTTTTATTTGGCCCTTCAGGCGCTGGGAAAACCCTAATGGCGAAATGCCTCATGAAAGAACTCGAAGGACGCTCCATCATGGTAGCGTACGTTAACTGCTGGGAGAATCAGAGCCTGCATTCAATCATGGACAAGATAAATGGAGACTTCCGGATAATACAGGCCGAGAGAAATAGCTCGATTTATAAAATTGAACGACTCGAAAAGTTTATGAACCATAAACCATTCGTATTGATCCTGGATGATATCGACAGGCTGGACCCAAGGGAAATTGATTTGATTTTATATAACCTGTGTGATTTAAAAAATACGGCCCTGGTTTGCATTGGTTACAATCTGGGATTCCTCAAGAAACTGGATGACAGGGTCAGATCGAGACTCATTCCGAAAATAATAGAGTGCCCGGCATATTCGAAGAAAGAGCTCTTAGAAATATTGCGCGAAAGGGCGAAGAACGGTTTATCCGAAGGAAGCTGGAATCTGCAGGTTCTCCGAAAAACGATGAGAATGGCGAACGGCGACGCTAGAATGGCCATCCAGACAATTAGGAACGCGGCCAACTGTGCGGAATGCGACCACAAGGGAATGATTGATATCAATGATTTGAAGAGAAGCTGCATTGATGCAAGAGAGTTGAAGATTAACAAGGTGTTGGACAACCTGACCGAGCACCACCGCATGATATTCGAGATCATCCGCGATCGGAAAAAGATTATTTCAGGGAAACTATGGGATGCTTACGAAGACGAATGCAGGAAGATAAAAACAAAGCCTGCCCCGCAGAGGACGTTTCAGTATTATCGGGACGAGTTATTGAACATGGGGTTGATATGCTCTAAAAGAATGCGCATCCGAGGAAACGTTAGGCTATATAGCGTGAATTACGAGCCGATATGATTGCGACGATAAATTGGAGGGATATCGATGGGAAAAAAGACGAAGGAATATACGACGAAAGAAATCATGAAGAAATATCCGAGTATCACGGCGCACATTATCTCTGAGTCTCTGGGATACGCAACGCCGAGCTGCGCGGCAACGATATTAAAGGATGCCAGAGACGGCAAGCCGAATTATTGCGAATGGATTTGTTGCTGTTACGGCGGAGATCCCATGAAGGCCTTACAAAACGCGATAAGAAATCGACATCACCACGAAGGCTTTATGGCTGAATATAAGCTTGCATTGGCACTCGTGAAGCGAGCAATTGAAAAAAACGAAGAGCCGGAATTTGCGAGCTGGTTTTAGGAGGAATTCATGTGCCTAAGTTTGAAGCAAAAGGAGCTGATCTGTATATCGATGGGAAGAAAGTCCTTAAAGCATGGGAAAGTTTTAGCGGGTGGTATTGGTTTGGAATAGAAAAAGCTGATCAACAAGATAGCGTCATCGATGGAAAAGTTTACAAAAGCGACACGATCTGGTACGGCCTGGTCCAGGGCTTCGAAGAAGAGTGGGGTTATTTCAGTCAGGCAGAAATAGAGAGTCTGAAGCCGAAAACTTGGGAGATACCGAGGAAGAATTTGCCATATTCGGGAAGAAGAAGATAATCTCTGATGGCCTACTCCCCAACAACACTAAGATGCCGCTCCTGCGGCAAAATCATTCGTGGCAACTTCAAGAAGCACGCCGAGGCACTTATGAGGATGCACAGGTTTGCGAAGAAATGTGGATAACTGATAATTATTTTGTTCAAATGCGCAATGGGATAAGAAATGCATCAAGAAAATAAGGAATATATAATGGAACTAAAAATAGGGACAAGGAAATTAATACATCTGATAAAAAGAGAGCTCTTGTACAATAATTTTCAGCCTAATGAGTGGGCAAAAATGGCTAAAAAGGAAATAGAGATAAATATGGATGAATTAAAAAAGCTTGGTGAAGACGTAGATAAAGATTTTTATAAAATAGAAACATATGGTGTAAATTTTTGAGCACGAAAACTGACGCGGATTTAATCTATCGGCTAGGATGTGAGATTGCCAACACTAAATTTCCAACTGGGGAGAGATATCAATGGCAGGGTCGATCAATCCGCATTTGTGGTGATGCTATACGAAACCTACTCAATTCATGTCAGCAGAGGCGAAAGAAAAAGTCCTGAGGGATTGGGATAAATTCATTGAAAGCGATTTCGATAAAGATAGATTTACGAAGCGTCTTTACAATCATCTGATCCAGCATTGTTCGTTCATTGCGCATTATAATCAAGGGGGTTTCTACGGCACGTATTTTGAAGATCCCGAAGATACTTTGAGATTCATAAAGCAGTTTGACAGAGACAAGGGCTGCATTTCCATTGAATACGGGATGAAGTATTGGCTAAGTGGCGAAGACTACGCAGACATTAATAATGCTATGGTCGATGCAATGGAACTAAATAAGGTTGCGATATACCCTAGACTGAAGCAAAAAGCCAGAGATAAAAAGCTCACTGAGATAAATAAATTAAAAGATAAATTGAAGAAGTTGAAATAATTATTGAATTGAAATCAGTTCGGCCCCTGCGTCAAATAAGGGCTCCTTAATTTCATGGATTAGGCCGAATTCTAAGGCTTGCTCGGGATTCAGCGTTGTTCGCTCTCGCATTGCCTCCTGAATGTCTGGTTCGCTCTTTCCAGTATTCGCAGCGATAACGCCTGCGATATTATCCGCGTCAATTTTTAGACTTTTAAGTCTCTCTTCGAGTTGCTTTTCTTCAAGAGAAACCCCCTGAGGGAATCCCGACATAACACCATGGAGAAGAAACCGGGCATGAGGAACGGAGAGCCTCCTGCTTCCAGCACAGAAGACAACGGCTGCTGCCGAGTCTATCGAACCAAAATTATGGGTAGTAATAGCTATTGGCGCACCTTTCAAGAAATTGTACGCAGAAAGGGCCGCAAATACATTTCCTCCAGGACTTGAAATGAGCAATACAAAATCGCGAATTCCCTCTCTCATTTTATTTTCAATAGTTGACAATAATAATTTTATAGAATTTTCATCAACCGCAGCAAAAAACTTAATGTATATTTTTCTTCCTGGCATGATGTTCTCCTTGCTATGATTTTATCATTCTGAAATATCTCAGTGCTTCCTCGATCGCCGGCCGCTTCCCTGGAGGGCAAGGTTTCGCCCGTTCTTCGCCTTTTCTGTTCCAGGCTTTCCTGTGTGTGAGGCCGTGAGAAGCCAAGATGTCGGCTATCCAGCAAGTCTTGGGTGGCCAGCCATATTTTTGAGCTACGTAAAGTTTAATCTGAAAATAGGTTGCCATTATCTACCCCAATTTCACAATACCATAAGTGTTCTAGTGTGACAATTAGGTTTTCCAATAGCGTGCTGCTACACAAAGCACTAGATTTCCAGACGCTGCATTACCCACACTTTAGGATTCTGTCTATGCGGACTTAAGCGCGGGAGACAATATGGCTGATATGGACCGGGTCGAGATCGTCGATGCTGGATCAGAAAGTGGATTAGTTTATTCTAGAATTTCTCGGATAATAGCATTTGGACACTGGAAGAGCTAAAATGGTCGCAACGGGCGGGCTGAGGATGCGGGGCGAGGATGCACCTAATGAAGATCCCTTTTTTGGTAAGTGAAGCGGAGGAGCGTTAAGTTCTCTCTAGAGGAAAACCTCCAAAGGTCCAAAGACGAGGACAATTGTGATTATTTTGCTGGCCCGGACACCGTTGGCGACACCTCAGCCCAAAAAATATTTCGGCCCTACTTTGGCCCGTTCGGATATATAATCTCCGATGGCATGGCGTACATTGTGATATAAAATATTAATAATCTTCTCAACGT
>Ga0315274_10007118_pt1 | contig 16225 bp, 22 predicted proteins | sample YL17G02_20_MG_FD_203700 | JGI IMG/M metagenome (GOLD analysis project Ga0315274, IMG submission 203700) | Sediment microbial communities from Yellowstone Lake, YNP, Wyoming, USA - YL17G02_20 | ecosystem: Environmental > Aquatic > Freshwater > Lake > Sediment | place: USA: Wyoming | collected...
GGTTACGAGTATTCTATATTATTTTAGTAAGTAGGATATTTCTTAGATATTTTTTATTATTTTAATAGGGGGTTACGCGTATTTTATATTATTTTAGTAGGTAGGATATGTAGGTAGGATATTTCTTAGATATTTTTTATTATTTTAATAGGGGGTTACGAGTATTCTATATTATTTTAGTAGGTAGGATATTTCTTAGATATTTTTTATTATTTTAATAGGGGGTCACGAGTATTCTATATAATTTTAGTAGCCAATATATGTAGGGTAGGACATGTAGGGTATAAAATATGCCTATAAAAATATTTTTTTATTATTTATATTAGAATATAGATGGTAGGGGTATATAGAGAGAGTGAGACTTAATAACAATGAGGGGGGGTTTATTTTTTAACATCTTTTTCCGGCGTTTTAGAATTCATTTGTACTTAGGCTAAAGGGGGGGGGGCCTTTTAAGTTCTCTTTTTTAGTTACCACTCTTCCGTCGCTTCACCATTAGCATTACAAGTTAGGTAGGACGGCAGATATTAGATAGGTATTTTTAGGGGTAGGTTATATAGACGTCTTACTATCCATAGACTGGAGGAGAGACGTTTTATAGATAGAGGGAGGAAATTCTTATTAGGTTTAATTTTCCACCAGTTTTTTCCGGCGGTTAGGGTTTGTTAGTTAAAAAAAGAGAAAGACCTTATAGGTATCCTTCTCTTGTTCTTCACCTCCGTAGATTCCCCTTCATAATCCTCACTTTAGAATTCTCCCACTCATAACTCTCACCTTAGAGTTCCCCTTCATAATCCCCACCTTAGAATTCCCCTTCATAACTTCTACCTTAGAATTCTCTCTCATATCTTCTATCTTAGAATTTCCCCACATAACTCTCACCTTAGAATTCCCCCACATAACCCTCACTTTAGAATTCTCCCACATAATCCCCACTTTAGAGTTCCCCTTCATAATCCCCACTTTAGAATTCCCCCACATATCTTCTATCTTAGAATTCCCCCTCATAACTCTCACCTTAGAGTTCCCCTTCATAATCCCCACCTTAGAATTCCCCTTCATAACTTCTACCTTAGAATTCTCCTGCATATTTTTTACCTTAGAATTCTCCTGCATATTTTCTACCTTAGAATTCTCCTGCATATTTTCTACCTTAGAATTCTCCCTCATATCTTTTATCTTAGAATCTCCCTCTATAGTCCATACTTTAGAACTTCCCCACATAGCCCCTACCTTAGAATTACCCACCATATAGGGAATATTACAATTATTGACATCCTCAACTTCAGCTCCATCAAGAAGGATAAAACATCCTTTTTCAAGAAACCCCCTCTCCCCTTGAACAAACATATTGGAAATAATAATCCATAACTTATTAGTTATAATCGCTTCATCAAACCAATTTGGAGTAGAATTTTCGTCTATATTTAAGTTCCAATTATCTTTATTTCTTAGCTCATTTAAATTACTAGGAATAAACTTTACTCTACAAAATCTTTCTAAATAGAGGCCTATTTTGTCGTCTACTAAATTGTACTTTTTTATGAGTTCTTCATGTTGCTCAGGATATTTAAGATCCCAAATTACATCTAAATTTTTTAATACGATGGCACTGAGAAAATTACACATTCTTCTTTCCTTTTTTAAAAACAGTTATGCATATATCATTTTTTATTGTTCTCTAAAGTCGTTATCTACCTTAGAATTCCCCTTCATAATCCCCACTTTAGAATTCTCCCACATATCTTCTACCTTAGAATTCTCTTTCATAGTCTCTACCGTAGAATTCTCCCTCATAATCCCCACCTTAGAATTCTCCCACATAGTCTCTACCGTAGAATTCTCCCACATAGTCTCTACCTTAGAATTCCCCTTCATAACTTCTACCTTAGAATTCTCCTGCATATTTTCTACCTTAGAATTCCCCCTCATAATCCCCACCTTAGAATTCTCTTTCATACTCACTACCTTAGAATTCTCTTTCATACTCACTACCTTAGAATTCCCCCTCATAACCCTCACCTCAGAAATCTCTTTCATACTCACTACCTTAGAATTCTCTTTCATACTCACTACCTTAGAATTCCCCCTCATAACCCTCACCTCAGAAGTTTCCCACATAGTCTCTATCTTAGAACTTCTCCTCAGAATCCCTACCTTAGAATTACCCACCATATAGGGAATATTACAACTATTGACATTCTCAACTTCAGCTCCATCAAGAAGAATAAAACAGCCTTCTTGAAGGGTTTCTCGTTTATCTTGGATAAACATATTAGAAATAATAGTCCATAGTTTATTCATTATTATTTCTTTGTTGAACCAATGTGGAATAGAGGACTCATCAACTATCAATCTCCAGTTATCTTTATTATTTATACTCTTAGTATGGTCTATAGGAATAAACTCTATTCTACAAAATTTTTCTGAATAGAGGCCTATTTCATCGTCTACTAAATTATATTTTTTTATGAGTTCCTCATGAGATTTAGTGTATTCGTAGTCCCAAATTACATCTAAATTTTTTAATATGATGGCGCTCAGAAAGTTACACATTTCTTTTCCTCTCTTTTAGAAGATTTTTAATTAGTTGTGTCCTAATTAAAAAAAGGGGCGTTCCCCGCCCCTTTTTTTAATAAATCCCTCTTTTGCCCCACTTTGTGGGGCAAAAGACTTCCTCCCCTTCCTGTATTTCAGTAGAAACGCAAGAAGAGGAGGAAGAATAACATTCTAGGCCTACCGCTGTTTGGTAGGCCTTATTTAGTGATGCCGTCATAATGACGGCATCACTAAATCTATCTGTGTGGATGACGTAAACGTCACCCACACGGGTTATTGTCCAATCCATATCTTTACCCTTTAAAAAGGGTTTAGAGTAAGAAAAAAGACCATTCTTTTTTCTTACTCTACTTATACCCCTTAAAATATCTATTTTGAATTATGATTGGTATTTATATAGTGCGCTGGATGGTATTTCAAACTCTTTTAAATCTCTTTCACATTCTTGACGAGAAAGAAAGCAATTAATATACGACTTGTCAATCTTCATCTTCATTGGAATAGGAACCCCCACTACCTCGCCTCCTGGATTGATATTAAGATGGTGAGCTTTACTGACGGCGCCTAAAAAGTCAATAGCATTTACTATTACAACCCCTAAAAATTGTGTACCTTTCGGCAAATTATTATCCACGAAAGACAACCACCATAACTGTTCAATTGGTACTTCCAAATTGTAATCTAAAGATACAAAGTTATTTATGTCTTCAGATTTGAATGGTGCCATATTTACCCCCTTGTAATTCTACGATTGTCCATTTTGGCCCTCTTTACTAATCGTTTTCAAGAGGACATTATTATACATTCCAAGCTTTTTCTATCTTTTCTGAGTCAAGACACCTCTTTAATCGTAAAGGGTTTCTTTTATTATCATGATTAAGAATACTGAAAAACTCGTTGTCCAGAAACAAGCTGCATTCTGTACAACTTCCTCTTAGATATTCACAGTTTCCACAGGTTTTTTTGTTGCAATTAAGATTTAGAGATACTGTTAATTTATGATGCATATTTTACCCTCTTCTCCATTTTGTGGTTATTTTTATATAAGCTTATTATTTTCGTTTACTTTAGATATTTAAATAACTTGTTATGAATCTTGCATCTTAATAGTTTTTTTGGAATTCAATAAAAAACCCATTCTTATCAAATACTGCACAAATTGGTCCTAGGTTACTTTTTTTATCTCCAGGAACTTCGTCATAGATTCCAAAGATGCCATTCAAAATACCGAACAAACCGATAACTGGTAAGTTATTAAGTCTTGGTACTTGTGCCGCTGGGTGTTTTGCTAATTCTTCATTACAATTAATTCTCGATTCTATTAATTTCTCCATTAGCTTTTAAATCTACTTCAACCATGGTATTTAAAATTTGTATTGCGTTATTTAGCGACAAAGGATCATTAATCATTTCTCTTCCTTTAATATTTAGGTATTTTTTATTTAGATCTGCAATCCTCATTTATTTTAGAATCATCATATATATCTCCTATTTTAGAATCATCATACATAATTTGTATCTTAGAGTTATTAAACATAGTTTCTATCTTAGAATACTCATGCATAGTCCCTATTTTTGAATTATCATACATAGTCTCTATCTTAGAATTATTAAACATAGCTTCTATCTTAGAATACTCATGCATAGACTCTATTTTTGAATTGTCGCACATCATTCCTATCTTAGAATTTCCCCACATAGTCTCTATTCCAGAGTTATACAACATATCTTCTACATTAGAAGTACCATATATGTTTACTACTTCAGAATCGTCGAGCATACCTCCTATACTAGAACTGTCGCGTATATTTTTTATTCTAGAATTATCCCACATATTGTGTATTCTAGAATTACTTACAGTTTCTATTCTAGAATTATCCCACATATTGTGTATTCTAGAATTACCACTTACAATTTCTATTCTAGAATTACCCAACATATGGGATATTATAGAATTGCCACTTACAGTTTCTATTCTAGAATTTTCTGTCATATATGGAATAGCGCAGTTCCTTATCTTGCCAATTTTTGCGTCATCCAGAAGGATATAACAGCCCTCTTCAAGAAGCTCCTTCTCTTCCTGTACAAACATATTGGAAATAATAATCCATAACTTATTAGTTATGATCTCTTTATCAAACCAACTTGGAGTAGAATTTCCATCTATATCTAAGTTCCAATCATCTTTATTTCTTAGCTTACTTAAATTACTAGGAATAAACTCTACTCTACAAAATCTTTCTAGATAGTAAGACGCTTCATCATCATTTAGTTTATATTTAGAAATTAATTCTTCATGGCCCGAACATTTATAATCCCAAATTACATCCAAATTTTTTAATACTATAACACTGAGAAAATTACACATTTCTTTTCCTCTTTTTTATGTATAAAAAATAGAGAGGGAACTCTCCCCCCCTTCTCTTTATTAATTAATAGTGAATAAAAAACTATCGAATAAGATTATTAATGGCGGTATAAAAATGGTTTTTTAATGCATTTGCTTTATGGCGTTTTCGTATTACTTCGTCTTCAATTTCGCTAATCATAAGACAATTTATACCACCAATATGGGTTCTTAAATCTATTATTTCTTGAGTAGTCATTAACTTAGGAATATTTCCTAATTGAATATCCTTAACCATTTTTCGATAAGCTGTTCTAAATGGAACGCCTTGTCTAACTTGTTTAAATACTTCTTCAGTAGCAAGTATACCTCCGTTTATAGTATCTCTACACACATTAAAATTAACTTTTAAATCCGGTATTATATAACTCAATATTTCTAGTGTGCCGTTTACTATTTCAAATCCTTGTATCATAGGGCCCTTAGTAAGTTGAAGATCTCTATGATACCCGCTGGGTAAATGTCCAGATATAGACATTGCTTGAACAAGTAAGCCCTCTAAAACTCCATTATAAGCGCGTATTAATTCAAATACGTCTGGATTCCTTTTATTAGGCATAATACTAGAACCCGTAGTTATAGATTCTGGTAATTTAAAAAAGTTAAACTCTTCAGAAGAAAACAGAATGACATCCCAAGAAAATTTACTTAAGTCGTACCCAACCATCCATAAAGCAGAAAGAATAGCTGCTTCGAATTTACCTCTAGATGCTTGCACAGTAGTTACATTATTTTGAACCTTTTCAAATCCCAATAGTTCAGAAACGTATTTTCTATTAATAGGAAGAGGGACGCCGAAACCTGCACCACTACCTAATGGGCATCTATCTATAAGCTCAAAATTACTGAATAGAGATACAAGGTCATCTAACAGTGCTTCTGCGAACCCCGTTGCCCAAAGACCTACGCTAGAAGGCATAGCTCTTTGTTGATGAGTGTATCCAGGAAATAGTGTGGCTTTATGTTTTTTAGCAAAAGTTACTAACATAGTTATTATGTTTAAAATATTGTCTATAATTATTAATAGAAAGTCTTTTGCATAAAGGCGAAGATCTAAGATTATCTGGTCATTTCTAGATCTTCCAATATGAACTTTTTCTCCAACTTCTTGAAGGCATTGTGTGAGATAACTTTCTAATGATGTATGTATATCTTCATTTGGGATATTTGATAAGGTAGTAAAGGAGCCAAATAATATATCTTGATAGATTTGCTTTAGTAATTTTATAAGGCTATTAGCTTCGTCTCTGTTGATAAGACCTACAAGAGCCAACCCGTTTACATGGGCTATTGTTCCAATAACGTCCCATTTAAGAAGTCTCTGGTCCCAGTCTCTGTCACTTTCTGTAGTGTAATCGAATATTTTTTTAGACAGCTTTTCACTGCACCATAATGTATTCATGTAGATTCCAGATAGTTTTCTGCAATTCGAATATATAGGTCTACAGCTTTTTTTACTTCTTTAATCCTTACTGATTCATTAGGAGTATGGGAGAGATTTGAGTCTCCAGGTCCTAATTTTACAGCATCTACTCCAGGTAAATAAGCCCAATCGGAACAAGTGGTAGAAAAGTATTCCGTAATTGAAGGGTCTATATTTTTAATAGTCCGTAATAAAGTGGAATTTTTAGGTGTTTTTATAGGGGATAATCTATCTGAAATTACCTCTACTTTAGCAAAATCTAAATATTTTCCGATATTTTTGAGTAATTTAGCATAATTACATCCAAAGTTAGTACGGATATCTATTACTGCTTCACATTTAACTGGTGTCATACCGACTTGACATATTGTGTCTATACTAATAGGAGTAAAAATTTTTAAATGGGGGTTTTTAAATGCGAATTCATAAAGTTTCACTAGATCATGTGCAGCTTGGTAAATTACATTTTTTGCTTTAGGTAAATTTCCTGGATGATGCTCGTCGCCTTTCCAGATTAAACGTAGAACAAGTAGGCCTACTTGTCCAATACATGCTTGTAGTTGAGTAGGCTCCCCAATAATAGCGGCGTTAGGTAAAAATCCTAAATGTTCTAATGCTTCAGGCATTTTTGCATCTTTTGTTTCTTCACAAAATACTGCAAGTATTATTAATGAGCCACTCATAATTAGCCTATGTTCATTTAAATAGTTTGCTGCCAAACACATACTAGCTACTGATGCTTTAGCATCTACTGCGCCCCTCCCTATTAATCTATCTGATATGATTATTCCATCATAAGGTGATACTTCCCAGCCTTGTCCAGGTGGTACAGTGTCTAAGTGGGAAACATACAATAATGTTTTCCCGGACTTCTTTCCATGTATAGTAATTTTTACTCCGGTATCATCGAATACGGTATCTAGATGTTGTTTACGGGACCAGTCCTGTAATTCTAGTCCAATCTCACTTTCTTGTCCTGAAGTACTAGGAACATTCACTAATTTCTTTAAAAGAGTAACAACTTCAGATGGCATTTTCTTCTCCTGCAAATATTATATTACTCATGTCTATTATGAAATTTAAAGACTACGTGCATGTTTTTATTCTAAATAGTAAGGCGCATCATCATTTAGTTTATATTTAGAAATTAATTCTTCGTGGCCTGAACATTTATAATCCCAAATTACATCTAAATTTTTTAATACTATGGCACTGAGAAAATTACACATTCCTTTTTCTCCTTTTTATCTTTTAATACTAAGTGAGTTATAAAAAAGTTTGGTAATAGGCACATTATGAATTATCATGCCTATTGCCATAAAATATGATTGGTATTAAAAAAGGTGATATAGTTTTACTTTATTATTGCTTTATTTTTTCTTGTTGTGTGTATATATCGGCTTCTTTTAGTTCAGTAATCATTGTTCCGCTTCCCATACCAGTGAAGATTTCTATTAAAAGTGAATCAATAGTACGACCATTAATAATGTGGGTCCTTAGAACTCCATTTTTTAATGCTTGAATACAAGTATCTATTTTTACCCTCATCCCTCCTTGAATGGATTCTTCTTCTAATAATATCGTTAATTCCGGTACTGTAATAAAAGGTATTAGTAACCCAGATTTATTTTCTTTTCGTAAAAGTCCGGGAGTGTCAGTTAAAAAGATTAGTTTTTTAGCTTTAAGTTTACTTGCTAATGCTCCTGCTACGGTATCCGCATTTATATTTAATATGCGCCCTTCTTCACTTACTGCTAAGGGGGCTACTACAGGTATGCAGTTGTTACATAAAATGCTATTTATAAGAGATACATCAATTTCTTCAATATCCCCTACTTCGCCAAAATCAACGAACTCTCCTTCATTATTAATAGTAGCTTCTCTCTTTTTGGCAACAATCGAATTTCCGTCAATTCCAGATATCCCTACTCCTTTAATATTCACCTTTTTTAAAGCGACTAAAATTTTTAAATTGAGTTGATTTAAAGATACTATCACTGCTTCTAATATATTTGGAGTAGTAATCCTTTTACCATTTATTTTTATGGATTCATACCCGAGTTTTTGACAAAGAGACGTTATCTGAGAACCACCTCCATGAACTAAGATAACTTTAATTGATAAAGAATTCAAAAATCCTATTTCTAAAGCAATCTCATTTAGAAGTGCCGTTGACGAGAGCACCTCGCCACCTATTTTAATAACAAATAACTGGTTCCGATATAATTGGGCGTATTCTAGAATAGTTTTTAGATTGGGTATTATCATATTTATTTTCCGTTTTTAAGAGAGTAATTCTATAAGGAGTGCTCTTTGAGTATGAATTCTGTTTTCTGCTTGATCTGTTACTACTGATCTAAAACTATCTAATACACCATCAGTAACAATTACGTTTCTACGCACTGGTAAACAATGCATAAATATGCCTTTATTACCTAAAGTAGTTCCCATACGCGCTTCATTAATTATCCAATTTTTATATTTTCTACGAAGTTTTAATTCAGAATGGAGGTCTAATCCACGTAATTTTAAAGATCCCCAACTTTTAGCGTATACTACATGTTGATCTTTAATCGCGGCATCTAAATCATTAGATATTTTAACAGTTCCCCCATTACGAAGAGCACGAGAATATATAGTTTTCATATCATCCTCGTCCAATTCGAATCCTGGTGGATGTGCTATAGTTATGTCCATTCCTAATAATCCTGCAGATAAGGCTGCGGATACTGGAACCGCTGTAGGAAGAGATTTTGGATGATAAGCCCAAGTTAATAAGAATTTCTTTTTATTCGTATTGGGTCCTAATTTTTCTTGTAATGTCAAAGTATCTGCTAAACCTTGACAGGGATGCCTTCTTGCAGATTCCATACTTATAACAGGTACATTTGAATTCCATGCAATATCCCATATTATTGAATCTTTCTTAGCTTCTTCCCAAGTTGAATTTACTATTGGAAAAGCTCGTACTCCAATAACATCTGCATATCGGCTTAGAACTCTGGTAGCCTCTATAAGGTGTTCTGCATATTCCTCGTCCATTACTACGCCCCTTCTTGTTTCAATTCCCCATGAGCCTTTACCGGGCTCTATACATATGGCTTTTCCTCCATCACGGAACATGGCGATTTCAAAAGATGCTCGAGTGCGTGTGGATGGATTAAAAAATATCATGGCGAGTATTTTTTGATGTAGAAGATCTGTAGTTATTTTCTCTTTTTTTAGATATTCAGCTGTTTTTAGTAAGCTGAGGATTTTAGAATCTTCCCAGTCGTCTTCGTTAATAAAGTTCATTTGTAAACCTTCTTATAATGGGTGTATTCCGGCAAAGGTTAAACCTGTAACTTCATTTATTTCTAGTGCTAGATTCATTGTTTGTACTGCTTGACCTGCAGCACCTTTAATAAGGTTATCTATAGCTACCGTAATAATAATTTCGTTATTATTTGTAACTGCGAAGATGTGCGCAAAATTTGTCCCTATTACCTCTGTAATTTCTGGAGTTCGGTGTAGAATTTTTATAAACGGACGTTGCTCGTAGACTTGTCGTAAGATATCTAATGGATCCTTTCTATTATCGGATAACTTGCAGCATATAGTGGTGTAAATACCTCTAACTAAAGGAGCGGAATGTGCTATTAAAGTGCAATTAGATGAGGACGTCTTCGTCCACTTATTCAGTTGTTCGTTTATCTCTGCTTGATGTCTATGCTTGCCTAAATTATAAGCGAAGAAATTATTTGCTCGTGTTGAATGATGAGTTGAAGGTGAGTTTTCTTTACCGGAACCTGATGATCCAGTTATTGCAAAACAAATTGGTGAACGACTATCTAAATTATAGGGTGTAAAGGGATAAAGTCCTAAAAGAGTAGCAGTAGCAAAGCAACCCGGTACTGATATTCTCTGTGCTTTTATTAATGCAGATCCTAATATATCAGCTAAGCCATATTTAAATGCCGATGTGTAATTAAATAATGAAGTTGCATGGTCAAATCCATAGTATTCTTCATATAAACTTTTACTATGTATTCTAAAATCTGCAGATAGATCTATAATTAATTTCGGATTTATTTTTTCTAAATGCTCAATTATTACTTGGGAAGATCCATGAGGTAGTGCTAAAAATAGTACATCTGCCCATTTTGCTGCTTCATTTGGACTATAAGTTTCAAATACGCCATCCTGACAATGGTTTAATTGTGGATGAACGGCTTTCCATGGAAGCCCATGTTTACTTATTGAAAAAGTTCTAAGCTCTGTAACATTAGGGTGATTTATTAGAATTTGTATTAGGTTTCCACCTACATAACCTGATGATCCTAATATAGCTACTTTTAGTTTCTTCTCTGATCCCGCATCTTTATCCGTTTTTATAGTCATGATATTGTTTCCAATATTGTAGTTGTTAAACCTTTGTTTTTGAGGCGTGCATTATATGCGGGTAATTGAAGAGTTGTCTCTATAAATTTTGTTCCTACCTCGTTATCTGTGACAGGCCCGGATATTAAAGTGGCTCGCAAATTAAAAACGTCTTCTAAAATTCGTACTGCCCCCCAAGCGGCTACTTGATCAGGAGCACAACAAATAATTGCCTTTGTTATTTTTTTGATGTTGTTGTCTTCTAACACGGACGTTACTCCGTACTCTCCAAAAATCCCATCTCCAAGTTCTACCACTATTACATCGGGTGAATAAGTTTCGGCTAATTTATTTAATAATCCATAAGTGCTAGGTATAACATTTGTTTTATTAGTGGAAATTATACCAGTATCGGTAAAATTAAGGGCCGCTATAGCTCCTGCATCCATCATCATTAAGGTATCTCGTTGTAATGATATCCCTGTTACTTTTAATCCTGCTACTTTTAGTCCTGTTCTAGTTAATCCATGAATTAACTCAATAGCTGCCATAGTTTTTCCGCAATTCATATTAGTCCCAATTACTAATACTATAGGAGTGGTACAGTTTAATTTTTTAGATGGGCTTATAGCATTTATATAAGTAGATGTCGGTATCCCTATACGACTGTGAATTGATGGAAAAACTAAAACTGCGCCGAGTACTTCTACTTGAAAAGGGGGGCCTAAATCTATATGGGTAGACGTACATTGTCCTAATACACCCCCCATATTTAATATTTGTATAGTATCACCTACACCTAATTTTTCTGGAACATGGCCAGAATATCCTCGTAATGCATGACGATTTCCTAGTGCCCCAACTAAAGTATTTCCGGCTCGTAAACTAATGAGTCTTCCAGCAGGGTTTTCTATTTGATGATAAGTATTTTTTTCATTAAGGACGCGTACTGCTAAGATATATCCTTCTTTACATATAACTTCACTTCCAATAGAAATCTCAGTACTGAGATCGGCGTTGTTTACGGATGAAGAAATATGGTCAACCCTCACTCTATTAATAGTCATGGTTCCCCTTCTTATATGCTAACAATGACGGAATAGCACTAATTTTAGCGAATGCTCGAGCCTCTTCCCCTGTCCATAATTTATTATCCTCTCCATATTTAGCTACTTTGGTATCTAGTAAGCTGTAAGAACTTCGTATTCCTGTTACGTGAAAGTGACCAGGTCTTAGTTGAATACGAGTAATACCAATAACATTTTTCTGTGATGAATTGATCATAGCTTGAATATCTTGCATTACTGGGTCAAAGATTTGACCTATATGTAATTGATTTCCCCAGAAATTAGCTAAATGATCCTTCCAAAAAGATTGTTGATGTGTTAATACCAGTTTTTCTAATTCACGATGAGCTTGGATTAACATAAGTGCGGCTCCAGCATGAAACCCAATACGACCTTTTATACCTAAAGCTGTATCGCCAAGATGAACTTCGTATCCAATTCCCCATTCTTGTGTTATCACGTTAAGTGCTTCAATTAGTTCAGGGCCGTTCATTGGGTTATTATTTAAAGCATGAGGTAGACCCTTGTCCCATGTGATTGTGATATCCATTATGGATTTTGCGAGAGTTCGTGTAGGTTTAAAAAATGTACCTTCTGGATATGCTTCCCAAGGATCATGAGTCCATCCTCCACCAAAAGTAGTACCCCATATCCCTTTATTTATTGAATACTGAGTTTCTGGAACAGGAAGTCCGGCAATAGTTAAAAATTCGGCAGTCTTTTCTCTAGTGAGCCCCAACTCCCGAATGGGAGTAATAATAGGGATACCTGGTAAAAGAACAGCAAAAGCAATATCAAATCGAATTTGATCGTTACCTGCTCCAGTTGAACCGTGGGCAACAGCATCAGCTTTAATGTCGTGAGCCACCTTAGCTACTTCGATAGCTTGTTGTGTACGTTCTGCTGAAACTGACATTGGATATATATTGCCTCGAAGAATGTTTCCTCGAATTAATGTGGATATAAAGTCTTTATATACGTTTTCTTTAGCGTCAATTTCAGTATGACTGCTAGCTCCCACAGCTTTTGATTGATTTGCAATTATTTTAAGTTCTTCAGAAGTTAACCCTCCTGTATTTACAGTTACTGTATGTACTGAAACGTTTTTGTTTGTTAAATACGCTGTACAAAATGATGTATCCAGCCCTCCTGAGAAGGCTAAGACTATATGTTTCATATTACCCCCTATAAAAATTTTACTGGTTTTATATCTATACTTATCTTTTTAGCTAAACGTTTTTTTGATGGCGACAACTTAGTTCCTATTGCAATACGAATGAGTTTTTCGTCTACAGATTCCGTATGACGATTAAAAAATTCATGCCCCCTTTCTAGTATTTTTCTAATTGCACTTGGCGGATAAGATTTAAATGTACTATTTTCATTAGGTATACACCAAGCTATATCTATTTTTTTAACGCCCTTATAATTATGTAGTGTTTTACATATAGGTCGATATAAGTCTATTAAGTGATAGAATATAGATTTACAAAAATAACAACTGCCTTCTTGGTCTACAATAGCAAAACGATATATGCAATGATTACATCCAAAACTAAGGGGATTTTTCATAATTAGTCGCTTATTAATTTTGATTGCAAAAATCTATTTCACATAGATCTCTTATTGGAGTATTTTTAGCACATTTACGTAAGGCTTCAATACGAGCTTTATTTTCTTTGCTTCCCCAACCATAATTATAATTATTTCTACTAACTGCTAAACATACATAACGTTGACTTTTAATAGTTTCAGAGTAAATAACTGGGTAGTAACTTAATAAAGAAAAGAGTACTAGTATTAGGTGCATATTTTTTCCTTAATTATGTGAAACTGAATTGTATTAAATGGCGAGGTGATTCACCTAATCTAATCATGGCACGCTGCGCCATGATTATAATACTTAGTATATCTTTTTCGATTTCTTTAGATATAAATGGTGCTTCTACAAGTGTATATGAATTGAGATTACAAAGTATACTAAATAATGCTGACCATACTTGTTGTCTTTCAGATATTATATTACGTTCTACGTTTTGTGCGCAAATAAGGGCGTTACCTAATAACCCTGCATTTATCATAATTTCTCCTGTTATCTTTATTTTGGAAATAAGTTAACGGACTTTAAATGTGCCTTCCAAAGTTTGACTGCTTTATGTTTAATAGCTGAGGCGACCTCTGGACTCTCTATGATCTCTCCTTTTGCTTCTTTATATACATCGATTACCACAGCATTTAATACCGTAACTGTATCTTTTATTCCCAACACCTCAGGTAGTTTTTGAAGAACATGTTGTAATCTCATAGGAACTACCCACTCATTTGCAATTTTTTCAGCGTTATTTAATATGTTAAGTTTTTCAGGATTTATAATCTTTGGCACAGTTACCCTTTCTGAAAAAGATTCACATTTATGTTTGGCGATAATCCTTTCTCCGTTATTCATTGTTAATTCTATTGGAGACCTTAGTACTATCCCCTCTCTTGGCTTTCCAGATCCCATACCATTTCGAATAGCCTGTATAGAATTCGTGTCTCGTTCTGCATTAAGGACTTCGATATTAGTTGATATTGGGGCGTAGTGAACGAATTCTAAATTTAGTTTTTTTACTATATCTTCTGCATTAGGCACACTCAACCAACGTGAGTCTACTTTAACTTCAAAGCAAATAAATTTTAAAGACGCCCCATAAATATGTGACATCCTTTGAAGTTTTCCACCATATGCTTCTCCATAAACTATAACATCGGTTAATTTTGTAAAAGTAGTTGTAAAATAAGAATGTAATTCTTCTTGATTGAATAAAGATACAAAAGAAGAATACGAAGATCCCCCACTAAAGAAAGAGAGGCATCCCTTTTTCCAGAGAATATGGGCTGATGTTCCATGTATTTTTTCTAGTGCGTAGCAATTTTTAAATAGCAGTATTTCTTTAGTTTTATACAAGTTTCCAATACTTAGATAGCTCATTTGTTTACCCCTTTAAATTTGATTAGCATGAAAAGGTTAATAAAGCTCAACTATAGAATAATCAACTTTATCGGGAGAAATGTGTTTTATAATTGGAAGCCATTCTTCTACTGGATACTTTATTTTTACATTTGGTCCCAATTTGCTTGGGAACTCTAGTGCAACTCCGTAGCAACTCCTAGGGTATTTTTCACACAATTTTATATAGGTATTGCGAATTATCCCCTGTAATATTGTTTTTTTATCCGGTGATAAATAATTGAAGAACGGTCTAACTTTATCTTCATCCAATAGCATATAAAAATAGTAAGTCAGACAACGAGAGTAGTCTAAAATTTCTGTGTAGCTTAAGCGCCTTAAAGGTATGAATTCCATTTTTTTCCTTTCTTTATAGAGTCTATTTTTTATATTAAATTTACAACTTAAAACCATTATTTTTATTAGCTACTTCATAAAATTTTGTTTAATATGTTGGTATAAGTTTGATAAGAGTCTCTAATAACTAACTTTAAAAAGGAGAGTAATCGTGGATCAACTTAATAGTGTTAAAGTAGAAGTTTGGTCATGTGATGAGGATGGAGAAGTTCTTACATGTACAACTGAAGATGACGCTATTTCAGAGTATTTAACGGATATTCAGTATGATACATGGGAACGGGATACGCTACCTGAAAAAGTAATCGTATGCGGTTTTGTTCGTAAAGAAATAAATCCTAAGCATTTAAAAGTATTGGACAGTTTATTAGAATATCTAGATGAAATGTATAAGAGTTCTGAAGAAGAGTATACTAAACCAACAAACAAGATGATTTTAGCAGAGAGGGTGTTTATGGATATTGTGCGTGAAGAATATGTAGTTTCAGTTTTACAAAAAGTAGTTGAAAAAGAGGTAAATGTGGAAGAGTGGCTTGCTTCTTGTGAATACGACTTTTTTATTAAACCAATTGGAAAAAAAGAAAAGATTAACCAACCTGGTTAATCTTTTCTTATCGAGTAAAATGATTTCAAAAAAAGATCACATATCACGTCAACATCTTAGTCGCTTGGCTGAGAGACTTTTGTCTGAAATGGGCGGTATAGATGATACACAAGGATTAAAAGAACTTATTTCAGCTTTATCTATTAATCTTGAAATGCGCAAAAATATCGCTCTTCTAATAAGAGATTTTTGCGCAGATCATATGCGCAGAGAGATTTATAAATTTGCGGGATTAATGGAATTGAAGCTTTTAAAACATGATCCTGCTCGTGGAGATACATGGAAAAAAGGATTGCCAGATTATCACTTGAGTAGAATACAAATTATAGTTAACGAGTTAATAAAAGCAGTTAAATCAGATAAGTTATCTTGTGGGATAAAAGCTGCAGACTTAGCTAATCATGCAATGATGCTTGCCGATTTAGCTGGTGATTTAGATGATGTATAAAAATAGCCCCCT
>Ga0315274_10007119_pt1 | contig 16225 bp, 16 predicted proteins | sample YL17G02_20_MG_FD_203700 | JGI IMG/M metagenome (GOLD analysis project Ga0315274, IMG submission 203700) | Sediment microbial communities from Yellowstone Lake, YNP, Wyoming, USA - YL17G02_20 | ecosystem: Environmental > Aquatic > Freshwater > Lake > Sediment | place: USA: Wyoming | collected...
GAAATTTTTGGGTCTATGGGTGGAGCATGCATTGTTCTTTTCTTGTTAATGAGATGGCTATGCCCATCTCAGTTTGTCCTTTGTTTCGGAGATACTGAATTATAGCAAAAGATATAAATAATTGAGCAAGAGTTTATGTCTTTTCCTCAGCTTTTTCGTTTTTTATCTTTTTTTAAAATTTATTTTTATCAGAATTACAACTAAAAAAATAAGGATAATTCCCAATATGATGAGCATTGTAGAATTTTCTTCAAAAAACCCTCTTAATGTCCGTAATTCTATTGCAGGTTCTGTCCTCAATTCTGCTTCTTCTGTTTGTTTTGTTTCGTTAAACTTTATGCTTGAAAGTTCTTGTTCAAGCTTTCCAAATAAATCAAATTCAGCTCTTTTATCCAAAGAATACTGCCAGTTTATAAAATCCACATCACTTTTAAATTCCATAAGCTCATTGTCATTAAAAGCATAATACGCCATCTCGCTATCACTAATGCCATAATGTTCAAAATAATCTTGTTCAAGCTTTTTCAATTCTATTTTAGTTTCTGCATTTTTATATATCTGTTTTTTTAGCTCTGTTTTTTCTTGGTCATAATAAGCATAATAATCCTCTATCTTGCAAAAAGTTGTTACATGGCTAGAAAAAATAATATTATAGCAGTTTAATGAAGAATTATAAGCTAAAAATAAAGATAACAAAGTTACACTAAAATCTTCACAATCTCCTTCTCCAAGCTCTAAAGTTTCTAAAGGTGTTTGCCAGTAATTTGTTTCGTTGCCAAAACCCCAGTCTTTCGCATAGCTTATTTTATCATTAAGATACTGGTTTATTTTAGATAAGTCATACAAAGTGTTCTCTCCATTTATATTTATTTTATTTAATTCTGGATTTACTTTCCCTGCCTGAACAAATCCAATTAGCTCTCTTTTTGCAGGATTATGTGAATCTACTTTAGTTTTAAAATTAAATAACGATTCACCAGAAAAATAATACTCTCGAATCTCAAAACCTTCCCAATACTTATCAAATAACAAATCTGAATTAAAACAGCTTCCCAATCTACCGAAAAGAGATATATTTTCTTGGCTATTAAAGTTTGCTTTGTAATTTTCATAACTCAAATTAAAATACCCATCTTGTGTTTTCCCGATTACTTTGTTGCCGGAAAAAACATATCCATCCAAAGGACAACCAGCTTCATCATAAAAATAAAATTGCACTTGTTTCAGCGGGGCTTTAACTAAATAACCTATAAGTTTTGGAAGGATAAAACTAAGCGAGAATATTATTAATATTATCCATAATATCAAAATAGTTATTTTTCTCTTTTTTCTCATGTCCATAAATTGAAACCATATCCTTTAGGATGTGGTTCCATTAAATTTAGTTGTTTCAATTTTGGATCATCCTAAAATCCCAAACAAACCAACACTTTTAAGTGTTGGTAACCTCAAGGGATTTTTTGATAAATTAAACAAGAAAACAGATTATAAAAATATATTGTATTAATCTATTCTAACATCTAAGACAAGATCTCCACTTTTTTTAAAAGCTAATCCAGTTAGACCAACTAAAACATATGAACCAATAATTGAGTATCCCCCATAACCCTTTAATTTGGTTTGAATGTATTCTAATTTGGTTGGATTTTCCAAAATAAACTCGGGAGGCGCATGATTTTGTCTTTTTAAGTTTTTACCATAAATATTAAGTAATGTAGCTAAACCTAATGAAACAAATCCTAATTTTGTAGTTAATTTCATTATTACAAAAAGAAAACAAAGTTTTTAAGTTCACTCATTCTCTGCCAAGCCTTTCCGGTTTCTTATCTGCCTGACAACTTTTTCCTGAATTTCAGTTGGCATTCTTTCAAACATCTGATCTACAAGTGAGAAACTTGCTCTTCCTTCTGTTGCTCCTCTTAAATCTCCTGCCATTCCAATCATTTCTGCGACTGGCATTTTAACGCGCATTGTTATATGCTCAACTTCTTGATCTACATTTAAAAGCTGCCCTCTTTTGCTTTGAACAAGTTTAGTAACTTCCCCCATATAATTTAGAGGGGCTTCTAATTGTAAAACTTGAACTGGCTCAAACATAACTGCTTTTGCATCTTGCATAGATGCCCTTATAGAATCTCTTACTGCAGGATAAACTTGTGCAGGCCCCCGGTGTATAGCATCCTCATGAAGTTTTGTATCCATCAGCATAACTTTCATTTTTACACACGGCTCTCTTGCTAAAGGCCCGGCATTAACAACCTGCTCAAAAGCGTCCATAACCATATCCATAACTTCCCCTATATGAACCTCTCCTCTTGTTCTCTCTTGTAAAACACATCCTTTATAGATTTCCCTATATTGTCTTGCTTCTTCGTTGCTTATTCCAAGCTCTTTCAATTTTTTCCATAATTGTTCATTTTTTTTCTTTATTCTGCCTTCAGAAATTTCTCCGGATTTTATTGCCTCATAAACTTCATTTTCTAAGGGCTCAACTTGCATAAAGAAAACATTATGTTTGTTTGGGCTTCTTCCTTCAAATGTTCTTCCTGCTTTTGTAATTGTTTCTCTATAAACAACAATTGGCGGGCTTGCAGAAACCTCAACATTTTTTTCTGTTTTTATCCTGTTTACTACAATTTCTAAATGTAATTCTCCCAATCCAGATATTAAATGCTGCCCGGTTTCTTCATCTATTTCAACTTTAATAGTTGGGTCTTCTTTCTGAACTGTTCTTAAAACTTCTATAAGTTTTGGCAAATCAGATGATTTTTTAGCCTCTATACTTTCTGTAACAACCGGCTCAAATAAATGTTTTAACTCTTGGAATGTTGTTTCTTCATCTAAAGTTACTGTTTCCCCTGCTTCTCCTGATATCCCTGAAATAGCCAATACATTCCCTGCCCCAATTTCTCCTACTTGTTCGGGCTTTATTCCATTGTAAATTAGGACTTGTTGTATTCTTTGTCTTTTTTTTGATAAATTTAACCAAACCTCATCCCCCTCTTTTATTGTTCCAGAAAATAATCTTCCTGCGCAAACTTCTTTCCCGGCTCTTGGGTCAACAACAACTCTTGTTATAACAAAAGCAACTTTTCCATTAGGATTGCAATTTAACAAGTCTTTTCCAAATTCTGAATCTAAATCACCTTTCCAAATTTTGGGAATTCGATACTTCTGAGCTTCAATAGGGTTTGGCAGATGTTTTACAACCATATCTAAAACAACCTCATACAAAGGAGCATTTTTCCAGCACCAATCTTTTCTTTCTTCTTCGTTCATCTCATAAAGTTTTAAAATATCCTTAAATGTTATGCCTTTCTTTTTCATAAAAGGAATAGACAGCGCCCAGTTATCTCTCGCGCTTCCGAAAATAACGCCTCCATCATTAATGCTAACTTTCCATTTTTGTTTGAACTCTGGCTCGGCTATTCTTTCTATTAAGTTATTAAAATCATCAAATATTTTAATAAGCCTCTCTTGTATTTGCTCTGGGCCTATTTTAAGTTCTTTTATTAGTCTATCAACTTTATTTATGAATAATACAGGCCTGACTCTTTCTCTTAAAGCTTGTTTTATAACAGTTTCTGTTTGTGGCATAATTCCTTCTACAGCACAAACTAAAATTATTGTGCCGTCTATTGCCCTCATTGCTCTTGTAACATTCCCAGAAAAATCAACATGCCCGGGAGTGTCAATTAAATTTATAAGATATTCTTCTCCATGAAAATCATGAACCATTGAAACATTTGCTGCGTCTACTGTCAATAATCTTTCCTGCTCATCTGCATGCTGCCAAGTTGCCATTCCTTGCTCTAAGTCGCCTGCATATTTAGTAGCCATATATCCCGAAGCTGCTAACAAATTATCTGTCATCGCGGTTTTTCCGTGATGTATATGCGCGCTCGTACAAATATTTCTAATTTTCTCGCGAATTTTGCTTATTCTCTTTATTTTTGCTAATTGTGTTTCTTTTTCTGCCATGTTTTGTATTTTTATATCTAATCAAAATTAGATTTAATAAATAAATTTATAGAAGGTGGTTTTTAAATGTTATCTCGCACTATCTGCCTGCTTCTCGCTTTCGTTTTTCTTTTGCATAGCAAAACTATCTGTGCTTTTTTCAGCTGCCAGCATTATTTCATTGGCTAATGTTTCTTGTATCTTTGTTTTTTTGTTAAATGATTTGTCATAAGCCCCGTGAACAATATTCCTTAAAGAAACAGCTAATCTTCTTGAAGGAGACATGTCCACTGCTTGAGGATATCTTGCCCCCCCATATTCTATAACTGTTATTTCATCTCTTGGAGCTGAATTTTCTATAGCCTTAACTACAACTTGAATTGGATTTTGTTTTGTTTTTTCTTCGATAATTTTTAAGGCCATCAAGACAATTTTCATATTTTTTGTGTACTTTCCAGAGGCTCGCGTAATAATCTTATGCTTTTTGCCTCTATGCCCTGGCACACCTATTAAATTGGCAAGTCTTTCTATAACATTAATTTTAGCTTTTGCAAATCTTTCTCTTGCTCTTCCAACGCTTCTTAAAACAAGTTTTTCATCTAAACTAAGGTAGCGTTTTAATGCAGAATCTTCTATCTTGACTTCTCCTGTTGAATAAAGATTAAAAATTTTCATGTTCTTGGCGGCAGACTTGCCCTCCTTCCGATTATTAACTGATTTTGATTAGCCTGTGGAAAATATTGGACTTTGCGATAGTATGGAGTTGTTGGAGCATCCCCTATTGGAACACCAATCTCTGAGGCAATTCTTCTAACATACTCTGAAAAAGTTCCAGTGTGAATACAATCGCTTGACATGCTTGCAACAATGGCAGTTTGCCCACCTTTTAGATTTCTTAAAACCTCTACTTGCACCTCAAAAGGCTGATGAAGTAAATTGCGCCTGTTAACATTTTTTGCCATTTTAATTCAATAAATCTATAAATTTTGTTCTAATTTATTTGGTTTATTTCTTGATTTTTGTATTAACTTATCAATTTCATTAAATCCCACAAAACAAAGAGAACTTAAGAGAGTTACCAATACCCCTTTCCAGAATAAAGGAGAAGATTCTCCTTTAGTTGTGTATCTTATAAAACTAACACCTGCTACTGCTACCCCAGAAAGACTTGCAAGAGTGCTCATAACCATTCCGGTATCACAAATATAGTGTGAGATAGTAGAAAGACAATTTCTTAAGTTATACTGGGGTTCATTTTTTCTAAAATTATCATACATCATTTTATCTCCTTCCCTTTTCAATCTTGCCTGTCCATAATCTGTCTAAAGGCTGGTCATTTACTTTAATAACCTTAAATCTTACTCCCGGAATATCCCCTTTGCTTCTTCCTTGTTTTCCACCAATTCTCTCTATAATAACCTCGTCATGCTCATCAATAAATCGTTGAGCAAGATTGCCAGGAATAAAAGCTGTTACTTGTTTGCTGTTCTTGATAAGCTGAACTCTGCAGCATTTTCTCATAGCAGAATTTGGCTGTTTTGCTTCTTTTTGGACTTTTTCTAGGACTATGCCTTTTGCTTGGCTTGAGCCCTCTAACGGGTCTGCCTTTGCATATAGATTTAGAGTTCTAACTTTATATTTCCTGTCTTTCCATCTAAATTTTTTTCTTTTCTTTTTCAGTTTTCTAGCATTCATCAATCCCATTTTAGATTATTGTTATTTCTTAAAATTTTATGATGTCAGAAATTCTCTATGTTCTTTCGAATTTCTGAACATAAGAAAACCTCAAACAAACCACACACTTTAGTGTGTGGTAAACGAGAGGGTTTTCTTGATAAATATTGATACAAAAACGGGTTTTTAAATGTTGGTAAGAAAGTGTATTGTTACCTTGTCAGTTGGCAAAAATAATACCAGAAAGAATTGACATAAACAATTCTATAAAATCCTTATGTATTTAATTCCAAAATATTGCTGTAAGATATTTTTCATTTCAAGAAGGCGGATTTTGTTTCTTCCTATTAATGCAGCTTTGCTTTGCATTCCGGCATTTATTAATAAGCTGTCTCCTCTAACCTCTATGCCCTTGATTTTTAAAGGGTAGATTATTGCTAAAATAAACTTTTCCATATCCTTTTCTCCTAAAGGAGCTGTTATAACTTTAACTTTCTTTTCCAGAATGTTAGATAAGCTTTTCATATTTCTCCCTCCCTCTCCAAGTGCTTTTGCCATTAATTCTTTAGGAACAAGAAAAATTATTGTTAAGTTATAGCAAAAACAATGCTGTGTCCTAACTTTAGTTATTTTTTCAAATAGGTTTAAATAACGGATAAATTTCATATCTAATGTTCTTTCCATTTTAATTTTCTTATAACTCTTCTTATTTTCTCTTTTTAATCTTCTTATAACTCTTCTTATTTTCTCTTTTTAATCTTCTTATAACTTTCCCTATTTTTTCTTTTTAATCTTCTTATAACTCTTCTTATTTTCTCTCTTTAATCTTCTTATAACTCTTCTTATTTTCTCTTTTTAATCTTCTTATAACTCTTCTTATTTTCTCTCTTCTTATTTTCTCTTTTCTTTTTTTCCTGCTAAACTTCCTGTAATTTTGACAAATAAACCAGGCAATCCGGTTCCAACAGGAACAGGCTGATTTAGAATTATATTTTCAATTACAGATGCTAACTCATCTTTAGAGGATTTTATCGTTGCATTTACAAATTGTTTTATAGGAGTTTCAAAAGAAGCTTTCGCTAAAATGCTGGTTTTCTCAGAGATAATTCCCATTCTTGTAACACCTTTTACTTCTCCTAAAGAGGTCATTGCATCCGCGACTAATCTCAAATGTCTTTCGTCTATATCTAAACCCTGAGATTCTATAACCTTCTTTATTTCTCTTATTATTGTTTCTCTCGCAGCTTCTACTCCTAAAACTTCATTCACTTCGTGAATATTATTACTTACTACCTTTTCTTTGTTTATCCCTTTTAAGTTCATAATCTCTTCCAAATTTGAACCAGCAGTTAAAATTACATAATGTTTGTCTCTTTTCACCACTAAAACTTGCTCGATTCCCTTAACGCCAGAAATAACAGCCGCTTTTATTTTTTCTTTTATTTTATAAATATCTTTAAAATCATCTTTAGCAACATCGAGAACAATTAAATCTCCTTTCAATTTATTTTTAAATCCTTTTTCATCTAATTTTTGAGAAATTGTAGTAGCGGTAGTATGGATTCTTTTGATTGCATTATTCTCAAGGAGAATTTCTATTTTTTTATCGGAAAAACTAACTTTTATGTTTGAGGCTATATCTTTTAATTTAATTTCTTGAATTTTTTCAGCCATTACTCTCGCATCTTTTTCGTTGTTATGCTCTGCATCTAAATGAATCTCCATTAAGGGTGTTGAGGGAGTTTTTCTTGCATCAAAAATTTCAATTAAACGAGGCAAGCCCAAAGTAATCTGCATCTCTTGTACTCCTGCAAAGTGGAAGACATTCAATGCCATCTGAGTGCTTGGCTCGCCGAAAGATTGTGCAGTGATTATTCCTATTGCTTCCCCAGGAGAAATTTTTTTCTCTTTATGAGCTTCAGAGACATCAATGCCATCTCCGCCATAAGCAAACTGAACGATGTTTGTAGAAGCATCTCTTACTGTGCCATCATATTCAATTTTCAAATCCTGCAAAGCATTAGCCAGTCTCCTATACAAGTAGCCTGATTTTGGCGTCCTCAAAGCAGTGTCCATAAGTGCATCTCTTCCTGTAATTGCCCCGAAAAAAAATTCATGCGGCTCTAATCCTTTCATATAAGAAGAATAAATAAAGCCATGAGCTAAGGGTGATAAATCATTTTCTTTAAAAAAAGATAAAGTTCTATTTGTATAACCAAGAGCAATTCTCTTTGCCCATAATGCTTGCTGCCCTACACAACATGCTATCTGTGTGATATTTAAAATATTCCCGCCAGCTCCAGAAATAATCATAGTGTTAACAGGATTTTCAGTTGGGAATTCTTTTTTAACAATTTTTCCTATTTTAGTTCTTACTTCATTTAAACTTTGCAAAATTTTTATCTCTCTGCTGTCTTCTTTAGATTTTCCGGGTATTACCTCCAAACTTCCATCGTAGTAAGAATCAACAATCTTGTTTGCTTTTTCTTCTGCTTCTTTTATGATTTTAGCAGTTTCTTCTCTTGTTCTTTCATTTACATTCAAATCCCTTAAAGAAATAGTGAAGCCGCTTCTTGATAGGTATGTTGCCCCTAAAGCAAATGCATTTCTTATTGCTTCAAGAGTCTTATCCCTCCCGGCGATTTTGTCTAATTGTTTAACCAAAAATCCTTCTTCTACACCAAAAGTATTTTTATCTATCATCCCGGATAAAAACTTTCCTTCTTTAATGCTGAGGTATGCATTATAAGGGCATTTTTCTTCTTTGCAGTCAGTATAATATTTGCATTCTTCACCCAAACATGCTTTGGTTTTTGTTGAAAAAGATATGTTAGGCAGGGTCTTTGAAAAAATTTCTTTTCCCCCTATAATTTTCTTCGAAAACTCAGAGTATATTCCGGATTCGTATAGCATTTGCGATGCTTCGCTTTTTTCTATTTCTGTAGTGCTCAATAAATAATTTCCGGTTATAGCATCTGCTATGCACCCAAGAAGATTTGTATTGTTCTTGGGAGACATTAAATTTTGCTTAACATCTAATAAAATTTTAGCTTCGCTTCTTGCTTCTTCAGTTTGAGGAGAATGTATGTTCATTTCATCTCCATCAAAATCTGCGTTATAAGGGAATGTTGCTGCAGGATGCAATCTAAATGTCCTGTAAGGCAGAACTTTTACAAAATGCGCCATCAAACTCGCCCTATGAAGAGAAGGATGTCTGTTAAACAGCACAACATCACCATCTTGTAAATGCCTTTCTACAAAATATCCTGGCTGTAGTTCTTCAACAATTTCTTCTTTTAGCTCTTCAGTTATTCTTTTTCTTTTTCCGTCAGGCCTTGTAACATAATTTGCTCCAGGATACCCCTTGTTTAATACTAATTTTTTCATTTTTTCAATATTCATGCTGTTAACTCTCTCGTTTACTGTAATTACTTTAGCTATTTCTAAAGGCACTCCAATCTCATTTATATGCAAAAAAGGATCTGGAGAAATTACTGTTCTCGAGGAAAAATTAACTCTTTTTCCAGCTAAATTATGCCTTATTCTTCCTTCTTTTCCTTTGATTCTTTCTGTTATAGTCTTTAATGGCTGCCCGCTTCTGTGCCTTGCTGGTGGGATTTTTGTTATAGTATTGTCAAAAAAAGTTGTTATATGGTATTGCAGCAAATCCCATAAATCTTCTATAATCACTTCTGGCGCCCCTGCATTTAAATTTTCCCATAATCTTTGGTTAGCTCTTATTATATCAGACAATTTGTGGGTTAAATCATCCTCGCTTCTTTCCCCGCTCTCTAAAGTTATACTTGGCCTGACTGTAACTGGCGGAACAATCAACAAAGTTAAAATCGCCCATTCTGGCCTGCATGTTTTTGTAGTAACACCAACTAATTTTGCATGCTCGTCTGGAATCTTGACAAGAATTCCTCTGATTTCAACAGGGAAAAGCCTTTTTTTGCCTATATAAAAAGTCGTTGGCTTGTCTAATTTGATTTTTTCCTGGCTTGTTTGGCAATAAGGACATTTTTTGACATCTTTACTTTTTTTAATTCTTTGAGCTATTTTATATTTTGCTATATCTTTTTCATCTAATAATAACTTTCCGCAATTCTTGCAGAAGCATCTTAAGAACATTTCAACAAGAGGAATGTATTTTACATGCAGAATAGGCCTTGCTAATTCTATGCTTCCAGGATGCCCCAAGCACTCTTTCAATCTCCCTCCGCATGTTCTGCATCTTACTCCTGGATCAATAGCCCCTAATCTTAAGTCCATTAAACCTCCGTCTACAGGGTACCCATCAACATCATATAGCTCAGGAGTTACAATTTTTACTGATGATATTTTTTTAATCTGCTCAGGGCTAAGCAAACTGAAGCTTAAACTCTTGACTTGTTTTCTTACTATTTCCATATTTGCTCACCTCCAACTGCAAATTTGGAAGTTTGAAAATTTATAATGTCAGAAATTAAACTACTTACTTTAGTAAGTGGATGTAATCTTGGCGTTTCAATTTCTGAGCATCCAGAAAACCCAAACAAACCACACCTTTTAAGGTGTGGTAAACTCAAGGTTTTCTTGATTTTGATGTTTTTAATTTTCATTATTTCCATTTTAAGCTGCTGTTAAATATTTATTTTTAAAATTTTCACATCTTTCACAATAACTAATGCAACATCTTTGAAAATAATTACAAAATGTTCTTCCATTTGGAACTTCGCTATGTGCGCAAGTTGAACTTCTTGGCATTTGGCTAATCTTTTTGTCCATTTGTTCTAGCATTACTCTTAACTGATGTTGTGCTTGAATAGCATTTCCAATTATTGGAATTTTTTTAAGTGTACTTATTAAGCTCATTTTATTTTTTCAATTTTATTTTAGTTTCTTTCTATTTTAGTTTTCTCTTTCCTTTACTCATATTTATTTTTTAATTCAAAATGTGTTGCTATGTGCAAGCCTTCTAATTCTTCCACAAGCAATTTAAAAGCGTAGGATATCTCAACCGGCTCTATCTCCTGGCTGTTGCAATTTGGGCAAATTAATTTATTGTGTATATTATCTTTGATTGCTATCATTCCGCATTTTGTGCATATATAAACAATAACTTTATCTGAGTCATACCTTTCTTTTAATAATAGAGAAGCGCCGTGGGCGACTAAAGCTTGCTGCTCCATTTCTCCTAATCTTAAAGCTCCGCCAATAGCCCTTCCTTCTATTGGCTGTCTCGTCAACAAGGTAACTTTTCCACTTGCTCTGGCATGCATTTTATTGCTTACCATATACTTTAATTTTAAATAATACATATCCCCAATATAAATTTTCACTTTCATCATTTTTCCAGTTATTCCATCATATAATGTTTCCTTGCCATCATCTCTAAATCCTAATTTTTTAAGTTCTTTTTCAAGCTCTTTCATACTTTCCCCTGAAAACGCTGTTCCATTTACTATCCTTCCGCCAAGACATCCAACTTTCCCAGCTAAAAGTTCTAAGAGATATCCAACAGTCATTCTGCCGGGAATTCCATGAGGATTAAAAATTAAGTCAGGTTTTACACCCCTCGCTGTAAAAGGCATATCATTTTCCGGAACAAGCAAACCAATAACACCTTTCTGCCCATGTGAAGTTGAAAATTTATCTCCTAATTCAGGAATTCTCTCGTCTCTTGTTCTGACTTGAATAACTTTATTTCCTTCTTCATCTGCTGTTATAAAAACAGCATCTACAGTGGCTTTTTCTTCTTGCCTCACAACCGAACTTGATTCTTTTTTTGTTTTGATTGTTATCTCTCTTGCTTCTGACAAGAATTTTGGCGGAGACACCTTTCCTGTAATAACCTCTCCTTCATTCAGTTTAGCTTCAGGATAAACTATTCCATCCTCTTCTAAAAATCTATAAGATTCTTCTGTCCTGTAACCCACAGTATCTTTTTCCGGAACAAGAATCTCGTCTGCTAAACCTCCGGCATAGTGCAGTTCAGTTGTTGTATACGGGCGAAAATAAGTGCTTCTCCCTAATCCCCTTTCAATACTCGCTTTATTTAAGACAAGAGCATCTTCTGTATTATAACCTTCATAGGTCATTATAGCCACAACTAAATTCTGTCCAGCAGGATAAACATTTAAAGTGTCATAAACAAAACTTCTGACTATTGGTTTTTGAGGATAATGCAAAATAGAAACATCTGTATCTACCCTGCATAAATAATTGGCAGCATACAATCCTAAAGCTTGCTTTTGTGTCTTGCTTCCTCTGTTCAATCTGCTTGACTGGTCATGATTAGCATACGGAACCAAACTTGTAACCAAGCCAAGTAAGTCTATATTTGATATTTCCAAATGAGTGTGCCCTTGATTTACTTCCTCTGGATTTAGTGCTACCATTGCGTTTTCTTCTTCTGCTGCATCTAAATATTCTATGATTCCTTGCGTCAATAAATCTTTCCACTTTATTTTATCTTCTTTTACTAAATTTATATGCTCGTCTTTTAATCTTGATTGCCCATCTTGCACTATTACTAAAGGCCGGAGAACTCTTCCTATTTCAGTAGAAATTAAAATTGTATTTAGATACTGGTCATATCTTACACTTAACTCCATCGGCAATTCAGAATTCCTCCTTTTTTCTTTTAATTTTTTAATAAATTGTTCATGCTCATTCGCATATCCTATAAATCTGCCATTGTAAAAAATATCAACAGTTCCTTTTTCTTTGTCCATGCCTATTTCTTTGAGCATAGAAAAAAACTTTTGTTCATCCAAAGAAACAGCTGTCGAGATTATTGCCAAAATAGCCAAGTTTTTTCTTAATCCTATTTCTGTTCCCTCAGGCGTTTCTACTGGGCAAAACCTTCCATAATGTGTCGGATGCAAAGTTCTTGCTAAAAAATTTTCTTGTTCCCCCGGCAACATAGAAGAAACTCTTTGCAATTGAGATAAAATAGCAAGATAATTAGTTTTGTCCATATTTTGTGTCACACCAGTTCTTTCGCCAATCCAGCTTCCAGTGGCTATAGCAGACTCTATTCTATGAGAAAATAAAGTAGATTTTGCTATAGTTTTAATAGAATAAAATTTTTTTCTTTTAGAAACCTTTTGTAAGTTGTATTGTATATCTCTCAGAAGTATATTCAAATTAACTCTAAAAAGATCAGCGAGCAAGTCTCCGGACAGCCTTACCCTTTTGTTCGCATAATGGTCCTTGTCTGTTAAAATTTCAGAATTTTCTTTAGCTATTAAAAATTGTTTTATGAATTTGCATAAACTTACTGCTTTTTCTTTTCTGTCTTCTTTAGTCAATCCTATATGGGGCAAAAAATAAGAGTCTATCCTCTGTTTTACTCTGTCCAATAACTCTTTTTTTGTTCCTTGTAAAGAAGTTAACTCAGCTATTTTCATCATTGCTTCTTCGCTTGTTTGTATGCTCGCATATTCATACAAATTAATGATTAAACTATCTGTTTCTTTTCCTATAAACTTAGAAATTTCAGCTTCTTTTGTAAAACCAAGAACCTTTAACATGATTATTGCGGGAATATTTTTGAATCTTGAAAAAGATATTTCAAGTATACCATTATTTGCTTCTGAAATAGACATAGGAATTCTATAACTTCCTCTCTGTGAGAATAATCTTAACATCAATTTGCCTCTTGATTTTTCTATAAAGGGTTGATTAGAAGCTAAATCTTCAGTCATTACCATAACTCTTTCATTGCCATTTATTATAAAATAACCTCCAGGGTCCAAAGGGTCAATATAATTTTTTACCAGCTCGTCTTTTGGCATGCCGGATATATTGCATGCTCTGCTCCTGACAATAATAGGAATTCTTCCGATTTCAACATCGTGACTTTCAACCTGCCCGGCTTGTTTGATTGTTATTTCCATATAAACAGGAGCAGAATAAGTTAAGTTTCTCAATCTTGCTTCTGCAGGCGTTATTAACTTCTGGCTTCCGTCTGCTTCGATTATATTCGGCTTTTCTATTCTTATCCTGCCGAGCTTAATCTCAATCTCGTCTTTATTTAAATTATCATTCAGCTCATTAACAATTTGCTGCATCCTTTCCTCAACAAAATTATTAAAAGAAGTTATATTGCTCTCTACAAGGCTATGCTCCTGCAGATACTTTTTGATGAGCAAATGTCCTTTTTGTTCCATTTTTTTAAATTTTCTAATTTTAAAATTAAGCCACAACAACCCTAAAGTATTCCACTGCCTTATCTTTTTCTTTTCTCTCTATTTTAATAATCTCCCCAATTTTACAATTTTCTGGCAAAGCTACATCTCCTAACTTTATTTTAGGCAGTTGTGACAAAGAAATATTATATTTTTCAAGTAATTTAGAAGCTTCTTCTGGCTTGAGTTTAAAATGTTTTGGTTGGAGTATATGCATTTTTAAAAATAAGTAGGGAATTTAGGGCATCTTCGCAAATTTACAAAGTTGTTAAATTTCCGCGAATTTGACATTAACAACTTTACAATACTAAAAAGAATTAAAAGTAGCTTTATAAAGCTTTCGGGTGAAAGCTTTATAAGAGAGATAAAATTAAAGCCGAGACAAGATAACTTTTTATATATCTTTTTTCTGTTAATTTATGGAAGTTGAAAAAGACCAGCATTTTTTGATAAACAGAGAAGCGTTAAACAGGGAGATAGAAGAAGCCGGTCTAAATCCCGAAGATAAAGTAATAGAAATAGGGGCAGGAACAGGCATACTGACAGAAGAGCTTGCAAAAAAAGCAGGGCAGGTTTTATCATTTGAAATAGACAAAAAATTCAAAGAAAAATTGTATAATTTAGAAAAATATAACAATCTAAAAATAATATATAAAAATGCACTAAACTGCAGCTGGGAAGGTTATAATAAAATAGTCTCAAATATTCCTTATTCTTTATCTGAACCAGTTGTTATGAAAGCGATAAATTCCAACATAGAGCTGATGGTTTTAATTGTAAGCGAAAACTTCAAAAATGTTTTATTTTCAGAAGATAGAAAAATAAGCAAAATAGCTAATTTATTTTTTATCATAAAATCTGTTTCTGTTGTGAAAAAAGAAAGTTTCTTTCCTATGCCCAAAGTTGATTCATGGATTCTCAAATTTGAAAGAAAAAAACCAGCAAAAATAGAAAAGATTTTGCAAAACATAGTAACAAAAAACAGCAAAATAAAAAATGCAATACTCTACTCTTTAGTTGAAAATGGAAAAACAAAAAAGCAGGCGAAAGAAATTGTAAACAAGTTTGGTTTGCATGAAAACATCTTAAACAAGTCTGTAAAAAAAATTACCTGCAAATTAATAAAAAGAATCAAAGAAAACTTAGAGATTTCTGACATAAAATAGACCCGGAGGGATTTGAACCCTCGACACCTGGCTTTCTTGGAGATTTTCTAAATCTTGTCAATGTTAACGGACTTTGGTTAACATTACCTACTGAAAGTAGGTCTTTGCTAAAAGATTTTCTAAACCTTGTCATAAAAGGCCAGTGCTCTAACCGAGCTGAGCTACGGGTCCGTAGTAATCTGAAGAAAAATGGATTTAAAAAGATATTGTTAAGTTGCCTGTTCAGATTCTTGTTTTTTTGAATTATAAATATACACAAATGAGCTATAAACTGAAGTATCTTTAAGTTTGTTAAGGCCGCCAGGATCCTTCGGATTTTCAATTTTTTTTATTACCCCCATTAGTTCTTCTAAACTAACTTCCTTATGTCCATAATCTTCAAGTACCATCTTATCTACATTTTTAATTATCTTTGCTATTTCAGATGCTTCTTCAGTTTTTCTTCTAAAACTTCTTCAGGCAAAGCTCCTGTAATTCTGTCAATTTCTTTTCCTTGCTTGAAAACAATCAAGCACGGAATAGAAGTTATGTTAAATTTTCCAGAAAGAGATTTATTTTCATCAACATTCACTCTTGCAAATTTTATGGTTTTTATTTTTGCCGCGAGCTCTTCAATTACCGGCGCCAGCATCAAGCAGGGCATGCACCACTCTGCATAGAAATCTATTACAACAACTTGTTTGTCTTTAGAATTAATTGTTTTTTCAAAATCTCTCTCTGATATATCAACAGCTTTATCATTATTTGCCATTTTCTTCTTTCTCCTTCCTGTACCTCTCTAAGCATGAAAGAATTAAGAAAAATGACATTTAAAAGTCTTGTGCTTTTGTTAAGTCAAGTTCATAACTTAACATCTGTGGAAGAAATTAGCTTCGCCTTTACCTCGCAACTCGATATTATTCGTTTGAACTTGCTCTGGCTCGGAATATAATAGAATTTTATTAATTAATGTAGAGAATAGCTATTCCGCGAAGTGCTCTCTCTTGCGGAGCAAGTGTTAAGTTTGTTGGTTTACTTTACAGCTTCGCAAATCCTTTAATAAATATAAATTAATAGACACCAACTAAGCTACTGCTCGCTCCAATATGCTTGCTTGTGCATAAATTGTGCTTCGCAAGATCAAAAAAACAAGTGCCACCACACCTTAAAAGGTGTGGTTTGTGGCAGGCACTTGTTTTTAGGATGCTCAGAAATTAAAACTAACAAACAATAACCACATTCTAAAGAATGTGGTTTTAATTTCTGACATAA
>Ga0315274_10007122_pt1 | contig 16222 bp, 6 predicted proteins | sample YL17G02_20_MG_FD_203700 | JGI IMG/M metagenome (GOLD analysis project Ga0315274, IMG submission 203700) | Sediment microbial communities from Yellowstone Lake, YNP, Wyoming, USA - YL17G02_20 | ecosystem: Environmental > Aquatic > Freshwater > Lake > Sediment | place: USA: Wyoming | collected...
GAGCGGATCTCGTGGGGGAGGATCGGGTCCAGGAGGAGGACCGGGAGGTCGACCCCCGCGCCGCGGATCGCCCTCCCTTCTCCGACGGTCGCCACGCCCAGGCGCTCGATCCCCGCGTCCCGCGCCGCCTGCGAGACAGCGTCAATGCCGTGACCGTACGCATCGGCCTTGACGACGGCCATCACCCCGCAGTCCTTCGGAAGCCGGCGCCGGACGAGGTCGACGTTGCGCCGGAACGTGTTGAGGTCGATTCGAGCGACAGGGCGCGGCATGGGGCTCCCGGCCAAGAGGCCGCGCGGAGTATAGTCCGGGGCCCGGTCTCCCACAACGCGGGCCCCTGCCCTTGGTTCCTCTCCCCTGCCGGGCTATCCTTGCCGCAGGCGGGCTGCCGCGCGGCAGCGTGCGAGAGGAGCGAAGGAGGCAGCGTGAACAGAGGGAGTTTCGTCGCCTGCGGAGTCCTGGTCGTTTTGGCGAGCGTGCTCGTCGGGGCGTACGACCGGGGGGACTTCCTCTTTCTGGAGGAGATCCGCGTCGGGATGAAGGGGATCGGGAAGACGGTCGTCGCCGGAGAGGCGATCAGCGAGTTCAGCGTGGACGTCCTCGGCGTGATCGATGAGCCGGGAGACCGCTCGGACTTCATCATCGTCCGCGTGAGCGGCGAGGCGATCGGGCGGTCGGGCGGGATCGCGCAGGGGATGAGCGGGAGCCCGATCTACGTCGACGGGAAGCTCGTGGGCGCCCTCAGCCGTGCTGCGACCTGGTCGAAGGAGCTGACGCCGATCGGCCTCGTCACCCCGATCGAGCAGATGCTCGGGGTGATCGATGAGGTCCGGCACGTCGGCTTGCCCTCCGCACCGGCGAGCGGCGCCGTCCTCCCCGGTGTGCGCGTCGTCGAGCTCTACTCCCCTCCCTCGCGCGCCCTTGTGGACGCGATCCCTGAGGCGGTCTTCGCCTATCCAGTCTCGACGCCGCTCCTCGTCTCCGGGCTCTCCGGCCGCTCCCTCGACCTCCTCGTCTCCGGAGTGGACCCGCGTTCGGTCCCCTCCGGCCTCCTCTCCGATTTCCTCCCAGGAGCGCTCCGTCCGTCGGTGCGCGGCCTGTCCGCCCTCGGCCTCAACCTCGTCCCCCTCTCGGGGGGAGCGGCGCGCAGCTCGCTCGGTGCTGCCTCCCTCGTCCCTGGGGCGGCGATGGGGGTCGCCCTGGCGACGGGGGACGTGACGATCGGCGCCCTGGGAACCGTCACCTACCGAGACGGGGACGCTTTGGTCGGCTTTGGGCACCCCTTCCTCTCTAACGGCCAGGCGGCCTTCCCCCTCACCACGGCCTGCGTCATCGACACGATGAAGACGTACGACGCGCCGTTCAAGCTCGGCACGCTGGGGGCGACGATCGGGACGGTCCTTCTCGACCGTCTCCCGGGGGTCGGCGGGCTCGTCGACCGTCCGACCCCGCTCGTCGATCTTGAGCTCTCCATTCGCGACCGGGACAGGGCCGCGACGCGCGGGTTCCAGGTCGGCCTCGTCGACGAGCCGCGCATCGTGTGGGAGCTTCTCCTGGCCACCGGATTCGAGGCGATGGATGAGACGCTCGGGCGGATCGGCCAAGGGACGGTCGAGGTGACCTACCGGATCGAAGGCGACGGCCTCCCGCGCGAGCTCGTCCGCCGCGACGTCTTCCTCTCCACGCAGGACATCGCGCTCTACCCGCCCTGGCAGCTTGCGGACATCGTCTCCTTCCTCCAGTACAACGCCTTCCAGGATCCGAAGATCACGAAGATCTCCGCCGAGATATCGGTCACGGAGGACCTCGTGGCGGTTCAGGTCAACCACCTCGAGCTCGACCAGGATCTCTATCAGCCTGGGGACACGATCCACTACACGGTCGAGCTCCAGACCTGGCGGGGAGAGGCGAAGACCGTGGAGGGGACGCTCAAGATCCCCGATGAGTTCTACTCCGACTACGTCACCGTGCGGGCCTATGGCGGGCCGCGCCTCCCCGAGGAAGGAGAGGGTCCGCCGGAGTTCGCGAACCTGGAGGAACTCATGGAGGCGATCGAAGACCTCCCGAGCTACGACGTCCTGACCGTCGAGCTGTTCGCCCCGAACGCGTACGCCCCGGGGTATGACGCCCTGGCGGGAGTGGACAAGACGCGGACGGGCTTTGGTGGGCAGGTACTGTACGACGAGCGAGAGGTGACCGCCCTCGTCTACGCCCCGGAGGGGTAGGGTGTTCTCGTTTGCCGAGATCGCCGAGCGGGCCGGCGGCCGCCTCCTCGAAGGGGACGGGGGGACGCCGCGGCGGGTCGTGCACGATTCCCGGCTCGTCGAGGACGGGGACCTGTTCGTCGCTCTCCCTGGGGCGCGGACGGACGGGCACGACTACCTCGCCCAGGCCTTCGCCCGCGGGGCAGGCGGGGCGCTCGTGTCGCGGCAGGTGGCGATCCCCGGCGGACGGAACCTGATCCTCGTTCCCGAGACGCTGTCCGCTTTGCAGCGTCTTGCCTCCGCGTGGAGGGAAGGGCTTCCGGCGGTCCTCGTCGGCGTCACCGGGACGTGCGGGAAGACGACGACGAAGCTCCTCCTCGCCCACCTCCTCGCCGGAGACCGCGCGGCGTTCGCCGCGCCGGAGAGCTACAACACCGAGGTCGGGCTCCCCCTCGCCCTTCTCGCGATGCCGGCCTCGGCAGGGGTGGGTGTGTTCGAACTCGGGACCAGCGCGCCTGGGGAGATTGCCCCCCTCGCCCGACTCCTCGCCCCGTGCGTGGGGGTCATCACCTTGGTCGGGCGGGGACACCTCCAGGGCTTCGGAAGCGTGACGGCCGTGGCCGAGGAGAAGTGGGACCTCGTCCGCGCGCTCCCGGCGGACGGCCTCGCCGTCGTCAACGTGGACTGTCCGCCCCTTGCCGAGCGGGCGAGGGCGTGGAGAGGGAGGATCTCCACGGTCGGCGTGGAGTCCGGGACGTTCCGCGGGCGGGTGGAGCAGGCGTCGCCGCGCCTCGTCCTTCGCGTCGACGACCCGCCCCTCTCGCTCTCTCTCCCCCTTCTGGGAGCCCACAACGCGACGAACGTCCTCGCCGCGGCCGCCTGCGCCCACCATCTCGGTGTCTCGCCGGAGACGATCGAGCGTCGGGTGGAGAGCTTCTCCGGAGCCCCTCACCGGCTCGCCCTCCTCCCGGCTCCGTTCGGGCACGTCCTTGATGACACGTACAACGCAAACCCAGAGTCCATGGCCGCCGCCCTTCGCTTCCTTGCCGAGGTCGACCTCCCGCTCGTGCGGCGGGGGTTCGTCTTTGGGGAGATGCTGGAACTCGGAGAGGACGCGGACCGCTGCCACGACGAGGTCCTAACCCTCGCGCTCCGCCTGGGGGCCTCGCCGATCTACCCCGTGGGGGATGGGGCGACCCGGGCGGCGGAGCGGGCGCTCGCCCGAGGAGAAGGAAGGGGTCTCGTCCTTGTGCCGCGTGAGGATCTCGCGCGCCGGGTTCAGGAGGACCTGGCTCGGGGACCGGCCCTTCTCCTCGTGAAGGGGTCGCACGCCGTCCGTTTGGATGAGCTCGTGGAAGAGCTCGTCCGTCAGAGCTGAACGCGCGACCAGAGGAACGAACCGCGAACGTGACGTTCATAACCTAGAACAGGACGGCTATTGACCTTCGTGCGGCCTGCCCGTATGATGGCAACAATCGTATCCACGGCCCGACTCTCGCGGTCAGAGTCAGAGTGACGCGTAGGGACGGGAAGAGCGAGGACGCACACCATGGAGGGATCGATAGAATGACGCACGCGACCCCGGCTCAGGCAACCGTCACAAAGAGCACTCTCCGGCGCCGTGGGCTGGTAGAGCTTCTTGGAGTCGCGGCCTTCCTCTTCGTCCTGGTTCTTTCCTCTTCGACCGGCCTGGCACGCGCGGTCTGGACGACGGATGCGTCGGGGCAGGTGCAGGACAAGAACATCTACGAGAGCCGGTGCGGCGTCTACCTGAACGGGGAGAAGTGGCCGGAGAACGCTAGGGTCTACGTCCAGGTCACTTCTACCGACGGGGATTCCCTTAACTACCAGGGGCCGAGCACGGTCGTGACGAACGCCGACGGGAGCTTTGGGCCGTTCGGGCCCCTGTGTCCGTACGCCCCCTCCAAGAACGGTGAGTACAAGGCCTGGGCGAGCCTCTCCCCCGACTTCCGCCAAGGCGACGAGACGAAGACGGACAACTTCAAAGTGAGAGGGAACGCCGTGCCGACGGCGGGAGATGACCTGGCAAAGACCGACGAGGACGTCCCAGTCGACATCGCGGTGCTCGTCAACGACCGGGACCCAGATGGAGACGCGCTCACGGTGACCTCCGTGACCGCGCCAGGTCACGGGACGGCCGTGAGCGATGGGACCCGGGTGCGCTACGTCCCGAATCCGGACTGGTCCGGGTCGGACTCCTTCCGCTACACCGTCTCGGACGGCCGAGGCGGGACCGCGGAGGCGCAGGTGACGGTGACGGTCGCTCCGGCCGACGACCCGGTCATGGCGGTTGAAGACCGCTACGAGACCTACGAGGACCAGCTCCTGAGCGTGAGCGCACCGGGCATCCTGGCGAACGATGCCGCACCCGATGGCGGGGCCTCGGTTCGCGTCGCGAGCGGCGTCTCGCACGGCGACCTGACGTTGAACGGAAACGGCGCGTTCAGCTACCGACCGACGGCGGACTGGAGTGGCGTCGACGTGTTCGAGTACCGACTGACGGACGCCGACGGGGACAGTGCCACGGCGCGGGTCACGATCAGCGTTCTTTCGGTCGATGACCCGGTGGCGGCGTCCGACGAGGCCTACACCGTATCCGAGGACGAAACCCTGGAGGTCCGCGCTCCGGGCGTTCTCGGGAACGACTCGGCGCCGGATGGAGGCGTGTCGGTGGCGCTCGTACACGGGGTGGCCTACGGGACGCTCACTCTGGAGGGTGGCGGGGCGTTCCGCTACTCGCCCGTCGCGAACTGGAGCGGCACGGATCGGTTTGTCTACCGGCTTTCCGACGGGGATGGGGACAGCGCTGAGGCGACGGCCACGATCACGGTCCTTCCAGTCGACGACCCCGTGACGGCGGCCGACGACAGCTACCGCATGGCGGAGGACGACGTCCAGAGCGTCCAGGCTCCCGGCGTCGCGGAGAACGACACCGCGCCGGACGGCAGGGCGCTCGTCTCCCTCGTGTCGGGTGTCGCCCACGGCGCTCTCACCTTGAACGGGGACGGGTCGTTCGACTACGTCCCAGAGAGAGACTGGAGCGGCATCGACCGCTTCGAGTATCGCTTGGAGGACGGCGACAGGGATTTCGGGACGGCGACGGCGACGATCACGGTGATACCGGTTGACGACCCGGTGACCGCGGCGGACGACGCCCACCGCGTCGCCGAAGACGACGTGCTCGAAGCCGCGGCCCCGGGCGTGATGGGAAACGACACCGCGCCGGACGGGGGAGCGTTCGTTCGGTTGACCCAAGGCGTGTCCCATGGCGCGGTCGCCCTAGCGGACGACGGGGCGTTCTCCTATCGGCCGGACGCCGATTGGAGCGGGACCGATCGCTTCACGTACGTCCTCAGGGACGCGGACGGGGATGAGGCCACGGCGACCGTGACGATCACCGTCCTTCCGAAGGATGATCCCGCGGCGACGGTCGATGACGAGTACCGGATGATCGAGGACTCGGTCCTCGACGTCGGCGCACCCGGAGTGCGGGAAAACGACGTCGCTCCTGACGGCGGGATCTCTCTCTCCGTCATGGAGGGACCCGCACGCGGGACCCTCGACCTGCGCTCCGACGGGTCGTTCAGCTACGGCCCGAACGCAGCCTGGAATGGAACCGACCGCTTCACCTACCGCCTCACCGATGAGGACGGGGATAGCGCCACGGCGGCTGTGACGATCACCGTGACGCCGGAGGACGACCCCGTCGTTGCGGTCGAGGACGACTACGCCATCGCGGAGGACGCGGCGCTCTCCATCCTTGCCCCGGGCGTGCTCGAGAACGACTCCGCCCCGGACGGCGGGGTCTCCGTTGAGTTGGCCGACAACCCCACCCACGGCCTTGTGAATCTGCTTCCCGACGGGTCGTTCAGCTACGCCCCCGAGGCCAACTGGAGCGGCGCGGACGGCTTTGTGTACCGGCTCTCGGACCGAGACGGGGACGAGGGCACGGGGACTGTGAAGATCACGGTGGATCCGGCGGACGACGCAGTGACCGCAGCCGACGACAGCTACGGGACGTCGGAGAACACGGTCCTCCTCGTCGCTTCCCCCGGCGTCCTGGGGAACGACGCCACGCCGGACGGCGGAGCGACCCTGACCCTGGTCGGCGACGCCCACGGGGCTCTCGCCCTGGACGCGGACGGATCCTTCCGCTACGAGCCTCAGGCGGACTGGAGCGGGATCGACCGCTTCACGTACCGCCTGTCGGATGGGGATGGCGACACGGACACGGCAACGGTCACGATCGAGGTCGGCGGAGTGGATGACCCCGTTGACGCGGTCAAGGACAGCTTCAGCACGTCCGAAGACACGCCTCTCGTCGTCTCGCTTCCAGGGGTGATGGCCAACGACGCCGCGCCGGACGGCGGGGCATCCGTCTCCCTGGCTGTGGGGGTTGCCCACGGAACCCTCGTCCTGAATGGAGATGGATCGTTCCGTTACACGCCGGATCCGGACTGGAACGGAACCGACGCCTTCTTCTACCGCCTGGCGGACGGAGACGGAGACAAGGCCGCGGCGCCCGTCGAGATCACCGTGACGGCGGTCGAAGACCCGCTGATCACGACGGACGATGCCTACCGGACGCCGGAAGACGCGACCCTGAGCATCCTCGCTCCGGGGGTCCTGGGGAACGACATCGCCGCGGACGGTGGGATGTCGACCGCGCTCGCAAGCGGGCCGGCGCACGGGTCGGTCTCACTCAGCGCAGAGGGAGGGTTCACCTACATCCCAGAACGAGGCTGGAGCGGCGCCGACCGGTTCACCTATCGGCTGACGGATGGAGACGGAGACAGCACGACCGCGGCGGTGACCGTCACCGTGGTCCCGGGGAACGAGCCGCCCGTGGCGGTGGATGACGTCGCGACCGCCGCGGGGGGGAGCGAGGTGGAGATCGACGTCCTGGCGAACGACCGCGATCCGGAGGGGGATACGCTCGTCCTCCTCTCGTTCACCGACCCAGACCACGGGAGCCTGAGCCGCGTCGGCGGGAGTCTCCGCTACCGGCCGGCGCCCGGGTTTGCGGGGATGGATGCGTTTGCGTACGTGACATCCGACGCCCACGGCGGCACCGACGAAGCGAGCGTGGTCGTCACGGTTGCCGCGGAGAACCTTCCTCCCGTGGCGCGGGACGACCTGGCGCTGACCCTTGAGGGGAAGGCAGTGGAGATCGACGTCCTGGCGAACGACCGGGATCCGGAGGGGGACCTGAGCCCAAGGAGCCTCGTGATTGTGCAACTTCCAGCGGATGGCTCGGTCGACTTCGTGGCCGGGGTCGTCATCTACACGCCGGACGTGGGATTCCACGGCACCGACCACCTCTCCTACATGGTGGGCGACGCCCGGGGAGCCAGGTCGAACCTGGCGACCGTCACGATCGGCGTGGCGTCCGCGGCCCTCCCCCCGCTGGCGTGGGGCGACGTCGCCGTGACTGAGACGGCCGCTGCCGTCACGATCGACGTCCTCGCCAACGACACGGACGAGGATGGAACCCTCGTTCCCGGGACGGTAGAGCTCGCATCGGCCCCTCAACACGGGGCGGTGACGATCGGACCGGACGGGAGAGTGACGTACCTCCCCAGCCCGGGATTCGTGGGCACGGACATCTTCCTCTACATCGTGGAGGACGACGACGGAAACGTCTCAAACGAAGCCTCGGTGACCGTGGCTGTGGCCGGGGTGGTTGGAGGAGGGGCCGCGGGGGCGAGCGCGTGCGAGGGCAGGGTCATCCTCTCCGAGATCGGATGGGCAGGGTCGGCTGCCGACCGGCGCGACGAGTGGATTGAGCTTCGGAACCTCGGTACGACGCCGGTCGACCTCTCAGGGTGGGTCCTCCGCTGGCGGAGCACCCGCTCAGGATCCTCGGCTGACCAGGCTTGGAAGACCGTTGCACTCTCTGGCGTGATCCTACCGGGGCGGGAGTCGGCCTGCGACCGGCCGGCGGACGACAGGACCTCGTCGTTTGAGGTTGTCCGGCGGGATGAGGTTTCCTGGTCGGTCGTGGGGGACGGCGTCGGTGGCCGTGAAGGGTACTATCTGCTCGAACACCGGCGCGACGAGACGGTCCGCGATCTTCCGGCGTCGCTCCTCTACGACGAGGGCGGCCGGTCCGGTCTTGACCTCTCGGACGAGGGAGACGTGCTCGAACTCCTGAACGATCGGGGCGAGGTCGTGGACACCGCGAACGCCTTCCACCCCGGGGTTCCCGGCTGGGCGGCCGGCGACGCCGCGATGGCGGCCAGCATGGAGAGGACCGAGCCCCTCGGCCCGGATGTCGCGGAGAACTGGCACACCAACCTCGGTGTGGTCACGTCAGGGGTGGACGCCGGCGGACGTCCGGTGATGGCCACGGCGGGCGGTACGAACTCGCCCGCCCTCGAAGCGCTCGTCTTTGCTGCGGGGGTCGAGCGAACCGCGGTCCCGGCCGGAACGCGCCTCGACCTCGGCCTCGACCTCTCCCGGAGCGACCGGAAGACAAGCGGCTGGCCGTGGATCCTCGTGACGCGCCCCGACCTGCGGTTCGCCGGGGGAAGCGGGATGGTGGAGATCAGTGGCGCGAGCTTCGCTGGCCGCCAAGCCGACGACTGGTACTGGCTGACGATCGACACCGCGGGGTTCCCGGCCGGCGAGGCCTACGACGTCTGGATCGTGTATGGGCAGGGGAAGGTCGTCTTCGTCCCCATCGAGGTGACGCTGCCGTAGCAGCTAGAGTGCGGCGGAGAAGAAGGGGCGGACGCCCAGCTTGCGTCCGCCCCGCGCTCTCCAGATGAGCCCGGCGTCCTGACCGGGCGTCAGTCGTCTTCCCGGGTCCCGTCCCCGTCCCACTGCTTCCTCTTCCCCCTCCGTCGATCGGAGGGCTTCCTCTCACCCTCCGGCTCTTCTTCCTCGTCCGCTCTCTTCTCCTCCCTCATCGCCTCGTGGATCTCCTCGAGGCGGGAGGCGGCTCGGCCGAAGACCGTCCCCTCGGGGAACGTGCCATCCTTCCCTTCCTCCCCGGCAGGGACGCCGGTCAGGATCTCGACCCCCTCCTCCACCGTCGAGATCGGGTAGATGTGAAACTGCTTCTTCTGGACGGCGTCCACGACCTCCTCGGAGAGCATGAGGTGGTCCAAGTTCTTTGCTGGGATGAGGACACCCTGGTCGCCGGTCAGGCCCACGGTGCGGCAGATGCGGAAGAAACCCTCGATCTTCTCGTTTGGCCCTCCGATCGGCTGGATCTCTCCCTTCTGGTTCACCGACCCGGTGACGGCGATCCCCTGCCGGACCGGGAGGTCGGCGAGGCTCGAGAGGAGGGCGTACAGCTCGCTCGACGAGGCGCTGTCCCCGTCGACCATGGAGTAGCTCTGCTCGAAGGCGATGCTCGCCGAGAGGCCGAGGGGCTTCCTCCGGGCGAACCGCTCGCCGAGGAACCCCTTCAGGATCATGATTCCCTTGGTGTGCGTGGTGCCCCCCATCTCGGCCTCGCGCTCGATGTCCACGATCCCGTCCTTGCCGGTGTGGACGGTCGCCGTGATCCGGGACGGCTTCCCGAAGGCGTAGTCGCCCATCATCAAGACAGCGAGCCCGTTCACTTGGCCGACCTTCTCCCCGCGGGTGTCGATGAGGAGCTGGCCGCGCGCGATCATCTCGCGGATCTTCTCCTCGATCCGATCCAGGCGGCGGTCCCGCTCTCTCAAGGCGCGCCGCACGTGGACGTCGGTCACCACGGCCGCGCCCTCGTCCTTCGCCCAGTAGGAAGCCTCTTTGGCGATCGCCGTCAGGTGTCCGAACTCGCAGGATAGCTTCTTCTGGTCCCCGGCGAGGGCCGAGGAGTACTCCACGAGCTTCGCCACGCCGCCGGGGGCAAAGGGGAGAAGGCTTCCGTCCTCGTCGCAGCGGGCGCGAAGAAAGCGCGCCACCTCCAGCTCGTGCTCCGGCGTCCGCTCCATCTCGTGCCCGAAGTCGCTCTTCACGCTGAACAGCTTCGGGAAGTCCTCGTCGTAGATGTGGAGGATCTCGTAGATCCAGGGGCTCCCGATGATGATCACCTTCAGGCGCAGCGGCACCGGCTCCGGCTTCAACCCCTCGGTCGTCGAGTAGCCGAGCATCTGCAGGGCGTCCTCGATTCGGATCTCCTGCCGCTTGATCGCGATCTTCAGGGCCTCCCAAGACAGGCCGACCCGGAAGAGGTTGTTCGCCGAGAGGACGAGGTACCCGCCGTTGGCGCGGTGGAGGGATCCGGGCTTGATCATGGTGAAGTCCGTCACGGCGACGCCCATCTGCACGCGGTGCTCGACCGATCCGAAGAGGTTCGTGTACGTCGCGTTCTGCTCCACGACGACCGGCGCCCCCTGCGTGCGCGAGTGGTCGACAAGGACGCTCACGTGGTAGCGCCTGAACGGGTCGGGCTGCGGGATGGGGAAGGGGAACGGGAACGGGTTCTTCTTCGCGGAGGAGTTCGCCGCCTCGGAGAACTCGTCCAGCTCCAGGACGATGTTCTGCTTCGCCGCGTCGAGGAAGCGGGCGACCTTCTCGATTCCGCCGTAGCGGGTCTGGAGTTGGCCGAAGTGCGGCTCGATCATGAACAGCACGGCCTCCTTCGCCAGCTTCGAGACCTCCTCCTCCCGCTCCTCGTCGACGCGCGAGACCTGTTGGAGGCGCTCCTGGATCAGGACCTGGACCTCGCCCTGCTTCTCGCGGATCGCCGCGCGCTCCTTCTCCGAGAGGGCCTCGTACTCCTCCTGGCTGAGGGGCTCCCCTTCCTTCCTCAACGGGAGGGTGTTGATCCCGATCGGGGTCCGCTGGATGGCGAACCCGAGCTCGCGTGCCTTGGCCTCCATCTCCTCGAACAGCTTCGCGCGGCGCTCGTTGTAGCGCTCGGTGATCTTCTTGCTCCGCGCTTTGAACTCGTCGGACTCGAACGCCTTGGGGATGTCCCGCTTTAGGCGGGCGATCAGGTGGTCCATGTCCTCCCGGAGCTTGGATCCCAACCCGGCCGGGAGCTCAAGGTAGCGCGGGCTGTGGGGGTTCTCGAAGTTGTGGACGTAGACGAGATCCGGAGGGGAGGGCTCCGTCTTGCTGGCGTGGTCAAGGAAGTGCTCGACCGCGGACATCTTCCCTGTTCCTGGGTCGCCGGCGACATAGATGTTGTAGCGGTTCCTCGCGTCCTTGATCCCCAGGCCCAGCTTCAGGGCGCCGATCGCTCGCTCCTGGCCGATGATCCGGTCGAGGGGCTCAAGGTCGGTGGTCGTCCGAAAGCGAAAACTGGCCGGGTCGCACGTCCGGCGCAGTTCGTTGGCATTCAGTTCTCTTGCTGTTTTGCGCTTCATGGCTAGAATTGTAGCGCATGCGGGCAAGGGCGCAACGGAAAGGCATACTCATCCTGCTTCCCGTCCTCCTTGGCGGCCTCGCGCTGGGGATCGCCGGCCGAACGGAGACGACCGTCCGCGCGATCGCCGACCTCCCTGGCTCCTGCGCCTACTGCCGCTGCGTTGAGGAGGCGTTCGCCTCGTCCGAGACGTCGATTGACCTCCTCCTGGCGGACGCGGAACTGGAGGGGAACCCCCTCTGGGACGGCCTCCTCGCGGCGGCCTTGCGCGGGGTGCGGGTGCGCGTCCTCCTCGACGCGAGCGACTGGGCGGCGGAGATCACGGAGGGGAACCGGCCGGCGATCGAGTTCCTCCTGGAGCGTGGGATCGAGGCGCGCTTCGACGACCCCGGGGTGACGACGCACGCTAAGCTCGTGATCATCGACCGGCGGTGGGTGATCCTCGGCTCGACGAACTGGAACGAGCACGCCTTCACCGAGCAGGCGCAGGCGAACGTGGAGGTGGTGGACGACCAGGTCGGAGCGGCCCTTGCCGACTACTTCGAGCGCCTCTGGTCCGGGACCCTCGCCCCAGGGGCGATCGATGTGTCGGCGTCAGCCGTCTCGAGCGGGGGGACGCTCGTCGTCGCTCTTCCGGACACGGCCGACACGCGGAACTACGGCGAGGTCCTCCGCCTTCTCCTTGCTCAGGCGGAGAGATCGATCCACGTTGTGATGTACCGCGCCTCGCGTTACGCCGCGCACGGGGAGAGCCTGTCGAACGCGATCCTGGACGATCTTGTGGCCGCAGCCGGCCGCGGTCTCGACGTCCGTGTCCTGCTCGACGACTGCGCCTTCTACGCCGAGTCAAGGGAGGCGAACCTGGAGGCCGCCCTCTACCTCGCCCTGCACGGGGTGGAGGTTCGATTCGACGACCCGGACGAGACGACCCACGCCAAGCTCGTGGTCATCGACGGCGAGACGGTCCTCCTCGGATCAACCAACTGGAACTACTACTCCCTGGAGAAGAACAACGAGGTCGACCTCGCCGTGATCGGCTTCCCGGCCCTCGCGGCTACGTATGAGGCCTTCTTCCGGGCGCTGTGGGGGAAGGGGAGAGCGCTCACGGAGTAGCCCGACTCCCTCCCGAGCGAGCCGCCTCGTCCAGGCCTGCGTAGCCGCACGTGAGGCACCTCCACGTGATCTCTCCCGTCAAGAGGGCCCACCGGACGGGGACCATCGCCCCTCCGCACTGGGGGCAGAGCGCGACGGAGAGACGCGCCAGCATCGGCTTCTCGTCGGGACCTGTGGCAACAAGGCTCACCGCGTCCGGCATGACGAGATTGACCGTGCCTATGACGCCGGTCTCGTCGTTCGCCAGCTCGACTCGTCCGGAGACGTGGAGGGGAATCCCGTGGCGGCCGATGTCGAGCAGAACGAGCAGGATGGCCGCAAGGAGGAGGGTTCCGAGGGCAAGGGCGGCATAGGTTACGACCGGCTTCAATCCGTTCTCACCTCCTCCCGTCCGGCACGTGCCGAAGGGGCGACGAAGCTGAGTGCAGCACCTCGACTAGGCGCGGATGGGCCTGAGTATCCCGGTCTGGGCGACCGAGGTCAACTCCGTCCTCGGTGCGACACAGCAAGAGCGCTGACTGGAAGATCCATCTGGACGGTCCTTGACATTCCTCGCGTGTCGCGCTATGATTGTGTCCATCACGTTCGTGTAGCAAACCTGTAGCGGCAAACCTGCCGGAAGGCGGGGACGCAAAGCCACGGGCCTCTGGCGAAGAGGTAGCCGGGTTGCCAGGCGCGATGAGACTGGCAATCCGGTTTCTCTTTTTTGGGCCGGGGTGGTTCCAGGATCCAAGGGAAGGAAAGCGAGGGAGAGCGTGCAAACGACGATCTACCACGGCAAAGAGGACCAGTATCTGCTCGACCAAGTGGATCAGAAGGCCAAGCGCGAGAGGAAGAGTCGGAGTGCGGTCATCCTCTCGATTCTGGAGGAGCACTTCGAGGGACGGAAGCGGCTGGGAGAGATCCTGCTCGACCTTGGGGCCCTGAGCCACTCTGGCCTGGCGAAAGCGCTTGACCTTCAGAGGCAGGACCGGTTCCGCGACAAGCTCCTGGGCGAGATCCTCCTGACCGAGGAGCTTGCGGATCCCCCGGCGGTGGATCGCGCGGTCTCGATCCAGGCTAGGACGAGGCGCTAGCCAGAGATGGCGCAGAGGGCGCGATCCGCGAAGAGAGCGAGCAGAAGAGGCTACAGCCAATGACGAGGATACCGGTGGGGAGGGGAAGCAAGGGGAGGTGGCCGTCGATGGTCCCGGCTAGACATGGACGAGGATGGATTGGGAGGGCGCTGGGACTCAGCTTGGCGTTGCTGATCGTCGCGGCGGTGTGGAGCCCGACCGCGGTGGCGCAGGCGTGGCCTCGGTGCATCGACATCTGCACGGCAAACGATATCCAGGTCATGGACGTCTACCTTGCGGGTATCTCGAGCTGTTCCGGCGCGACGCAGATGGGGCAGCTGTACGTGACTCTGTCTGGCCAGCGGACGTATCACTGTGTCCTGGTTGTAGTGGACGTTTGGGTGAACGGCTCGCTCGTGAAGCCGGACCTGTGGCGAGTCGTGACCACGAGGTTCGACGGCCCGGCTTCGGTGCCCTTCTACGTCGGGGACATCACCTGGACGTGCAACCAACGCGTCGAGATCCGGAACATCTATGTGGCCTGGGCTCCCAAGGAGGGTTGCACCGGGACATGCGTGGAATACCGGGCGGGGTCGAAGTGCACCTCAGCTCCCACCTACGTCGTCTACGCTCCGCTGGAGGCCGACTTCGGCACGCCGGCGAGCGGGTGCGCTCCCCTCGCGGTGCAGTTCACCGACCTGACGACGGGCGGGATGGACACTTCGCCGTACACCTACGCGTGGGACTTCGACGGAGACGGCGCCGTCGACAGCACGGACCCGAATCCGCAGCACACCTATACGCAAGCAGGGTCGTACACCGTCAAGTTGACGGTGACCGACGCGCTTGGGACGACCGACTCGGAGACGAAGACGAACTACATCACCGCGACCTCCTGCGGCGTCGACCTCGTCGTCACCAAGAGCGTGGCCCCGGTCACGGCTCGGGTGGGAGACATCTTGGCCTACACGATCGGCGTCAAGAACGAGGGACTCAGCAGCGCGACGAACGCGGTCCTGACCGACTTCTTGCCCTCCGGCCTCAGCAACACGCAATACTCGAAGAACGGGGGCCCATGGCAGTCCTACGACTCCGGAAGCCCCATCGCACTCGGGACGATCGCCCCGAATGGCACGGCGACCGTTCTCATACACGGAACGGCTACCTGCAGTGCGGTGGGGACCCTCCTCAACCTGGCCTCAGCCTCCTCCGACGGGCCGGAGACGAACCCGTGGAGCAACCAGGCGTCCGTCTCGAGCTCTGTGGTCGATGACCAGCCGCCGACGATCAGCTGTCCGCCGGACGTGACGGTGAACGCGGATCTGGGGCAGTGCACCGCGAGTGGGGTGGGGCTGGGCGTGCCGACGACGTCGGACAACTGCACGGTCAACCCGGCAACGAATGACGCGCCGGCGACGTTCCCGATCGGAACGACGACGGTGACGTGGACGGTGACGGACGCGAGCGGGAACAGGGCGACGTGCACGCAGCGAGTGATTGTGGTGGACAACCAGGCGCCGACAATCAGCTGTCCGGGGAACGTGACGGTGTCCACGGGACCGGGTCGGACGACGTGCGACCAGGTAGCGACGTGGGTTGCTCCCACAGCGAGCGACAACTGCTCGGGGGTGAGCCTCAGCTCGACGCACAACCCAGGGGCGGTGTTCCCGCTAGGGACGACGACGGTGACGTACACGGCGCGGGACGGTGCAGGGAACGAGGCGACGTGCACGTTCACGGTGACGGTGGTGGACAGCACGCCGCCGACGATCATCGGCTGCCCGGGGAACGTGGCGGTGTCCACGGGACCGGGTCGGACGACGTGCGACCAGGTAGCGACGTGGGTTGCTCCTACGGCGAGCGACAACTGCTCGGGGGTGAGCCTCAGCTCGACGCACAACCCAGGGGCGGTGTTCCCGCTAGGGACGACGACGGTGACGTACACGGCGCGGGACGGTGCAGGGAACGAGGCGACGTGCACGTTCACGGTGACGGTGGTGGACAGCACGCCGCCGACGATCATCGGCTGCCCGGGGAACGTGGCGGTGTCCACGGGACCGGGTCGGACGACGTGCGACCAGGTAGCGACGTGGGTTGCTCCTACGGCGAGCGACAACTGCTCGGGGGTGAGCCTCAGCTCGACGCACAACCCAGGGGCCGTGTTCCCGCTAGGGACGACGACGGTGACGTACACGGCGCGGGACGGTGCAGGGAACACGGCGAGCTGCAGCTTCACTGTGACGGTAATTGACAACACGCCGCCGACGATCAGCTGTCCGCCGAACCTGACGGATGTGTCGACCGACCCTGGGAAGTGCTACGCGACGAACGTGGCTCTGGGGACACCGACGACGTCTGACAACTGCGGTGGAGTGCTCACGGTGGTGAACGATGCCCCGGCGCAGTTCCCGAAGGGCGACACGGTCGTGAAGTGGACGGTGACGGACACGAGCGGGAACAGCGCCACGTGCCAGCAGACGGTGACGGTGAAGGACCACGAGGCGCCGACGATCAGCTGTCCG
>Ga0315274_10007123_pt1 | contig 16219 bp, 15 predicted proteins | sample YL17G02_20_MG_FD_203700 | JGI IMG/M metagenome (GOLD analysis project Ga0315274, IMG submission 203700) | Sediment microbial communities from Yellowstone Lake, YNP, Wyoming, USA - YL17G02_20 | ecosystem: Environmental > Aquatic > Freshwater > Lake > Sediment | place: USA: Wyoming | collected...
GGCAATATGTGTATTGATAAAAAAAGAAGGAAGGAGGAAAAGGGGAATAATTTTAAATTTAGAATTAGTATAATAGTACCAACAAGGCAGGCATAAGTAACAACTATAATCGGTTTAAGATCTTTCAAAGTTCTCCCCTACCAATATTTCCTTGAAAAATGAAAATTCTTCTCCTAATCCTAATTTTTTTGCTTTTTGGTAAATAAAAAATCCGGTAGCCATATCCTGAATAGATAAGCCTACTGTTTTAAAAATAGTAATTTCTTCCTTATTTTCTCTACCTATTTTTTGATGGGAAATTATTTCCCCGATTTCACCAGTAATATTTGCTTTATCGAATTGACCCTTCTGAATGGGGATAATGAAGTCACCGGCTTCTTTTAAAGTAGCCTCTATAGAATCAACATATATTTTATCCGCCTTTAAAAGGGTTTGAATATCAATTTCTTGCGTCTGAGGAGTAAATGAACCAACCGCATTAATATGAGTTCCAAGCCTTATTTTTTCTCCAGGGAAGACCGGAGTGTTAGAAGTAGTGGTTACACAGATAATATCTGCGTTTTCAATAGCTTTTTCCGAAGAAGGACTTATTGTCCATTTTAAGGAAAGGTTGGAAAGTTTATTCTTCATTAGTTTTAAATAGTTAACGGACTGTTGTTCATTAATATCATAGATATTTACTGATTTTATATCTCGTACCGAACACACTGCCTCTAATTGAGTCCTGGCTTGAAATCCGGCACCAATAATCGCTACTGTTGAAGAATTTTTCCTGGCTAAGTAATCAGTAGCCACTCCGGAAGCAGCGCCAGTTCTAAGGGCAGTTAAATAATTTCCTTCTAATCCAGCTAATGGTAATCCCGTCTCTGGGTGGATTAATAAAATAAAGGCATTTGTGGTAGGTAGATTTTTCTCTCTGTTTTTGGGAAATACAGATACAATTTTTAAGCCTAAGGCGCCTGAATCTTCGATATATCCGGGCATATAAAGGATAATTCCATCTTCTTGAGGAATTTTTATCTGAGTGCGAACTGGAATAGTAACTTTTCCGGATGAATAAGCAGCAAAAACATATTTAACCACCTGAATGGCTTCTTTTATGGAAATAGATTTTTGAATATCACTTCTGGTTAATAAGAGCATTGTCAACCTCCTTTTGGGATTAATTTTTTGGAAAATAAATTTGTCAATATATTCTACTATTTTTTTTAAATGTTCTCCATTCAACAAATCCACAAGTGTCTAAAGTAACATGAAGATACCTTTGTTTACATTTTTTAAGAAATTATAATAGAAAATTCGTCCTTATTAGAAAAGACCACCTGCCTGACCAGTTTTATTTTAGTTCAATCGTAAACACTGCTCGAAATTAGTACACATAAATCATAATTCTTCTCCAATAATACACTATAAAAAATTAAGTCAACAAATTTATTTTTTAAAGCTCATTTAATTTCTAAATTTCTATCTTTCTAATCTTCAATAGTTGACAAAGATCAGTTAATTCTCCGACTAAATCGCCTTCTTTTAAGAGGAAATGATGATCTACTCCTTCTGCGAGTAGCTGATTAAATTTATCTAAGGCATTAGCACCTAAATTAACTTTAGCAAAAAATTTACTACCACCCTCCACCCATTCCTGATGGGTTACCTCTTCGGTAGAAACTTTAGCCACTAACATTCTATAAGTATTTTCCCGACCACATAAATCAACCATGGTAACTTCCGGCATAGCTTTTAAAGGAGTACCTACAAAAGTACCTAAATCACCACTCGGTGATATTTGCACTTTAGAGATATTTTCGGTAATAGAATGAGCAGAACTACCTTCATGGGCTAAATAAATAATTTTCCCCTTGATACTTCCAATCTCGGCTAAGGCAGTAGGTCCCGGTTTGAGCTGATTAAGTATGGTCATTAAGACCGCATGCCCGATATCTCCCTCGGTATCTAAAACTATTCCTTCATCAGCTAACCAGGAAGCTGGTAAATTAATTAATCCACCAAATTTAGGATAGCATTCCGCAGCAGCAGCATCTAAAGTATAATGCTGGAATATTTCTTTAATGGCTAAATATACTTTAGCTGCATAGAGAAGATTCTCTTCACCTGCAACAGCTTTACCCATTCTCTGCTCTTTTTTAAATTTCAAGAGAGTTTTTTCCGCTACAGATTTTTCCTGTTTTTTAGCTCGTTCTAAAACTTCATCCATCTCTATATGAATAATGGTAGTTCCAAATTTCTTAGAAAATTCCCATTCTTCACTGGTCATATCTTGTGAACCTGCTACCCTCCAGGTTTGCCGCGGTCCTATTAAAGCAATTCTCAAACTACTTAATCTTTTATAAAGTTTAGCGGTAGTGGCATACCTGGTAATTTCTTTAATTAAATCAGCATTTTCCGGTAAACCATAAACATATTTATAATTAAAACCATGCTCCCATAAAATACTTCCAAAGTGCTGAACACAACCAATAGAAAAGGTCTCCGGATAAGGAATCCCCCAGAGGATAACTGGACACTTTAGATTATTAATAAAGATATACTGTAAAGAATCTAAAACCCAGGTAATATGAAGCAGCACTAACAAATCGGGTTGCTGCGTAGAAAAATAGTCTACTGCGGCAAAGGCATCCGCAGGATCCCATACTGTTTCTGGATAAGCATAAACTTCTAAGCCATTTTTTTCAAGATATTTAATTGCTACTTTTAAAATTTCCTCTGCTCTCTGACCACCACTTTCAAATCTACTAGCCATAGCTACTAAGGCAACTTTTGGTTTATTCATAATAAAATCTCCTTTTCTTTAGATAAATTCTTATAATGATTCTTAAAAAATATTTTCAAACAGACTAATATTTAATCCATGAATATTCCGCCATTTACATCTATAATCTCACCAGTAATATAACGAGCTTTAGGTGAAGCTAAAAAAACTACTACCTCAGCTATATCTAAAGGCTTACCTGCTCCTCGGATAAAATTACGAAAACTTTCTTCCTTTTTTTTAGGTCCGTAGACTTCCCATAAGGGAGTATCAATGGCCCCAGGAGCTATACCGTTCACATTAATATTATAAGGTAAAAGTTCCTTAGCTGTTTGTATGGTTAAATTGGAGACTCCCGCTTTGGAAGCTCCGTAACAAGCCGCTGAGTTAATTCCACCTATTTTAGCGGCTACAGAAGTTATATTGATAATTTTACCTTTATTTCTCTTCTTCATTTCGGGAATAACTGCCTGGGTGCATAAAAAAACACTTTTTAAATTAACTGCCAGACAATGATCCCAGTCTTTTTCGCATTCACTTTTTCTATTTTAAAAATTATCGGCAACTACCTTTCTATTATTATCTGCTACTTACAACTCTTATTCATAGCTTTTTCTAACCGATCCAGGAGACAATTAACATCTGAAGCCAATAAATCCACCCCTTTATTTAAGTAAAATTTAATTGCTTCATTTTTCAAATTGATTTTTTCCGCTAATACTATTGCCGATAGAAAATTTACCTTTTTTACCTCTTTGTTAAAATTTTTTGCAGTAAGTAAATCATCCCAAATATCACCAACATAGATTCCCAATCTAGTTTTTAAATTTTCAGATAATTTTATTAACCCCTGAGGATGGGGTTTTTGTGAACCATCATCGACGGTGATTATATTTTCCTCAGAGATAATATCACTCCAATTCAATTTTTTTAAGGCTATCCTAGTTTCCCCCTTAGTTCTACCGGTTAATACGCCGACAGAAAAATTTTGCAAAAATTCTTTCTTGTTTTTGTTTATAATTACTTTTTCATGTTTTATTAAACCTTCTGACTTAATTAATGACGGATGAAACCCATAAGTATTAAAACAGTATTCTTCTCCAGCATAAATTTCTTTAAATATTTTAGTAATTAAATCTCTATCCCACAGATTCAATATCCATTCCTTGCTGTGTTCATCTTCTTTTTCAAGTAAATCTAACGTTTTAGGTAAGCCTCCCCCAAAAGGTAGAACCTCCGTAGTAAAAATTTTTATATCAGGTTCTTTATCTTTAAGCCTATCTACATCTTTTAAATTATTTTTTCTTGCCTTCATTAAATAAAACAAAATTACAGCCGACGTTAAATCCCAATCATTGTTAAAGCCTCCTGCCATCTTAAAACATTCAACTTCTTTTGGATTTATTAAATTACGGGAACCATTAAAGTGTAACACTTTTTTAAAATAAAATTGAACTGTTTGGCATACAGCTTTTATAAATGAATTTCGTACATCAATCAAAACGCCATCAATATCAAAAACTAAGGTGTCTATCCGAAAAAGTCTATCTAAAATATTTTTTTTAAAAAAAATCTTTTCCTCAAATAAATAACTAAAACTTAATTTTTCCGAATTTTGCAACAATTCAACTCGCCTCTTTCTTAATTAATTAGATATTTCATCAAAAATCGACTTAAAAACTCTACTTATGATATTATTTGATAGGGAATCTTTTTTATAACATTAGAAAAGGTTTCGTACTGCCATAGATACACATCCTCCTGTTTTAGCATTTTAAAGAATGATTAAGGCTGTGGTATTATCATAAGGATTGCCCTTTTTAGACATACTTATTCTGATACCATTATCCTTTAATATTTTTTTATAATCTTTACAGGAACTTACTTCTCTGATCTGAATGATGAATCAGGTTATCGGTTTTTCTAGCAGCTATAGTCATATTCAAAGTAGTAATAGCAAGTTTAGGAAATAAAGTTTTACCGATAGCGTAACCGACTATTTTTCGGGAATAGATATCCAGGATGGCGGCGAGGTAGACAAAACCGTTGAGTATCCTGATATAGGTGATATCCGCAAACCAGACTTGATTAATACCGGTAAGCTCTTTATCTTTAATCAAATTAGAGTATATTCTATTATTATGTTTGCTATTGGTGGTAGCAATATATTTGCGTTTTATTCTACCTTGTATGCCTAACTCCTTCATCATCTTTAATACCTTATTATGGTTTACTATTACCTTATCTCTTCTTAATTGAGCGGTTATTTTCTGTAACTGTAATAGGGATGTTCCCGGGAGATATCCTCTATCTTCCTTCTAATCCTTAATTCTTTTTGCTTTTTATTTATATTTATTTTTGGCTTGTAATAAAGGGTAGATCTTTTTATACCCATTAGTCTGCATCCCTCTTTGATGGAGGAAAATAAGGGCCGGTAATGAGGAATAGACTCTCTTTTATCCTATCCTTATATTTAATAATACAGCATAGTCCGAAGATAATAATACACAGTAAGTATATAAAAATCTTACTGTGTATTATTAAATTTATTCGTCATTATCTACATCTATCCCTTATTTAAAATACGGAAGATTATCTTTCCTCGGAACAGAGTAAATAAAGAATTAAAAAATCATTTTAATTTTGGTATCTTTTTCTTTATTTCCTCACAAGCTTTATCTAGAGCTTCTTTTGGTGTATATTGCCCAGATAAACATGCATTTATATAGTTTTGCAAAATATCATCCATAACTACATGTTCTGGAAAGCGGTCAAGTTTAAATACTGCAGGAGCTAATTCACCAGTTATGGGATCTGGGGTTTCATAGTACTCTTTAGGTAAGCCCCACGCACTTCCGGGTTCCAAAAAAGCTTTTTTCCCATTAATTTCTAAAACCTTACCATTAGTAATAAAATAATGAGTCGGCGCATAAGTCAGTTTATAAACTTTGGGATCTTGATATGCACTTTCAGATAAAGATATGCTTCCGTGAGACATTAATTCAGCCTGAACTTCTGGACGCTGAGTCCATTGTAAGAACAACCAAGCAGCTTCGGGATTCTTAGACGATGAGGGGATAAAGATGGCCCAGCCATGTAAATTAGTAGATTTGCGAGTAGCAATCGGGACACCACTATAGGCAATTTTACCTATAACCTGCGATTGGGAAGGATCTTCACTAATAGCATATGCGGCATCCGCCCATAACAAGGATTGTAGTGCTAATCCAGATTGTATAGCTGCCAACTGTTCATCCCAAGTGTAGGTAGTGCTTCCTGGGGGACAGAAGTTATCCATCATATCTTTATAGTAAGTCAAGGCCTTTACCCCTTCCTCTGAGTTGATTACAATTGGACCATAATCATCCCCTGTTGGGGAATCAATTACTTGTCCATTAAAGGCATATAACACGTTGAAAAAATTCCATAATGTTGAAACATGCCTCTTCCCAGCCAAGGTCATACCATAAACATCATGATCTAGAATTTCATCCCCTAATTCCGCTCTTTTTTCTCTCGTGAAAAATTCGGCACAATCCCTAAGTTGCTCCATTGTAATTGCTGGCAAAGGCAATTCATATCCATATTTAGCTTTAAAATTTTCTCTTTCTTTTGGATGATTAAATAGATCTTGTCTCCATTCATAGAATATGGTATGAACAGAAAATGGAACACCATATAACTTTCCTTTATAAGCAAAACAACCATTTAACCAATCTTGGTTAGAAATATCCTTTTCCATGCTAAAATTGGGATCTGTAATATTTTTATTCTGCATAAATATTTCCAATGGTTGTACCCACTTATTTTCTGCATTTTGAGCCAGCATCACATGAGGATTTAAAAAACAATCATAGATACCCGTTCCAGCCACAAAGTCAGCTGTGGTTTTCGCGATTACTTGATCAATGGCAAACTGTTCAATTTCTACCTTAATACCTGTCAATGCTGTAAATTCTTCTTTCAATCTATTCAAAGACTCTAGAGGAGGTAAGGCTTCGCCGATCATATGTATAGTTATCCCGCTATACGGTTTAGATACTTCTTTTAGCCATTCATCGGAATTTTGTGCATTAATAGACAAGGTAAATACTGTAAAGGCAATTAACAAGAATAAAACAATAATATTAACTTTTTTCATTTTATTTTCTCCTTTTTATCTAAATTTAAAAAACTTAGTTCCTAAATATAAACGAGCTAATTTTTTTACATTTTTTTCACCCCCCCCTTTTTTTTATTACCGTTCAAGGAAGTTGATTTTTTTAATTTTATTTCAAAATTTTTTATCTTCAGAATTTATATTACAGTAGGGAAATCTCGCACATATCACCCTTATACTTTGTATTACATTCAAAAACTTTTATTCTATCTTTAGCGCTCTTTATTGTAAGAAAAGCTCCAAAAAAGAATTCACAATCTATAACAAAGAAAAGATAAGGAAGTATACTGTAATAGAATTATTTTCTATTCTAAATAGTTACTTAGCGCGTTGTGGCCATATTCTTTTTTCTGTGCCTTTATCAAATATAAATATTTTGTCCATATCAAATTGCAGACTAATTTTCTCATTAATTTCCTTGTCAATTGGTTTTTCCAAGCTTATTTTAGTTAAAAAATCAGCTATTTTAATTGAATATAGAAAAGTATCACCAAAATACTCAATTCCATTAATCTCACCAGTAATAATATTTGACTTATTACTATTGGCATTTCCTTCTTTTGCTATAGACATGTCATCACTTCTAATCCCAACTATTACCTGTGATTCTATACTCTTTTCAGATAATATTTCTTTGATTTTATTAGGAATAATAAAAGATATTCCATTTACATTAATTAGCATTTCGCTATCTTTTGAAAACAATTTACCAAAAAATGTATTCATAGGAGGTTCACTAAAATATTTTGCTACAAAAACATTAGCAGGGTATCTATAAATATCTTCTGAGGTATCCAATTGCTGAAGGGTACCATAATTAATAATTGCTACTCTATCAGCCATGGCTAAAGCTTCAAAATAATCCGGAGTAGCAAAGATAGTTGTTGTTTTTTTTTCCACTTGAATTTTTTTCAGCATGGCTCTAGCTTCATGTCTAAGTTTTGAATCTAAATGAGCAATTGCTTCATCAAGAAGATACACTTCAGGCTCTCTAACCAATGTTCTGGCCAATACAACCCGTTGTTTTTGCCCTCCTGAAAGTTGATTAATATTTCTGCTAAGAAGTTCTTCTATTTGAAGTTTTGTCGTTATTTCATCTATTTTTGCATCAATTTGCTCTTTTGAAAACTGTTCTTTCCTAATAGGAGATTTCAATGGGAAACTAATATTTTCATATACATTTAAATTAGGATACAGTGAATAATTCTCAAAGGCATAAGCTATATTTCGGTATCTGGGTTCAACATTATTTATAATTTTGTCATTAAAATATATGCTTCCTTTAGATACTTCCTCAAGGCCAGCTATCAGGTTCATAATTGTTGTCTTCCCTGCTCCAGAAGGCCCAAGAATTACAAAGAATTCACTTTCATTACATGTAAAGCTTAAATTATTAATTGCAATATTTTCTCTAAATTTTTTTGTGACATTTTCAAAAATTATTTTAGACATTTCTCTTGCCCCCCGCGGTCCTATTTAAATTTATTCCACTATCTTGATCAAAAAGACAAATATTATCTTCAATAAGTTGTAAATATATCTTTGTCTTTAGTTCTGGATTAAATATTCTGTCAGTTTTTACTAAAATATGAAAATCTCTTATTTTTACATTCAGAATAACCTTTCCTTTGCCTCTTGGCTCTATAAAATAAACTTCTCCTTCAATTAAGCTATCTTTTTCCTTAGTTTTAAAACATCTTATACCTTCGGGTCGAATACCAAGCCTTACTTTTCGTATTCTCAACTCTCCCTTAACTCCTTTAAGTACTGGCATATACTGGTCAGGAAAATTGATATTTTCCCCAAATATCTCAAGTTTTAAACAACCATCTTTACTTAATATAGAGGCATTAAATATATTCATGGGAGGCTCGCCGACGAATGAAGCTACAAACTCATTTTTAGGATTATCATAAATATCTTTTGGTTTCCCCACTTGTTGCACCTTTCCTTTATCCATTATACAAATCCTGTCTGACATACTTATAGCTTCTTCCTGATCATGGGTCACGTAAATTGTCGTAATTTGTGTGTCATCATGTATACGCCTTAGTTCTCTTCTCATGCTTTCTTTCAATTTTGCTTCTAAATGAGATATGGGTTCATCTAAGAGAAATACAGCCGGTTTCCTTATTAGCGCTCGTGCTACGCCTACCCTCTGTTGCTGACCCCCACTTAAAGATTTAACATTGGTTTTCAAAATATCCGTAAGGTCCATAAATTCCGCAACTTCCCTAACTTGCTTATCAATCTCTTTTTGAGGAATTTTTCTTATTTTTAAAGGGAAAGCAATATTTTGGTATACGTTTAAATAAGGATAGAGGGCATAATTTTCAAAAGCTAAAGCGATATTTCGTTTAGCAGGGGGAAAATCGGTTATTCTGGTATCACCAAAGTAAATATCTCCACTAGTTACTTCTTCTAATCCAGCAATCATTCTTAATGTAGAAGATTTTCCGCAACCAGATGGTCCTAATATTGAAAAAAATTCTTTATCATTTATTAGAAAATTAAGAGATTCAACAGCAAGAACACTCTTGCCATATATTTTACATGTATTTTTAAATATTACGTCTGGCATCTTTTGACTCCTCCGATTTTTTTAAATTATGTTTTCTATTCCAAAATCCAAATTTATATTTTGAAAGCACATAAATATCTACGATGCCCGAAACTATCCAGGCACCCCACACAGGTACTAAAGGTTCAAGAACCGCCAACCAAAATAAAATAATTAGTATAGGCCATAATATTAAATAAAAAACTACATCTCCAAATTGCATAAATAAAAACTCCTTTCTACTTTATTAAGTAATAACTTGTGATTAATTAACCTTTAACCGCTCCTAAAGTTAAACCCTGCACTAGATATTTTTGTATGAAAGCAGCTAATATTATTACGGGAATGGCAACAACAGTAGCCGCTGCACAGAGTTGACCCCAATATGTCCCCAAGGCAGTTACTAGACCCGGAAATGCTGCAGGTAAAGTTCTTGCTGTTTCACCACCTAATAGCATTGCAAATAAAAGTTCATTCCATGAAAAGATAAAGACTAAAAATGCACTTGCAATAGTTGAAGATTTGGCGATGGGCAAAATAACTCTTGTAAAAACTTGCCCCTCCGAATAACCGTCCACTAATGCTGCATGATCGATTTCTTTAGGAATTCCATCAAAAAAACCTTTCATCATGTAAACTACCAAGGCTAAGTTAAATGTAGTATGAGCTAAAACAACTCCGGGAATAGTTCCTAAAAGATGCAATTTGTTAAACCATACATAAAGAGGAACTCCTATTGCAATGCCCGGACACATCCTTGTCGTTAATATGAAAAAGTAAAGATGCTTTGCACCAAGAACATAATAACGAGAAAAAGTATAAGCAACTGGTATTCCTATAATTAAACATAATGCAACATTAGAAATACCGACAATTAAAGAATTCCTGAAATAAATTGAAAACCCCCCCGATGGTCCAAAAGCTTCCATAAAGTTAGACAATGTTGGTTTAAAAAATAAATTTATAGTAGGGCTCATAATATCCATCCTACCTTTAAAGGCAGACATGACAATCCATAAAAAGGGCACAAGACTTATTAGGGCTACAACAACAATCAATGTTATTTTTAAAATATTTGCCCACATAAAAACATTACTATTGTTTATTTCCTTACCTTTTACAGGCATAAATATCACCTCTCATTTAAAATTTTTTATTTGCTTTATTTTTCATTGTTACAGCTTTTTTAATCATTCTTTTCTCTTCTAGTGAATGTCTTTAGAAGTAGTAAAATTTACAAATAATAAACATGCTAGAAAACTTACAATATATAAAAGCATAACTGAGGCAGACCCATATCCTAAATCCCAAAACTGAAAATTTACTCGGTATGCAAAAATATTCGAAATCTCAGTTGAAGACCCTGGTCCTCCTCCAGTCATAATAAATATTTTATCAAATTCTTTAAATAAATCTGTAAACCTTAAGAGTATTCCAATTATAAATATCGGTTTCATTAATGGTATGGTAACCTTCCAGAAAGTCTGCCAAGAAGATGCTCCATCAACTGAAGCTGCTTCAAATGGTGCTTTAGGTAAAGATAATAAACCAGCAGTAAAAATCAATATCACAAATGGCGTCCATTGCCATATATCTATCGCCATAATAGAAATAGGTGCAAGTTTATAGTTTCCTAAAATTGCCCCCTTTACCAGACCTAAATTTTTTAGAGTAATCCCTATTAAACCAAAATCGGGATTTAAGTTTAAATTCCCAACTAGACCAATTACTGTTGGTGAAATAATCATTGGAATAATAATGATTGGCAAAAACCATTTTTTAAGTTTCTCTTGACTTGTAAGAGATAAAGCAACAATAAGCCCTAATAAAAATTCTATTGGCAAACAGATAAATACCATTTTAAATGTTAGCCAAAGACTAGAGCCAAAACCAGAATTATGAAACGCTGCCCTATAGTTATCCCATCCTACATATCCCCCGGTAGCAGAAGGATCTGCATAATTTATATTTCTAAAACTATAGTCGCCCATTATTAACCAAGGAATTAATTCTATTACCAGCAATAGAATAAAACCTGGCCACAACCATTTCCACCCCTTCCATGAAGTTCTTCTAAGATCTGTGCCTATTTGGGCATCATTCATATAATGTTCATTCAAAATACTCCCTCCTCTTTTGCTTTAATTCTATTATTAAACAATTAAAAATATATTTACCTGGCAATTATGCTCCCAATTAAATTAAAAAATATTTTTACAAATTAAAGTTAACTTTTACTTAATATAATTTAATAATTCTTCAAATCATTTAAGTTTTTTATGTGGATTCTGTATCACATCATGATATTCCCTCCTTATTTTTTATTATTGGTGCCTTTCAGAAAACTCTGATACCCTTATCTTGCAAGGCTTTTAGAGTACCTCTATTTTATTCTTCGCCTCCATTTCCTTTTTACTCTATAATATTTTAAGAATATTGTTTTTTAGGTTTAGCAACTTTTCAGAAAAATAGGGGGTAAGACTATAATACTGTGCCTTCTATTGATAGACCACCTATTCCAATTTAAAGTCTTCTGGTAGTATAGTATTTTTATCTATGACCTTTATGACTCTTTACATATCTTTTTGATTCAAACTTAATTCATTTGTGAATGTTATTTATCTGTTTAGATATAATTATTCTTTTTCAAACATATTTAGCAAAGAATTATATAGACCTACATATCGAGAATAAGATTTTCTATATATATCTGCATTATTTATTTGTGGTTCTATTCGATCCTTAACCCTAACCATCGTTTCGACAGCTCCTTTTATGCTAGAATAAATGCCGGTAGCTTTACCTGCAAGTATTGCTGCTCCTAAACAAGCAGCTTCTCCATTTTCCATAGTATAAACAGGAATTTGAGTTACATCTGCCTTAATTTGTGTCCACAGAGGGCTCTTAGATCCTCCACCTAAAGAACGTATTTCTTTAACATCAAGTCCCATATCTTCTAAGACATCAATATTGCGTTTAAGCATGAAGGCAACGGCTTCCATAATTGAACGTATAAAAGAAGGCTTATCATGATGCAGTGTAAATCCGTAAAAGACCCCTTTTGCTTTTGGATTTGCTTCCGGTGCCATTGCCCCTTGTAGGTGCGGAAGCATTACCAAGCCGTTACAGCCTGGTGGAACATTTTCGGCTTCCTTATCTAATAAACTGTATGAATCTTCATGTAGCAAAGTTGCCAGATCTATCTCAGATGCACAAAAGTTTTCTCTAAACCATTTGAGAACTATACCCCCTGTTGTAAAAGTATGCAACATATATGTATCTGGCATACCATGATAATGGCAGGGCATACGCATTTTTTCATCAAAAGTTGGTTTATCAATTGTCGCATGAATATCAAAACCTGCACCAGTAGTTTCTGAAACAACACCAGGTATAATATTACCTACACCTATTGCCCCACATGCTTGATCTAGTGCACCTGTAGCTACGATCGTTTTTAAAGATAGACCTAATTCTTTAGCAATATTGGGCAACAATGGTCCTGCAACTTCACCAGATTCACAAATTTCTGGCAATTGACTCTCTTTAATGCCTAAATAATCTAGCATTTCTTTCCACCAAATCTTTTTTGTAATGTCCCAATAAAGAGTGGAGCATATCAAAGAAGCTTCACATAAATACCTTCCGGTAAGACGATAAATAAAATAATCTTCAATTAATAAAAATTTTGCAGTTCTATTAAATATGTAAGGTTTATTCTTTCTATACCATAATAATTTGGCAGCAGGCCAGGTTGGCACTATTTTCACCTGTCCGGTTATTTTATATGTTTCTTCATTCCCAAAAATCTCAGTTAATTCTTTAACTTCTTCCTGTGCCCGGTTATCTAACCAAACAACCGCGTTGTCAAGAGGAACACCTTTTTCATCTACCAAAATAAGTGTTTCTCCCTGTGCTGATATTCCCAAAGAATCAATTTTAACAGGATCAACTTTTGATTTTTTTAAAACTTCTGTTACTCCTTGTTTAAATGCCTGCCAGTAAGTCTCTACTTCTAATTCAACAGATAGCTCATTAGGGGTCAATAACTGATACTCCTGGGTTGAATCAGCTATAACTTGTCCATCAATACCAAAGAGTATTACTTTTATTGCAGTAGTACCAAGGTCAACTGCTAAAATATATTTCATTTTATCTAATCTCCTTTCTTTTATTCTGGACTCGGTGCACAACTCCAAGTAATAACTGCTTTTTGCGAGCCGATATTAGTCATCTGATGCGGCACTCCTTCCGGTATAATTATGATATCTCCTTCTTTTAAATGAAAAAACTTTTTGTCGCTTGGTGTATGCATGAGTATTTCTCCACGACTAACATAAAATACCTCATGAGAGTTGGGATGGCCTGGATCAACCGCACCTGTTTGTCCAGGTAATAAAGTCGAACTTCCAAAAGTAATTTTCCCGCTAACTATATATTCACGGCATACTTCCGGTCCATCCAAAAAAATGTGAGTCTTATCTTTCTCTATTACTTTTGTCTCCATTTTCTATCTGCCTCCTTGTCTTAATTATTGAAAAAATCCTTAGATTTATAAATAAGAATAGACTTATCTTTGTTATCAGCCTTGATTACTGTTCCAATAAATAAAATATGGTCACCTGCTTCTATTTGATGAAATAACTTACATTCAAGATAAGCGGCACAATTACTAAGAATAGGAGCTCCAGTACTTTGATACATAATCTCCTCTTCTTTAAGTTTATCCTGATCTCTCCCGGAGATAAAACCACATTTTTTGGCTAATTCCATCTGTTCAGGGGAAAGAATGTTAACAGTAAAAGATTTTGCCTTGGATATTAAGTCAGCAGTGTAATGTCTTTTTCCTATTGCAACGGAGATCATTGGTGGTTTACTAGACACCTGATTAACCCAAGCAGCAGTCATTCCGTTAATTTTTGATTTATGCTTAACTCCAATAATATACACACCGTGCACTAGTAACTTAATTGTTTCATTAATTTTCGAAGAACACATTATAGCTCTCCTTTAGTAATTTATCTTACGGTTCTGTAAAGTTCCTGTATAATTGTTTAGAAACGATTTATAATAATCTTTCTCTACAAAATTTAGCGCTAGATTATTTTTTGCTTTTTAGATATGCGCTTTTAAAATGTAAATCATTTTAGAAATAGACCATTTTTATTTTTAAACAATTGCAGCACTTTCGGGTAAGGTACTTCCTCCATCAATAACAAATTGTGTTCCCGTTATATAACTTGATTCGTCAGAAGCTAAGAAAGCTGCAAGTTCCCCTATCTCCTCTATTTTACAAAGTCTTCCAAGTGGTATTCCACTCGCTAATCTGTCAATTACTGATTTTGGATTATCTGGATTTGTTTCATGGGCCATTTGTTCAACCATTGGAGTTAGTACAAAACCTGGGCAAATTGCATTAACATTAATATTATGTTTTGCAACTTCTCTAGCAAGTGCTTTTGTAAAACCCCAAACTGCTGCTTTTGATGTCGCATATGCAACTTCACCTTCGTCAGCAACCATGGGTCCAGTTACAGATGACATAACGACAATTCTACCGTATTTTTGTTTAATCATATTTGGAAGTATAGCTTTAGTACAATTCCATACACCATTAATATTTACATTAAAATGAAAATCTCTAATTTCGTCACTCATTTCCAAGAATTTTATTAATTTTATAACTCCAGCATTATTAACAAGTATGTCTATTTTTCCAAATTTATTAAGTGCATCATCAATACTTTTTCTCACCTCGTCAAATTTTGTGACATCTACCTTGTAAGCAATAGCTTTATAGCCTTTTGATTGAAAATCTTTAGTAGTAGCAAATACTTTTTCTGAAATATCAACCAGCAAAACAGTAGCTCCATGTTCTAGAAAAACTTTAGCTATTCCCTCTCCATTACCCATTGCAGCACCAGTTACAAATGCTACTTTACCATTTAATTTTCCCATATCGAATTCCTTTCTATTACTTTTAAATTTCTATTTTGAAAGTAGTATAAACTTGAGTTGCTCGCAAATGATCACTTATTTACCACCTTCTCAAGTTACCATTCAGTACACAGAGATTCGCAAAGCAATACGAATTTCATAATAATAATTTATCAAGTTTATAAGCCTAAAGTTAATTTAATAAATATCAAACATAATACAATATTTAAAAGTTTACTCGGAATATTTTTTTTACCTCTTGTATTGTGTTTAATAGTTGAATGTATTACATTAAAATATCACCTCCATTTAATTTGATTAAAGTGCCTTTTAGAACATCTCTATTTTATTCTTCATCTCCACCTACCTTTTACCCTATAACATTTTAAGAATATTGTTTTTTAGTTTTAGCAACTTTTCAGAAAAGTAGGGGGTAAGACTGTAATACTGTATCCTTCTACTGATAGACCACCTATCCCCTATGAAGCTTTACTTAAAGCCCTTATTTACAAATAATCGGTATAAAGAACGAGATAACAAACGTTATTTAACGGTTTTAATTGACTAAATATTATTTTAAAATTTAAACAATATTATCCTTTTTACTAATTATTACTCTTACTCCACATTGTTCAATTTTAATTCTATCTTTATCATCTAACCCTTCGCTAGTAATTATTTTATCAATCTCCGATAAATCGCAAATTTTTATCGGTGCTAATCGATTGAACTTGGTGTGATCTGCAAGAACAATTTTTACCTTGGATCTTTGAATCATCTGTTTTTTAATTTCTAT
>Ga0315274_10007126_pt1 | contig 16216 bp, 13 predicted proteins | sample YL17G02_20_MG_FD_203700 | JGI IMG/M metagenome (GOLD analysis project Ga0315274, IMG submission 203700) | Sediment microbial communities from Yellowstone Lake, YNP, Wyoming, USA - YL17G02_20 | ecosystem: Environmental > Aquatic > Freshwater > Lake > Sediment | place: USA: Wyoming | collected...
AGTAAGTACTCCCAGTACCTCCCTGGATCGTATTCTTTGCCCAGGCATCGAATAGATCCTTTGTGGGAACAAAAGTACCTGCCGGATGAACCTCAATGAACAGTTGGCCATCGGTTAGCGCTCTTACCTCCCCCTCCATGAATTTCTTGAAGGGAGCATAGGAAGCGCTTGCGGCAGGCCAGTGTGTTTGAAATCTCCATTTGAAAACTTTTGGTGTTGCCGCTTCAGCCGGTTCTTCCTTGGTTAGGAAAGAACCCGCCAAACAGAAAATAAGCGCTACATAAACCACCACTTTCCATTTTTTTGACCTAACCATCTTCCATCCTCCTTTCATCGTTTTTTGAATAACCAGTTTTAACCTCAAAAACTTTTTCCCTTCTCTTTATACCATTACCACTCCATCGCATAATAGACTTTGCACTTTTTTGGATTAATCCTTTTGTTCCATAAAGATTCGGTAGAATGGATATTATCATGAAAAGTCGGTTTTCAGCATTTTGATGATCTTTTCCAAACATCACCATATCGTTTAATCCAGCAGACGATATTGATTTAAGAGTTGTCCCTGAATGACAAAAGGTTTGATAAATTTTATTACCGGATTAAATGCAACAACAGGGTTAATAAAGAACAAATAAAGTAATTTGTCAACAAAAAAATATCAGAAAAAATATCAGAAAAAAAGATTGATAATCGTTATCCTTTAGGAATGTCCACTATATTGTTAACCCCATCACCATTATACCCCTCTGGTCTAGGCAGGTTATGCTAAAAAGGATATCTCCCGATTTTAATCACGGAATCTGCTACTTCCCGCCTTAAGCCAACCGTATTGACGGGAGTAAAACGGGTCAGTTTCTTGAGAGCGGATAACTGTGTCCTGAGCGTATCACCTTCGGCAATGGCAGCGAAGGCCCGCTTTGCAAAACCTTCCACCCGATCAAAAGCATCATTGACATAGACCTTTACCATGGCCTTCTGAATCTGGGATTTCTCATCTCCGAATCGCTCCATCGACTTCAATGCTCGAAGCAGAGCGCTCTCCATAGCGAAGACCTCAATCACCATGTCGCTGATCGAAGCAAGGATCTCCTGCTCTTCCGCCAGCTTCATCATATATTTCTGAACCGCAGCTCCCGCGACTAAGAGGGAAATCTTTTTCGACATCTCCACCATTTCCTTCTGCAGGGTGAGCTTACCATCATCCGTTTCTACTTTGGGTCGAAGGGTGAGAAGCTCATTGGCCACCTTCTGCGCTGCGGCGAGTACGGGAAGACGATTTTTCATCGCTCGTTTCGTCAACATGTCCATGATGAGGAGACGATTGATCTCATTCGTCCCTTCCCAGATCCGATTAATCCGGGAATCTCGATATCCCCGCTCAATCGCATAATCATGGATATACCCATACCCTCCGTGGATCTGAAGGGCTTCGTCTACTACATAATCTAATACCTCTGAAGAATAGATCTTGTTGATCGAATCCTCAATGGCATATTCCTCTATTCCTTTTGCCATTTGAATTCCTACATCATCGGCTTGGTGATCGATTCGCTGAAGAGCTCGATCGATCAAAGCGGCTGTCCGGTAAACCATACTCTCCATGGTAAAGGTCCGAATCGCCATTTCCGCAATCTTATGTTTGATCAGACCGAATTCAGCGATCGGCCTACCGAACTGAACCCTCTGCTTTGCATAAGTCACCGCATCATGCAGTGCACTCTTTGCAGATCCGACACAACCTCCGCCCAGCTTAAAGCGGCCAATGTTCAGTGTGTTAAAAGCGACGATATGGCCCTTTCCAACCTCCCCGAGGACGTTCTCCACCGGCACCTTGGCATCGGTGAAGATGACGCTTCGTGTGGAGGACCCCTTCATTCCCATCTTATTCTCTTCTTCATCCAACGAGACTCCTTCGAAATTTCGCTCAACAATAAAGGAAGTAAATTTTTCACCGTTTACTTTGGCATAGGTGACGAAAAGATCGGCAAATCCGGCATTGGAGATGAACTGTTTTTGACCGTTCAGAATATAATATTTTCCGTCGGGGCTGAGCATGGCAGTCGTTTTGGCGTTCAGGGCATCCGAGCCGGCTTCGGGCTCAGTCAGGGCATAGGCCGTGATCATCTCTCCCGTAGCAATCTTCGGAAGGTATCTTTTCTTCTGATCTTTATTCCCGAAGAAGATAATGGGAAGAGAACCAATGCCTGTATGGACGGCGTAGGCGACCATGAAGGATCCCCCTGCCTGGGACAGTTTCTCCATCAACAGGATGACACTGACCTTATCCAATTCCTGTCCTCCGTACTCCTCGGTGATGTCTCCGGAAAGGAGACCCAATTCCCCTGCCTTCTTCACCAGACTCGGCAGGAGGCCTTCTTTCTGCACTTCAATATCATCCACCTGGGGTTGAACCTCACCCACGACGAATTCGGTAGCTGCTTTGGCAATCAACCGCTGCTCCTCAGAAAATTCCTCCGGGGTGAAAATCTCCTGAGGAGAAATCGATTCAATCAGAAATGCTCCCCCCTTAACGAACTCTTCCATGGAAACCTCCTTTTCAAAGATCAATGATCAATGGGCAATTATCAGTGATCAGTTAGCAATCAGAAAGCTCCTTTAAAAACTATTTTTAGGCTACCTCTAAAAATGTCATTCCTGCGAAAGCAGGAATCCATAAGCTCTTGACATAACTGGACTCCCGCCTGCGCGGGAGTGACGAATTGGAAATTATTAGAGGTTCCCTTTAATTTTATATTGATCATTGCTAATTGATCATTGACCATTGTTTAGTTACTCGATCCTCTCAAAGATCCCAGCCGCTCCCATCCCTCCGCCAATACACATGGTCACGAGACCATAACGAACATTTCTCCGCTTCATTTCATAAAGTAACATTGTTGTCAACTTTGCCCCCGTACATCCGAGTGGATGGCCGACGGCAATCGCCCCACCGTTGACATTCACGATCTCCGGGTTCAGCCCCAACTCCCGAATCACATAGAGGGATTGCGAGGCAAAGGCTTCGTTCAACTCAACGAGTCCGATCTGATCTATGGTCAACCCGGCTTTCTTTAACGCCTTGGGAACAGCATAAGCAGGACCAACCCCCATGATTTCAGGCGGAACCCCGGCTACCGCAAAGGATCGGAAGGCGGCCATCGGTTTTAACTTCAGCGCCTCCGCCTTCTCTTTCGACATTAAAATCAAAGCTGCTGCTCCATCACTCGTCTGGGATGAATTGCCAGCAGTCACCGTCCCTTTCGCTTTGAAAACGGATTTGAGACTTGCCATCCCTTCCAGAGACGCATCGTATCGGACTCCTTCATCCGTGTCAAAGATAACCTCTTTCACAACAACCGTTCCGTCCTCCTTGATTTCCTTCACTTTTGCAGGAATAGGAATGATCTCCTCCTTAAACTTCCCCTCCTTGATGGCTTTAGCTGCTTTCTGGTGACTCAGGAGCGCAAAACGATCCTGTTCCTCTCTCGTAATCCCAAATTTCTCAGCCACATTCTCTGCAGTGAGACCCATGGAGGTATAGGCCTGGGGGTTATGTTCAACTAAATAAGGGTTTGGAGAGGGGGTCAGGCCCATGATGGGAACCTGGCTCATAAACTCCACACCTCCGGCAATCATCACATCCGCAGCTCCGACCATGATCTCATAGGCTGCCGTGGCAATAGCCTGCAGCCCTGACGAACAGAACCGATTCACGGTCTGTCCCGGGACCGAGTACGGAAACCCTGCCCGCATCGCCACGACTCTTCCGAGGTTCAGTCCTTGATCAGATTCGGGAAAAGCACATCCCAAAACGACATCATCCACGTCTTCCATTTTCAGGCGAGGCACCCGATCGAGAGCCTCTTTGATAACCATCGCTGCAATGTCATCGGGACGTGTATCCTTCAGAATCCCTCGCGGGGCCTTCCCCACAGCTGTCCTTACTGCAGAAACCACCACAGCTTCTTTCATAAAGCCTCCATGATTTGCTGATCAATGGTCAATGGCCAATTGGCAATAATCAATTAGCAATCAAGAACTTCTATACATGACATCATAAGTCTAACTAAGTTTGTCATTCCGGGCTTGACCCGGAATCCAGTGTTTTTCTGGATTCCTGCTTTCGCAGGAATGACTCCCTTTGCTGTGATTAATGTCGCTGTATATATAAAAGACCATTGTTGGTTTTTCATTGACCATTGGTAATTGATCATTGACCATTGATCATTGGTGATTGGTCATTGACCATTGATCTTAGTTCCTCAACGGTCTTCCTGTTTTCAACGTATACTGCATCCTCTCCTGGGTCTTGGGCTCACCGCAAAGGCTCATAAAAGCCTCTCTCTCCAAATCCAGAATATATTGTTCCGTCACTTCGGTCCCGTCTGGTAAGTTCCCTCCTGACATAACGTAGGCCAGCTTCTTTGCCACGTGTTCATCGTATTGGCTGATATAACCACCCTCTCTCATATAAAACAGCCCCATCTGAAGAAGAGCATATCCTCTTTCACCCATGACTTTGATATTCTTTTTAGGCCGGGGTGGACGATAGCCTTCTCCCACAAGATCAAGGACTGTTTTCTTGGCGTTGTGAATGAGGTAGTCTCGATCGATCGTGATCTTGTCAGTGGGTCTCATATAGCCCAACTTTTGGGCTTCTTTGGCGCTGGTCGCCACCTTTGCCATGGCCACGGTCTCGAAAGCCTGTCGGACGAAGGGAAGCAATTCGGCATCAACGACACTTGACGGAACACCTTCTGTACATCGGAGCAACATCTCCTTCGTTCCGCCTCCTGCAGGAATCAACCCTACACCTAATTCCACAAGACCAATGTAAGTCTCGGCGGCGGCCCGCATCATGGCGCATGAAAGGCAGATCTCACATCCTCCTGCCAGGGTCATACCGAACGGCGCAGCGACGACCGGCTTCTCAAAATATTTGACGGCCATTAGGGTATCTTGAAAGGCCTTCACCGACGCTTCAATATCATCCCAGTTCTCATCCTGAATTTCAAAAAGCATGAGCATCAGGTTAGCCCCTACCGAGAAATTTTCGCTTTGGTTACCGATCACCAGACCTTCAAATTTCTCCTCCACCTCCTTCAGAGCTCCCTTCATCATCTGGATAGTATCTGTTCCAATGCTGTTCATCTTGGAATGAAACTCGAGGCACGCCACCCCATCACCGAGGTCGATCAGGCTTGCCCCGGGATTTGAAAGAACTGTCTTATTTCGATCTTTCAAACTCGGTAAAAGGATGATCTCCGGTTTTTCTTCGACCCCCTGGTATTGGCCTGCTCCCACGTCAAAGTAAAAGACATGGCCGTCCTTTTTCTCATAAAAAGAAGAATATCCTTTGCTGAGGAGCCGTTCCACCAGCGGAGGGATCGTTTCTCCCTCCTTCTCCATCCTCTTTACAGAGGGTTTCAGACCAATGGCATCCCACAGTTCAAAGGGCCCAAGCTCCCAGTTGTATCCCCACTTCATGGCCCGATCGATATTGACGATGTCATCGGAGATCTCGGGAATCTTTTCCGCAGAGTATAGCAGGGTCTTTTTCAAGATCTTCCAGGCGAATTGTCCTCCCCGATCAGGACTCATCACGAAACTCTTTACCCGCTCTCTCACGTCCTCAATATTCTTTGCCATTTCGAGAGAAGGAAGATTCACCTTCTGTTGTGGTCGGTATTCGAGCTTTTCATAATCCAGAACCAGAGTCTCTTCTTTCCCATCGCCTTTCACCTTTTTATAAAAGCCCTGTTTCGTCTTCAGGCCCAGCCACTGGTTTTTGATCATCTGTTCAACAAAGGAAGAGGCTGCAAAATAATCTCTCTCCTTTCCAGCCGGGAGGCTCTCATAGAGATTTTTGGAAACATGGGCCATGACATCCAGCCCAACGAGATCACCGAGCTTGAAGGTGCCCATTTTTGGCCTTCCTATCGCAGGACCTGTGATCTGATCGACCTCTTCAATCCGATAGCCATCCTCTATCATCGTTCTCATCGTGACAGCGCCTGAAAAGGCTCCCACTCGATTGGCGATGAAATTGGGTGTGTCTTTGGCAAAAACCACTCCTTTCCCTGCAATCCTCTCTCCTACATCGACCATTCTCTCCACAACGCTTTTGGACGTTGCCGGGACCGGGATGATCTCAAGAAGTTTCATATATCTCGGCGGATTGAAGAAATGGGTTCCCAAGAACCTCTCTTCGAAGTCCCTGGAGAACCCCTCGCACATCTTCTTAATAGAGATGCCAGAGGTATTGGAGCTGATCACCGTCCCTTCTTTTAAGAAGGGGATCAATTTCTTGAAGAGCTCTCTCTTCGTATTCAGATCCTCGATGATCGCTTCGATGATCCAATCCGCCTGGGACACCCAGGAGAGGTGATCTTCAAAGTTTCCGACGGAGATGATCTCCGCATCCTCCTTCAAATAGAGGGAGGCGGGCTTTGATTCTTGAATTCTCTTCTTCCCCAAAACGGCGAACCGATTTCTCACCTCCGGGCTTTCCAATGTCAGCCCCTTCTTCTTTTCCGCTTCTGTCATCTCCGGAGGTACAATATCAAGGAGAAAGGAAGGAATGCCTACATTTGCCAAGTGGGCAGCAATCGCACTTCCCATGACGCCTGCCCCTAATACCGCTGCTTTTTTGATCTTCTGATTCATCGTTCAACCCCTTTCCCCCTCACCCCATCCCTCTCCCCGCTGGGGAGAGGGGGGATTTTTAAGAAAAGCATTGATTAGATTCTGTTTGGAAATTTGTCCCCCGGTCACAAAACGAAATCGGTCTCCCCCACCTAAGAGTTTCCGCCGAATCTCATGAGGAGACAAGCCCTGTTGAAGCCCTTTCTCGATACCGTTCTTGAGATTTTCTAAATAGTCCATTTTTAAATGAATCGCCTCCTTCGGCCTATCGATGATACCGCTGAAGGAACAGAACATTCTCTTCGGTTGGAGAGCGGCTATCTTTTTCAGGGAATCAATAGTCAAATAGATATCTTCATCTTCTCTCAAGTATCTCACCTGCTCGCTGATGAAGAGATCGCCGGAGAAGAGCCACCCTTCATTCGGTTCATAGAGACAGATGTGGTCATCCGCATGTCCCGGGGTAGGAATGACCACGAAACGGAATCTCGAGGTCTGAATTTCTGAATCGAGCTCACCCATCTCTGACGGAAGTGGACATCCCCACGTAATTCTGCGATAGAAAGGCATCCATTGAAAAGGTGCTTTCATATAAGTGGCTGTTTTCGGATGAGCCAGGGGAAGGAGGCCATACTTTTCCCTCATCCAGAAATTGTTTCCCGTGTGATCCTCATGGTGATGGGTGTTGACCACGATATCGGGATGAAGTCTATCACAGATTTTCAGGAATTTATCTTGACCGTGAGTGAACCCTGTATCGATCAGCAATCCATCGATAAAAAAAGCGTAAACTTTGAAAAGGGAAACGCCCAAGAATCGGCTGATCATCCGTAGGATGGTAATAGGACCCTCCTTTTCAAGACGAATCGCCATTCGATTCATGGTTAATCTGTCCCCTCATCTGCTCCCCTTCAAAGGGGTGAATGGAGATAGAGAAGAAAAGTTTTACATAATCTATCAATTTGAAAGTTACTTTGTCAATCCAAATCGGAAATGTGTGTCAAGCCAAATTTTGAAATATTCGTTCCCCCTTCGATCCTCCGGTTTTCCGGCTTATTCAGCAGACACCTGAACCACTGCTCCATCTCCCTGGGCTAACCCTCCACAGATGGATGCCACCCCTATTCCTCCGCCTCTTCTTCTCAATTCATAAATCAGAGTCATCAGAATTCTTGCTCCGCTTGCTCCTACAGGATGACCGATGGCAATGGCACCACCATTGACATTTGTTTTCCCCAAAAGGGATTCTATCTTCTTGGAATCCCCATCGGCTAAAATCTTTACACTCACAAGAGGCATTGCAGCAAATGCCTCGTTGATCTCAATGAGGTCAACTTGATCGAGAGTGATTTGGGCCTTTTCCAATGCCTTTTTAATGTTGAAGCCTGGAATGGCTGCAATCAACCTGGGGGTTGTGGCATTCGCTACCATGGAGAGTATCTTTGCCAACGGTCGAAGTCCCTTCTCCTTTGCCTTCTTTTCACTCATAATCAAAATGGCTGAGGCACCTGTGTCGAGGCCCGGGGCATTTCCCGCAGTCACTGTAGGACTTCCATAGACAAGGGGTAATTTGGAGAGTTTTTCAAGTGTCGTGTCTGGCTTCGGAAATTCATCTTTTTCAAAAATGATGGGAGGTCCTTTTTTCTGGGGAATTCCAACCCTCATCAACTCCTCCCCTATTTTAAATTTCCCTTCGGCAAAGGCTTTCGCATATTTCATCTGGCTTCCATAAGCCCATCGGTCTTGATCTTCTCTTGTAATCCCATACTCCAGTGCCACCTCGCCCGCGTCAACCGATACAGGATTGAAACCTTTGTAACCCAGTCCATAGAGACCATCCCATAATTCAATATTACCCAATCTACTTCCCCACCGTACATAAGGAGGAACAATAAGAGGAGTGCGGCTCATATTCTCTGCACCTACGCCCAAAGCCACTTCAATCTCTCCGGATCTGATCGCCCTATACCCCAGCCTCACAGCTGCCAGCGATGAACAACATGCACGGTCAACCGTAATGGAAACAGCCTCTGAGGGCATCCCTGCCTTGAGAGTGGCCTGTCTCGCAGGGACGTCAGTTTCCAAGCCCACTTCTCCGGGGATAGCAGATCCATAATAAGTCTCTTCAACCTCCTCCCCCTTCACATTCACCCTTTTCAAAACCTCACGCATTACCATTGCCCCAAGGTCGATGGAGGGAATATCTTTCAGGGTCCCGCCGAATTTCCCGAAAGGTGTCCGAACAGCACTGACCACTACCACATCATTCCTTTCCATCATCTTCCCCCTTTCCATTTTTAAATAAGATAGCCATAATTTCAGTCCTCAGTCATTGGTCATTGATCGTTTATCTTTTTTTCCTCAGTTATTATTCATTGATAACTGCTAATTGATCATTGACCATTGTCCATTTATCAATTGCTTTTGCTTTCTACTTACTGCCTACTGCTTACTGCCTTCTGATTTAAAGTACTGTATCGTCCCGTCCGGATAAATGGCCACATTGGCTTTGTTTCCCCACTCCGCTGTCAGCAGATCCAAAACCTCTTCCCAGGTTTTCACCCATAGAATAGAAGGAACCTGACCGAAGAAACAGGCTCCTACATGATCTTTAAAGGGCGAAAGGACGATGAATCGTTTCACTTTTGTCGGCAAGGGTTGGGGAAGCTGAAGCCTTCCCTCTCCACATTTTCCAAATTCTCCAAAGAGGTAATGGACGACCTGCCCTGCGGGCTCATTGGCAATGATCACCAAATCTCCTCCCTCCTCTTTTAATGAGGGAATTCCGATGAATGGGGCAATAGCACATTCATTCGGTTTTGAATAAGCATTGACCACCACAATATCCATATTTCTTGCTGGAGTGGTCGCATAGACCTCTTTTGCCAATTTCATACCTTCTCGATGTTCCAGGATTGGATCTCCCATAAAGAGGCCGGTGATCTCACCTCGTAGGTTGACGATGGCATCGATCTTCACATCAAGGCCGGCCATTTTTGTCGCCTCCTCAATATCAAGGCGAGAAATATTTCCTTCAATTTTTCCTATGCCAACGCAGCCCGGATGACCTTGAACGAGCTTTTCATGGTTATAGGCGATCGAGTCGATATGGGCCACTCCTGGAAAGATGATTTTCCCTCCCCCTCCGAACCCGGAGAAAGAGTGGGGAACAATACACCCAATCCCAATCTTCAAGTCACAGGCCATCACTTCTCTGTTGATAGAGACAGGGGTCCCTCGACTGGTCTTGCCCAAATAAGTACAGTGATCAAAAGGGTGATGGTTATAAACAGGAAATCGATCCAGGACCTCCTGCCCCAGTTTCTTTTTAAAATCAATAGCTGTCTGTGCCCCATGGGCTCCAAGAGCCGCGATCAATCGAATCTGTTGATCTGAAATCCCGGCCCTCTCTAATCCCCTTAGCACATAGGGGACGATTTCAGAAACAGGAGTGGGTCTTGCCATATCATCAAAGAGAATGACAACCTCTTTCTTCCCTTTAGTCAATTCCTGAAGGGGTTTTGAGCCAATGGGCTTGAGAAAGGTTTTTTCCATCTCCTTGTGTATAAGTTTCTTTCTCTCTCCTCCCTTCATCGGGCGGAAAAAGATAGCCCAGGAGGGAGGAAAATTGAGTTCCATCTCTATATTTTCATACCAGAGGAGCTGGGGGACTTTGACTTTCATTGTTTCTTTCCTGAAGTTTGCTATTATCCTCTCGAATCTCTGAATTCAAATTCCCGCGCTAATCGTTCGGAGTAATTAGTTCAGTGTTCGGAGTTTTTTATTTAAATCTCCGAACTCTGAACTCCGAACTACGAACTTATTATACATTATGCAAGTCGATTTGTCCTCGCCCTTATTAAAGTCCGAGGTAGCTTTGGCGGAGGTGTTGGATATTAAGGAGGATCTGATTAAAACCAATTAAAATGATGGAAAATTTCTCCAGAGTAGATTCCAACCTATACCAACAAATATTTTTTTCTCAATTCCTCGTTCTCTTGAAGCTCTCTGATGCTTCCTTGATAACGGATCTGTCCATCATCAATGATATAACCACGGTCGCTTAGTTTTAAGGCTGACCTCACGTTCTGTTCAGCCAACAAAACAGTTAAACCGGCTTCCTTTAACTTTTTTATGCGCCCTTCCAAAATGCGAACAAGCGAAGGGGCAAGCCCTTCAAATGGTTCATCGAGAAGCAAGAGCTCGGGATTGCCCATCAATGCCCTGGCAATCGCTAACATCTTCTGTTCCCCTCCACTGAGGCAGCCACCTCTGCGATGTTCTATCTCTTTTAAGGCGGGAAACAATCCGTAAACTCGTTCTCTATTCCACTCCTCACCGCTTCTGGCCTTCTTCTCAGCTATCTCGAGATTCTCGCCCACCGTCAGATCAGCAAAGATTCTTCTATCGTCAGGAACATAGCTTATGCCCTTTCGAGCTAGCAAATAGGGTTCTATACCTGTAATCTCTTCTCCTTTATATCTTATGACTCCTTGCTTAGGAGGGGTTATCCCTATCACACTCTTCATGGTGGTCGTCTTTCCCGCCCCATTTCGTCCGAGAAGGCAAACCACTTCCCGGGACTCGACCTTCAAAGAAACGCCAAAGAGGATGTGGCTCAAACCATAAAAGGTGTGAATTCCCTCGACTTCAAGCATCACTCAACCCCTAAATAGGCTTCCTGGACTATCGGATTGTTTCTCACTTCTTCTGGTTCTCCCTGAATAAGGGTTCGTCCTTGATGCATCACCATGATACTTTTGGCAATTGAGAACACGATATCCATGTCATGCTCACAGAATAAAATAGTCAAGCCTCGCATTTGTGCCAATCGCTTGACGAGCTCCATGGTCGCCGATGTCTCCTCGGGAGACATACCTGCGGTCGGTTCATCCAGAATCAATAGCTCTGGTTCATTCCCCAAAGCGATGGCTATCTCAAGTATTTTCTGGTCACCGTGGGATAACGATCCAGCAATGCTATGAGTTTTATCTAAGAGCCCTACACTCTCCAGAATGTTGTTTGTTTCCCTTACGACCATGTTCTTGGCGGGTTGGAAGAGGTTATTACTCTTTCTTTGCTGGGACAGCACCGCTACCTGAACGTTTCTGAAGACAGTCAGTCGAGGAAAGATATTCACAATTTGATAGGATCGGGAAATTCCTTTCTTACAGATCTCATAAGGAGGTAATTCGCTAATATCTTCACCTTTAAAAATAATTCTCCCTTTGTCCCGTTTCAGTGCACCGGTGATGAGGTTAAACAAAGTGGTCTTTCCAGCACCATTGGGGCCGATCACCGCCACGATCTCACCCTTTTCTACAGCAAGGTTTGCTCCATTTACTGCCTTAAAATCATCAAATGATTTAACAACTGAGTCTACCTGCAACATCTATCGGTTGCCTCCCTCTGCCGCTTCTCTGGTCCGAGGTTTAAATATCTTTTCGAAATAGCCCATCACACCTTCTGGCAGAAAGAAAATCAGCAGGATCAGCATGATCCCTAAAATCAAAGTCCAGTATTCGGTGAAAATGCCGACAAAAGTTCTTAAAGCCACGATGATTGCCGCTCCTAATATGGGACCGGCAAACGTAAACCACCCCCCAAAAAGGCACATGATGAAGATCTCAAGGGACAAAACCCAAAACAGCAGGTCAGTAAAAACGGAACGTTCCAGCACCACAAAAAGGACGCCTGCAACTCCTGCGAAGAAAGTGGCAATGACAATGGCGATGAGTTGATAACGCCTTACGTTTATGCCAATCGCTTCACAACGCTGTGGATTGTCCCGAATCGCTTGAAGGGTACTTCCAAAGGGAGATTTTAAAATCATGTACATAAGAATGAGGCAAATAACAAGTATGATCAAGATAAAGTAATAAGAATTTTTCAAAGAAGAAAGCAACGGAGGCATCGGTATGCCGGGGATGCCATCGTCGCCCCCGGTAAAACTATACCACCGAAAAACAATGACCCAGATTAACGAACCTAAAGAAATCTGTAACATCCCAAAGTAGAGTCGAGTCAGTCTGACACAAAACCAGCCAATGATGAGACCTATGATGGCTGCTACGATAGGCCCGGCAATAAAACCAGTCCACATTGGCAGTGTAGTCTTCTTCAGCATCAGGGCGACAGTATAGGCCCCTACCCCATAAAAAACGCCATGATGAAATTGGAACATACCGCCGTGGCCGACAACCAAGTTGAGGCTCATGGCTAACAGGGAGGTAACATAAATCAGAGCAAGGATATAAGTGTAAAATCTAGGAATGAATAACGGCAAAATAAAAAGGATAAGAAAAATAACTATCGAAGGTCCAAACCATTTCGAACGAATGATTTCCTTATACAATTTTCTTTCCTCTTTACCCCGCATATCTTATGTGCGGGGTTTACCAGACTGATTTAAGCAATCCTTTAGGCCGTAGCAACAGGACAATGACGACTGCCACATATGGAAAAACAATAGTGAATTGAGGCCAAATCAATACACCCAGGGATTGAGTCACGCCGAAGATAAGAGATCCAACCAGAGCACCCCACATATTCCCCAATCCCCCAATTGTTACAATAAGAAAAGCCTCAATGATGAGGGAATGATCCATTCCTAAAACGATACTTGCCGTTGGGGCGACCAAGGCCCCACCCACTCCAGCAAGGTAGCACCCGATCACGAATGCCACGGCAAATACCCAACTAACATTAATACCCAGGACTCCTACCATCTCCCTATCGACCGCCGCCGCACGGGAGATCTTCCCTATCTTCGTTTTATTCGTAAAGAGCCAAAGGGCAATCGCCACAAGGGGACCAATGATGATAAGAAACAGATTGTAGCGGGGCAACGATGCCCCAAATATTGAGATGGAGCCCTTTAATAAGGCGGGTGGTGAAACCGACCTATATTCTGGGCCCCAAACGATCTTAACCAGATCGCCAAGGATAAGCGAAATGGCAAAGGTAAATAATAGTAGCATCAGGTGCTCCCTTTGGTAGAGATGACAGAACAGTGCTCGCTCTGCGATTAAGCTGATCAGGGCTACCAACAAGGGGGCTACAATTAAAGCAATCCAAAAACCAACAGGTCCAGTAATCAGTTTTGTAAGGGTAAACGTTGCAAAAGCTCCGATCATGTATAAGGAACCATGGGCAATATTTGGGACCCGGAGCACACCGAGAACAAAACTTAGTCCGGCACAAACGACGAATAAGATCATTGCCCGACTAAGACCCACTAAGAATTGACTACTAAAGGCTGAAAAATCCATTTGTCATGGCTTTCTGTATCAACCGTAGTAGGGGTTTTAGAAGCAAGCCCCCACTACGATCTTAAATTATTATTTCCCCCGTGCCTTCATGATCTCCTCACAACTGGGCATGATATCTTTGCCAGGTAAGGTCACTATATTGCTCGAAATAAGGAATTCATATTGGGGCACTTTCTTGGTTACACCCAGATACATAGGCAGTACAGCCTGATGATCACAGGCTCGCATCTCTATTTTGCCTGCAGGGCTATCGATAACCATCCCCTCAAGTGCATTTATAAATTTCTCCTTGTCTATGGCGCCTGCTTTCTTAAATGCATTGGCTATGAAATGGGCAGTAATATAAGCATGGAAAGCGGGAAAACCAGGAGGGGCTCCATAGGCATCCTGAAAAGCCTTGACAAATGCCTTATTGGCTGGGGTTTCAGGATAATAAAAATGGTAGTCCATTGTTCCCGTCACACCTTCAGGGGCTTCAAGACCAAGGGGTTTAAGAACGGCATAGTCTGTGGCAGTGTGAATATGAACTGCAATCTTTTCATGAATTCCAGTGGTCTTGCATGCCTTCAGAGAATTGGTCATCGTCATACCGCCCCCGCAAACAATAAATGCATCCGGTTTGGCTGCCATGATAGATGTGAAGTAGGGTACGAGATCAGGTTCTCCTGTTTTCCACCACGTTTCGCCTATCTTTTCTACGCTCGGTTTTAGGGCCTTTAAATTCCGCCAGGTAGCATCAGCAATGGAATGGCCATATTCATAATCATCTCCTGCAATCCAATATTTGATATACGGCTTTTTGGCCAAAGCAACGGCTCCAGCTTTACCACCCATAGCCGAATTTTCGCCTGTAGAGAAGACATAACGATGTCCTTTCTCCCCAGTTATTTTCTCGCTCTTCGAGATCCAAACGATAAAGGGCACCTTCTCCTCTTTCAAATAATCCGATATTGCCAAGGTTATAGCGCTATTAATTGTGCCAACAATGAGATCTACATTTTCCCTCATCACCAGTTCCTTTGCCACACTCAGACCAAGATCCACCTTCCATTTGTCATCACGTGTCGTAAATTCAATCTTCGTTCCCAGAACACCCTTCTTATTGATTTCATCTAAGGCAAGTTTGAAACCATTAAGGGCATCGTTGCAAAAAACTGCCGCTGGTCCAGTGTAGGAATCAATCACACCTACTTTAATTGGACGCTGAGCATTTGCAATAGAAGGAAGCAGAATAAGCAGGGTAGCAAAAAATGCTATGATTAATGTCAAACTACTCATGTTAACTATTCGCTTCATTTTATTTCACCTCCTAAAATTAGTTTAGCTTTGTTAATACTTATTAGACTTCTTCCTTAAATCCCTCCTTTCTATGATTTATAAACTTATTTCTTCTTACGAAGATGCCTTATATTCTCAAACTCTAAGACGATTGTCAACACCCTTTCTTCTTCTTCATCTCAGCGATCAGATCGATGAATCCAACCGGATGATAGCCCATCATTCCTCCATCTGCAACGATTGTGGTTCCGTTGATATAACTTGAGTCGTCCGATGCCAAAAAGAGAGCAACCTTGACAATCTCTTCAGGGTTCGCAAGTCTTTTGAGAGGGACTTGCTGGGTCAATCCAGAAACAAGAATTTCTTTGTTGAGGACGGGAGTATTCATCCCACCTGCTACAAACCCGGGGGCAATAGCATTGACGAGAATATTGTACCGGCTCCATTCATAGGCCAAAATTCGAGTTAATACCATCACCCCAGCCTTGCTGACACAATAAGGCAAAAAACCCTGCTCACCGAGGAGGCCAGCAGCAGAGGAGATATTGATGATCTTACCTCCTCCCTGCTGGATCATCTTCTTACCCACAGCCTGACAGCACAGAAAGACACCTTTCAGATTCACATCAAGCACCTGATCCCAACCCTCCTCTTTGATCTTTTCCGCCTCCAAAATAAAAGGATTGACACCTGCATTGTTTACCAAGATATCGATCTTTCCAAAAGAGTGGCCAGCCTCCTCCACCATCCTGGTCACATCTTGAGATAGAGAGGCATCTGCGCCAATGGCCATGGAACGGACACCGAGACTCTCTATCTCTTTAGCCACTGTTTTTGCTTTCTCCAAATTTCGACCATTGATGATGACATCTGCACCCTCTTTAGCAAATCCAATGGCGAACTCTCTTCCTATCCCCCTGGTAGAGCCAGTAATCAAAACGACTTTCCCTTTTAGTTTCATCGTTCTCCTCCAATTTATGATCTTTGTAGGGAACGGTTTGAAACCGTTCTCTACCTGC
>Ga0315274_10007127_pt1 | contig 16216 bp, 12 predicted proteins | sample YL17G02_20_MG_FD_203700 | JGI IMG/M metagenome (GOLD analysis project Ga0315274, IMG submission 203700) | Sediment microbial communities from Yellowstone Lake, YNP, Wyoming, USA - YL17G02_20 | ecosystem: Environmental > Aquatic > Freshwater > Lake > Sediment | place: USA: Wyoming | collected...
AGGGGATGGTATCCGGGACGAAGGAATGCGGCAGCACGTCCGACAGGCGGATGCCGGACATGTCCTGATGCCCGATGTTGAGCACGCTCGCCGAGTAACGGGCGCGTTCTCCGGTTCGCACGAACCAGGTCGTGTCGCCGCCGGAGGCAGTGAAGGTGCTTGCCTTCACGTGCGAGCGGACCGCGAGATTGGCCCTGCCGAGCGGTGCCCGGTACACGCCGGTGTCCGCGTCTGCCTTTTCGAACGCGCGGAGGTCAAGCCGGACTTCGCGGCGGGTTCTGTCTTCGGTGGTATCGGAGCTGGTGAAGGCCAGCAGGTAATAATTCCTCAAGGCTTCTTCCATGAAGGCCACCGCCGCCGTGAATTGGGAATCGGCCGTGACCGTCCGGGACCATCCGCCCGTGGCGCCGGCCAGGGTTTCCATGTCCAGGGAGGAGCCGCCTGGTTCGAAAGCGATCAGGTGGACCGGCACGCCGGATTCCTGCGCCGCGCGGATGACGTCCTCCCTCGTGTGCGAACTGCCGGCGTCCCCGCCCGCCGTGACTGCGAGCACGGGGCTCCGTCCGGCCGCACCCCGGACGGATTCGATGCCGGAATAAAGGGCGTCGTACAGCCGCCGGTTCTGGCCGGAATAGGCCCTGGCGAGCGAAGATCCGAGGGATGCCGTGTCGGAGGTGAGGGGCTGCAGAGTGACGACGTCGTCGGAGAAGCCGATGACTGCGGCCTGGTCGCCTTCCGAAAACCGACGGATCATGCCGCGAAGGTCCGACCGCACCCGGGTGCCGGAGGGCGCCATCGCAGCCGAGTAATCGAGCACGAAGGCCGCGGCGACCGTGGAGCCGGCGATTTCCGTCACCTGGATCTTCGATTTCACGTCGGATGAAACCGGAACCGAGGGATTTTCCTCATGCACTTCGGAAAGCGACGACCATACGCTGCCGACGGTTTCGCCGATCGGGGTCGGTTCGTTGACGCCCTGCCACCGGGTCGCGTCCGCCAGTCCGCGCACCGGATGCGCGTTCTGGTCCATCACGCCGGCTTCTGCGAAAACGCGGTCCGGGAAGCCGGCCGAAACTCCGCGCACGCTGCCGTCGAGGGAGAATCCGCCGATGCGGACGTGGAGCGCGTCGACTCCGACCACGACCGACGTGGAGTCGGAGTTGTTGTCTTCTTCCAATTCGGGAATCAGATCCTGCGCGTCGGCCTTGATCCGCATCGAATAAAGCCCGCGGAGCGGAAACGACGCGGTGAACGCGACCCGGGCGGAATCATGCAGCGCGAGCGCCGGAAGGGTCGTCGCGGCAACAGCTGAGCCGGCGGATCCCTGGAACATTCCGACCTGGAACGGCAGCACGCAGTCTGCCGTACCCCGGTTGCGGACCACGACCCGGAGGATGACCGGATAGCCAGGCGAAACCGCCCCGGGGACGGGCAGGACGCGGATGGCGAAATCCGGCCCTCCCACGATGACGGAGGTCTCGTTCGAATTGTTGTTTTCGTTCAGTTCGGAAATTTGACCGGGCGCGTCCGCCGTCACCCGCAACCGGTACCGTCCCGTGATCGGCAGCGACAAATCGAAATCCAGTTGCACCGAATCGTGAAGCGCGAGGGACGCGACGGTTTTCTCCAGTATCGGGGTCGTCGCATCTCCGACGAACAACCCGGCCTGGAAGGGCGCGGAAAGGTCCGCGTTGCCGGTGTTCCGGACCGTGGCCCGGAATTGGAACAGCTTTCCCGGAGAGAGGGTGTCAGTGATGGACGTGACTCGGGGAATCAGGTCGGGCCTTCCCATGCCAAAGATGACCGCCGACGCGATATTGTCGCCCGACAGGGAGTCGTCAATGCTCGTCACCCGGACCCTGCTCGTGATCGCCATGTCGCCCCGCGGCATTTTGGGACGAAGCTTCGCCGTGATCCGGATTCGCGAGGAATCGCCGGAGGTGATCTTCGGGAAAAACCAGTAGATGGAATCGCCCCGCACCGAATCCGGGAAGAGGGAATACCGGACTGCGTTCAGAGAATCGCCGGGAGCGAACACGACCCGCGTTTCGGCCGCGTTCCCCCTGCCGGTGTTGCGAACCGTGATGCTGAAAGTGGCCGTGTCGCCGGCCATGGCGTAGTGTTCGGGGTTCGTTCCGGGCGAGACGGAATCGGCGGACACGGTCAGCCGCGGCGTGACGTTCGGCGGAATGAAGGGAACCGAGTAATGGATGGTGTCGCGGCCTTGGTGGTGCAGTTTCGTGCTGCCGAGTTCCTCGAGGTAATCCATCGACAGATCGAGCACCCGTTTCTTTCCGTTTGTGAACGGATCGGGGCTGGTGTGCGCGAGCACGTAGTACCCGCTGATGTGGCCGTAGATGGCCTTGTAGATGCTTGAAAGGGAATCGAGCGACGGCGCGAAATAAAAAAGCCCGCCGGTGTTGTCCGAAAGGTACTGGAGCGCGTTCATCGCCGGCCCTCCGCCGTTCGGATTGTTGTTGGAGACGCCGATCATGTAGAGGGGAATGGAATCCTGCATCGCCTTTTCGACGACCTGGTTGATGGAGTGCCCCATCTGATGGTCGCGCCCGTCCGTAAAGGCGATGATGACCCGCCGTTCCGGTTCCTTCTCCGTGGCGGTCAGGGCCGTCCAGAGGGCGTCATACAGGTAAGTGCCGCCCCAGTCGGAAGTGTCATTGCTGACGGCCTTGATGAGTTTCGTCGTGTCGCTGGTGAAGTCCTGGAGCATGAAGCATTGTTTGGCGAACTTGAAAATGGCGACCCGGTCCTTCGAGCCCATCTGCCGGATGAATTCCTTTCCCGCGTTGTCGACGCTGTCGAAACGCCCGATCATGCTGCCGCTGACGTCCATCACCATCGCCACCGAAAGCCCCATGTCGAGCTTCATCTCGCGGACCTGAAACCCGGGCTGGGTGACCTTGACGTCCGGATTTTTGGGCCGAAGCGGATTGTCCGCGTGGGTTTCCATGATGGTTTTCCAGATGTCGGACACGCGCTGGCCGGTCTGGGCGAGGTTTCCGGCTGAGAGCCAACGCGAGGTGTCCGCGAGTCCGTGCACGTACCGGTTGTGCGAATCCTTGACCGTGAGCACGGACAGGACGGGATTCGGGAAATTCGCGGAAATCCCCCCATACGCCTTTGCGGGATCAATGGTGATTTGTTCGATGCGGATTTTCAGCGGCTGGGCCCGGGCGGAATCCGGATGCGCGGGCAGCAATATGCATCCGAACATATATAATAAATTTAAGATAATTTTCCGGAAGGGGAGAAACGCTCTCCCCTTCCCGTCTGAGAAGACTCCCATGACTTTCCCCTAAAGCTGTGGTTGACTCTTCAATATATATTAAAACATGACATTCAACTCATGTGAAAATCGGGACTTCTCGGTAGCGACCTCCATGACATTAGCCTTCAAGCAAGAAGCGTACCATTTTCAGGCCGGCCGAAAGTCGGCAGGTTATCGCATGGCTGTCCGTTCGCAGGTCCTGCACGCACGGATCTTCGACCGGCTGCGGAGTCCGGCGGAGGTCCATGGATTGCGGAGGAAACGGATCGGTCCTTGCGGAATGCAGCAATCAATTAAGGATCTAAATATCAATAAGTTAGAAAGCTTCCCTCCGCAGCCCTGCCCGTCTGGAACCGGGGAGCCCGGCCGGATCGATCGTTTTTCGGATGCCCATGCACGGCTCAAAGATCCGGATGCAACATGCCATAGGGAGTCTGGCGTCATCCGAAACAGCTGCCAGCCGCGGGATCCGGATCCGGGGAGGCATCTTCGATATTTTTTCACTAAAATTGGACAAAAATCGGCCATTCGCAAGCCGGAGAAAGAATTTGACAAAATCGGCCGGAATCTCTACATTATTACTCACAGCCGGAGGTTTCTGGAGGATTCCCTGATGAAGGCCATGCGGTTGGTCGGGTGCGTCAACCTGTGTGAAAACAGCGCCCCGCTCTTGCTTTCGGATGTTTCCGCTCCCGAGCCGAACGCCTCTGAAATTTTAATCCGGATCCAAGCCTGCGGCGTGTGCCATACCGAACTCGATGAGATCGAGGGCCGGGCGGCTCCGCCCCGCCTTCCCGTCATCCCGGGACACCAGGCGGTCGGCACCGTGATTGAAACGGGAGAAAACGCGAAACGGTTCAGGAGGGGGGACCGCGTCGGAGTCGGCTGGATTTTCTCGGCATGTGGCGCGTGCGGATTCTGCCTGAGCGGACTGGAAAACCTGTGCCCCGAATTCAGGGCCACGGGCAGGGACGCCGACGGCGGGTACGCCGAATGCATGACCGTGCACGAGGACTTTGCCTATCCGATTCCGGACGCGATCTCCGACACCGCCGCCGCCCCACTTCTCTGTGCCGGCGCGATCGGGTACCGTTCGATCCGTCTGGCGGAACTGAGGGATGGTTTGAATCTGGGTTTTTCGGGTTTCGGCGCCTCGGCCCATCTGATGCTGAAAATGACGAAGTACCTGTATCCCGGAACGCATCTCTTCGTCTTTGCACGGAGCGCCGGGGAAAGGGAATTCGCCCGGAGCCTCGGCGCCGCCTGGGCGGGGGATTTTGCGGACGCGCCGCCGGACCGGATGGATGCGATCATCGACACCACGCCGGTTTGGAATCCCGTGGTGGAGTCTCTCGGGCGCCTTCGGCCCGGAGGACGGCTCGTGATCAATGCCATCCGGAAGGAGGATGCGGATATGGGCGCGTTGTTGAAATTGGACTACCCCTCGCATCTGTGGATGGAGAAGGAAATCAAGAGCGTGGCCAACGTCACCCGCAGGGACATCGAGGAATTCCTGAAAATCGCCGCTGGAATTCCCATCCGCCCCGAGGTTCGGGAATACCCGCTCGAGGACGCCAACCGCGCGCTTATGGAATTGAAGCAAGGCGCCGTTCGCGGAGCGAAGGTGCTGAGAATGGGATGAAAAAGATAACGATAACGAAAGCGATAGCGATGCCGATGCCGAAAACGGTTAAAAAGAGGAAGGTTGGAAACGCGTACAAGGCCGTTTTCGACCTGTCCATGGACGCTCTGCTCGTCGTGGAAAGCGGTTCCCGGACGATCATGGAGGCCAACGATGCGGTCTCCGACCTGCTGGGATATGGAAAACGGGAAGTAGTCGGGAAATCCTTCTCCGATTTGTTTTTGGAGGGTTCTTCCGAACCGCTGGCCATGTACGGATCCGTGGTCTCGGCTGAATTCCGCAGAAAAGACGGGTCTGCCGCCGTTCTTGACCTGACTGCCGCCCTGATTCCGTGGGCGGCCGGGAGCGTGATACTGGTGACGCTCCGCGACGCGTCGGACCGCATCCGGGCGGAACAGGAGAGGGAAAACCTGATCCGCGAGCTGGAGGACGCGCTCGAAAAAATCAAAACACTCAAGGGTCTTCTTCCGATCTGCGCGCACTGCAAGAGAATCCGGGACGACCGAGGCTACTGGGCGCAGGTGGAGACCTACATCGAGGCGCATTCCCTCGCCGAATTCAGCCACGGCATCTGCCCGGAATGCGTCAGAAAGTATTATCCTGAAGTGTTTGAAAAATAAAGGAAGAGGTCGGCACCGATGGCGGCGGGGATGTTCTCTCGTTCCCGCGGTCTCCGGGGGAACGCACATCTCTTTTGGGGGGGGACATTAAACAACGCTGCTTGCGCCGCGAATCACGGGGCGGACGACGTTAGCGACATTTATTACATCAAAGCCACTATCTGTAGACCAGTAAATGATGATGACACACTTCCTTCAAATTCAATCAAAGAATTACGATAAATTAATTCTATTGCTAACAATTCAATCGCCGGTTTGAACAGCATCGGGCAAGCCCGATGCTGTGGACGATTGACCTAATCCCCCAAATGCTGCCTAAAAGAATCGGCTGTTCAAATCCGGCGCATTTTATGGTTAGGGCCTAATTGTCATATCATTCGTGACGTTCTATATACTCCACTTATCATAGTCGCTAATAGCATACTATGTATTTATGCGCTAGAAATCAATTGCATTTAATTTTAAAAATTCTATCTTGGATTAGCAATAAAACAGGGGGGAACGCATGCATATCCATAACAGAGGAATACTGTTATTACTGGTTTCCGCGCTGACTCTAATCCTGGTTGTCGGGAACGGCTGTGACAAAGACAATGGTGCCGAGCCCGTAAAGAACCAGTCCTTGATCGGCGCCTGGCGCATGGTCAGTGTCACATTGAAAGACACTCCCATAGGCAATCTCAAAGTGCCGGCAGCGCAGTTTTTGGAATTGTCCGGAACGGGTGCGACAACCTCAACCCTGCGGTTTAACGAAGACGGGTCGGCTTCGGTCACGACGACCTATGCAGACAGCGCCGATGCGGTGGTTGCCGGCACCTGGACCAAAGAGGGCCGTCAATTGACCATTGGCGGCGCGGGTATCGACGATACCGTGGGCTGTGCTGTGGATGGCAATACCCTGACCCTTACGAGGAGGATGCCCATCGACTTCAACTTCGACGGTACCGCAGAGGATATGGAGGTTGACATGGTCTACAACAGGTTGTGAGAGTTGATGTCCCCGGTCATGTCCAGCAAAGGTCCCCGTCCTCCTTTTCCCCGCAATGGATATTCCAAAAATTCCCGGCGTTCAGAGTCATATTTTCCGGGCTTTCACCAGAGTGCCTGCGATTTGCGTGAGTTCGATCACCTTCATTCCCGGGTGTCGTGCTTTTTCCGAAAAGAACTCCGGATCGCTGCGGCTGCCCTGCGGGGCGGCTTTGCATCGACAGGCGATGGATGGCATACCCGTTGCAGGAATCTCACCGCTGAATCCCATGCCCCATGGGGTTGTTCTGTGTTCGCACGCGGGAGGCATGGGTGCTGGGCCGGCATCACGGCCATCGCGCGCTTGCGGACCAAATTGGATTGGCTTCCCGGAGTCGCGTGGCGGCTGAGGATTACGGTGCGGCGCCCGGGCATCCTTTTCCGGAATCGCCTGATGGCTGCCGGGCCTTCCGCCGGCGGCCTATAAAAGACGGGATCGAACCGAATCCAATCGTCGTCGCCCGCGGCTGGGCGGGTGCAATCCTTGCTCTGGCGGTCTTGTCCACACTGCGTGATTCGAATGAAACACTCCTGGCCTCTGCCGCAGGCGTCACCCCCGTGACGGAATTCGCATTCGCCGGCCGGAGTGATCATACATGAAAAGAGGCTCTCCCGGGCGGGGATTTTGCGCGCGCGATGTCGTGTTTTATGTCGGGGACCGTGATGCGCGCTCTCCCTTGATCCCGCCCCATTACGGTGACATGACAGGCCTGCCGCGGAGGCTGATCCATTCAGGCGAAAATGAACTTCCGTCAAGTGACGCGCAACGGCTCGCGGACAATGCCCGGCATGCCTGTGTGGATGGAGCGCTGACGGTCTGGCCGAAAATGCGGCATGTCGGGCACATCCTTGCGCCGACTCTTCCCGAAGCGATGCAGGCGGCGGATGCAATAGGCGGTTCGGTTCAAGGACGTCTCATTGACGAGAGCGTCGCAGCTGAGAAATCGTGATCTTTTTATGCGGACCGCCCGGGATTCGGCGGTTCTCGCGACAGACGAATCAGTCTCTTAAAACAGGGGTGACCATGATCAGGATGCGGTATGCCTGTCTTCTTTTGCTTCTTCTGCCGAACACTTCTCTCATGGCTCAAAACGGAGTCAAGTTCGGATTCAGGGCCGGGTACAGCCTGGCAACCCAATATGGCATACTGGCCCCGGATATCCCCTACACGGTGGATGTGCACTACCGGCAGGGTCTCGCAGGCGGGCTGCTGATTTACTATCCGGTCACTGAATCATTCGGCATACAGCAGGAGTTTCTCTATGTCCAGAAGGGATCGGGCGAAGATATCGCCATGAAAAACCGTCCCATCAGGACCCATACCGAATATGATCTCAACTATTTCGAGATTCCCGTCGTGATGCGGCTCGCGTTTTTGCGGGTAAAAAATTGCACGGTTTATTCGACCGGCGGGTTTGCCTTGTCCATACGGCTCAATGGCGAGTACCGGCTGAGCGGTGTTGCGGAAGTGAAGGGGGTGCCGCTCGCTTTTTCCAACACGAATAAAATAAAAAACGTGGATATCTTTGACTACGGCTTTCTCTATGGAGCCGGCGTGGAGCGCAGAATTTTCGGGAAACGGTGTTTTTTCGAGTACCGCTTCACCATCGGCTGGAACATCCTGATGATGACCACCGCCGAAGGGGAGGATCCCGCTCCGTTGCGCAACCAGGACTATTTATTCACGGTCGGTCTGTATCTGTAGGCGGGATTGTCCGCATAGGGGAAAAAGGAAACCGTGACCGAACGGAAGGAGGACGGTGCAACCATGGATATCAGCAGAGACACCATCGTCGAATTGTGGTCAAAAACCTATAATACGGAAGGGAAACCCGACTGGTCCCATATTCTGCCTTTTTATGATGACCAAATCCATTTCAGGGATTCGATTCAGGAAATCCACGGCATCGACAATTTCAGGGCCATGACGGAGCGGCTGGCGGAGCGGTCAAAAGATTTGAAAATGCGTATCGTCAGAGCCGTTCAGCAGGAGAACATAATCTTTATCGAATGGGAAATGACGATCCGTTACAGGAAAAATCCAAGTTCCGTCTTGTACGGCTCGAGCCGGGTGACCCTCAATGAAGCCTGTAAAATCAGTGAACAGCGGGATTATTATGATTTATGGGGCGACATCTTTGACAATATTCCTCGATTTGGAAAATCCTACCGGAAATTCATGAAGAAGAAATTCGGATGAGGCTTTGGGATGAATAAAAACAGGAAATTCCTTCAGTATTTCAAAGAGTACCGATGGTCCAACATATGGGCAATGATCAAAAACAGTCAATTGGATCCGGAAATCTGCACGGAAGATTTTCCCGGAAAATGGGTCGTGATAACCGGCGCGACGTCAGGCATCGGATATTTAACCGCCCGGAAATACGCCTCTCACGGCGCGAACCTGCTGTGCATCAATCGCAATCCGCAGAAATCGGAAGCCTTGCGCCGTGAAATTGAAGCGGACTTTGGCGTGTCCTGTCAATCCATTATCGCCGATTTGAGCCGGTTGCCGGACATCCATCGGGCGGCGAAAGAACTCCGTGACCTGATAACCCCGATCGATGTGCTGATCCATAATGCCGGTGTTTATCTGACCAAAAGAGAAGTCACGCCCGACGGCGTGGAGAAGGTTTTGGCGGTTCATTACCTCTCCTCCTTTGTAATCAATTACGTGTTGCTGGAGAAACTGAAATCCCAGGAAAGCGCCAGAATCATTCTCGTGAGTTCAGAGGGTCATCGATTCGCCGCGTGGGGGATCGATACGGAGGACATAAACTGGGAAAAACGCCGTTATTCCGGCTTGAAAAGTTACGGTTCCGCCAAGACGGCCCAGCTCCTGTCCATGATTCTTTTCGCCGAACAGTTCAAGAATTCGGGTGTGATGATCAATGCGGTTCATCCGGGAGCCGTGAAAACGGATACCGGCCGGGAAAACGGATCGATTTATCGATGGGTTAAAAAGGCGTTTTTGGACAAAATCTTGAAACCCGCCGACCTGTCCGCCGAGGCTTTGTATGCGCTTGGCGTTTCCAAAGAGTTCGCGACGGTGAGCGGAAAATTCTTCAATTTAACCGCCGAAGAAACGCCCGCGCCGCCGGCGCTTGACAGGGACGTGGCTTGTTTGCTGTGGCGGAAAAGTCTGGATTTGGCCGGGCTGCAAGGCGCAAAATCATAAGAACGCACGAATTCATTTTTCGTTTGGAAAGAACGCTGCATGGGTCGTGACAAATGCAGAACCGTCATTGTCGGCGGAGGTATCGCGGGGCTGACCTCGGCGGCCTATCTTTCGCGCGGCGGACAAAAAGTCGTGCTCTTCGAAAAAAACAAGGAGTGCGGCGGACTCGTCAATTCTTTCGTCAAGGACGGATTTCATTTTGACGCCGGCGTCAGGGCCCTGGAGAACGCCGGAATTGTCTTCCCGATGCTCAAGGATCTGGGAATCCGCCTGGAGGCTGTCAGGAGCAGGGTGTCTCTGGGCATCGAAAATGAAATCCTGCACATCGAGAATCGACAGAGCGTCGAGGATTACCGGAAACTGCTGGTTAAATTGTATCCGCAGTGTGATGCGGATATTGATGCGGTGATTCGGATCATCCGAAAAATAATGAAATACATGGATGTGCTCTACGGCATTGAAAACCCGGTCTTCAAAGACCTGAAAAACGATGCGAAATTCATCATGAAAACGTTGCTGCCGTGGCTGCCGAAATTTCTTTTCACCATTGGCAAGATAAACCGCATGAACATGCCGATCGAAGAGTATCTGGATGCGGTCGTAAAGGATCGCGCCCTCAAGGATATTGTTTCACAGCACTTTTTTAAAAATACGCCTGCATTCTTTGCCTTGAGCTATTTTTCCCTGTACCTGGATTACTTTTATCCCAAAGGCGGCGTCGGCACCCTGGCGGATGTCCTGAAAGACAAAATCATCGAATTGGGCGGTACGATAAGGGCCGGGACGACGATTACCGGGGTGCATGCCGATGCATGTTTTGTCGAGGATCAGGACGGAATCCGTTACCCTTACGACAGCCTGATCTGGGCGGCCGATTTGAAAACCTTGTACCGCATCATGCGGACCAAAGGGCTTCCGCCTGCCATCGGCGCAAAGGTCATGGCGATGAAGGATAAAGTCCTGCAAAATCGGGGCGGCGACTCGGTCTTCTCGCTGTTTTTGGAGGTGGATGAACCGCTTGAAACGTTCGAAAGGATTTCCAATGGTCATTTCTTTTATACCCCCTCCAAAGCCGGCCTGGGCGATACCCTCTGGGCGGAGCTCGATGATCTGCTGACCAACGTTGAGGGCGCCGGCAAATCCCGGATTCTGGCCTGGCTGGACAAGTATACCCGTCTCAATACCTATGAAATTTCGATTCCCGGGCTGAAAGATCCGGATCTGGCTCCGCCGGGAAAAACCGGACTGACCGTCAGTCTGCTCGCGGAATACAACCTGTTTAAAAAGGTCGAAGATGCCGGCTGGCTCGATGAGTTTACCGCTTGTCTGGAGGAGCGGATCATCAAGGTCATATCAGGTTCCATTTATCCAATGCTTAAAAATAGGATCATCAGATATTTTTCCTTTTCTCCCCTTGGCATCGAAAAGAGAATCGGGAGCTCGGAGGGCGCCATTACGGGTTGGTCTTTTATCAAACCATCGCCCGTCGTGAACAGGATACAGTATTCCGGCCGTTCGGTGCTGACACCGATTCCCTCAATATTTCAGGCTGGACAGTGGGCCTACAGTCCGGCCGGCGTGCCCATGTCCATATTGACTGGAAAATTAGCCGCAGATAAAGTATTAAAAGATAGCGGATCATTTATTTCAACAAAGCATAAAAAATCTATCTCTATCTATAATAGACGCGAACTTGGATTATGATAGATAAACCACTCGAACTAATTTACGATTTAACATGTACTCCATTTTGGGAAATGTGAGCAGCACTTGGAATTTTAGTCGACGGAATCATGCGATACAAACATTTTGTTGTTGACTTTCCATCCTAAATTCTTTCAATTGTAAATACTAACTTTTGCCCTAACAAATCACGGGCGGCGGTACGCCGTCCCGTGATTTTGCCGGTTGGCGGCAATTCCAGTTACTTTCCCTGCTCTTTGCAGGAAGACCGACTCCTTAACGGCTCGCATCAGTGCGTGTCTAACTGTTTTTCGCGATTGTGCAGTGGTTTCCACTCGCCCGCGGCAAACAGATTCGGGGCTATTCTCTTGCGTAGGGCTTCAAGCGTCACTGCGATCATGCCCGGAAGCAGGACCCAAGCCCATTCCACCGGCGTCAGCGGCTGTGTATGAAAGACCTTGTTGGCTGCTGGCAGATAAACGACCAGCGATTGCAGTCCGAGTCCCAACAGCATGAAGATGAACAGCCAGCGATTGCGGAAAAACCCAAGTTGAAGCACGCCCTTGTCTGGCGAACGCGACTGGAAGGCAAACAACCACTCAAAGACCACAATCCCGCTGAAGGCGATCGTCTGCCGCATCGTGTGCGCAACCGCTGCGTCTGCGGTTTCAGGCAGGGGGGCGTGATGAAAAATCCAGGTGATGGGCAGCCCCATGAACAACCCGATGAGGCCAATGCGCAGGATCATTCCGGGATAGAGCAGGCCGACCCGCGGATCGCGGGGCGGCTGACCCAGTTCGCTTCCACTCCCGGGTTCCAGCCCCAGTGGAATAGCGACCATGGCGCCCGTCACGAGATTGATCCACAGAATCTGGATTGGTTCCAGCGGCGATTCCCCATAGATGGCGACGCTCAGAAAAAGGGTCAGCAGTTCAGCCATGCACGTCATCAGCAGGAAGAACGTCACATTCCGCAGACGGTTAAAGATGATGCGTCCTTCTTCGACCGCGGCAACGATGGATGCGAAATTGTCATCTGTGAGCACCATGTCCGCGACTTCCTTGGCGACGTCGGTGCCGGTGATGCCCATGGCAATCCCGATGCCCGCGGCTTCCAGCGCCGGCGCGTCGTTTACGCCGTCACCGGTCATGGCGACGACGTGGCCGGCACGCTTGAAGGCGTTGACGATGCGCAGTTTGTGGAGTGGCTCGATGCGGGCATAGACGTTCCGTGTGCGGCATGCATCGCGCAACTGTTCGTCGTCCATGGCGGCGATCTCGCGCCCAACCAGTGCCGTGTCGCCCGGCACACATATGCCGAGTTGCGCGGCGATGGCGGTGGCCGTGATGGGGCTGTCGCCGGTGATCATGGCGACGCGGATTCCGGCCCCTTTGCACGCCTGGACGGCGCGCCGGGCTTCGTCGCGCGGCGGATCTATCATCCCTACGAGACCAAGAAGAACGAGACGACTTCGCAGATTGCCCGAATCGAGTTTGCCCAACTCCACGGGATAAGCCGCGGACGCAACCGCCAGTACACGCAGCGCTTGCCCCGCCAGAACTTGGTTCGCCTCCAAAACAGCGTGACGTCCGGCGGCATCCAGCGTACGATCACCTTGAGAAGTCCGCAGACTGGTGCACATGGCGAGCAGTTTCTCCGGCGAACCCTTGACATAGACCATGCGTCGGTCGCCTTCGGCATGCAGTGTCGCCATGAACTGTCGCTCGCTCTCGAAGGGGATTTCACCGAGGCGCGGGTGTGATGCTTCCAGGTCTTCCTTGCGCATCCCGGCCTTGGCGGCTGCGGCCAGCAGCGCACCCTCGGTTGGATCGCCCAAAATGCTGTGCCCTGAATCGGTTGTACTCAGAATGGCATCGTTGCATAGGGCTGCAACAGATAGGAGGTATTTCAGTTCCGCATCGTCGTTCGGATCGACACGGATGCCGTTGTGCTGGAAATCGCCTGCCGATCCGTAGCCACTGCCGGTAACCGTTAGATGACGCCCTCCCGTCCAGATTCCACTCGCCGTCATCTCGTTCAGCGTTAAGGTGCCGGTCTTGTCTGAACAGATGATTGTAGCGGTTCCAAGGGTCTCCACGGCGGTGAGCTTGCGGATGAGGACGTTCCGCGCAGCCATGCGGCTGACGCAGATGGATAAGACGATAGTGACAGCGGCGGGAAGACCTTCGGGAATTCCCGAAACGGCAGCCGCCACTGCGAGCAACAAGATGTCTACCCAGGCCATGCCGTGCAGCAGAGCCGCCGCGGCCAGCATGCCACAGGCGCCGACGACCACCCAGATCAGGGAGTGCCCCAGCTTCTCAATGCTCTGTTGCAGCGGCGTCTTATCCTTCTTGGCGCCAATGATGGATGTGGCGATGCGGCCGATTTCGGTCTCCATCCCGGTGGAGGTGACAACGGCCGTAGCTCGACCATAGCTGACTGTAGTCGCCATGAAGACCATGTTCTTGCGGTCGTGGATGGACGCATCGGCCGGAAGCGCATCAATGCCCTTTTCGACCGGCATGGATTCGCCGGTAAAGGAGGATTCATTGATCCTGAGATTCGCCACTTCCAGCAGTCGCGCGTCGGCGGCAACAAGGTCGCCAGTGTCGAGGATCAGCAGGTCACCGGGCACCAGTCCGGACGCTTCCATCAGAATTGTGCTGCCGTCCCTTCGAACCTTGGCTTTGGGCGCGCTTAGACGAAGCAGCGCGGCCATGGCTTTCCGGGCTTTCATCTCCTGTGCGAACCCGATGAGCGCCATGAACAACAAGACCGTTCCGATCACTGCCGCATCCACCGGCCCCTTGAAATAGGCCTTCACAACCGCAGCCCCGATCAGCATATACACCAGCGGGTTGGCGAATTGCTGGAGGAAGACCATGTACCAAGGTTCTCGGATCCTTGCCGTGAGTTCGTTACGTCCGCAGTCCTTTATGCGTTGCTGCGCCTCTGCGGCACTCAACCCATTGGGACTGCCGCCCGAAGCCTTAAGCACCTCGTCAGGCGTTAACGCCCACGGTTGACGTATGGACTTCATTTGCACCATTTTTATTGGTTTCCCTGCCAACGACATCATCACCTGCGGTGTATCGAGCAGCGTGAGATTCTCCGTCAGGCGGATGAATTGGTTGGCTTCAATTTCTGTTCACTGCATCAGTCTTGATGAAGTGCGGAGCTTTCTGAGATTGGAGTCGGGTACTTCAGGACGACCCAGTACGTCGATATGATGAACGTCACAATCGTGACGACCTGAATCACCATGGCTCTTTCGACCGACAGTACGCCAGTTGACAAGGCTGCAAAGGCGACCAGAAGTGAAAACTCGCTGGACTGTGCCAGGCGCACTGCTAATTCTCGAGACAACTCCGGTGATTCTCCGTTCCTTCGGAAAGCGATGCGAAACACGCAGGCCTTCAAGGGCACCAAGAGCGTACCGAAGATGATTGCCGAAAAAAGGAGCCGGGGGTCGAGGCGCAAGTCCAGTCTCGCCCCGACAGCGAAGAAGAAAAGGATCAGGAAGAACTCCCGCAATGGCTTCAAGTGTTCGGCAATGACGAGTGCAACTTTGGATGACGCTATCGAGAGTCCGGCAACGAAAGCTCCCATCTCGTAGGAGAGACCGGAGACGTGAGCAGCTTCGGCCCAGAGCAGACACCAGGCCAGTGATGCAACGAAAGTATACTCCTGGACCACGTCGAATTTGGCAAGCAGCGGTATCATTACGATCCGCACACCCACGAAGGATAGTAGGCAGAGAAGCGTAAACTTTCCTGTGAGCATCGCAAAGGTCACCAACACATGGTCGCTCTTTTCCCCGGTGATGAACAGGATGACAAGAATGGCCAACATGTCCTGCAGTAGAAGAACACTGGTCATAAGCTCAACCGTTCGTTTGTGGTGCAGTGTGGTGGTAGGGATCAGCTTCAGACCGACAACGGTGCTTGAGAACATCATGGCTGCACCAAGAAGGAGCGCACTGTGCATATCAAACCTGAGCACCAGGGCGCACAGAAACGACATCCCGCCGAACAGCAGCGATGTAGCAAATGTGAGGAGCGAGGTCCGCTGGAAGAGTTTGACAAACCTTGCTGGCTGTAAGTTAAGGCCAATAAGAAAGAGCATCAGTATGACGCCAAAGCGAGAGATATGCTCTATGTGGTCCGTTCGGCGAAAAACAGCAAGTCCGTTTGGCCCGATCGCAATGCCGAGGGCGATGTAGGCGATAACGAAAGGCTGCTTAGCAAAGAGAAACAACGTGCCCAGCACCGCAACGCCCACGATCATGACACTAAGCTCGAATATGATGGTATCAAGATTCATACGGCAACCTGGTCACAACTTGCTTCATATCTCGAAGCCAACGTGCGGCTGTAGGGCGGCCGCGGAAAATCAGATGATTTTACTGTGGTGAATAATTTGATGCTCACCCCCATTTTGTCCGGAACACTTCGAACCAGCGGCCCTCCTTACCAGCCGGTGGTTGAGCGATAGTCATTCCTCCTTTCAGACGGAAGCCTTCTGGCAGATACACAATCCCTGCTTTGCTTAAATTTAACTTATTGCGGATTCGGGATCAAGTCATTTGTAAACGTGCCGGTGATTTTAACCGCGTCTGCATTTAAATATCTATCGCTTGATTACTGCCATTTTTTATTGCTGCTCAAAATCAGACGGGCAAAGCTGTTGCCTGATTGCATGAATTTCAGATATTTTTCTTGCTTTTCAGGCGCCTGGTGGCTAATTTCCATATGATTGGAAGCGAAGACGGCGCCCGG
>Ga0315274_10007131_pt1 | contig 16211 bp, 17 predicted proteins | sample YL17G02_20_MG_FD_203700 | JGI IMG/M metagenome (GOLD analysis project Ga0315274, IMG submission 203700) | Sediment microbial communities from Yellowstone Lake, YNP, Wyoming, USA - YL17G02_20 | ecosystem: Environmental > Aquatic > Freshwater > Lake > Sediment | place: USA: Wyoming | collected...
GCTTTTCGTACTCTCCTATGCTTTTTATATGAGCCTTATCGCTGAATTCTTGAGAAGGTTGAAATGTTCTCTTCTCAGTTGACAAGACATCAATACTATCTTTCGGCATTTTTCTCTCGTTCCTCCTTTCCAGGTCTACAAATGCATCTATCCCGGGTTATTTTTCAGCGCCTATTCCAATACAGGATCTCACCTTTTCTTCATCGTATTTTGCTTCAGCGTCTTTGTCACGGCCCAGGAGTGACAAGAGAATACCAACGAGAAACGCGGCGCTCATGGAATATATCGCAGGGTTCTTCAACGGGAAGATTGGCTTTGGTTTCGGTGATACCGAGGTTATGGATTCGATCTTTTCTGTATATATCTTTGGCGCATCTGTCATAAGGATCTGGTCTACCTGATCGTTAATCTGTTTATTGCCCTCTGCGTTAGCAGGTGAGAGTGCAGAGCCTTCGGGTGCGGTCTTGAGGCCTTTTTTCAGGGCATCTACTTTGGTCTTTACCGCTGCGTCTGCTGCGATTATCTCCATCGCGGCAGCCTTCTCAATCTTCATGTTCGCAGCCTCATCTTCAGAGGTCAGTATTTGTCCCGGGGCAGCAATCTTCATATCTTTCCTGATCTTGTCAACCTTTTCCTTTGTCTCCCATGCGGCTTTCTCGCTCTTATGGACGATATCCACCCACACAGTCGGGCTCAGGATAAGCAGGACTGTGGCTATGGTGAGGCCGGTATATATGCTTCCTACAGCTCCTTTCGTCGTAAATCTTTTCCACATGATTGACATTGCAAGTGCAGGAAAATTTGCGCTTGCAGCAATGGCAAAGGTCAATCCAACAAGAAAGGCAACGTTCTGTCCCTTAAAGAGGATGCCAAGGAGCATGGCAGTAACACCAAGCCCTACAGTAGCTATCTTGGCGACTTTGACCTCTTCTTTCTCTGCTGCGACGCCTCTCCTGATAACACCAACAAATAAGTCATGCGAGAACGCTGAGGCTCCTGCAAGGGTCAATCCGGAAACAACGGCCAGAATTGTTGCAAAAGCAACAGCGGCTAAAAAGCCGAGGAAGAGATTCCCGCCGAGCGCCTCTGCGAGCAGGGGGCCTGCCATGTTGCCGCCTTTATCTATGCTCATGATAAGCTTCTGTCCTACGATGACCGCAGCACCAAAGCCGATGGTAACGGTCAGGATATAGAAATAGCCGATAAACCCTGTGGCGTAAAAGACAGATTTTCTCGCTGCACGTGCATCGGGAACCGTGAAAAACCTCATGAGGATATGCGGTAATCCCGCGGTGCCGAACATGAGAGCAAGACCCAGGGAGAACGCATCTACAGGGCTTGTTACCAGACCTCCCGGTTCAAGGAACTTTGACCCGTAGAGATTCTGGGCCTGGCTGAACAGTTCTCCATAACTGAAATTGAAATGATACAACGTCATAATGACAAGCAGCGTTGCACCACCGAGAAGTAAACAGGCTTTTATAATCTGAACCCATGTAGTTGCGATCATTCCACCAAAGAGAACGTATGAGATCATCAGTGTTCCTACAATTGCAACAGCAACCTCGAAGGGTAATCCAAACATAAGCTTTATGAGCGTTCCTGCACCCACCATCTGCGCAATGAGATAGGTGAGGACGACCACCATTGATCCTGCAGCAGCAGCAGCCCTTATCGGCCTCTGGTTTAACCGGTATGCAACAACATCTGCAAAAGTGTACTTACCAAGGTTCCTGAGAGGCTCGGAAATGAGGAACATGATGATCGGCCATCCCACAAGCCATCCGACGGAATAGATAAGTCCGTCATATCCCTTTGTTGAAACCAAACCGGCTATACCGAGAAAGGAGGCGGCACTCATGTAATCTCCTGCGAGTGCAAGGCCATTCTGAAATCCGGTGACACTTCTCCCGGCTGCATAGAAATCCTTTGTTGTTCTGGTTCTTTTAGCAGCCCAGTATGTTATCGCAAGTGTTGAAATAACAAATACGACAAAGAACATAATGGCGACGGGATTAAATTGTCCGATAATCGTCTGTGTCGTTTGTGGCATGATTAACCCCCTATCTTTTCTTTAACTTTTTTGACAAGAACATCATATTTGCTATTTGCCCAATAGATATAGATGCCTGTCAAGACCCAGGACAGGAAAATGGTGGCGACAGCAATGGGTATCCCGATTGATATGGCACCGGAAATCTTTGAAGCGAGGAATGGTTTGTTGAATGCAATCAGCGCAATAAATCCGAAATAGAGGACCAGTTCGAGAATCGTGAGGATTACCGATATGGTATTCTTCTGGCTTGACAATGACCGAAAATCTTCATCATTAAGGATTTCTTCTGTAGTTTTCATGCTGCTCTTACTACTCTTGTTCGACATCCTTTACCCCCTCCTATTGATTTGATTTTGTGTCAGAAATTGGCTATTCCAGTTGATGTCTTGAATTTATCACCTCCTTCTAACGGATGACCTATCACCAGCAGATCACCAATATTTTCAATACCGGCACCGATGAGCGCAGGTATAAAACGCTGCATGAGTTGTGCTGCTATAAAAGCATCAACGAGAGCATCATGTGCACCCCGAACAGGGATATCAAAACACTTTGCTATTTCATAGAGTGATATATCTTTCAAAGGTGAGGAGAAAAAGGAACTGGTGGGAAGCTTCATCTTTAACCATTCATAAACATTGTAGGTATCGATTACCGGATTTGAAACCGGGTTTCCAAAAACTCTTTTCATATCTTTGTTGATAAAACTCATGTCTATAGCTATACAGTGCCCGATCAGGACATCACTGCCGCAGAATGTGAGAAAATCGGTAAGGATGGAATCAATATCGGGCTTTTCAAGCACGTCCGAGGGAGTAATCCCGTGTATGACAACGCTATCGGGTTTGAATTTTGATTGCGGTTTGACCAGTTGATGAAAGGTATTGCCGAGCTCGATTTTTGTTCCCGTCATTCGGACAGCACCGATTGAAATAATCGAATCTTTTCGCTCATTCAGGCCGGTAAGTTCCGTATCAATCGCAACATAGCGGACTTCAGTTATAGGGGTATTCTTGTCGATAGATAACGGAAGCTGTTTTCTGTGTTTTAAAAATTCGAGCACATTATTTACCAGATCATGGCTTTATATCGTTCGATAATCAGGTCCTGAATCCTTGATATGAGCTGAAATGTCTCCTTTGCTATTCTTTTTTCGAGATTGCTGAGGTCATTTGGGTTAATGAAATTATTGATATCCTTCTCCTCTTTCAACTGTTCAAACTGATGCCGGATTCTGAGCAACATGATGAACTCAAAGGAGTGGATGAGTTCATCAGCATATTCCTTGATTATCGTGTGCTTATCCCGCAGGGCATTGATCCTTTCAATGGTTGATGTTTCCTTTATGCCCTTTTCAAGGGCAAAGAGCCTGACGATGTCTACAAGCGGTGCAAGGCCTTTCACCTTCATGTTCAGCTTGTCTTTATGCTCACCACTTTTTTCGACGACAAAGGTTTTCAGGAAACCGATCGGGGGCATATTCTTGATCGCCAAATTTGCTACGTAACCGAGAAAGATTTTTGAATCCTTTGCCATGGAAAGGGTGAAATCCTTCAGCCAGTCCAGAAGCCTTGTCTCTCCATGGACTGCCCTGAAGTCAAAAAAGGTGACAGAATTGAGAACTGCTTCAGCCGTCGGAGTGGATATCCAGTTTGTGAAGTATTTTCTCCAGACGTGCAATGGCTGACGCCACATGGGGTTCGTTGCCATAAAATCTGCCCGGCATAACGGGAAACCGCATTTGAGCAGAGCATCCCTGACAAACAGGGAGAAATCCCTGAAATATTCTTTTGCTGTTTCTTCCATTTCAGGATCTGCCGGGTCATGATAAATGAGTGCGTTATCCTGGTCTGTTTTAAAGGTTTGTTCCTTGCGCCCCTCGCTCCCGAATACAATCCAGCAGTAGGGGACCGGTGGTTCACCAAACCGATCTTCAGCCAGTCCGAGTATTTTCTTGACGAGCCTGTCATTGATTTCGGTAATAATTCTTATGATACCGCTTGCCTTTGCCCCTTCATTGAGCAATAAGCCAATGATACTGTTTATTTTTTTTGACACGGGGATTAAGCCATCAGTGGTGCTCTGACTCTCAATGTCTTTAACGATCGAGAGCGGTGACGTCCCCTGGATCAGCATGAGGTCATGGTTGGTGAGGACGCCTTTTAACTTTTCGTCTTGCATGATAAGGAGATGGTGCACGTTATGTTTGACCATCTTTAATATTGCTTCAAAACAGTATTCCTTTGCATCTGACCTCACATTGGGCACACTCATAATCTCCGTGACCGGATGCTGACAGTTCTTGCCTTTCGCAACGACCTTGTCCCTGAGATCCCTGTCCGTGATAATGCCGGAGGGAATACCCTGGGAATCAATCAGGATGAGACAGCTGATCCTGTAATTGGACATTATCTCAGCCGCCTCCTGAATCGATATATTTTCAGAGGCCTTAATGATATCCTTCGATGCAATTTCACCAACAGGCATGGTGAACAGCATTTTATCTCCGCCACCATACACTAAATTCTTATTCTGAATTTCACTGAATGTTTTATCCAGATATCGGGTGAGAAAGGACTTATTGAAATATTCCCTGACCGCAGGATTCGTATGCAGGAGGTTTTGTATTGTTTCGCGCTTGATAAGATAGCAGATGGTATCATCAATCGTTACAACATTCGCTCGTGCTTTCGTCCCTCCAAATATCAGTAAATATCCGATTAAATCCCCTTCCCCCCGGTAATCAACAAATACCTCTGCATTTTCATTCTTGATAGAGACCTTCACGGCTCCCTTCTTTATGACATAAACAAAATCAGGTGCCGTACCGCCCTGATACTGGATAAAGGTCCCTTCCGGGTAGAATTCCATCGAGGCATCGCTGATTATTTCCTTAAGAGTACTGTCATCAAGGAACTGAAAAGGGGGCACTTTTCTGAGAAAATCTATGACTTCTTCAATGATCATAATTATGTGCCCGTTGGTATTTTGGAATTTTGTAAAAGGTGTCTGATTAATTGATGTACGTTCAAACGCTGCATAGGATAATCATAATACAGTATAAAAGAGCCTCTGTATCGGACAGTGAGTCATGAGCCCTCACCCATATAGCCAATACATGAGGCCTTGGTGGGACACAGTATAACAAAAAAAAAATTGTAAATGCAAATTTTTCTCTTTCTTTTTTGTGGAAGCATTGCAAGGATTACGTAAAATCGATAAAATATCAGCAATTATTAGAACCTATCTCAAAATATGCAAATTCGCGAAGAATCCGTCACCCCCGCGAAAGCGGGGGTCCATTTAAGGGCTTGAATAAACATGGATTCCCGCCTGCGCGGGAATGACGAGCTGGTGCATACAGATGATGAAAAAGAATTTTGAGATAGGTTCTATTCATGATGCAGTTATACTTTAGATTAACCCAACATGAGGAGGGATGGATATGCCTACTATTAAGAGAATCGGCGTTATTACGAGCGGAGGAGATTGCGGAGGTCTTAATGCAGTCATTAAAGGAGTGGCGAGAGAGGCATATGCTTTAGGGATTGAATCAGTTGTTATCCCCCATGGCTATGCAGGTCTTTATAACCTGATCAAGATGGATGAAGTTGTATTTCTCAATGCAGAGCGGGTAAGCAAAATAGAAGCGTCCCTTGCAGGCTCTGAAGCAGGGCATTCACGGGTAAAAATAAGCAAGATCGCAGATCCGCATAAATATGAACGGATAAAGGATGGGCTGAAAAAATTTCACATCGATGCCCTCGTGATAAGCGGCGGTGATGATACCGGAAGTGTCGTGGTTGACCTCTCATCCCAGGGTATCCCCTGTGTCCATGTCCCGAAGACGATGGATCTTGACCTTCAGTCCTACAGTGTGGGCGGTGATTCAGCCATTAACAGGATTGCGGTTTTCGCAAGGGAACTGAAGACAACGGGAATGAGCCATAACCGGATTCTTGTCATAGAGGTATTTGGCAGGTATGTTGGGCATACGGCTTTTCGTGGCGGCATCGGAGCAGAGGCTGATGCTATCTTAATACCAGAGATACCGGTTGATTTTGATGTGCTTTACGAGCATATGAAGATTACTTATTTTGCGAGAATTGAAAGGAGCGATGTCAAAGCAGGAACATATATCATTGTCGTTGCAGAGGGAATCAAGAACGTCAACGGCGAGATGCTGTATGATGAATCCATCCCGCCTGATGCATTCGGTCACAGGAAACTGACAGGTGCGGGGAAATATGTACGGCAGCAGCTTGAAAAGAGGCTCAACACTGATCCGGCAGTGAAGGAATTCATGCAGAAGACAGGCATGTTTGCCCCTGGCGTGTATGAAGCGCCAGAGGTGCGGGAAGTGACACCCGGTCATCTGGTGCGTGCAGGCCATTCCTCCGCGCGTGATGTCAATTTCGGGTATAAGACAGGCGCTGCAGCAGTCTTTCTCCTATTAGATGGGAAAACCGGGAACACGGTTGTGAATGTTGACGGCAGCAGGATTTACTACCAGTCAACTGCGGAAGTCATAAAGCGGAGAGAAGTGAACGTAAGTGAGATTGCGATATTCGAGAGCCTGGGGACCTGTTTTGGAAGAAAGCCTGAGAAATTCATGTATGAAATTATTGAGCAGAAAGGGCGTATCGCGAGACATCTGTAATTCTGGTCCTCCGAATCGTTTCGCAGTTATGCGAAGCATTTATCCATTTTCTGCCCAGAGGGAAGGGCCTTTTGCTTTTACCTCTGCGATATAGGCTTTCACTTCCTGTTGATAGATTGTGCGGAGAAATTTTGCACCATTCCCAACAATATATCGCTGATCATCAACCTGTGATACCGGCATAACCTCCATGGTTGTATTGGTTATGAAGACTTCTTCTGCAGAATACATATCTTTTTTGGTGAATTGCCCCTTATTCACCTGAATGCCCTCTCTCAGGGCGAGATCGATAATCATCCCCCTCGTTATTCCATCAAGAATTCCACACTCAAGCGACGGCGTGCAGAGTGTCCTTTCCTTATAGAAAAAAATATTACTGACAGAGCCTTCAGTGAGTTTGCCATGCACATTAAGCATGACAGCTTCAAGGGCATTTTTTTTCTTTGCTTCCATCTTCGCGAGGATATTGTTGAGAAAGTTCAGGGATTTTATTTGAGGACTAACAGCCTTTTTGTAGTTCCTCCGGGTTGCCGAAATAATCAGATGAATCCCATTCTTATAGAATTCCTTCGGGTATTCCTTGAATTCCTGGGCAAAGATAACGATTGTTGGTTCAGGACAGAGGTCCGGGTCAAGGCCGATGGAACCTTTCCCCCGCGAGACAGTTAGTCGAACATAGGCGTTCCTGAGTGCATTGGCAATCAGGGTCTCGTAAATCGCAATTTTCAAATGGTCGATATTAAGGGGAATCGAAAGGCCTATCAGGGAAGCAGACCGAAAAAGCCTTATAAGATGTTCAGCAAGCTTGAAGACAGCACCGTCATATACCCGCAACGTCTCGTAGATTCCATCTCCGTAAAGGAAGCCATGGTCAAAGACCGAGATTGACGCCTCTTTTGCATGAACAATCTTTCCGTTTACATAGACATACATGAATTCATTATACCATTGTCATATTGGTAAGGATCAGTGCAGTTGATGAAGGGAACAGTATTCTCGCTCATTCTCGTCCCGATCTCGAATGTATTCGTGATCGGGACTCCGAGGTTTTTGCCTCTTGATTTTCATATGAATTTAGAATCGAATATCAGCAAAAAAAACCACTCAAACACTATTCCCTTCATCAATTAAGAAGAAATTTATGTTACCTTCTGAATGTCCATGCATCAGCGAGATACTTCTGTGCTTCGAGTTCCCGTGCAAGGGAGATCTCTTTCTGAGAAGGAGAAGAACGGATCAACGTTACCTGAAATGTCTCTTCGAAAGAAATACGTATTGCGTTTTTAAGCTCATCATGAGATAACCGCGGCACTATCTGCTTCAGGCCGATCAAAGGCTCTTTTCTCACGTGCACAATATTCCGTTGAAATAGCTTCAAGATCTCATTTTCATCGGTCGTAAAGGGGATAGATCCCTGCTGGAGTAATCCGTCAGCCCAGCGTTTCTGGGCTGAACCGATCACTTTTGTATTGTTGATAGAAACCTCTCCATACGATATTGATTGGAAACACAGAGGATTATGTGGGGTTGAATTTTGGATTTTGAATTTTGGGTTTGGTTTATCTATTTTGCTTTGAGGGGATAGCCCTACTTTTGACAATGCCAGAGCTAATGCAGTGCTTATTTTTTTATAGCTGTCAAGCAATCCTTCTGAAAATAAGCCGGTTCGTGTTTTTACCGAAAAACTGTAGGTAATCTCATCATTGTGGAGGACGGCACGGCCGCCGGTCGGTCTCCTCACTATGAGAATATCGTTTTCTTGGCAATACCCGATGTCGATATCTCCTGATCTCTGAAAATATCCGATGCTCACGGAACGTTGATCCCATCCATAAATTCGTAATGTCGGGGGAGAAAGATCCTGTCTGACAGCAATCGCGATTGCCTCGTCGAGCGCCATGTTATAGGCTGCGCTGCATGATCCTGTATCGATAAGACGCCATGCATGACTCATAGAAAAACTTTAAACGGTCTGCGTGTTTTTATCAAGAAAGGAATTCGCTGCTGTGTCCGTATTGTCATGAAAATTTACTGTGTGGTATTCTTAATCTAATGCAATTCAATATAGGAGAACGAAAAAAAATGAATCGATTACACTATAATTTAACCTTTCATCTTATGCTATTTATTCTCCTCTGTGCTGTTTGCTGTTCCCTATCTCCTGCCTCTGCTGCGTCTGTTGATGTAGAAATCATCAGAATCCAGAAGGCATACGAGAATATCAAAGATATCAGGGGGAGTTTTATTCAGAAGAGCTTTATGAAGGATCTGAAAAAAACAGAGACATTCAAAGGCCAGTTTTTTTTAAAGAGGCCAATAAAAATGAAGTGGAGCTATGAAGGAAACAATGCACAGGATGTCCTGATCAACAAAGATGAGATAACCATATATCAGAAAAAGGAAAAACAAGCGTTTCAGGGGAAATTTGACAGGGATACCTATGGCCAGGCGCCGATAGCCCTTCTGAGCGGGTTTGGAAACATTCAGGAGGAGTTTGCTGTTTCGGATAAGAAGGGGAAATTATTTCTCAAACCAAAAAAGCTAATGGGTGGAGTCCTCTCCATTGAAATAGAACTCTCAGATGGTGAATTCCCGATCAGGTCCTTCACGGTCATTGACTCGTACGAGAACAGAATAGAGATGAATCTCACGAATGTCAAAATCAATACAGGGTTGGAAGATGCATTCTTTGATCCTGCTTTGCCGAAAGGCGTCACTATCTTCAGACAGAATCCGTAAGGCCTCCTGTGCTTATCCTTGGCATTGACACATCCTGTGATGATACATCGGCAGCAGTCATTGAGAATGGCACCACGATACTTTCCAATAGTATTTCAAACCAGTCCGACATACATAAAAAGTACGGCGGAATCGTTCCGGAGCTTGCATCCCGCCGGCATATCGAGATGATATGGCCTGTTGTCGACGAGGCATTGAAAGCTGCCGGTCTTTCATGCACGGATTTAGCCTGTATTGCCGTCTGTCACGGACCGGGCCTGATAGGTTCACTACTGGTAGGATGTTCTTTTGCGAAGGCTTTATGCTACGCAAAAAAGATTCCCCTTGTCGCAGTCAACCATCTCGAGGGACATATATTCTCTCCTTTTCTGGAGATGACAAAGCCGGATTATCCTTTCATCGCATTGATCGTCTCCGGTGGACACACCTGCCTGTACAGGGTTGATGACTTTGGAAAATACTTCGAGCTTGGAAGAACGAGGGATGATGCTGCGGGAGAGGCATACGATAAAGTTTCCAAGCTTCTTGGACTTGGATACCCCGGTGGCCCTGTCATCGATAACCTTGCTCGTGACGGGAATCCTGAAGCGATTAATTTCCCGAGGGCGTATCTGCCTGAGTCGCTTGATTTCAGCTTCAGCGGATTGAAAACCGCGGTGATGCATTATGTGAAATCAGTTGGCGGAGGTCAAGCTTACAATCTGTCCAATAATCCCCCCATCCCCCCTTTAGAAAAGGGGGGTAAGGGGGGATTTGAAAGCGGCGGGATTAAGGGGAGTGGCAAGCCAGGAATCCGAACTCTGTATCCCAAACTCATCAACGACATCGCGGCCTCCTTTCAGGCTGCTGTTGTTGACGTGCTTGTAAGAAAAACAGAATGGGCAATCAAGCAAGAGCGTATCAAGCGGATTACCCTGTCAGGCGGTGTTGCTGCAAACAGTGCTTTACGTCAAAGAATGCTGAAGATGGCAGAGGAAAGAGAAGGTGAAGTTTATATGCCGTCAGTATCCTTATGCACAGACAATGCAGCCATGATTGCAGCAGCAGGTTACCATCATTTTAAGGCAGGGAATATTGCTGGACTTGACCTGAATCCGGTAGCGTATCTTCCTTTATAATGGTTCAGAGACAATCATCTCCATCCTGAGACAAACATCGGATGGTTTTCGTGGAGTGCGTAAAAGCACCTACAAAGAGAGAGGTTTCCTAAATAATTGGACGTAAGGAATTTCGTTTATAATCAACAATAAAAAAAGGGCGAGAAATTTATCTCGCCCCGTAAGCATAATCTAAATATAGTCGTTATGGATAATTCACCCCTCCGACGGTTGCACTAATGAGTTCAACATCCTGAGAAGATTCTCCTTCAAACACTCCTCCGGTGAATTCAGTATCAGAACTCATTTCCTTTAGCGTACCAACTCCTTTGGCTAACCACATCGTAACTTCGGTATGCCCTTCATACTGCAACTTTGAGACAATTACATGCCTGGTTAGTTTAATTTTCAGACAGTCCTGAAAAGTTCCGGCAGCAACTGTTATGTCTTCCATACCCTCGACAACCATCTCTCCTGTTATTTTTGCGGTAACATTGAACCCTGTGCTTGATTTATGGATGAGGGTAGACTTGAATGAGTGCCTGGTGCCAACAGACAATCTCGGCGGTACATACATGATCGGTGGACTATAAGTATCAAACGTCTCTTCTATTACACCGCCATCTTCGGTATCGGTTTCGTAATCTTTATAGAACTGTATCCCATTGGTATTGGTAATGAGTTCATAATTTCCATCATCGAGTTCAACCTTTTTCGCAGCAAATTTACCACTGATTTTTTCTGTACCCATAATGGCATAGGTCTCGGTATCTTCTTCTACTGTATTTCCGTCATGTTCTATCTCATGAAACGTCCAGGTATCGCCCTGGCCAAGAGGGAAGTATTCTGCTGTATCATAGGGAAGCGTACCGGTGAAACTGCCATTTATATCCAACGTTCCTTTCGACGAATCGGGGAAAACCAAGTCAGCTTTAATTTGATATTTACCCTTTAACGTCCAGGTTTTTTTCTCAGAACCGAAAATGCGCAATTTTTTTATTGTTGCGGTTGCAGGAAGGCCGCCCGATAGTAATTCACTCTCTATGAAAATGCGCATCTGTTCATAATTTATATCGACGTTGAAACTGCTCCCTTTTTGACTCCACGTGCCCACGAAAAGAGGTATCTCAGAAGAAGCATCCTGTTTAAACTCGAAAGAGCCATCGTCTTTAAAGACCCATACGTCTGAAATGTTTTCTATTTCGATTATCGGTTTGGCTTTTCCTATTTTGAGACTTTTTTTCTCAATGCTTTCCATGTTCCACATTCCATTCACAGATGCCATAGCAAAATTGGAAAAAATGAGAATTGACAGAGATAAAAGAACAACAACAAGTTTTTTCATGTGTGCTTTATCCTTTCTTCAAGTTATGTTGATGAACGCCTTTAAATGAATGAGCTAAGCTTTAATGTCGGGTCTCACGCATTTGACATTTGCTATGCTAAATAAACCCACCCCCTTTATTGTAGTAGTAAAAAGAAAACTGATATATGTGACGAATTTCACTCATGGAAGTATACAGAACTTTTTGCATGATATCTATGAATATTTTGCTCTTTTAAAAATATTTTTGTCAATTATCGGTGTGAGGATGTTAATTTTCAGGAGTACCCTTCTACCGGAAGGCTTGTTTTAGAAATCCCTGTTTCAGGAAGTCAAAGATAACAGGAATTTCTAATTTTAGGTTCTTGGTAACATAGGTACGTGTGTATTTCAAAAATTTCCATACTATGTTGATTACTGCTCGGTGTGCACCTTAAATATCCATCCGAACCGCGATCTTGTATCCGATCCAAATGCCGGCAAAGCCGCCGACCGCGCCCAGCAACAATGATGACATTGAAAGCAAACTGCCTCCCCAAAGCGCGGGGATGTAACTTCCGGCACATGATCCGACGAAGGCTCCAAACATGACAAGTGTTTTCATACTTTATTTAGCAACTTATTGCTCATTTGATTAATAAATTTATCATTTATGGGATTCTCGCCAAAGCATAAATGCAAGTCCTGCCATAAATAAGAAACCAGGCACGCTTATCCATAGGGGAATAATCATACCGCTTATAATAACCTCCCAACCAAAGATCAACCGCAGAAGATGTATGGAAGCAATTATCAAGAAAAAGATACTTCCGATAGTTGTAAAAGGTTTCACAATTCTTCCCTTATTTTCTCAAGATTTTGGCTTCTTCTCTGTATATTGTAATTCGTACTACACACGATTATAGCAAGTTTTAAAAGGGAGTGTTACAGGAAGGAAGCGAGTTCCTTTGGCTTAAAAACAGGGATCGATCTCGGGTTATACCCCCCACGCGATGACAGTGAATGTTGATAAGGCTATATAACTTTTTTTTGCGGTGAACCATGTTTTGCTTGCTCTATAATATATGATATAATTCTCAAAGCGTTTTATAAAATCTTTTGAAAAGGAGATTTGTATGAACATTAATATTGATACACCCGAATTAATCACTCCGATCTCAGCTGCGGTTCTTTTGAACACCCTTCGCCTTGAAGAATTAATCGCCCTACAAAAGGGCGAATCATTTGATCAAAAGAAAGCCTTAGAATCCATTATCACATTATGGTGCGATCTTACATTGGCACTCCTTAAGAAGATGACGCCTGAACCGACCTCTAAGCCCCGGTAACCGATTATCGGTAATGCAGCTATGATGAAACTTGTCTTATTGATATCCAGTTATACTCAGCACAATTATATCAAGTTTAAGCGGGGAGTGTTACAGGCAGCACATCACAACTCAGTTTTATCGTGCCTCGACTTCCTTTTTGGGCTGTAGCTTTATGACTAACTTAAAATTAAGCGCGTCGGCGATTTTCCCCAATGTTTCGATGGTTGCCTTGTTAAAACCTCCCCCTTCAAGTCTGGCTATCGCGCTCTGCTTTGTACCAATCCTTCGCGCTAATTCTTTCTGAGATACCGCGGCCTTTCCTCTCGCTACAATCATTTTTTCCATAAGATCGAATTCGGGTTGCAACTCCTCCCATGCTTTCCTGAATTTCGGATTTTTCATGAGCTCCGCCTTATGTTCCACTAAGGTTGTCCCTCTTGCATATTTCTTTTTCATCTATATCCTCCGTAGTTGTCTACTGTCTGTTTTTTTCAAAAAGGCGTGCAGCAAAACAAACCTTTTTCCTGTGTATGAAAAATAAAAGATTCGGCTATATCCCTTGCTGACCATTATTCTCAGCTCCCAAATCTTCCCTTTAATGTGCCGGATATATGGTTCTTTCAGGGGCTCTGCCACTATAGTCTCTTCGTATTCACCTATCTTCCCCATGATAACCTCCTTCCAAGACATATGCCCTTTTTTTTAATTTAGCATAAAATTCAAAATAGGCGGATCGGGGTCATCGGTCAGGTCTTTTCTTTGCAGACGCCCAGGTGTTTTTTTGCCGTTATAACAATTGCCAGTTGTACCCTGCACAATTATATCAAGGTTAAAAGAGTGAATTACAGGAAGGAACAGATCAACAGGCTCCGGACCTCACGTTGGCACTATATTGAAGTTATTATTCTGGGAATCTACGTCTTAATCACATGTCAGACAGTGTATTTTCAGGAAGAATTTTAACTCTGCAATTGCCGTCTGCATCATATGATTTATAATCTGAATATGTACACGCAGGACAATATGGTGTTTCGCAGACCATATCTGAAAAAAGCCTTATTTCTTCTTCAGGTTTTATAGTAAATGAGTAATTCCGTTTCAATATGATACAGCTACCACCCTGACGCTTATACCAAATTTCTTTAAAGGAAAGATTTCTGACTGTGATTTCTTGATCTTTGCATGAATCTTCATCTGCTGCAAACCCGGGAGGCATCATGGAGAACAAAAAGAGCAATAATGCAGTGAGAGAGATGAATAGAAGTTTTTTCATTTTCATGTACATATTATTAAACAAACACTTGTTTGTTTGCTATTCAGTATACCTGATTTTGGCAAAAAAGAGCGTTTGATGATTATTTCAACGGCGTGTTAGAACTTCCTGCTTTTCCCTCTCAGTATCACAAATCCTGCGATACCAATAAAAAACATCAGGATACTAATCCCCTGGGATACCGAGATGTTTTCCATGATGAACCCCCTGCCGACATCTCCCCGGAAGAATTCAACCGTAAAACGGAGGAGCGCATAGACGAGAAGATATGACATAAAAAGCTGGCCTTTGAATGATTTACGGTTTCTCAGCATTATGAGGGTGAGAAAGATGAGAAGCTCGCCGGCTGACTCGTAAAGTTGTGTGGGATGCAACAGCACATTTGTCGGTGCCAGACATTCCGGTTCAGTGAAGATGATTCCCCATGGAAGGGCTTCGGCAGCCTTTCCGAAGCAGCAGCCTGCTGCCAGGCACCCGAGCCTGCCGAAAACATGCGCAATTGCTATTGCTGGGGAAAAAATGTCTGCTGTATTCCACATATCCAGTCCGTTTCTCTTTACGTACCAGACAGCAACCGGAACTGCAAGCAAAACTCCTCCATAGAAGACAAGGCCGCCCTCCCATATCTTAAAAACATCCAGAGGATGATTGATGTAATGCCCTGCATTAATGAGAATGAAAAAAAGCCTTGAGCCGATAATGGCTGCAAGAAGAAGGTAAAAACTGAGGTCCAGAATCTTATTTACCGGTATGTTTTCCTTTTTTGCCTGAATCACTGCGAGCCAGAGACCGACAAGAAAACCGATGGCAATGAGAAAACCATAGGTGTGGATCGTGAAAGGACCGAATCGAATCAGCACCGGATGCATTTAATATAATAGCACAGGCAAAAAGTCCCCTTCGTTCAACAGAGCTTACTGTGATATAATCCCAAAAGATTATCCATGGATACAATCGATAAGTTGAAAATACTTTCTGAGGATTCGCGGTACGACCTTGCCTGTGCATGCGGGACTGCACGGGATGAGCATCGGAAGAGGGGCCCGGAGGGTAAATGGCTGTATCCTGTCGCTCTCCCGCAAGGCGGCAGTACTGTGCTCCTCAAGACCCTTCTCTCCAATGCATGTACGAATGACTGCAGGTACTGCCCTCTCCGTTCAGAAACGAATGTAGCCCGATGTACCCTCCGTCCAGAGGAAGTCGCGCGCACGTTTATGGAATATTATCAAAGGAAAAAAGTTTTTGGCCTGTTCCTGAGTTCAGCAGTCGTGAATAATGCTGATTACACCATGAACAAGATTAATACCGTGGCACGTCTGCTACGGTATCAACATCGTTTCAAGGGATACATCCATCTGAAGATCATCCCCGGGGCATCCGATGCAGCAGTCGAGGATGCCATTTCACTGGCGACTGCTGTTTCGCTGAACATCGAGACTCCAGGCAGAAAACATTTTGCCGCTTTATCGAGTACGAAGGATTACGACAGGGATATCATCCAGCCACTGAAGCTGATGGGAAAGCTAACGGGAGCGGGCACGAAGTTTTCAAGGGTTAAATGCACGACCCAGTTTATTGTCGGAGCCTCGGAGGAGACAGATGCAGAGATCATACAATACGTGTTTGGCCTCTATAAGCGTCTGAACTTCAAACGGGTGTATTTCTCTGCCTATCAGAAAGGTCTTGGCCACGCCGATATCCCGGGAGAGAGAAAATTTCTTTCACACCCCCATGAACTATTTATAAGAGAGC
>Ga0315274_10007132_pt1 | contig 16209 bp, 12 predicted proteins | sample YL17G02_20_MG_FD_203700 | JGI IMG/M metagenome (GOLD analysis project Ga0315274, IMG submission 203700) | Sediment microbial communities from Yellowstone Lake, YNP, Wyoming, USA - YL17G02_20 | ecosystem: Environmental > Aquatic > Freshwater > Lake > Sediment | place: USA: Wyoming | collected...
AAATCCTATGCCATACAGCTTTGTCCACTCTGCTGAATCGGTTAGAGTGATAAAGGGAACTTTGATATCTACCGTGCGTTTGGGGGCGTTGGGAGTAAGTTTTGCTCGATAGATGATTTTCTTATCCTCCATGAGGAACGAGTAGCTATCCTTAGGGTCGTGAGAGGCAATAAGCATTCGCAGACGCTTCGGTTCCCTTCGGGTAACCCAGACGAGACCATCATTTGAATCTGTAGTTAGCTGCTCAGGTCCTTTTGTTGTTATACCCAGGTCAAGTTTTGCCTGTCGGTCCGTGTTGTCGGTGCCGGAGATTTCAAATCTGAGCATCATTACCAAAGTGTCATCAGCAAAAATTGAATTGCCCGGCTTCGGCACACCGTCAAAGGGAACCACAAAAGCCGTTTGTTTATACCGAACACCATCACGCTCCCATACGCCGACCATCATGGGCAAACAGCCATCCACCAAGTGCCGATCAACGAGTTTTGCATCGGACAGACCGAAACTGTAATCAACGGAATCTCCTTCAAAGAGACACCGCTTTGTATCACGACCGGGAATCCGGCGAAGCCAGCCTAAACGACAAAACACGGTGCCATCGCGTTCGACTCCGAAGTACTGTCGGCCTCCATCGAAGCCAAGAGGTATGTAGAAAGGTTCTTTCTTGGGTATATCCTGCCAGGCGTTTGGGAATGTTTGTTCCGGCACTTGCGAGACCCGCTGGTAGATATTCTTGTCGCTGTTTTCTTTCCAGAGCTTCTCAGCGGCTTCGTATGTCATCTCATTACCGGCTTTGCGTACGATGACACGAAGGTCGGGCAGGAATATGTAGCCTTGCTTAACTAAATCGGAAGCGGCAAAAGAGAAGGTCTCGGCAGCAGCCCGTCTTGTTACTACAGTTTCGTCAAAAGAATTGTGGGCGTTCGTCTTCGCGTAGAGAATTTTGGCACGTATTCCATCGACAGCTCCCTGTGCTCTCCAAGTGCGGTTGTCTTTCGAGTCAATCTTGACCTCGCTGTTGGGCGAGATTGGCTGGACAAGCTCGATTATACCGTTGAAGATTTCGAGTCGGCCGTCCCAACGCCCCTTGGGGGCGGCGACCCAATCCAATTCAAACTCAAGACTTTCCCAAGTCGAATCGGTGCAGGCCTCAAATCTCTTTATCTTTGGAATCGGCAAGTCACTGACTATCCGCAACTTCATGGTTGTACGGTATGTGACGGGAAAATCGTTTAATTTTGGGAATTCTTTAGCGTTGAGCGAATTGAAACTGAAGGTGCAAGTTGCGCCATCAACCTTGAGATTTGTGTCGGCCTGCTGCCATTTGCCCTGGTACCAGTCGCCGACGTTGAGCCAGCCCGAACCGCCGGCACCGGAAGGTTTGTCCCTAGGTATTCGACTATTGGGCCAGGTAGATTGCCAATACTCCAGGTGCAAGGAGTCGGGCTTGGGGAGAGCTGCAGCCTCTGCAAATTCAACCTCTACACTAAAAATGTCACGGGAGTCCTCCCATAAGACGCCATAGTCTTTACCTTCTGAATCCCATGTCTCGATTTGGCCGAAAGGGACCACATTTACAGGTTCGCCGGACTTGGCTGCCAGACAAACGGCAGCAAGTACAGTCAAGGCGATCAAAAAAACCATGAGAGCAGCGAGCGGTCTGACATTTGTGGATATAGGCCCTACCATATTCTCGAGGGCGCTGGCAGGTGTGATTCGCTTTCGCATCGCAGTTCACTCCTTCGAAAAAGGCCGTCTTTTCGCAACAAGTCTTCTCACCAGGTTGTGGTATTGATTTTTCGAGTTATTATACTACGGCCCTTTGCCTGGGCAACTGTTTGGCCGGCACGTTTATCCTAATTCCGGAGACTTGTAACCAATTTCGTTCCAAAAGAACAGGTCAAGCCTGTACAATCCTGCTCCGATAAACATAATGTGCATTTCGACCGATGTGAAAAGGGATATATGGACGTTACAACAGCTCTGCCTGAACGCGTTGCACATATCAGTATTGAGGGCAAAGACATTTACCTGGTGGGCACGGCCCATGTGTCAAAAGAAAGCGTGGAGGATGTCCGAAAGACCATCGAACAGGTATCGCCGGATACAATCTGCGTGGAATTGTGCAAGGCTCGGTACACGGCAATCACACAGAAAGATATCTGGGAGAAGATGGACATCTTCAAGATTATCAGACAGAAGAAAGCTGCTCTATTACTGGCACAACTTATTCTGACCTCTTTCTATCGGCGACTCGGTCAAAAGCTCGGTATTCAGCCTGGAGCGGAGATGCTTGAAGCGATAAGCCTTGCGGAGGATAGGAAAGCCCAGCTTGTGCTGGCAGACCGCGACATCGGCATTACGCTCAAACGGGTGTGGGGCTATCTTGGATTCTGGAACAAGCTCAAGCTGTTGATGCACCTTACTATGACTATTTTCTCAAGCGAGCAGATTGACTTCGAGAGCATAGAGAAACTGAAAGAAAAGGACCAGCTTGAGAGTGTAATGGCGGACTTTGCCGAGAAATTCCCGGAGATCAAGAAGCGGCTGCTTGATGAACGCGACATGTATCTGGCTCAGAAGATCCGTAGCGCCACAGGCAAGGTCGTCGTCGCTGTGGTTGGGGCCGGGCACGTAAAGGGTATCAGCAGTCATATATTAAAGGAAGAGTCAATCGAAGAGTTGACTGAGGTGCCTCGCAAGTCGATTGTGTCTAAGATAATAGCGTGGGGTATCCCTACCGCAATCGTGGGACTCATCCTGTATGCGTTCTTCAAAAAAGGGGCGGAACATTCACTTGAGAACATTTACATTTGGGTACTCGTTACCGGGAGCCTGTCGGCGGTCGGGGCGGCAGCAGCACTGGCGCATCCATTGACAATCCTGTCGGCGTTTCTGGCGGCGCCGATAACAACTCTGCACCCGATGATTGCTTCCGGCTGGGTTGCAGCTCTCGTACAGGCCTGGGTGAAGAAGCCTACCGTAGCGGATTTTGAGGGCTTGCCGGATGCGATAGAAACGATAAGAGGCTTCTGGACAAATCCTGTGACAAGAATTCTGCTTATTGCGGCCTTTTCTAACCTCGGAAGTATGCTCGGAGTATATATTTCCGGCATCTGGATAGCCGCCCGCTCGGTCTGAAGACAGGGCAAAAACACTCAAAAATGGTGCCGGCCCGGATTTCATTACCGTCCTCGGATTATCCGCAAAATAAAAGATACCATGCCTCGCCGCGGCTCCTACTCCACCCGCCATGTTTGACCGGAAGTTGAATGGCGAATTTCACCACCTGCGATTTATGTTGTTCAAATTCAATGGATCTTTTGGTATCATCATAGACTTAAAAGGTGTAGAAGTGTTACAAAAACAGGACAAATATAAAACCATTTACACTAATAATATAATAGGTCTTTTTTGTCAATCATTTGAACCAGCAATCGCAACCATTCTACGGGAAAGTCTTACTTTCTTTAGGATTAACATAAAAAAAGGAGAAGTTATGGCCAGACCGTCAAAATTATGGGGTGTCTTGGCATTATCGGCCGTCTTTTGGGCAGGGATCATTACGCCAATCTCGGCCCAGGATCTTTCGGACCTGACGCAAATCAAGCCCGGCCGGGCGCGGGCGGTAACTTCGGCGGATCCTGACCCAAACAGCAACAAAGACATGATCAGATTCGTCTCTCCGGGTGAAACAAAAGTATTAGCCGACATCAAAGGCCCGGCCGTTATCCGCCATATCTGGCTGACGTTCAACGAAGCACGCTCCAACTGGCTTGAATCGACTGGTTCGGCACGACCCGATGAAATAGTCCTGCGTATGTACTGGGATGATGGGAAACAGCCTGCGGTCGAAACGCCGATTGGAGATTTTTTTGCGGCCGGATTCGGACTCAGGCGAGAGATACGCTCGGTCCCAGTGCAGGTGGAAGGCGGAGACGGCTATAACTGCTACTGGCCGATGCCTTTTCACAAACACGGCCTCATCACAATCACAAACGAAGGCCAAAAGAATATCCGCAGCTTTTATTATCACATTGACTACACCGATGAGGAAAACCTCCCCGAAAAAACTGCTTATTTTTGCGCCCAATACCGCAATGAGTTTCCGGAAAAGACCGGAAAGGATTATCTTATTCTGGATGCCGAAGGCCAAGGCCATTACGTCGGCACCGTGATGTCGGTGCGTTCGCGGAGTCCCTTCTGGTTCGGAGAAGGAGATGTGAAGTTTTATGTGGACGGCGACAAAAAACCTACTATCCAGGGCACAGGCACCGAGGACTATTTTCTAATGGCCTGGGGGCTGAACGAAAGCCTTTTTCCCTATTTCGGCTGCACCTACATGAGCACGGATTTTGAAGACCTCGGAACTCAATACTGTCTTTACCGCTGGCACATCGCAGACGCGGTGCGGTTCACAAAATCCCTGCGTTTCGAGATCGAGCATAAAGGCTGGATCAGCGCAGACGAAACGGAAAGCGGCAAGGTCGAAGGACATGTTGAGCGCGATGATGACATGGCGACTGTGGCCTTCTGGTACCAGGTGGGACAGCCCAAGCGTTTCACAACGCTCCCGCCGCTGGCCCAGCGTCTTCTGCCCAACTTGGACGTTGTTATCGAAGGCAAGATGTTGCTGCCGAACGCCAGACATTCGCCCGGCCTGCTCGAACTCCAGAAAGGCTATGACTGGACCGGCGACGGCCAGGTCTTTTTCATGCCCGTAGACAACAAGCCCATCCTTGAGGTTGATTTTCAGGTCGAAAAAGAGGAATACCGCGGGCTGATCCTGCGATTCACATACGCCGATGATTACGGCATCTACCGCATCTTCCTCGACGGAAAGAACGTGCGCCAACCTGCCGATTACATGGCCGGACAGAAAATCGCGGATTACGATTTCTATTCGCCGGTCATCCAAGTCAAGGATAGTTACCTGGGGAGCTTTAAGCTTACTCCCGGCAAGCACACGCTTCGTCTGGAATGCGTCGGCCAGAATCCTATGTCCAAGGGGAAATACCTCGGCTTGGATTCGGTGAGGCTTCGCGAGCGATGGGATAAGAAGAGGAAGTTATTGTCTTAGGTTGTCAAAAAAAATCCTCCGGTGGGAAGGGCCTTGCTGAAAGCCCAAGGCCTCACGATTGACCGGGCTGCCGTTAAAGAGCATATAATCCGTCTCTGTATGATTGGAGTGTTTGCCTATGACCAACGTAACTCTGATTCCTGGTGACGGTACTGGGCCGGAGATAGCAGATGCTGCCCGCCGCTGCATTGATGCCACCGGAGCCGGCATCAAATGGGAAATAGCTGAAGCAGGCCTGGATGTCATGGAGAAGGTTGGAACCCCCCTGCCGGACTCGACACTTGAGTCCATCAAAAGAAATCGCATCGCACTAAAAGGCCCAATTACGACGCCGGTCGGCAAAGGCTATCGAAGCGTAAATGTACACCTGCGTCAGGCGCTGGACCTGTACGCATGTCTTCGAACCTGTAAAAGCTACAAGGGGGTGCGAAGCAGATATCAGAACATCGACCTTGTTGTGGTGCGGGAGAATACTGAAGATTTGTACGCCGGCATAGAGTTTGAGAAAGGTAAAGACGATACTTCGGAGCTTATCAACTGGCTCAACAAGCACAGCAATCGTAAAATCGGCAGCGACGCCGGCATAAGCATAAAGCCGATCTCTGTCAGGGCCACGACACGCATTGTCCGTTTTGCTTTCGACTATGCCCGTATGACGAGACGAAAGAAGGTAACGAGCGTTCACAAAGCGAATATCATGAAATACTCGGACGGCCTCTGGCTGGAGGTCAGCCGTGAGGTTGCAATGGAGTTTCCGGACATCCAGTTCGAAGACCGCATTGTGGACAATATGTGTATGCAACTGGTGCAAAAACCTGAACTTTACGATGTGATTGTGCTGCCGAACCTCTATGGCGACATAATCAGCGACCTTTGTGCAGGTCTGGTCGGCGGATTAGGCGTCGCACCGGGCGCTAACATCGGCGAAAAGGGCGCAGTCTTTGAGGCCACGCACGGTAGTGCTCCAAAGTACAAAGGGCTGAACAAGGTAAATCCTTGTGCACTGATTCTCAGCGGTGTAATGATGTTAAGACACCTCGGCAAGATGCAAGAAGCCGACAGACTTGAAAACGCCGTAGCCGCAGTGATTGCCGAGGGTAAAAGTGTCACTTATGATTTGAAAGAAAATCGCGATGACCCGACTGCGGTGGGCACGAGTCAAATGGCAGATGCAATTATTGAGAAATTGACCGGGTGAGAACGAGTCATAGTTTTAAATTCTTTGCTCCGAAGGAAATGAGGCCGATATGACCAAGCGAGTGCTTGTACCAATTGCCGATGGGACCGAGGAGCTTGAGGCCGTTGCTATTATCGACACGTTAAGACGGGCTGGGGTGGATGTGACCGTTGCCTCGGTCGGTAAGTTGCAGGTTACAGCCAGCAGAGGTGTGAAGATAGTCGCTGACGCTACGATATCCGAATGCGTGGGCAAAACATACGACTTGATTGTGCTGCCGGGAGGAATGCAGGGGGCGGAGCATCTGAGGGATAACGCAGCCCTAACCACGATGTTGCAGGAACAAAAGCGGTCGGCAAGACTCTATGCCGCTATTTGTGCAGCCCCGGCTGTCGTTTTGGAGCACCACGGCCTGCTAAAAAATGTCAGGGCCACCTGCTACCCATCCTTGCAGGATAGACTTGACAAGAAATATCTTTCCAATGATCGAATCGTAGTTGACGGCAATTGTATTACAGGGCAAGGTCCCGGGGTCGCCGTGGAATTCGCGCTCAAACTTGTCGAGCAACTCTTCGGGTTACAAAAGAAAAACGAAGTCGCGGCGGGAATGCTCGTGAAAGTTTAAGAAAGACAGCGAGATGGCCAGTGCTTTATTTAGCGGATTCGGGGGCATGATGTTTGTCTTCGAGGAATTTGACTATATTATAAACGGCGAGGTTATAGGGGACTGGTATTTTGTGTTGCTGGGCCAATTGAATTACGGCACCATTGAGGGCATCGATTTCGGTTTTTTTGTGGGCGAGGATATCCTGAAGAGTTGAGGATTTGTGCTTGGCAGTATCGGGGACAAGTCTTTTATAGAAGACTTCAAGAAAATCTGTAGGGGATTGCCAATGCGTCCGGTAACCTGATGCTGCTATAACCCTGAAGATTTCCCCCATAATAGCATTCATCAGGACCTTAGTGAGACTATTGGCTGCCAATGCTCCATACGGCACATCGAGGATCGCACCTAATGGATTCAGGGCACAGTTGTATAGCATTTTTGCCCAGAGGTCTTTTTCGATGTCAGGTGTCGTTTGGCATGGGATGCCGCCATTCGCTATGAATTCGCACAGATTCTCAACATCTGCAAGCTCCGCCCCGAACAATGAGCCGATGTGAATTGCATCAGCGTGGACTGTTACGGTAACTTCGTTGGGTTTTGTTCTACTGAAGCCGGTAATTACGCGAGCGTTGAAAATGCGGGCAGATTCAAAGAAAGAGGTGAAAATTTCTGCGTTGCCCCAGCCATTTTGGAACAGCACTATTTTTGTTGTCTGGTCGAAGAGGTATTCTTTTTGGGAGATCTCCTGGGCGGCCGGCAAGGAATCGAACGACTTGGTACAGACAAGTATGTAGTCATACAGTTGAGGTGGGAGTTGTTCAAAAGAGCTGTATGCGTTAAAGACCTGGGGCGGAGCAGAATAATTGCCAAAAATACCTTTTCTGACCAAGCCGGCACTGCAAAGTGCGGCTACAATAGTTTCTCTGGCTATAATATCAACGTTCGTTTTAGATTTCAGCAGGCAGCTTGCGATACCGAGGCCGACTGCGCCAGCACCATATATTAAGACTTTCATAGCGGCAGTTATTATAATCTGCGGCGCGGAATGCGCAAAGGCAGTGGACAACAAAAGGCACCGGCAGATGACCGTTCGCAAGAAGTATTGATTATTCTTCGTGTTCTGATTAACCTTTGGCTGTTTCCATTTGTTATTTGCCGGTAAGAACATGGACCAGATGAGGTACCGCAAACTTATTTCGTGTCCGGCCGATAAGAGGACTGCGTATATTGAACGCCTCCTGCTAAGACCGGCCGGGTTGGTCTATCTTGCCGTAATTAAGCTGCGAAATTTGCTGTATTCGAGAGGTTGGCTGAAGGCGCATCGGGCAAATGCAGTGGTTATAAGCGTCGGCAATATAACGGTTGGCGGCACAGGAAAGACCCCACTGGTGATATGGCTGTGCAACTTCCTGGCGAAGAAGAACATTCTCTGTGCGATACTCACCCGCGGCTACAAAACAAATCAAAAATCAAAAATCAAAAATCAAAAATTCACTGATGAGCCAGCGACTATCGCGAATAACTGCCCTGGAACCCAAGTGCTTGTCAACCCTGACCGTATCGCCTCGGCAGCAGAGGCTATTGAGAATCTCGGTGCACAGGTGCTCATCCTCGATGACGGCTTTCAGCACCGCCGATTAGGCCGAGACATAGACATAGTGGCAATTGACGCGACAGAGCCTTTCGGCTATGGCAGGTGCCTTCCTGCGGGGTTACTGCGAGAACCTCCGAGCGGATTGCGGCGAGCTGATGCGGTGGTTATCACCAGATGCGACCAGGAACCGCAAGACAAGCTGCGCGACCTTGAATACAGACTGCGATCTATCAATCCAGGCATTATAATTGCAAGGTCGATCCACGCACCTACGTATGTTGGATTCGCAGACGGCAGCTACATAAATCCGGCGGAGCTTGCGAATAAAAAAGTGTTCACCTTTTGTGGTCTTGGAAATCCGGATGCCTTCTTTAATACAGTCAGAAAGGCAGGCGGCAATATTATTAGGTCTATGGCTTTTGACGACCACTACCATTACAGCGAGAGCTGCCTGGGTAAGATATGCGAGCGAGCCAGAAACTATGGGGCAGAGATGGTACTGACGACAGAAAAGGATTGGACCAAGATAGTCAAACTGCGAACCGTCAATAATGACATTCCTTTTGCATACTTGGCGGTGGAAATAAGGTTCGTTGCCGGAGAGGACAGGCTAATAGCCTTGATTGAAAAGGTGCTGGCAGGTAAAATCCGACTTGAGATGGGGCCGGGAAAATAGTCCGGAATCCGCCGAGAGCGTGACAGAAATGTATCAGAAGCTGTTAGAAATAGTTAGAAATCTTGGTAAGCCGAGGATTCTCGTAGCCGGCGACTTCATGCTCGATGTGTATATCTATGGAGATGCGCTGCGAATAAGTCCTGAGGCTCCGGTGCCGGTATTGAAGGTTACTGAGACACAATACTTTTGTGGTGGTGCAGGCTCAGTGGCGGCAGATATTGCCGCTCTTGGAGGGGTGCCATTGTGTCTTGGCGTGGTGGCCGACGACCAGAACGGTAATATCCTCAGGCGGAAACTGACCGAAACAGGCGCTGATACTTCCGGTCTATTCACAGTAAATGACCGCCCTACTATCACCAAGCAAAGGCTCATAGGACTGGCGCAGCATCGGCACAAACAGCAGTTGATGAGAATAGACCAGGAATCGACCCGCCCGCTTTCGGACAAGAAATACGATGAGATTTTGCGGACATATAAAGACAACCTGCCGACAGCCGACGCGGTTTGTCTTCAGGATTACGATAAGGGCCTGCTGAATACAGCGATTTGCAGGGAAATGATAACTATTGCGAGTCGCGCAAATAAAAAGGTTCTTGTGGATCCATCACCTATCAGCGACTATTCAAAATATAAGGGGGCGACTTTGATTACACCCAACCGCAAAGAAACATCACTGGCGGTCGGCTTTGATATACAAAACATCCCAGATGCAGCCCGTGCTGCAGACAGACTGCGCCAGGAGTTGGAGCTGGAGGCTGTGGTAATCACGCTTGATAAGGAAGGGGCTTACCTCCAGACAGCCCAAGTCAGCGAGCACGTGCCGACCAAACCACGCAGCGTGTATGATGTCACCGGGGCAGGCGATATGGTCCTGGCAATGCTGGCGGTGGCGATTACGAGCGGCTGCGACTACAAGACAGCCGTGCAGTTGTCGAACATTGCAGGCGGAATTGAAGTGGAGAAGTTCGGCACAGCGACTGTGACTAAAGAAGAAATCATCGGCGAACTCATGGGTCAGGACGCAGGCAAAGACGGCAAGCTGCGAACGGTGGATTCGCTGGTGCAGGAGCTTGAATGGCGACGAAGAAAGAGCCAAAAGGTTGTATTTACGAACGGTTGTTTTGACGTAATTCATCGCGGACATATTGAGTACTTGGGTTTCTGCCGATTGCAGGGTGATGCCGTGGTGGTCGGTCTCAATAGTGATAGTTCGGTAAAATTAATAAAGGGTCCGGACAGGCCCATCAATAATCAAGAGGATAGGGCTGTCGTGCTGGCGGGGTTGGAGTCGGTCGATTACATTGCCCTGTTTGATGAGCCTGATCCACTCAACCTCATCAAGAAGGTCCGACCGGATGTATTGGTAAAAGGTGAGGATTGGGCAGATAAGGGTGTGGTAGGACGCGAGTTTGTGGAATCTTACGGCGGAAAGGTGGTGCTGGCGCCGTTAGTTAAAGGCAGAAGCTCCACTGCGACAATTGAGAAGATCAAAACTTTACAAACAAAGACAAAATGAACGACATTGCAAAGAAACTGGTCAGCGAAGCGATAGAAACGCACAAGAAGATGGTTGCCGAGATGGAGATCGAGGCGCTCGAGACCATCGCAGCCGCCGCTAAGGCAATATCAACGGCATTGAAGCAAAATCACAGGGTTTATATTTGCGGCAACGGCGGCTCGGCGGCGGACGCACAGCACATAGCAGGCGAGCTTATCGGCAGATTCAAGAGACAACGAAAAGCATTGGCTGTGGTTGCACTGACGACAGATACTTCCGTGCTGACCGCACTTGCAAATGATTACGCTTATGATAATGTGTTCGCCAGGCAGGTTGAGGCATTGGTGGAGAAAGGAGATATTCTGTGGGCCTTGTCAACCAGCGGCACTTCCGCGAATGTGATTAAAGCCTCACAATTGGCCAAGAAGAAAGGTGCTTTCATTTTGGCTTTTACAGGTAGAGCCGAAAGCAGGCTCGAACGGCTCGCGGATATATGCCTATGCGCAGAGAGTGACTCGACTGCACGCAGCCAGGAGATTCATCAGCTTGCCTATCACATAATCTGCGATCTGGTAGAGCAAAGTTTCTGCAAATGACTATTTTGGAGTCTGTTTGGATAAATGTCTAACAAGGCGGTATTTCTCGATCGCGACAACACTTTGATTAACGACCCAGGCTATATAAGCAATCCCGACCAGGTTGAGTTGTTGGACGGAGTAGCTGAATCTCTAATCGAGCTGAAGGCCCTTGGCTACAAGCTCATCGTCGTTACGAACCAGTCCGCAGTGGCACGCGGCATCGTTACAGAAAAGGTGCTTGCCGAGATTCACGAACGAATGGAACAACTGCTTGGCCGGAAAGGTGCGCATCTGGATCGAATATACTATTGCCCCTACCATCCGGATGGCGTTGTTCCAAAATACCGCAGAGACAGTGAATGCAGAAAACCCAATCCGGGAATGCTCTTAACGGCTGCCCAGGAGATGGACATCGACTTGAGGCAATCGTGGATGATCGGCAATGGCAGCCACGACATTGAAGCGGGATTGCGAGCCGGGTGCAAGACGATTCTGGTGAACCATTTGTCCCAGCCAGTGCAGGCCAATGCGAACGAGCTTTCGCCGGACTATGTGGCGGTAAACATAAAAGAAGCGGTAAATCTGATAAAAAGGTGCCACCGCGGTCAGGATCAATCTTCGGGCCTGCTCGCCGAAGTTGGTGTGGAGGCGACTATAATGAGTGGAAACAATACAATAGAAACAGCTCACGAAACTGGTAGCGAATCATCCGGGGCGGCTTTGGGAAACGAGCACGAAATAGCGGAAACTCAAACGGAACAACTGCTGAGGAGTATTCTCGAACAACTAAAGGGCATCCAGCGGGCTGAGATGTTCAGCGAATTCTCGGTAACCAGGTTAATAGCAGGTATTCTGCAGATTATCGTTCTCTTTTGCCTGTTGGTGACTATTTGGTTGCTGACCAGTCCAGGCTGGGACAGAAGCTCGGTTATGATTTCGCTGGGATTTGCTACAGTGCTGCAGTTGATGTCACTTACGTTTTATATGATGCAGGGCCGAAGATAGTGCCCTATGCGGCGCGCCCATTGCCGATGAGACATGAGCCGGTATATGCAGGACAAAGGAAACGAGATTCTTGTCTGGCTGCCTTGGCCGATGGGCGACGCAATTTTGTGCACGCCGGCATTGCGGGCAATCCACAAACGTTTTGAATCATCCAAAATCTGGTTTCTTTCCAATCCGGTTGTGCGGCAGACATTGTCGCCTTGCAAGTTCAACGATGGGTGGATAGAGGAATCGGGAAATAATCCTTTCTTTGTCGCCAGCAAGCTCAGGGAGCGGCATTTTTCGCAAGCCATACTTTTCAAGAACTCTTTTTTTTCAGCCCTCGTTACCTATCTGGCGCATATCCCTCGCCGGATTGGTTATGCTCGGGATGGTCGCGGCTTTTTGCTCACGGATAAGCTCTACCCACCAAGACTGGACGGCAAGTTTAAGCCGATTTCCATGGTGGATTACTACCTGACAATTGCGGCTCAGGTAAACGCGGATGTAAACGACCGGAGTCTTGAGCTGCGGGTAGAACCGAAAGATAACCAGAGCCTCAATGCCAAAATTCCCGATCTGACAAAGCAGGCTGGTCCCATCGTTATCCTTGTGCCGGGCGGGGCGTACGGGCCCAGCAAACGTTGGCCGGCCGACAGATTCTCGCAAACAGCCGAGTGGCTGGTCGCTAAGTATGATGCAACGGTCTTAGTGTCGGTGGCGCACAACGAACAGGAAAGACTTGTTGCGGCAAGAATAAGCGAACTGTGCAGGTGCAAAGTTTTCAATTTGGCGCAAAGGCCTTTGAGTATCGGCGAGCTTAAGGCCCTATTTTCAATTGCCGATCTTGTAGTAACCAATGACACGGGGCCAAGACATATAGCCATTGCCCTGGGCAGAAATGTAGTCAGTCTTTTCGGTCCGAACAATCCCGTTTGGACCGATACGGGCTACGCAAACGAGATTCAAATCATCGGGAATGTCCCTTGTGCACCGTGCGGCGAGGGCATCTGCAAGATGAACACACATTTATGTATGCAGGCGATAACGGTTGAGATGGTATGCAAATCGGCCCAAGAGCTGCTCGAGAAGAAGGCACATCGCAGGATTATCTCCGCTCAAGGCGAATTTCTGGAAATAGGCAGGTCTTTTTTTGTCAGAAGCGGATTTGAGACAACCCTTAATAAACTATCATTGAAGTCGATGGATTCTGTTTTTTCATTTAACAGCGGTCGTAATCTGACAAAACGGAATCTGGCACAGTGGCGTAATCGCACGCAAATCGATGTGAACTTGCCACGGACGACTCTTTTTTTGAAACGTTACGACAGACCGCCCGTTGCCGCTCAGATTAAGAGCTGGTTGTGGCATCGAAGACGACAAAGTCTCGGTTCACTTGAGCACTGCGTGGCCGCCGAGCTTGCTGCATCTGGGATAAAAACACCAAAGACCGTATCTTATGGTGAGGATTGGGGGGCGGTTTTTGAAAAGAGAAGCTTCATTATGACCGAGAAGATTGCATCCGCCCAGTCGCTCGAACAGACCCTGCCGGAGTATTTTGAAGGTTGTGCAACTGAGCAGGATATCCATCTTCGTCGGCAGTTTATTTCCCGGTTGGCGCTTTTTGTGAGGCAATTTCACCAGACCTGCTATCGCCACAGAGACCTCTATCTTTCGCATATATTTTGGGATCACAACGGAAATTTTTATTTAATAGACCTGGCACGTGCGTTCAAGCCGCGATTATGCGATCGAAGATTTCTGATAAAAGACCTTGCACAATTGCATTACTCATCGCCCGCGAAGCATTTTTCAAGAATGGACCGCATGAGGTTCTATCATACATACGCCGGGCGGAATAAATTGACAATGGAAGATAAGATTCTTATTAAGTGCGTGCTAAGAAAAGCATGGCGGATGGCACGGCATGATATAAAACAGGGCAAAAATGTCCCTTTTCTGAGTGGTGCATAAAGGACTTGACATTGGCCAAATGAGAATGAAGGTTGCACTCATAATTGAACGGGCGGATACGAGCCTTGGCGGGGCCGAACGCTCGATGTTCGAGCTGGCGACGGCGATATCTGTGCTTGGCCCGGAGGTCAATGTGCTGGCAGCTAAAGGGCAGGCAAAAACCGCCAATACACGTATTTTATGCGGCGATGGCGAGGGTAATCGCGCCAATTACTTTGAGTTTGCCGGGGCGTTGAGAAAACATTTAAGTGCTAATCACTACGACATAATTCATAGTGCGCTACCTTTTGATTTTGTTGACATATACCACCCACGGGGCGGTACGTACGCTGAATCAATCCTGCGAAATGCGGCCAGTTACCACAACCGGTTTGTGGCATCTTTCAAGAGGCTGACGGCCTTTAGTAACCGCCGCCGAAGCATTCTTTTGAGAGCTGAGCGAAGGTTGTGTCGTCAACCGGCTGGGCCGGTTATAGTTGCGATTTCGCAATATGTGGCTGAACAGCTCAAACAACACTACAGGACCGATGCCGAACGGATTGTCATAATACCCAACGGCGTCGAGATAGCCGGCGAAGTCGATAGCAAAACTGCAAGTACGCTGCGAGGGCAGATATTAAGGAGCTTAGGTGTCCAAAAGGCGGATGACGCAGTGCTTTTATTATTTGCAGCCAACAATTTTCGACTCAAGGGTCTAACCGTATTGATTAAAGCACTGTATCTTACGGCAAGACACAACTTAAGTGAAAGGAGAGCCTGCCTTGTGGTGGCCGGCAACGGCAAACCGGCCAAATACGTCCGCCTGGCCGGAAGGCTTGGAGTCGATAACAGAATTATCTTCCTGGGGTCCGTTGCGCAAATCCAAGAATTGTTGTCGGTTGCAAATGTTGCGGTTTTGCCGACGTTCTACGACCCATCCAGCAGGTTCATCCTTGAGGCCATTGCGATGGGTAGGCCTGTGGTCACCACGAGATTCAATGGAGCAACGGACTTATTTGTCAATGGGCGGCACGGAAAAGTAATTGAGTCGCCCGAAAATGCAGCGGAACTCGCGCAAGCGATTGAGCATTTTACGAACCGTGAGCACATTGAGCAGGCATCGAGGGCAATTGCAGCCGACAATTTAAGAGAAACTGTGTCGATAAAGAGAGTTGCCGGGCAGTTGATGAATGTGTATGAATCCATATCGCGAAGGAAAGGTCAGCCGTTATGTACGCGGTCTTCGTAGGAGGAATTGTTGCAGCGTACCTCATCGGCTCAATACCTTTTGGGCTGATAATTGCCAGGGCACACGGCATAGACTTGCGTGCTGTCGGCTCAGGCAACATCGGGGCGACAAACGTCTCGCGGGCGCTGGGCAGGAAATGGGCGTACGTGTGCTTTCTGCTTGACGTGCTCAAGGGCTTTATCCCGACTCTTGGGACAATGCTGCTGGCCAGCTCGATAGCAGGACAAAAGGGTATTTTGACTGCCGTGGAGCTATGGCTGTGGCTTTTGGTTGGCTGTTCGGCCATTGTAGGGCACATCCTGCCGCTGTACGTAGGATTCAAAGGCGGCAAAGGAGTAGCAACCAGTTTCGGTGTGGCATTAGGGATTTGGCCCTATTTCACAATCTGCGCGGTCTTAGCACTGATAGTGTGGTTGGTGGTTGTGCGGATATGGCGATATGTCTCGCTGGCTTCGATCTCAGCGGCGATAACATTCCCGGTCATATTAACGGCCCTTATCGCAGGGTTCGATAAATGGGATTTTTCAGGCCTCTGGCCGCTGTTGGTCGCATCGACAGTAATTCCAATCATGGTCATCGCTCGACATCGTGAAAATATCAAAAGGCTTCTCGCCGGAACCGAGAGCCGAATTGGGGATAAATAACCACTTGCTCGGGTCGTTGCCGGTGGTTTTGTTAAAATAAAGGTAACAGTTCACAGGTATTCTAGCAGTATTGGGCAACGCACCCAAGACCAAATACCCACTTCTTAATTTTTCGCTTTATATCGTAACCTACTCAAGGTTTTAATTCAGCTGCAAAATACCTGTTCTT
>Ga0315274_10007133_pt1 | contig 16209 bp, 14 predicted proteins | sample YL17G02_20_MG_FD_203700 | JGI IMG/M metagenome (GOLD analysis project Ga0315274, IMG submission 203700) | Sediment microbial communities from Yellowstone Lake, YNP, Wyoming, USA - YL17G02_20 | ecosystem: Environmental > Aquatic > Freshwater > Lake > Sediment | place: USA: Wyoming | collected...
CAAGGTCGCCCGTGAGCGGCCCGAGCTCGCCGCTGAAGTGCGCGAAGAGGTTCTGAAATCACAGACCGTCTTCGAGTCGCCGCCCGAGAAGCAAGAATTAGCACCAGGTCCGGCGCAGGCCGAATTCCTGCGGCGCGTGAAAGCCAAGACGCAAGAGGATGGCGTGACCTTCAGCGAAGCGTTGCGCTCCGTCGCTCGCGATCGGCCGATACTGGCGTCAGACTACAGAAAAGAAGTCACCAAATCCAAGTTCTGATTTGGAAATGGGGCCGGGGAGGGAACATGGCAAACGAACCGGACTTGGCCGCTCTTCAGGGCAAACAGGCGGAGCATCAAACGGCGCTGTCGGGCGTCGCATCGAAGATCGAGGCCCATCAATGAAGCTTACACGAGGTATTCTCCGGCCTCGCGCGCAGTGAAACCTCCGCCTGGGCCAGGTCTGGCATAGCCGGACCCAGGCGGAGGCCGCTCCCGATTGAGGAATATAAAATGAAACAAATTTCAAAACTCTTCCTGGCGCTGGCGCTCCTGGCGCTGACGACTCCGGCCTGGGCGAATCGACTACTGACGGCGGGCTGCGAGACCAACGACGGTTCAACCGATATCGTAACAGAATTCGATACGCGGAGCAGTTCCACCGGTCAAAGTTACGATTCGACAGTGAAGCACTCGGGCACAGACTCCTGTAAATTCACTGCTACGAGTGCCGCGACGCGCTTCCTTCGACGAACCCTGGCAACGGCGATGGGAAACGGCGAACACCTCTACGTGTCTTTGTATTACGAGCCCACTGATTATTACGACACGCAGGCGGCGCTTTTCTATGAGAGGACAACGAGCACCGCCGTCGGTGGGATTGTTCAACTGAACACTTCTGGCAACGTTGTTCTCAAGAACACTGTTACCTCCACGACTCAGACCAGCTCTATGGCGCTGTCTCTTTCGATCATGTACCGGCTGGAGTACCACAACACCATTCTCAACAGTGGCGGGTCGATGACGTTAGGGATTTTTGCAGGCGATTCCACCACGGCACTTGAGACGCTTACGATCTCTGCCGAGGACACCCTTAACGTTGACATCAAATATCTCGTGTTCGGAAACGCCGATGTTTCGTCAGCCAACTTCACGCAGTACTATGACGACATCGTAGTGAATGATGGGGCTGGCTCCGCGCCATTTAACGCCGCGCCGGGGCCGCACAAGATTTGCCTACTCACTCCCAACGCAGACACGTCAGTCGCGTGGACGAAGGCGGGGGGGACGCCGGCGGGAACGAACTACGGCGGGGTGAATGGCATTCCCGGAACTCCTGTGGATGCGACGAATTTCAACACCGACGCCCAAGCGACTAACGTAGACCGCCTCGGCCTCTCCGCCATGCCCGCCGAAGTGACGAGCGATGCCACAATCATTTCCGCTGATGTGTACGCTCGGGTTTCGGCGGCGAGCACGGCGACTTCCATGCTGCTACGGATTTGGGATCAGGCCGGAACGCCCACCGACGGCCCGTCGATTTCGCTACCCAGCTCGACGTGGAAGATTCTCAGTACGGTCGAGCATCTGGCCTACAACGCCAGCGGGAAGACCAAGGCCAATTTTGATTCCTTCGACGTGGGGTACATCGGTGGCGCGGCAGATGGCTACACGAAGCAAATTGGCGATCTCTGGGTCAACGTGGAATGGCTTGAGGCGAGTGCCCCGCCAGCTAATCCGGGTATCACGGCGCATATCTGTACCCAACCTCAGTGAGGTGTCTATGAGCATGAACGGAATTTCGACGGCACAGGATTATCTAAGCTTGCAAGAGGTCGATCTACGCCTGCCTTCCGGGCAGACCTTCCGCGTACGCGCCCCTGGTCTAAAATTTCGGTTTTCCGCGCCAGCGCCCGAAAATCTCGAAGGGAAGACGGAGGCAGAGAAGGCCGCAACCCTCGCAGATTTTTTCTATCGCATCCTGTGTGAGGTCTGCGTCGAGCCGCGCGTGAGCATGGAGCCGAAAGAGGGTGAACTGCACCCCGACCGCATCCGGTTGGCCGACGCGCAATTTATCGTCCGCTGGGCAGGGGGCCAGATCGGAGACGATGGCGCCGATCTGGACGCCTTTCGTGAAGGAAAAACCGGACGAACTGCTGCTGCTGGCGCGGGCGGCGGAGAAATTCGGCCAGTGGCCGAGCGAACTCTTGACGCAGAAACCGTTCCTGCAGCGGTTTAATCTGGCGGCGGCGGAAGCGATCTGGGAAGCGGCTGCGGAAAAAGCTGAAGCCAGCGAATAGAGACAAGAGATGCCAGACAGCACTCTCGGGCTGCTTTTTGAAATTTCGGCGGACCCCTCCAAGGCCCAGGCGGCCCTGGCGGGGTTTCAAGCCCAAGTGAAAGCGTCGACCGGCGTTGCGGCGGCGGCCACGGAGGATTTCGGTCGCAAGAGTGCGGCATCCGTTACAGGTTCGAGCCACGCGGTTCGCCTGCTCGCCGAAGATATGGGCCTCCACCTGCCCCGCGCGATAACTAGCGCGGTAGCCCACATGCAAGCTTTCCAAGCTGTCGCTGCGACCGCATTTCAGGTCGCCGTGGTTGGGTTTTTCATCGACCAGCTCGTGAAGCTCATCTCGAAAACGCAAGAGGCCGGTCAAGCAATGGGAGACTTCGGGAAAGCTGCGAAGGCGGCGCTCAAGGAAATAAGCGAAGAGGGTGCGAAGGTTTTCACGAAGTTCGAAGGTATTCTGGCCGGGAAGATTTTCCTCGAAGGAACACAAAAACATCTTGATCGCCTCAACGAGCTTCGCGATGCCTACAAGCTGATGGCAGAAGTCCAGAGCGGCGCGAAGCCAGCAAACGAAGCGTACGCGGCCGCGCTTTGGAAGATTTCAGACGCGGCGCGCGATCTGAAATTGAAGACCTTGCCAGACGTTCAGAATGCCATCAAGGAAACGACAGCGCTGTGGGCGCAACAGACGGAACAACTCTCGAAATTGGAGAAAGACCGGACCAAAAAGGACGCGGAAGAAGGAAAGAAGCGTCTGCAAGATGCGAAGAGCGCCAGTGCCGAGCGCCTGAGACTTGAGCATGAACAGTACGAAAACCAGAAACGCGCCGCACAGGAATACTACCGCGCGCTGAAACAATTCGAAGAGCAGTCAGCCAAAGATGCGAAGGCCCTGGTCACAGAGCAAGCCAAAGTCGATAAGGCCATCGCGCAGGCAGCAAACAACACGATCCCCGCCTGGCTCTCGGCCTACATTGCGGCAACGAACGCACAGTACAAGTTCACAGATGCCCAGCGCCAGGCCTTGCCCATCGTCGAGAGTTGGAATGGCGCGCTGGTGAGCCAGTGGCAGAACGCACGCGCCTTGGTCGATGAGATGAACGACCGCGAATTGCCGGCGCGCAGGGCAATCGAGATCCAAATCCAGCGCCAGGCGGATGCCGCCAAGCGCGAGATGGACGCCGTCCGGCAGCAATACGAACGCGGCAAAATCACGCTGGCGGACATGGAAGCCAACTGGACGGCTTACACGCAATTGATGGAGACGCTGAGCCAGCGGCGCGTCCAGGCAATGCTTCAGGAAGAGGTCGCCCAGGAACGCATGACGATACAGGCGGGGATCTCGCTTTTACAGACGATCGGTTTCCGGCGCGCGGCGGCAATCGTCGAGGCGGTTTGGGAAAGCGCGCAGGGATTCTCAGCGCTGGCGCGGCGCGACTTCTGGGGAGCTGCGCAGCACTTCATGTCAGCGGCGGAATACGGCATCGTGGCGGGGCGTGCTGGCGGCGCAGCGGCCGGCGCGGCCCAGGCTTCCGGGGCGGGGACTACGACTACGGCGGCTGGCGGGGCAAGCGCGGCAACGCAAGAGCGCCAGCAGGTGTTCCAGGTCATTTTCCAGGGGCCAGTTTACGGCGGCCAGGCGGGAATCGACGAGTTGTGCCGCCACATTTCTGAGGCTGTCACGGAACGCGACGTTAACCTGGTGGCGTACACGGTCGTGCGGCAACCGGCAATCCGCGCGTAACGCGCTGAGGATGAAAACGAACTATGGGCGCTTTCCTCGACTTCAAGCTGAAGTGGACCTACCAGGGGCGTAGCGGCGAAATTAAAGCTGGACAGGAATCGCTCTTGACGCGGGCCTTCTCAGGGATTCGTGCGGGGATCGGGGATTGGTCGGGCGCATTCGGCGCGATTGTTGAGGACGTCCTTGAGCCCTACATCGAAAACCAGTTTGAATCGGAAGGCGCTGCCGGGCAAGGGTTGCGGTGGGCGGACCTTGCTCCGAGCACAAGAGCGCGCCGGGCCGACACCACGCTTCTCTACGTTTCTGGGGCGCTGAGCAGATCGTTTCGCAAGGGCGGCGGTGGCCATACTGAAGTCATTACCCCCAAGAAATTAACTTGGGGCTCGCTGCTACCGCGTGCGCTCTTCCACCAGACAGGCACCGGCAAGGGCTTCGGCCGTGACAGGGTCCAGACCGGTCCCGGGACCGGCCGAGGGATGCCCCGGCGCAGAATCTTCTGGGACCCACTCAGCGAGCCAGGGAAGGCCCTTGTGCACCAGATGGACCGGACGTTGACGGGATACGCCACGCAGATCGCCCGGCGATATGGTTTTGGCGTCACTTCGCCTTCCGAGCGGGGAGCTTTAAGCCCAGGCGAAGCGGCGCGGATCGGAAGGATCGCGCTCGGAATCAGAAGCTAATGGGGTAGCGTCAGGCCTCAGAATGGCCCTGCCACGCTGCCCTTGTGGTGTGCCCACCTGCGTAGGCTTTCCTGCCAAATAAAACTGCTCTACTGCCAAATAAACCCTCCGTTCCTGCCAAATAAACCCTCCGCGCACAGACTGTGGTGCCGGGTTCGCCGCGCTCCATCTGCTATAATCCAAAGTCGCTTCTGCCGACATGTCAGGGGAAGGCTCTGTCCTCCCCCGTCTGTAGCGGCGATCGCCGTTGGATGAGAGCGCGACGGTGAGGACATCACCGCTACAGCCTGAACCCGGAGACACATTTTGTATCTCGAGATCCAGCAACGCATCCGTGAGAAATTTGTGCAGGCGGTTAAGGAAGCGTTCGGCCTGGAAGTTGCCGAACCCGCCATGGATTTTCCCCCCAGCGTGGAAATGGGCGACCTTTCGATTACCGCGTGTTTCGAGTTGGCCAAAAAGCTTCACCAGCCGCCGCGCAAAATCGCCGAGCAGTTGACGGCGCGCTTGCTGCCCATCGCGGGCGTGGCGCGCGCGAGCATTGCGGGCGCCGGCTACATTAACCTCTTCCTCAACCGCGCGAAAATGGCTGGTGGACTCTTTGAACTGCGGACCACGCCCCCGGAGTCAAGCGCCTCGGGCAAGGGAAAAATCCTCGTCGAACATACCAGCATCAACCCCAACAAGGCGGCGCATATCGGCCACCTGCGTAACTCGGTCCTGGGCGACACCTTCGCACGCCTGTTGCGCTTTCGCGGCCACGCGGTGGAGATCCAGAACTACATCGACAATACCGGCGTCCAGGTTGCCGATGTGGTGGTGGGCTTCACGCACCTTGAGAAGAAATCCCTGGCGGATGTCGAGCGGCTCATCGCCGACTGCTCCGTCCGCTTCGACTATTACTGTTGGGACCTCTACGCGCGCGTCTTCCAGTGGTACGAGGGAAACAAGGAAGCCCAGGCGCTCCGTGCCGAGGCGCTCAAGGCCATCGAAGAAGGATACGGCGAAATGGCGGCCATCGCCGAACTCGTCTCGACGGCCATCGTGCGCAAGCACCTGGAGACAATGTTCCGTATCAACGTCCGCTACGACCTGCTCGCGCAGGAAAGCGAGATCCTGCGGCTGGAATTCTGGAAATTCGCCTTCGAGGTCCTCAAGCAGACGGGCGCCATCCGCTACGAAGACTCCGGCAAGAACGCCGGCTGCTGGGTGATGAGCCTGGCGGAAGCCGGCGAAAGCGAAACCACCGACGCGGAGTCTGGCGCCGAAGACGTGAAGATCATCGTGCGCTCGAACGGCACCGTGACCTACGTCGGGAAGGACATTGCTTACCATCTGTGGAAGTTCGCGCTGCTGGGCAAAGATTTCGGATACAAACTCTTCCACTGCTATCCCGACGGTCATCCGGTGTGGTGTACAGGCATCGATAGCGCAGGGGATGCGCCGGCGTTTGGGCGCGGCACGGTTGCTTACGCGGTGATCGACACACGGCAATCGTACCTCCAGAACATAGTGGCCGCGGCCTTCCACGCCCTGGGCTTTCACCAGCAGGCTGAGAATCTGCACCATTTCGCTTATGAAGTGGTTGGGCTCTCGCCGCGCTGCGCGGAAGAGATGGGATTGGAGCTGAACGAGGAGGACCGCCAGCGGAGCTATATCGAGGTCTCCGGGCGAAAAGGTCTGGGGATCAAAGCCGACGACCTCATCGACCGGCTGGTCGAGAAGGCCACGCAGGAAGTCCAGGCCCGCCAGATGACCGAGGAGACCTCCGAGCAGGCCGCTTACGCGCGCATGATCGCCGTCGCGGCGTTGCGATATTTTCTGTTGAAATACTCGCGGCGCATCATCATCGCCTTTGACTTCAAGGAGGCGCTGGCGTTCGAGGGTGAGACCGGGCCCTACCTGCAATACACCGTGGTGCGCGCGCGGAACATCTTCCGCAAGTTCCAGGAGACTCACCCGGAATTCAAACCGCGGGACCTCGATGAGCAGCTTTCCATGAGCCAGGTCAAGACGTTCTTTTCAGGTGCGGACGCGGATGCCTTTTGGGAATTGGTGGTACTCGCGGGGCAACTGGAAATGATCGCCGATCAGGCCATTGCCAGCCAGGAGCCCGCGGTCGTCGCGAAATACGCCTTCCGGCTCGCCCAAGCCTTCAACAACTTCTACCATCACCATCACATTCTGAGTGAAGCAGACCAACCCCGCCAGTGGTTTCTCCTCTATCTCGTTCACCTGGTGAACGAGACGCTAACCAAGACAATCGAATTGCTGGGGATTGAAGTGCCGCAAAGAATGTAGTGACGTAGCAGCGCTCAATGGGTGCGGCACGGGGCCGGCGGCCATTGACCGCCGCTACAGTCTATCCCAGGATGGTTTTCCGGACAGGCGGGGTGGATCGTTCGCTTTCGATATGATTGGTGATGATGGCGGTGGAACTGACCGTGGTATCGACCCCGAGCCGCCGCATCACCATCTCGTTCTTGGGGTTTTTCACCCGCGCCACCGACTTGGGAATACCAAAATGAGATTTCCCAATCTGGCAGGCAATCAAGTTGTCCTGATCGCGACTGGTGACCGCGCACATGACGTTGGCGCGGCTGGCGCCCGCGCGCTCGAGCACGGCAATCGTCGAGCCGTCGCCGAGCAACACCGGACAGTCAATATGCTGCGAAACGCGCGCAAAAGTTTCAGGGTTCTTCTCGATGATGGTCACCTCGTGCCCGTTTTTTAACAGGGCGCGAGAGAGGTAGAAACCCACCAAGCCGCCGCCCACGACGATGACATAAAACGATCCATCGGTTGTTTCCAGCGGGCGCAAGGGCACCCGCGCGCTGGCCTGGGGGGTTGCGCGCCACGTGTCGCCAGGGATCGTGGGCGCGGCTGGGACACCTTCCAATCGTGTGGCGAGTAACTCTGCTCCCGCCACGGTGATCGCCAGCGTCTCGATGCCGGCCTCGTGGAAGCTCGCCTCGCGCTGCGGATCATAGACCACAGCAATGACCTTGGGGACATCGAACACGACGCGCGCGATCTGGGCAATCATCAGGTTGGTGTTTTCATCGCGAGTGAGCGCCAGCAGGATGTCGGCGGAGTCCGCCCCCGCCTCGCGCAGCAGATCTTCGTCAATCGCGTTCCCAACGTAGGAGCGCACCCGCTGCGGGAGTTCCGTACGCTCCAGGATGCTCCGTTCCTTATCGATTACGACGACTTCGTTTTTCTCCGCGTCAATCTTTCCCACAAGCTGGGAACCCAGCCGTCCAAAACCTATGACGATGATCTTCATGATGGCTTCTCACTCCGGCCGCGCCGCCTGGACCCGCCTTTTCCCAGAAACAGAACTCAACTCGCCAGGTTCGTAAGCAAATGGACCAGAGTCCGAACCGGCGCGCCGGTGGGACCCTTCGCCAGGTAGGGTTTTTCCTCGCTGGTCCACCGTGTCCCAGCGATATCCAGGTGGACCCAGGGCGTGTCTCCGGCGAATTCCCCCACAAACATGGCAGCGGTGATCGCGCCACCGTAGCGCCCGCCGGTGTTGGCCAGGTCCGCGATCATGCTCTTGTACTGCTCGCGGTAGTCTTCATCCACCGGCATCGGCCACATCTTCTCGCCCGCGGCGGCCGCGCTGGCTAGAACGCGATTGACCCATTCCTGGTTCCAGCCGAACACTCCGGTCGAGATGTTTCCGAGAGCGATGGTGATGGCGCCGGTGAGCGTCGCCGCGTCGATCAAAACCGTGCAGCCCAATTGCTTGGCATAAGTCAGCGCGTCGGCGAGCACCAGGCGGCCTTCGGCGTCGGTGTTCAAGATCTCAATCGTTTTGCCGGACATCGAGGTGAGGACGTCGCCAGGCTTGTAGGCACTCCCACCCGGCATGTTCTCCGTGGCGGGCACGATGGCCACGACGCGCACGCGCGGCTGGAGTTGCGCGATGGCTTGCATCACACCCAACATGGCGGCGCCACCCGCCATGTCGGTTTTCATTTCGTGCATGTTGTCGGCGGGCTTGATGGAGATTCCTCCCGTATCGAATGTGATGCCCTTGCCAATCAGGCCGACGACCGGCGCCTCCGGAGCATCGCTCGGCAGATAGCGCAGGATGATCATTTTCGCCGGTTCGTCACTGCCCTGTGCCACGCCCCAGAAAGCGCCCATCTTCATGTCCTGGATTTCCTTCGGTCCCAAGACCTGGCATTCGAGCCCATACCTGGATGCCATGTCGCGTGCACGGTCAGCGAGGATGGTGGGAGTCATGGTATTGGCGGGCTCATTCACGAGATCGCGCGCAAAATTCTGCGCTTTACCGATGATGCGCCCGCGATTGAGCGCCGTCTGAGCGGCTTCACTGGGGCTCGCGCCGCCGGTGGCGATGATGAGGCAGTCGATCCGCCGTTCGTTTTCGCGCTCCGTGCGGTAACGATCGGCATCGTAGTCAGCCGCGATCGCGCCTTCGACGACCGGCTGGACGCATTCCGCGCTGCTCTCTCCGCCGTCCTCGACCCAGACAAGATCGTGAATCCCGCGCGCGCGCAGGTAACGCGCCGCCGCCCCGGCAACGCGCCGGAGTTGGCCGCCGTTGAATTTTTCCTCCTTCCCTGCTCCGACGACGAGCAGTTTTTGGGCTGCCAGGCCGGGGGGCCGGTGAATCAGCGTGCATTCAAAAGTTTTGCCGGTCAGCTCGCGACTGCTTCGCAGTTCTTCGACGAGCGCCTTGGCCTCTGCGGGGAGGCGCTCGACCGTGCCGCCGGGACCCGGCGATCCTTCGAAGCAATAAGCAACCAGGGCGGAGCATGAAAGTTGCGCCAGAGGTTCGGTCCTGAATTCGATATTCAAAGCGATGGTTCTCCTTCGGAGGAAGTTGAAGATTGTCCCGCCAGCGGGAGCTACGTGTGACGCCTTCGGTGCTCCCGGATTGCCTGTGCCGTCTCGCGGTCGATCGTCCGCTGCCGTGTGGTCTCGCGCCGGTCGTAGACCTTCTTGCCCTTGGCGACGGCAAGCTCACATTTGATCATGTTCTTCTTGAGATACAGGCGGAGAGGAACGAGGGTCAGTCCTTTTTCCTGCACCTTGCCTGTCAACTTATCGATCTCCTGTCGGTGCAGCAGGAGCCTCCGGTCGCGGAGCGGGTCGTGGTTCTGGTAGCTCGCTGCCGTGTAAGGGCTGATGTGGCAGTCAATCAGCCAGATTCCGCCCTGCTTCGCCGCCGCGTAGCTGTCTTTCAGAATGGCCTTCCCCTCGCGAACCGACTTGACTTCGGTGCCAGTGAGCTCGATTCCTGCCTCGAATTTCTCCAGCAGGTGATAGAAATGCGGTGCCTGCCGGTTGACGGCAAGATTTCTCGGTGCGGGCTGAGAACTTTTTGCCGCCATCCTCCAGCGTCCCCCGTGAAGCCGGCTCAAAACGCATGATGTTAACACAGGCCGACACGGGCGCGCACGCGGCGTGCGCAGCGCGATTATCTCGTTGCCATTTCGGGAAGCAGTCCGATATAATGCTTGCGCGGGGTGGAGCAGTCTGGTAGCTCGTTGGGCTCATAACCCAAAGGTCGCTGGTTCAAATCCAGCCCCCGCAACCAACCGGGCTCAACTCCAAGAAGGGAGTTGAGCCCGTCCTGTTTTGAAATGTCACGCGTCTCCGGCAAACCGTATTTCACCTACGTGCTTTGGAGTCCCTCGGGCAAGCGTTTCTATATCGGCGTCAGCGAAAATCCGGAGCACCGCCTCGAACAACACAATCAGGGCATCTCTCACTGGACGGCCCGCCATCGCCCCTGGGTTTTGGTTTACGTGGAGCGTTTCGATAGCTACCGCCTAGCTCGCGAACGAGAGCTCCAGTTGAAAGGGCAGAAATCGGGAAGCGGATTTTTCGCCCTTACGGGCCTCGATCGCTCACGCTTTTCGCGGTCTGACCCGCTCGCGGGCTCATAATCCCGCTCAGAGCGGGATCGCTGGTCCCGCTCCAAGCGGGATCCAGCCCCCGCAACCAACCGGGCTCAACTCCAAGAAGGGAGTTGAGCCCGTCCTGTTTTGAAATGTCACGCGTCTCCGGCAAACCGTATTTCACTTACGTGCTTTGGAGTCCCTCAGCGCGCCGATTCTAGATCGGTGTCAGCGACAGTCCCCGACATCGCGACCAGTAGACCGTAGATTGTTGATTTGACAGTTGGCATCAGGCGGGAGTTGCTGCCCCGACACCGGAGGTCTTGCCGCCGCGGGGCGCGTAGGCAGTGTAGAGGAGGCTGCGCTGGGAAAAGGGCAAGACCGCCAGACCGACCACACACAACAGTGCCAGCCATTCGATTTCCTGGAAGATTAAGAGCGGCGACATCGCCCAGAGGACGTCGATCAGCGCGATGAAAGGGAAAAGGCGGCGAAACAGTCGGCCCGAGTCGGAATAATCGAAGCTCACTGCGGCAAGGAAGTAGAGGCGCACGGCAGCGCCCATCAATGCCAGGAAAGGAACAGCCAGCGCAGCCTGTGTCGCGCCCGCCAGCATCTGGATCCGATCGATATGCCGGGGGAGGTAATGCGCCGTTGCCACGTAGAGCGTCAGGTAGCCGAGTTGAACGACGAGGAAGAGAATTCGCGCCAGGGCGCGCGAGACCGTGAGCGGCGCATCGGGTGACGGAGCCATGGGCGCGGCCTTGGCGTCGGAAGGAAGAGAAAGATCGCGCCGCAGGTTGGTTAGATCGACCAGCAGCTCATCTGCCGACTGGAAACGCTCCTCGCGATTCTTGCGCAAGCATTTTCGGATGATGTAGTCGAGCCCAGGAGGAGACGCCGGGCTCCGTTCCGAGAGGGGGGGCGCCTCCTTGGTAAGAATGTTGGCCATGGTTGAGGGAGGCTCATTCCCGCGGAACGGGTTTACGCACGTCGCCATCTCATAGAGGATCATTCCCAGGGCGTAGATGTCGGTCCGGTGGTCGGCGGCCTCCATCTTGACCTGTTCAGGCGCCATGTAATCGATCGTGCCGATAATGGCCAGGCCGGTGGTGATGCTCCCAGTTTGCGCGTCACTCGTCTTTCCGTCCTGCGATAGATTGATCACCTTCATCCGCTTGGTCAGGCCGAAGTCCAATACCTTGACGCGACCCGGGCCTTCCGGGCGGGGGCTGAGCATGATGTTTCCAGGTTTCAAATCGCGATGGACAAACCCCTGGGCGTGCGCGGCGGCCAGAGCGTCGGCGATTTTGATTCCGATGTCGAGAATTTCCTCGGTGGTGAACCGCTTCTGAGTGAGCTGCTTCGCCAGCGTCACGCCTTCAACAAACTCGTAAACGATAAAGCATTCGTTCCCGTCGTCAACGAAATCGGAGGCTTTGGCGATTCCGGGATGGGTAATGCCGGCCGCGGCGATCGCCTCCAGCTTCATGCGGCGGCGAAACTGCGGATCGTTGAGGTGCTCGGGTTTGATGACCTTGAGAGCCACGTTGCAGTCCAGCCGCATATCGCGGGCGCGAAACACCACTCCCATGCCCCCTTCATCGATCTTCTGCTCGACTTGGTAGCGGTCGGCTTTTAGTTGGCCTTCCATTGATGTCCCGTCTGACCTGCGGCCTTAAATCTGCTGACCCAGTCGATCCGCACCGCGCGACCTGCGCCCAGTCTGTTTTCCGACTCGAATGCTACGCCCACGGGTGATGATTGTAAAGAAGCGCGCCGGCAGGCCGTAGCGTCTCAATCTTGAACATGCCGGGAACTTCTGAGACCGCCTCAGGCCATACTGTAAGTAGCTAATTGCCCCCGGCCCGACTCCCCCCAGGGGAACGCTTCTCCGCAAAGTCGAACAACTGGTGTTTCAGGTCTCGATACCACCAGCGCATTCCCATCGCCCGTGCTTCTCGGTACGTCCTTTCCCCGTCCCAGCCTTGAAAGGCAATCCGAAACAGACCGATCATGGCCCCGGTCCGGTCCGCCCCTCGCTCGCAGTGAATGAAGATCGGATGGCTTGCGGGGTCTTTTATGACCCGGAAGAAAGTCTGAATGGCCTCTTCGGGGATGGGGTCTCGCGCACGGCTGGGCAGATGCACGTACTTTATTCCCAGGTTCTCCACCAGGGTTTTCTCGTCATCTTCCTCCCGCAGGTTGATGACAGTCCTGATCCCCTTTTGCTTCAGAAAACTGAAGCCTGCCGCCGTCGGCTGGCCCCCGCGATACAGGAACTCCGTGACGGCTTGGAACAGCGGCACGGCCGGTGCGGGGCTCGCCGCAACCCCGCCCATTCCATTGGGAGCGAGCAGACAAGCGGCGAGCGAGGCAAGCAGGAGCGAGAAAGGCGCAGACTTCATGTTCGTCGCCCGAGTCCCAGCTTCTTCGCAAAATACTTGAACGTGCTGGCAACAATTTCCATGTTGTTCGAGAGCAGGCCAAAAAAGTCCTCGGCGCCGATGCCAATCGCCACCGTGTCTTCGAGGGCGATCACCCTGGCAGAAGAGGGTTCCTGGGTCAGGACCGAATAGAGCCCGACAGGTTGTCCAGGCCCGACGACTTCATGAACGCCGCTCCCCTGCGTTATCAATTCCACCTGACCGCGAACCACGATATAGAAAGCAGTGGCGGCATCGTTCTGCCGGAGAATGACCGCCTCGGCCGGAAAACCCACTACCTTCGCGATCGAGCCGAGCCGATACAACTCCTCGACCGTCGCCTGCGAGAAAACTTCTACTCCCCGAATGAGGTCGGCTTTCTCCAGAGTTGTTAGGCCGGAAGGCCCAGCCGCCTCGACCGAGGGTGGCGGAGAGTAGGGTATCTGGTCACTCATCTTGGAGCCTCTCTTCAACAGGATTCGCGATCAAACCGCAGCCGCGAACTCGGGCCAGCGGTGCTTGGCAATGGCGTTGGCCGCACACTCGCGAAGGATCTCGTCCGGATTCTTGAGGCACGCCTCGAGAATTACGCGCACGCCCTGCTTCGGCTTTCCTGCACCGGCCTTCGGCTCAATCAAAGGCAGAACCCATTCCTTCAAGCCCTTGGGCAGGACGTTGTCGAACAACTCGGTGGCCGTGGCGATTTTCAGGCGGTCGTCCTCGAGCATGGCCTGGAACGACGCGCAGGCAGCGCTGGCAGGCAGCAGCAGGGCCAGGAGGCGAAATACCCTCTCCCTTCCTCGACTGAACTTGTCTTTCAGGAGCTGGGCCAGCAGATCCGGGCTTTCGTCTTTCGGATACAAGGATGCTCGAGCTTGTTCGTACCAAAGAGTTGTCTCACATTCTTCCTGGATGCGCAGGCTGAGCTTTGCCGAATCAAAGCGCAGCTCGGGATCGATGAGGCGCAGTTTTCCCAAGGCGCGAATAGCGCGGTAGCGCAACAAAGCGTCAAAATCAAATAGCCCGTCGAGCAACAGGTCGACAGACTCCTGTTGGGGAACATAGGCGAGGACGAGCGGGATGTTGCGGCGGACCTCGATGGCCTCGGAAGGGTCCCTCAAGTGGTCAGCCAGTGTCCCCAGAATTCGCGGTCCGTAATCGCAGAGGGCCAGGCGCGCGTCGGCCGCCCATTGCCGGTCCGCCAGCAGTGGAACCAGGAAAGGAACCAGTTCGCGATGCCCGGAAGGACCGGCGCTGAGGATGGCTTGCTTCTTCACGGCGGGATCGGGATGTTGCAGCAGGCGAAGATGCAGGTCCACGGCCGCCGGGTGCGCGACCTCGCCCAGAGCCTCGGCGACATCCTTCCATTCTTTGGCGGCCACGTCCAGTTCGGCCACAATGTGGTCGAGAAACTGTTTTACTGTTCCCTTTTCCCCTTCTTGCGCCTCCCGCACCAGGTAGCGGAGCGCGCCGAGCCGCACACGCAGGTCCGATGACCCCAGGAACTGGGAGAGCGCTGACAGGGGTTCCGGCGGCCGGGCGACTTTGCAGGCGCGGATGATCGCGCTGGCCCGGACGGTGGAGTCGCTTTCCTCTCGAACACGTTCCAGAATCTGCTGTTCGGTCATAGGTAGAACTTCCATAGCCTTGAGACGTACCCGAGGCGAGGGGTGCGTCGCCAGAGTTGCCGGAAGGGTACCCGACCGCCCCGCCACGAGAATGATCCCCATGGCGTAAAGCACGACTTCTTCGTCCGGCGAAGCCAGCATGGTTCGCAAGGTTGGCAGCGAAGCCTGTTGCCCCAGCAACATCGCCATCGTGGACTGCGAAAGTTCCGGACGGCTCCTGAGGTTTCTTAGGAGAGTGAGAACGTACTCTTTGCGGGTTTCGACGATGGCCCACAGCCAGAACCCAATGAGCACCAGGTTGACCAGTCCCACGCCACTCAAGCCTAATCCGAACACCTTCGTCATGATGAGAAGGACGATGCCGCCCACCCCGTCGGCAAAGCGATTCACCACCATGTCGGTGACGGCCTTCACCTCAGCCCGCACCGATTGCTCGACGGGGACGTATAGCAGTTCGAAAGTGGCCTTATCGAGCGAATACCGCAGGGCGCCGTCACTGCCCCGCAGGAGCGCTGCGGCCCAGAGTCGCAGAGGATTGAGAACCAGGACGGCCGTCCCTCCCAAGAGCGCCAGGGGGAGCATCAAAACCGTTGCCCGAACGCCCCATTTCTCGACGATTCGCGAACCCAGAGAGATTTGGAGCAGGAACGAGAAAAGGCTGAGGAGCCCCTGGAAAACGGCTTGGAAGCCCGTGATCTGGTCTTTCGACCCGAACGACTTCTGGACAACGCCATCGAACTGCCAGCCGACGATGATCCCAACAATGGCCGACAGCGCCACGAGCCCTACAATCAGTCTCAGGTAGCGCTCCGACCTGATGGTGCGGAATGTGCTTTTGATACCCTTCTTGCTCACGCCGGATCCCTGTTCCGCCTGTCGACCGCGGGTGGCAAGCCGATAGCGCCGCATTAAGATCTGGACGATGACCGCGGAAGAAATCAGAGCAGGAACGAGCAGCAACAGAAGGTTGTCCGTGCCAACCCGCTTGACGAGGGCGGCGCCCAGCAATCCACCTCCGGCACTCCCCAGGATGCCGCCACTTGCGACCAGCGGAAACAGCCGTTTCGCCTGCCGCAAATCCAGAACCTGGTTGGCAACGGTCCAGACCTGGGTGGCAACGATAATGCCGAAAACGCCTGTCCAAAGGATATAGATTACTGCGACGGGCGACCATTGGATTCTGAGACCCCACCAGAGTACCCCCACGCACGCCACAAAAAAAAGCAACGTTCCGGAAATCAATGTCGTCTGACTGATACGGTAGGACAAGCGGACGTAGACCGTCACCACCAGCCCAACCAGAATGGCAATTCCGATATAAATGTAAGGCAATGTCGTAAACGGGTACTTGCTTAAGTAGAGCCCCTTACTGGCGGACTTAATGATAATGTATGAAGCCATGGAGAGCGTGAGGTAGAGGAAAAGCAGGAAGGCGGGCGCTTCTTCCCCGCGGTGCAGGTTCAGGAATGATCGGAGACGGTCCATGAGTCGGCCATCCTTGCCGTCAAAACACTCTCGGGCCGAAGAGCAATGCGCCGCTACACTGTGCTCATGCTATCTGACGCGCATGGTCTGATGCAACAGCC
>Ga0315274_10007134_pt1 | contig 16207 bp, 12 predicted proteins | sample YL17G02_20_MG_FD_203700 | JGI IMG/M metagenome (GOLD analysis project Ga0315274, IMG submission 203700) | Sediment microbial communities from Yellowstone Lake, YNP, Wyoming, USA - YL17G02_20 | ecosystem: Environmental > Aquatic > Freshwater > Lake > Sediment | place: USA: Wyoming | collected...
TACACGTTGGGTCGGGATGTGGTGTTTGGAGGGGGGCGGTATGTGCCTGGTACGAGTGCTGGGCAAAAGCTCCTGGCACACGAGCTGACGCACGTCATCCAACAGTCGCCAGTTGCCTCATCAGCGGTTGTCAACTCTACTGGCCCGAAAACATGCTGCCGTGACGACGGACGTGAGGCCGAGGCAATGTCAAAGGATATTGCCTCGGCGAATACCTCTGCAATTCTTCCTGTACCGACTGTATCGATTCAGGGATCGGCGCCGATGCTGCGCCGCTTCGGCGATTTGACCAAAGTGCCTCTCCAATTCCCCTGCGATATCGCGCCGAGCCCTGCCCCGCCTGCCACAGAGAAGATTGTCTTCGAAAACCGAGCAAGCTCACTCACGGGAATGCAAAAAGCTCTCCTGGAGAATTTTGTGATCAATTGGAATGCCTTGGGCGGCAACATGGATGTACGAGTGGATGGATTCGCAAGCAGACCCGGGAGCGACGAGTTGAACTGGCAGTTATCGTGCGAGCGAGCCTACGCCGTGGAGACGGAACTCATGAATCCCTCCTCTGGTCTGACGTTGGGCATACCGGCCAGCTTCATCACCATGTTCGCGCAGGGCGAGACAGATGAATTCGGCCCCGAAGCCGAGAACCGATGCGCAACCATCTTTCTATCCGGAGTACCGGCTCCACCAACGCCCGTCCCCCCGTCTCCACCCGTGCAGCCACCTCCAACTGAAGAACTACCGGGCGGACAGCATATTTGCGGTCCCGATGTGACGGTCCCTCTGGTCGCCGTGCTTGCCGAAGTCCGAGCGACCTTTGCCGGATGGTCAACGACGCAGAAACGCGAAGCGTGTGACACGGTCGATATCACGCTCGCCGCCATACCGATTCCTTTCGTTAGATCTGGTTTCATCATGGCCTGGGACATAGAGGATCTTTACCTGCCGAATACACTCTGGCTGCGGGCGCCGCCGTACGGTCCCCCACGTTGCGGCGTGCCGGGAGCCGCGGGAACCGATGTTGAGGATCCCGCGACGTGTAGCAACTCGGTTCAAGTGCTCGACAAGTGTTTCCTGGCAGGTACGGTCAACTATGCGCTATTTGGCCAGATTTGCCGATTGTGCAACACGGAGTTTGGTGTTCTCAACGAAGACAGAATGGAGAGCTTGATACGCTGGTGGAAGATTTTGACTTGGATTGATTTTGACGACCCCGGTCCGCCGATCGCGTGGGCGCGTGCTGGGTTCAGGGGATTCCCCGGTCATATTCCGGCCCAGGGAAACAGGGCACACTGCACGGGACGATGCCCCGTCCCGTTTTACGGGCCTTCATTTACCTGGGTCTGGGAACCCCACCATCCCCGCTGATAGGCTGAGTGTGCATTTGAGAGGTCGATCGAAAGACTAATAAGGTCTGGCACATACAAGGAACTGTCAGTACTGATCCAACCGTGGCTCAGGCCCAATGCGCGGGCGGTCCCAAATGGAGTTGTGATGGAAAGGAATCGGGAGTCGTGATGCGAGCCGCCCCTAGGAATTACCAATCGATCGACGCTTCTGCCAAGAGGCATGCGGCGACGACACATCGGTCGAGCGACTACTCCAGAGGCGATTCATCCGAGAACGCATTGACCGTGCCCGCGACCTTGCCCACAATCCACACGTTGGCTCGCTCTGGGCCTGCTTGTGTGTGCGGTGGCGGCTGCCCGAGATGCGAGAACGGGGAATTCATCCGAGCCAAGCTCAAGATCGGGACTCCGGGTGACAGCTACGAGCAAGAGGCCGACCGGGTGGCGGATGCGGTCATGCGAGCGCCGGAGCCTGCTATCGCCCTGAAACCCACGTGACCGCTCTCAGCCGCTCCCTCGTGCGGGGAGGAAGAATCCCTTCAAAGAAAACAGTCGCCCTCAAAAGCTCCCGAATCCGGCCGCGGCTCGCACCTGGAAGCAGAGGTCAATGCTCCCGCCAACCTCGAAGCCAGGGCTGGGGTCAAAGGGGACATAAACGCCAGAGCCAATGTCCACGCCGACACCAGGGCCAAAGACGCCATCACCGCCAATGCTGACGTCGCGAGAGCCGGCACCGACACCAGAGCCAAGAACACTCTCGACGCCAACACCAAGGCCAGCCCCGACGTCAGAAGAGCCAACCCTGGCGTCGCCAACAGTACTGGCCAGCCACTGCCTGAATCCGTGCGCGCGTTCTTCGAGCCTCGGTTCAATCGCGATCTAAGCCAGGTGCGAATCCACACGGACGCGCGAGCGGCCGAGTGTGCCGGGGCCATAAACGCACGAGCTTTCACGCTGGGGCGAGACGTGGTTTTTGCGTCCGGTCAATATGCGCCGGCGACGAACGAAGGAAGGAGACTTCTCGGGCACGAGCTGGCGCACGTGCTACAGCAGGAACAGGCTCCGGGACCGACGTTGCAGTGCTGGAAACTCAAGAGCAGCGAGGCGTGTCTTGTTGATGCCATCGCAAGAGCCGGCTCACTGCTGACCAGCAGGATAAAAGACGCTGAGTCGGCCTACGGCAGGTGGGGCTGCAAGACCAACGAGTTCATAAACAGCGGCAAAGGGCCAGAAATCGAAATCAAGTACGGTGGAACCGCATGCGCTTTCTCGTGGAAAGACTCGACCGGCGATGACCTCATCTCCATCAATCCGGGACTGATTGATTGCTGTAAGGACTGTCCCGATCGAGCCCAGGTGATCGAGCTTATTGCCCGCACAATTCTCCATGAGACCGCTCATTGGTGCGCGGCAACACATGGCAAGAACGGCGCGGAACACGGTGATGAGCTCGAGAAAACGCTCTTCGGCGGTGTGCCCATTCTGGAGGATTGCGTCTTCAAAGTAGCCTCAGACTACGGAGACAAGCCTTGCTTTACGTGTCCGTACGTTGTGAAGAAGGGAGACAGCCTTTGGAAGATCGCCGACAAGCTGTACGCTCACGGAGAGAAATGGCGCATAATCTACAACGCCAACCGCGAGAAAATCGGTGACAATCCGAACCTCATCCACCCGGGATTGCGTCTTATCATTCCTCCGATGAAAGTGCCTCGCTGATTGCGAGTTCATAACGGCAAGATAGAACGTTTCTGCTTTGCCAAGAATAGGACATTTTAACATTGCTGGTACTCACACCTCGCTCTCCGCTTGACAGCCCACCTGGCGAGGTGTAGGCTCAAGGGGTTTGTTTCTGGACACGTTCGGCCCAGCGACCGTCGTAACGGGGCAGGGCCAAATTTCCCCAGTCAGGTGGTCAAGAAGATTGGTTACTCTTGAACAAGTCAGGCTATACCCCACAGTCAGGGCTCTGATCGAGAAGGCCGATCAGCAGTTAGGTGTCATTGGCTACACCGAGCACGGTGAACGGCACGCGAGCCTTATTGCCAACATCTCTTCCAACATTCTCAAGCGACTCGACCGGCCTGAACGCACGGCAGAACTTGCCTCTATTGCCGGTTACTTGCACGACATCGGCAACGTCATCAACAGGCAATATCACGCCCAATCCGGTGCGGTAATAGCCTTCACTGTTCTGAGAGAACTTGACATGCCCATCGATGAAGTGGCAGAGATCATCGCCGCGATAGGGAACCATCACGAGGAGCAAGGCGAATCGGTCAGCGACATAAGCGCTGCCATCATTCTGGCGGACAAGAGCGATGTCCACAGAACGAGAGTGAGAGCCAGCGGGACAATCCTGCTCGATATCCACGATAGGGTGAATTACGCCGCAAAGAATTCCTTCCTCAGGGTGCATGAGAACAAGAAGCTGATTTCTCTGGAGGTCACGATTGATACCTCGATTTCCCAGGTAATGGAGTACTTTGAGATTTTTCTTTCCCGTATGCTGGTGTCTCGGAAAGCCGCCAACTTCCTGTCTTGCTCCTTTGAGCTTATGATCAACGGTAACAAGATGTTGTAGGCGTCGAACTCAAACAGTCCGCGAAAAGGTCGAAAAACTCCCATTGGGGTCCTCGGGTTGGGGGCTTGGAGTCCGGGCGTTTATTCCATCTGCTGTTGGCGTTGTCGGAGTTGCCCTCAAGGCATCGCGGGCGTATGATGAACGTGCCTCGAGTGGAAGCTCGATTCTCGTTGAAAGGTCGGTGAGATTAGGGCAGTAGAGTTTCATTAAGATTTTGGCCTTTTAGCTCTCAGGTTCCTGTTTAAGCGGCATCCCAAAAGTGGCATCAGTGTTAGAGAGGCTTCCAGGCGTCTTTGAGGCCTTTTGACATAGACTCTAACCTTAGCTCGGAGGAGGAAGATGAAAGCGATTCTCAAGTCCGTCTTAACCGTTATTGCTGTCTCCCTTGCTGCAGTCGGGACTCTGTTTCTGAGTGGGTGTGGACAGAATCCACACCTTTCAGGGGGCAGATTATACCTGAGTCAGAGAATCTACCCAAAAGCCGCAAGAGAACTGGAGATGGCGGTGCAGCAAGAGCCGAACAATGGGCTTGCCCATCTCGAGTTGGCAAGGGCTTATGCTGAGCTTGACTCGACCGAGAAGGCCGGACAGGAGTTTGACAAAGCCGTTCAGGTTGATCCCAAGCGTAAGAAGGACGCGGACATCAACCGGAAGCACTACGCGATTCTGCATTTCAATGAGGGCTTGAGGTTCTCGCAGCAGGAACAGAAATTCAACGAAGCCGCCGTAGAGTTCGAAAAGGCGATCGATCTTGACGCCAGCGATGCGGGTACTCTCATGAACCTGGGTTATGCATACGGTCAGCTTGGCAAAAAGCAGGAGTCTCTGGCTGCCTACGACAGCGCTTCAAAACTCTACGAGAACGCGGTAGAACTTAAGACTACCGATCCCAACGTTTATAAGAACCTGGGTTTGGCTTATGCACAGCTCGGCAGGCGCGAGGAGGCCACTGCCATGTTCGAGAAGGCTGCCTCCATTGCACCGGCAGACGAAAAGGCGAAGAGGAACTTGGCAACGGTCAACCTGGAACAGGGCAATGAATCCTTCAAACAGGAGAAGTATGCTGAGGCCATCAAGTTCTATGAGAGAGCCTTGGAACTCGGAGCTGACAGCATCAATGTCATGTTCCAGCTTGGTAACTGCTACTTCCAGGAAGCCACCGCAGAGACCATCGCGGCCACTGCAAAGCCCATGTTTGAGAAAGCCGGGAGCCTCTACGAGAACGTGCTTAGAATGGCGCCCGATGACGTTGACGCCATGGCCAACCTTGGTATGACCAAGCTAGCTCTCGGCCTGGTGAATGAGGCCACACAGTTATTGAGTAACGCTGCCAACAAGGCCCCCAAGGTACGTGAGTTCCACAAGATACTCGTGAGGGCCTATGCACAGACGGGCGAGCAGGAGATGGCTGTGACAGAGCTCGTCATCTCGAAAGCGCTCGATCCCAACACGGGTAAACGCATAGGTGACCTGGACACCTGGCTCTCTCCTGAAGGCATGAAGGCGAGGTATAGCGACACCTCGGAAATGACAAAGATGATTCAGGACCAAGGTAATCCCGACGAACTCTACGTTTACGAAGAATCGGGCGGCCTGATAGAAACCTGGTTCTACTGGTCGAAAGGATTTGGTCTGTATTTTGTGAACGGCAAGATGCCTCCCAAAAACAGGGTCACCTTTACACCCGTGATAGAGAAGTGATGTGGCCAAGTTTTACCTAGAAGCTGACTGCGATCGGTCTTTGCTCGATGGCAAGGCGATTGCAGTAATTGGCTACGGCAGCCAGGGGCGCGCTCAGGCGCTGAACCTCCGTGACAGTGGCTTGACAGTGACGGTGGGGCTGAGGGAGGGAAGCACCTCTCGCGCGAAGGCAGTAAACGAGGGAATCGCCGTAGCGACGGTCGAGCAGGCCGTCAGTAACGCGGCCGTGGTCTCCCTCCTCATTCCGGATGAGGAGCACGCGCAGTCTTTTGAAGGGCGCATAGCGCCAAACATGAAGGAAGGCGCCGCCCTCTGTCTCGCCCACGGACTCAGCGTTCACTTCGGACTTCTCAAGCCCGCGAAGAACATAGACGTAATCATGGTTGCGCCATTGGGGGCAGGAAGCCTCTTGAGGCGCCTTTATCAGGAGAACAAAGGTCTTCCTTGCTATGTCGCTGTACGCCAGGATTGCAGCGGGCGAGCTTTCAAGATCGCTCTCGCATACGCGTCCCTGATGGGTTGTGCCAGGGCGGGCGTCATTGAGACCACCTTCGAAGAAGAAGCCGAAGTTGACCTTTTTGGAGAGCAGGCGGTTCTCTGTGGTGGTTTAAGCTTCCTGTTGCTTCGCGCATTTGACACTCTGGTGGAAAGTGGCTATCAACCCGAAGTGGCTTACATGGAGTGTATCAACCAGCTCAAGGCTTCGGCTGACTTGCTGAACCTTGTGGGATTGGACGGCCTCCCCGACAACATAAGCAGCCCCGCACTGTATGGTATGCTGACTCGGGGCAAGCGCGTGATTGGGAAGGAGACTGAGCAGGCAATGGGAGACTTGCTGCGCGAGATTCAATCAGGACAGTTTGTCAAGGAATGGATAAGAGACGGGACGAGAAACAGTCCCGGAATTTTGAAGTTGATTGACGAATGGAAATCTCTTAAAATGCAAGAGGTGGGTCGCAATCTAAGAAAGTTCACCAGACCCTGAAGCCGACAGCGTTGGTTGTTCACGAGCGGAAGCGCTCTGACCGAGCAGACCCTCGGGTCAGAAAGGAAGCGTCAATTTTTTGTGTCAGATCGGGTCAGAAATAGTATCTTGACAGGTACAGAGCCTTGCTTTAGTATGGACAGTGACGATCTGGCGATAAACCTGTCCGGAGTTTTTCTGCCTGTCGGCCTCGTTTCAGTCTCTCTTGAGTGACATCATTTGAGTGGCAACATTTTTGCGTGGTGTATGATTCAGGTTGCGTCCCTGTTCTCAGATCCTCGTAGCGTAGTCTTAGTATAATGAACCCCTTCAAGTTGACTGAATCCTTTCTTCGTCAAAGGGTCTCTTGAGCCTATCAATATGTAAACTTCATATGTAAACTTCCAAATGCTTTCCCCATCTTGTGCGATCCGAAAGTGAGGAGTGTGACGTATGGGCATCGCGGAAATGAAAGGTAAGACGGTTTCTGAGCTGCTTCAAGTAGCGCAGGAGCTCAACATTGCTGGCGCCAGCGGAATGCGTAAGCAAGAACTCATGTTTAAGATTCTTGAGGCTCAGACCCAGAAAGACGGCTTGATTTTTGCCGAAGGGGTGCTCGAAATTCTGTCAGAAGGCTACGGTTTCCTCAGGTCGCCGGACTATAACTATCTGCCGGGACCGGACGACATTTATGTCTCGCCCTCACAAATAAAGAGGTTTGACCTGAGAACCGGTGACACCGTTTCCGGTCAGGTTAGACCTCCCAAGGATGGAGAGAGATACTTCGCGCTACTGCGGGTCGAGGCGGTCAATTTTGAGAGTCCGGAACTTGCAAAGGAGAAGATTCTTTTTGACAATCTGACTCCCCTTTATCCTCAGGAGAGAATCAAACTTGAGAACAAGAATCGTGACATTTCGACCAGGATAATGGACCTCCTGGCACCAATAGGTAAGGGCCAGAGAGGCCTCATCGTCTCCCCGCCCAGGGCCGGAAAGACGATCCTTCTTCAAAAGCTTGCCAACAGCATAACCGAGAACCATCCCGAGATTGTTCTCATCGTTCTGCTGATAGACGAACGACCCGAGGAAGTCACCGACATGGAACGTTCGGTAAAGGGAGAGGTCGTCAGTTCAACCTTTGATGAACCGGCTGAGCGCCACGTACAAGTTGCCGACATGGTTCTGGAAAAGGCGAAGCGTCTCGTGGAGCACAAGAGAGACGTTGTTATTCTTCTGGATAGTATCACAAGATTAGCGAGGGCGCACAATACCGTGGTTCCGCACAGTGGCAAGATTCTGTCGGGCGGAGTCGACGCTAACGCTCTGCAGAAACCCAAGAGATTCTTTGGCGCTGCGCGCAATATCGAAGACGGAGGCAGCCTTACGATTGTCGCCACGGCTCTCGTTGAAACCGGTAGTCGAATGGACGAGGTAATCTTCGAGGAATTCAAGGGCACAGGCAACATGGAACTCGTGCTTGACAGGCGTTTGAGCGACAAGAGAATATTCCCCGCCCTGGACATCAACAAGTCTGGCACCAGGCATGAGGAGTTGCTGTTGTCGCCGGAGGAACTCAACAAGGTCTGGATATTGCGGAAGTTCCTAAACGAGCTTAACTCTGTTGAGGCGATGGAATTCCTCGTGGACAAGATGGGTCAGACGAAAACCAACAAGAAATTTCTTGAATCCATGAACACTTAGTTTCATGATAAACAGATGGTTCTTGAACGGCTTTTTATGGAGGCCGGGGAAGAAGTTTCACTAGGGAGATGACGAATGAAAAAGGGAATTCACCCACCGTACCATGACACGAAGATCGTCTGCGTCTGTGGGAATGTAATAGAAACCCGCTCGACGGCAAAAGACATCCACGTTGAAATCTGTTCGAACTGCCACCCGTTCTTCACAGGCAAGCAGAAGCTTGTTGACACTGCTGGTAGGGTTGAGAGATTCAGGAAAAAGTATGCCCGAAGTGCCAAGTCAGGGGAAAGCAGCAAGACTAGTTAATTCGAGAGCTCGCCGGCCTGAGAAACGGTCCATTCTGTCGTCCCTGCCGTCTTTTCTCTTCGCGATTCTAGGTCATGAGAAGATAACTGTTGGTGGCCAGGCGGTCATAGAGGGCGTAATGATGCGTTCTCCGACTCTTGTGGCAACGGCAGTGCGGCGACCCGGCGGAGAGATCACGGTCAGAAAGACGGGCTTCGTTTCTGTTTCCAAAAGAAAGAAAATACTGGGAGTTCCGGTAATCAGGGGGGCCGTTGTTCTGATTGAGACTCTGGCTCTCGGGATAGGTGCGCTCACGTATTCGGCCGAGGAAGCTTTGCGGGAGGAAGGAAGCAAAGAGAACGAAGGGGCCGCGGAAAGGGAAGGAGCCGGTAAAGCCGAAACCGTGGGAGGAAGAGAAGGGGCCAGCGAAAAGGGAGCGGCCAATGAAAAGGGAGGAGCCGGGAAAACCGAAGGCGTAGGCGAAAGACGAGGAGCCAATGGAAAGGACGGAGCCGGAGAGAAAAACGGAGCGAAGGAGAAAAAAGCAAGCGCAATGACGACCGCCGGTCTCGTCGTGACCGTCATCATCTCCCTCGGGTTAGGCTTTCTGCTCTTCTTCTACCTGCCGCTTTTCGTAGCCGAGAAAATCGGGGTAAAAAGTGGCTTCTGGTTCAATCTTATCGATGGTGCGGTGAGACTTGTGGTGTTCGTCTCGTACATCGGGCTGGTTGGGTTCTGGGGCGAGATGAGGAAGCTCTATCAATATCATGGAGCAGAGCACAAGTCCATATACGCCTTCGAGGCTGGAGAAGAACTGACGGTGGAGAACGCGATGAAGCACGGAACTCTCCACCCCAGGTGCGGAACCAGTTTTCTCCTGATGGTTGTGGTTGTGAGTCTTGTAGTCTTCATCGCACTTGGCAAACCCGAGAATTGGGCGGAGCGAGCCGTGCGCTTCCTTCTGGTGCCTTTTATAGCAGGCGTGGCTTTTGAGTTAACTAAGCTTTCAGGAAAGTACGCAGAGAACTCTCTGGCTTCTGGGCTGATCAAGCCCGGATTGTGGCTTCAAAAAATGACAACGAGAGAGCCTTCAACCGAGCAAGTCGAAGTAGCCCTTAAAGCTCTCAGAGAGGTTCTCTGATGTCCTTCTTCGAAGACATTAGGAACATAAAGGTAAGAAGTGTTGTGTTGCCCGCATTAGGAGAACTCCTCTGATGTCCTTCTTCGAAGACATTCAAAACATAAAGGCCAGGTACGATGAGCTGACGCAGAAGCTAGGCGATCCTGCCGTGCTTGCCGATCCCAACAGGCTCAAGGAAGTTGCGAAGAAGAGAGGGGGGCTCGAGCCGATTGTGGAAAAATGGAACGAGTACAGTGCCGTGGCCCATAACATTGCGGAAGACGAGCAGATCATAGAGAACTCAAAAGACCAGGAGCTTGTTGCGATCGCGAGAGGAGAAGTGGAAGAACTCCGGGCAAAGCTCGAAGTTCTAGACAGAGAACTCAAAGAACTTCTTATTCCGAAAGATCCCAACGACGAGCGGAACGTAATCGTTGAGATAAGAGCCGGTACCGGAGGAGAAGAAGCGGCTCTTTTTGCGGCAGACCTTTCCAGAATGTACATGAAATACGCAGAGTCAAAGGGCTGGAAGATAGAAATAATGAACACCAGTCCCACTGGCGTAGGCGGTTTCAAAGAAATCATATTTCTCGTTGAGGGCAGAGGGGCCTTCAGCCACCTGAGGTACGAGAGCGGTGTGCACAGGGTCCAGCGCGTGCCCGTAACGGAGGCGAGCGGCCGGATTCATACTTCGGCGGTTACGGTGGCGATATTGCCCGAAGCCGAGGACGTAGAGGTGGAGATAGACCCCAGGGATCTGGAGATTGATGTTTTCCGTTCCTCGGGGCCCGGCGGGCAGAGCGTGAATACCGCGGACTCGGCCGTGAGGATAAGACACCTACCCACTGGCCTCGTTGTTCAGTGCCAGGACGAAAGGTCTCAACTGAAGAACAAGGCGAAGGCCATGAAGGTGTTGAGAGCCAGACTGCTTGCGATAAAGCAGGAGGAGCAGGAACTGCAGATTGCAAAATCCAGGCGAGCCCAGGTGTCGTCGGGAGACCGGAGCGCGAAGATACGCACCTACAATTTCCCTCAGGGGCGGGTAACGGACCACAGGATAGGTCTCACTCTCTACAGACTGGGTGACATGTTGGAAGGTAACCTGGATGAACTTGTGGGAACTCTCAGGGCGGCCAGGGCCAAACTCCTGCCTGTGGTACAAACCGGTCACTGAAATGGCTTGTCTGGGCAAGAAGCGGAAGACATCATCCGTAACCGCACTCCCGTGAGATTAAGTTTGAGGCTTCCGAAACTTGTTGATATCTGAATTCCTGACGAGAGCGACGCAGACCCTTCATCGTGTCGGCATCGATAATCCCCGATTGGAGGCCGAGCTTCTTCTGAGCGCTACGCTCGGCACCGAAAGACAGAGGCTCTTTCTCGAGGCGAGTACCCGGCTCACAAATGATGAACTCGCAACAGCGAATGAGCTTCTGGATATCAGAGCGACACGTTTTCCCCTTCAATATATCATGAGAAAAATCGAGTTTCTTGACCTCGAGTTCTCTCTCAGACCCGGAGTCTTTATCCCGCGACCCGAGACGGAGATTCTTGTAGTTGAGGCGAGGGCGCTCATGTCCGGGCTTGTCTCGCCCGTCGTTCTGGACGTCGGTACCGGAAGCGGAGTAATTGCGATCACTCTGGCAGTTGGTAGTCCGAAGGCGCTGGTTTACGGCACGGACGTTTCTTCTCTGGCAATCGAAGTTGGCAGAGTCAACGCGGTCAGACACGGAGTGGCCGACAGACTCTCTTTTCATCTTGGACACCTTTTCTCTGCAATCAGACCCGAACTCACCCCCGGTAGCCTGGACCTCGTTGTCTCAAACCCTCCGTACGTACCCACCTCTCAAATTCCTTCCCTGGCCCCCGAAATTAGCAAACACGAACCCGTTGAGGCCCTCGACGGCGGACCGGACGGCCTTTGCTGGATCCGCGCAATTCTTCAAGAGGGTAAGGTCCTACTAAAACCCGGAGGCTGGTTCCTGCTTGAGATCGGAGCGGGCCAGGCGGAAGCCGCAAAGGAAATCGCCACCTCTGTCGGGCTCGCGGAAACTCGGACAGTGAGGGATCTGGCGAGGATAGAACGGGTCCTCGTGGCCAGGCAGGTGTAGGAAAAAGCACTCAATTGCAGCCCCGTGGGTGTTGTGCTAACATCCCGACGGACAAGATTCTGGCGAATCCAGAGTCTTCGAAACAGGTTCCCTCGGCGGAGAAATCGAAATGCAGAAAATAGTCATCATGGGGGGTAACAGACTTAGAGGAAAAGTCGAAATCGCAGGCTCGAAGAACGCCACTCTACCCATCATGACTGCCGCAATTCTGGCTCCTGGGAAGAGCGTACTCACCAACGTTCCTTCACTCAAAGACGTGACCACAATGAAGGAGATGCTGGAGACGCTCGGCATCAAGGTCTCTCTTAAAGACAAAACGCTGACGATCGACTCCAGCGAGTGCGATTCGTACGAGGCGCCGTACGAACTTGTCAAGACGATGCGTGCCTCGGTCTACGTTCTTGGCCCGCTGCTGGCCCGTTTCAAGAGAGCTCGAGTCTCATTGCCGGGTGGATGTGCGTGGGGTCCGAGACCGATTGACCTTCACATAAAGGCCATGCAAGAACTTGGCGCACGCGTAAGCATAGAGCACGGTTACATAGTGGCAGAGGCGAAGCAATTGAAAGGCACGAACATTCACTTCGAAATCTCCAGCGTGGGCGCCACCGGCAACGCCATGATGGCTGCCTGCCTTGCCAAGGGCAAGACGGTTCTCTACAACGCGGCCTGTGAGCCTGAAATAGAAGCCTTGGGTCTTTTCCTTAACAAGATGGGCGCAGCGATCTCGGGGGCGGGGACCAAAGTAGTTGAGATAGAGGGAGTCAAGTCTCTAAAGCCCGCTCAGGCTGCAATTATTCCTGACAGAATTGAGGCAGAAACCTACATGGTTGCGGCGGCGATCACGAAAGGAACCGTGCGCATCGCGAACTGTAATCCAGCTCACTGTACGGCTGTGATTTCAAAGCTGACCGAATGTGGGGTGGCAGTGATGCACGCCGATTCGGAGCTTGTCGTGTCTGCCAGCCGAAGACCAGAATGCCTATCCATAACGACGGCGCCGTACCCGGGGTTTCCTACCGACATGCAGGCTCAGATGATGGCGCTTATGTGTACGGCCCGTGGGACCAGCGTCTTTGTCGATAGCATTTACAAAGATCGTTTTACTCACGTGCCTGAATTGAGGCGTATGAGCGCAGTCATAGAGGTTGAAGGAAACATGGCCACTGTAAGAGGGACTCGCAACCTGAGCGCCGCGCAGGTGATGGCGACCGACCTGAGGGCCAGCGCCGCACTCATACTTGCAGGACTTGTGGCCGAGGGAAAGACCGAGGTTTCCAGAATCTACCACATAGATAGAGGCTACGAGACGATTGAAAGAAAACTCTCCAGCCTGGGCGCAGACATCCGGCGCGAAGAGGAATGATCGCACGCCCGTGGTGTCTGCATTAGAACTGGGAACATTTTCAGTTACGCGCGTAGATTCAGCGTCAGTAGGAATGCCCGGAGGCGAGAACCGATTAGAGCGCCTCTGTTTGGAGTAACATCGATGCCAAGAAGAAGTGTGGTCATAGGGACTGCCGGCCACATCGACCACGGGAAAACGGCCCTGGTAAAACTCCTCACCGGCATCGATACCGACCGGTTGAAAGAAGAAAAGGAAAGAGGCATCTCCATCGATCTGGGCTTTGCTCATCTTTCGCTTCCCTCGGGCATAGAAGCCGGAATAGTGGACGTGCCGGGACACGAACGTTTTGTACGGAACATGTTGGCCGGGGCAGGCGGGATCGACATCGTTCTCTTCATAATTGCTGCTGACGAAGGTGTGATGCCACAAACTTTGGAGCATCTTAACATAGTCAATATACTTCGTGTGCACGGCGGCGTGGTTGCTCTCACCAAGATTGACCTCGTTGACTCTGTCTGGATGGAGATGGTGCGTTCGGATGTGAAGTCGCTGCTTACAGGAACAGCGCTCGAGAACGCGCCCATCGTTCCAGTTTCTTCCGTTTCTGGAGAGGGGAAAGAGCAAATTGTGAGAGCCCTCGACGCGGCAGCCGCCAAGGTTCCGGAGAATCCGGACGGCGAGTTTGTTCGTCTGCCAATTGACAGAGTGTTTACGATCGAGGGTTTCGGGACGGTGGTCACGGGCACGCTGTGGAGCGGCCGGATCAAGACGGGGGACAACCTCGATATCGTTCCTCAGGGCAAGAGAATCAGAGTGAGAAACGTTCAGGTTTTCGGAAGAGATGTACCCGATGTCCACGCCGGTCAGCGAGTTGCACTCGCCCTGCATCCCGTTTCTCGCGAAGAGGTTGCACGTGGAGACTGGCTCGTTACACCAGGAGCCTTGAACCCTTCGTCCATGATTGACGTACGATTCGACCTTCTCAAGGACGTATCCAGGCCTCTCAAGACAAAGACCAGAGTCAGGTTTCACCTGGGGGCGAGTGAGGTCATCGGAAGAATCTATTTTCTTGATACAGAGGAGCTAAGACCCGGAGAAACCTCTTTTGCGCAGTTGAGACTCGAATCACCTGTACTGGCTGTGCAAAGTGACCGGTTTGTGATTCGTTCCTATTCTCCGCAGATCACCATCGGCGGCGGGAGCGTTCTTGTTTCTCAGAGTTCGAAGCACAAAAGGCGCGACGCCGCCGCGGTCGACACTCTCGCTCTCATCGAACACGGCTCTCCTACGGAAAGAGTGGAGCACGCGATCAAAACCTCGGGAGAGAAGGGAGTGGAGATTTCCGAGCTTTCGCGCCGAACCGGCGTTGAAAACTCGCGCGTAGAAGAGTCCCTGCGAACGCTCACCGAGGAAGCAAAGATTCATAAGACCGCCAGTCTCTTGATACATGCGGATTCGCTCCGCGCGCTCAAGGGTGAAGTTGCCAGTTGTCTCAGAGATTATCAAGAACACTACAGGTCCAGGTGGGGAATGACAAAGGGAGAACTCAGGAACAGATTCGGGAGGATTTCCTCCGAAATATTCGCAGCCGTTCTTGATTCCCTCGTCAAGGAGAGAAAGCTCTTCATCAAGGAAGACAAGAACAGAATGGACACGCCCGACTTCAGTCTTTCCGAGCAGGAGACAAGTCTAAAGGGACAAATCGAGCGGAGACTTCTGGATGCCGGGTTCAACGTGCCTTCGATAAAGGAACTCGCGCCCCCTGGCAAGCAAGCGACCGCGAGTGACATTCTGCAAATCCTCGTCGAAGAGGGGAAAGCGGTCAAGGTCACGGCCGAGCTTTTCTTCCATTCGGCGAAAATTGGAGAAGCCGAGAGACTCCTTAGAGAATTTCTTTTGAAGAACAAGAAGATGCAAGTTGGAGAGTTCAAGGATCTGATAAATGTGACGAGAAAGTTCGCGGTTCCGCTTCTGGAGTATTTCGACAGAAAGGGCATCACAAGAAGACAAGGAGACTTTAGAGTCCTTGCAAAGAACTGAGTCGGAAAGTTGAAGCGTGGAACACGCGGCGCAAAGAACTGTTTTTTAAGGTCCACGTGTCGAGGACACGGCGCAAAGAACTGAGTCTTAAGGTTGACGTGCGGGGCACGCACACGTGGAGACGCTCCCAGGATGTCACTCTCACGTCGCAGAAAATCATTGTCTATAAGAGTTGGCAACGTTCTTGTCGGCGGCGACGCGCCTATCGCGGTCGAATCGATGACAAAGACGGACACGAGAGATGTTGCCGCCACGGTCAGGCAGATTCGTGCGCTCGAACGGTCAGGCTGTGAGATTGTAAGGGTTGCGGTACCTGACCTGAGAGCTGCGAGGGGACTTGGGAAGATCGTGTCGCGCTCCAGAATCCCGATAGTCGCGGACATTCATTTTGACCATAGACTAGCGCTCGTCTCGCTGGAGGAAGGAGTGGCGGGAATAAGGCTCAATCCCGGGAATATATCGCAACGCAAACGGGTCGAGGAAGTAGTCCGTTCCGCGAGTTCAAAGAAGGTTTCCATCAGAATAGGCGTGAACGCCGGCTCGCTACCGAGAGAGCTCATTGCCCGCTGCGGTGATGACGCCGTCCATGAGGCCATGGTCCGATGCGCCATGGGTCACGTTCGAATTCTGGAAAAACTCGGCTTCAGAAGCATCGTTGTTTCGGTCAAATCCACAGACATCAACACCACGATACTGGCTAACAGAAAGCTGGCGTCTCTGGTCAGATACCCGCTTCACGTCGGGATAACGGAATCCGGCACTCTATTGAGGGGTTCTGTTGCTTCGGCATCAGGCATTGCGATCCTCCTCTCGGAAGGTATTGGTGATACCGTGAGAGTTTCCCTTGCGGCTAATCCCGTCAGGGAGATAGAGGTCGCCTTTCACATACTGAAATGCCTAGGCCTGAGAGAGGCGGGTCCAACGGTTATATGCTGCCCGACTTGCGGTAGGTGCGAGATAAACATCGAGAGAATCGCAACACAAGTTGAGAAGAAGGTAAGCGGCCTCAAGGA